>Ga0102588_1000609_pt1 | contig 35976 bp, 26 predicted proteins | sample AraplaMF_Col_mMS_FD_76854 | JGI IMG/M metagenome (GOLD analysis project Ga0102588, IMG submission 76854) | Arabidopsis root microbial communities from the University of North Carolina, USA - plate scrape MF_Col_mMS (SPADES assembly) (version 2) | ecosystem: Host-associated > Plants > Roots >...
ATGGGTACTTGCCGCGAGCACCCATCGCGGCCAAGGCCGCTCCCACACGAGCAAAAGCTCGCCGCTATAGCGGCTCCTACAGGGGCACCGGAATGTCAGGCGTGCTTTGGTGGGAGGATCAGCATCGCGTCGCCGTACGAGAAGAAGCGGTAACGCTGGAGCACTGCATAGCGGTAGGCGTCGAAGATCGGCTCCTTGCCGGCCAGCGCGGAGACGAGCATCAGCAGGGTCGACTGCGGGAGGTGGAAATTGGTGATCAACGCGTCGACGCTGGTGATGCGGTAGCCCGGGAAGATGAAGATCTGGGTTTCGCCCGCGAAGGGACGAAGCACGCCTTCGACCGTCGCGCTTTCCAGCGCGCGGACCACCGTGGTACCGACGGCGATCACGCGACCGCCGGCGGCGCGCGTGGCGCGGATCTTCTCCACCAGCCCCGCGCCGACGTTGAGCCATTCGCGGTGCATCACGTGGTCGCGGATGTCGTCGGCGCGCATCGGCTGGAACGTGCCCGCGCCGACGTGCAGCGTGACGTAACCCGTCTCCACGCCCCGCTCCCGCAGACGGGCGAGCAGCTCTTCGTCGAAATGCAGGCCTGCGGTGGGTGCCGCGACCGCGCCCGGCGTTTTTGCGAAAACCGTCTGGTAGCGCTCCTTGTCGGCCTCTTCGGCGCCACGCTCGATATACGGCGGCAGCGGCATCTCGCCGAGGCGCGACAGCACGCGCTCCAGCGGCTCGTCGCCTTCGAAGCGCAGCAGGAAGAACTCGCCGTCGCGGCCGAGCACGGTGATCATGCTGCCGTCGGCCAGCTCGATGCGTCCGCCCTCCTTCGGCTTCTTGCTCACGCCGAGCTGGGCACGGGCCTCGTGCGCGCCGGTGACGCGCTCGATGAGGATTTCGACGGCGCCGCCGGATTCCTTGCGGCCATACAGGCGCGCAGGCAGCACGCGGGTGTCGTTGAACACCAGCAGGTCGCCGGGCTGGAGCATGTCCGGGAGGTCGGAGAATCGCCTGTCCTTCTTCGTATGCGCCGCGACGTCGACCACGAGCAGCCGGCTGCCCGACCGGCGGGCCAGCGGGGCCTGCGCGATAAGTTCGGGCGGGAGGTCGAAATCGAAGTCGGATTTTTTCACGGGGGAGGCCGAGCGGCGGAGCGGTGGGGCATTATCCCCCATTGGGTGGCCCGGGGGATCGCTACGATGGCGGGCTTCATCCCGGAGTGGCCGTCTTGCTCCGGCCGTTCGCGCGCGAGCGCGCTTCCCACAGGGGGCGGGTTCTCGCGAGCATTCGACCTATCGCTCCGGACCATCGCGCGCGAGCGCGCTCCCACCCAAGCCCGATCTTCCTCTCCGCAGGGGGCTTCGCTCAGAGCCAGCCTTTCTGGCGGGCCAGGCGGTAGGCCTCGATGCGGTTGGCCGCGCCCAGCTTGCCAATGGCTTCCGACAGGTAGTTGCGCACCGTGCCGTGCGACAGGTTGAGCTGGGTACCGATGTCGCTGGCGGAGTGCCCCTCGCCCGCGAGGCGCAGGACCTGTCGCTCGCGGTCGTTGAGCGGGTCCGCATCGGACCAGGCCTCCAGCGCCAGCTGCGGGTCGATGGCCCGGCCGCCGCGGTGGACGGTGCGCAAGGCTTCCGCGAGGCCTTCGGCGGGAGCGTCCTTGAGGAGGTAGCCACCGACGCCGGCATCCAGCGCACGGCGCAGGAAGCCCGGGCGGGCGAACGTGGTGACGATGATCACCTTCATGGGCAGCTCATGCCGGCGGATGCGCTGGGCGAGTTCGAGGCCCGTGAGGCCGGGCATCTCGATATCGGTGACCAGCACGTCCGGCTTCAGGCGCTGCAGTTCGCGCCAGGCGGTTTCTCCGTCGGCCGCGGAGCCGAGCACTTCGATGTCGGATTCGAGATTCAGCAGCGCGGACAGCGCGCCACGCACCATGGCCTGATCTTCGGCAAGCAGCACGCGAATCATGCGAAGCGCTCCATGCGGCCGCCACCCAGCGGCACGTCGATCGCCAGGGCCGTGCCCTGCTTCGCCGGCGAATCGATCGCCAGCCGCCCGCCGATCTGGCGCATGCGCTCGCGCATGCCTGATACGCCGTTCCCATGGGCGGAGAGTCCGCCGCAGCCGTTGTCCATGATCCGCATCGAGAAATCCTGTCCGTTCCGGGTGATGATCACGCGCGCCTCGGTGGCGCGCGAATGACGATGGATGTTGGTGACCGCCTCGCGCAGCACCAGCGACAGCGTCGCCTCGGTCGCCGCGGGCAGTTCGAAGCGATCAGGCAGCTCCACCTGCAGGGCGATACCCGAGGCTTCGAGCATGAGGCGTGCCGACACCAGTTCGCTGGCGAGATCGCCGGCGCGCATGCCGGTCGCCGCGCTGCGCACCTCGCCGAGGGTATGCCGCGCGACACGCTCGACTTCTTCCATTTCCTGCTGCGCACGGGCGGGATCGGCGATCGCCAGCCGGCGGGCCAGTTCGGATTTCAGCGTGATCAACGAGAGCGTGTGGCCGAGGAGGTCGTGCAGGTCACGACCGATGCGTTCGCGCTCGGCCAGCGTCGCGAGGCGACGGACTTCCGTCTGCGAAAGCCGCAACTCCGCATCGCGTCGCGCACCGCGCACGTACAGGAAGTTACTGAAGCCCGCGGCGAGACCTACGCCGAACACGACTGCCGCGTGCACCATCGGCACATGGAACAGATACACCCAGCCGAGGGTGACGAGTGTCGCGACCGCGACGGCGATCAGCCATGCCGACGCCCGGCGTGCGTAAGCCGTCAGGGTCACGCCGATGACGACATAGCCCAGCGACAGCGGGTTGACGGCCCATAGCACGAAGCCCAGCGCGCAGATCGCCGCCGCATGGAACGGCAACCGCGACAGCGGCGCGACGTACACCGCGATATAGCAGACGAGGTACACGGGAATCGATGCGAGCGTCGGACCCATCCACGCCCAGTCGAAGCCCTTGATCGCCAGTGGCGCCTGGATCAGTGCAATCAGCCAGAACACCTGCAGCCCTGCCTGCCAGCGCAGGTACACCGGCGAGCGCAACCCGCCGAGCAGCGAGTCCTTGTGCGGTGGCGGGATGCGCATCACGACGCGAGCCTGTGCGGATCGACCGGGTGCCCGCCGACGACAACCGGCGGCGGCAAGGCGTGGTCGTCGGGCCGCAGGGGAATCTCGATGCGCAGCAGCGTACCTTTCGGCGGCACCGGTTCGAACGCGAGCGTGCCGCCGAGCGCGCGGACGCGCTCGCGCATGCCGCAGATGCCGTTCCCCTCGCCGCCGACGAGGCCACGTCCGTCGTCGGCGATCGTCATCGTGCAGCTGCGCGCGTCGATCGTGAGACGCACTTCGGCGAACGACGCACCGGCGTGCCGATGAATGTTGGTGACCGCCTCACGGAGCACCAGCGCGAGTTCGTTGTCGATGCGCACGGGGACGTCGGGCACCGCGTCGCCGTACGTGAACTCGATCATGGCGGTATTGAGCAGCAGGCGTGCCGCCGCCAGTTCCGCGACGACACCCGAAGCGCGGATGCCGGTGACGGCCGAGCGCACTTCGGCCAGCGCGTGGCGCGCGACCTGCTCGGCCTCTTCCATCTCGCGGCGCGCGGTCACGGGGTCGCGATCCATCAGGCGACGCGAAAGCTCCAGCTTCAGCGTGATCAGCGACAGCGTGTGGCCGAGCAGGTCGTGCAGATCGCGGCCGATGCGCTCGCGCTCGGCGGTTGCCGCCAGACGACGGATCTCGTCGTGCGAGAGTTTCAGCTCGGCGTCGCGCTGGGCGTTGAAGCGGTAGACCACATTGATGGTACCGACGCCGAACGCGATGAACGCCACTGTAGCCATCGCGGCGAACGGCCACTGCGCCGTGAGCCAGGCCACGGCGAGAAAGCCCGCGATGATCGCTGCCATGCTGGCAAGGCAACGACGCGGCGCGCCTTCGAAGCCCATCATGGCGCAGGCGTAGATCACGTAGCACCCGCCGCCGCTCGCGTTGAAGTGCAGCGTGGCGTAGCCGAGCAACGCCACCGCCAGGGCATACCAGTGCGCTTCCTTCAGCGGCCGCAGATACGCCTGCGCGTAGAGCGCGAGGAAGACGGGAAACGAGATCGCCGTCGCGAGGATCCAGTACGGCCCGATGTCGTTGCGGAAGACGAGATCGCCGAAGACGTACACCGTCCAGACGAGATGGAACATGCTGGCGACACGTAGCCGGGGCTGATCGCGAAAGCGATTCCAGAGCGAGCCCGGCATGGGTCGGAACCACGTGCGCATCGAATGACGTCCCCCGTTGACGTATGTCGACATGCTACTTCAACCGTACCGGCGCAGGCGACGCGCCGCGAGCAGAACCAAGGCGACGGTGAACCCCGCGAGCACGCCGGCATGCGGCCAGACGACGCCATCGCCCAGGCCCACGGCGTCGAGCGCCAGTCGATTCAGATGGTACGCCGGCCACAGCGGCGCGATGGCCTGCAGGAACGACGGCATGATCGACAGCGGGAACCACAGGCCCGACAGGAAGGCCATCGGCAGGTAGACCAGGTTGACCACGCCCGGTGCGCCCTGCCCCTTCACCAGCGTGGCGATGAACAGGCCCAGCGCGGCGAACGGCAGCACGCCGAGCACCTCGAGCACGAAGAACGTCGCGATGCGCGACGGCGTCAGGTGGACGCCACCGAGGAACACCGCGAGGCACAGCATGATCACCGACACCATCGCCACCACCAGCAAGGCCATGCACATCTTGCCGAGCAGGTACGCGCCGGGCGGCATCGGCAGCGCGCGCTTGAGCGTCAGCAAACCCGTGTCGCGCTCGAGCGCCAACGACACGCCGAAGCCGAACAACCCGGGCGCCATCACGCCGAACGTGCCATACGACGCCAGCAGGTAGAGCGGTGCGTCGGGGCCGTTCGCACGGCCGAGGAACACGCCGAACATCAGATAGAACACCGACGGAAACAGCAGCGTCGGCAGCAGGAACCCGGGATTGCGCAGATAACGCAGGCATTCCGCGCGCGCTTCCTCGATGTAAGCAGCGACGATGCGGCCCGGCCGCATGACGATGGTGGCGGTGCTGTCGATGGTGGTCATGCGGCCTCCTGCACGGCGTCGGTGTCGCGAGTGATTTCCTGGAACGCTTCGGCGAGGCCGGCGCGTTGCACTTCGAGCTCGCACAACGCGGGATCGCCGTCCAACAAACGGCGGACGACGACCTCGGCCTGTGCCGTGGCGATCGTCAGGCGGCCCTGCTGCATGTCCACGGAGACGACCTCGGGCCATGCCGCGATCGCCGCGGCGTCGAGTGTCGTGATGCAACGGATGCGGCGCAGCGCGACGTGCGCACGAAGCGAATCGACGCTGCCCTGCGATACCACGCGCCCTTTCGCGATGACGCATACGCGGTCCGCGAGCGCTTCGGCTTCTTCCAGGTAATGCGTGGTGAGCACCACGGCGCAGCCTTCGCGCAGCATCCGGCGGATCGCCGCCCACAACGACTGCCGGGCATCGATGTCCATGCCGACGGTCGGTTCATCGAGGAAGAGCAGTTCCGGCCCGCCGACGATCGCCAGCGCGAACTGGACGCGGCGCTGCTGGCCGCCGGAAAGTTTGCCGTAGCGTCGGTCGAGAAGATTGGTGATGCCGGCGATGGCGGCGCACTCGGTCGGATCGCGCGGTGCCGGGTAATAGCTGGCCGTTAGCCGGAGCAGTTCCCCGACCTTCAGCGTGGGTGGCAACTCCGCCGACTGCAGCATCACGCCGATGCGGCGGCGGGTCGCGATTTCCTGCGGATCGCCCCCGAACAGCACGACTTCGCCGGCATCGGCGCGCTGCAGACCCAGCAGCAGACCGATACTCGTGCTCTTGCCGGCGCCGTTGGGCCCGAGCAGCGCGACGAGTTCGCCACGGTGGATATCGAGGTCGATGCCGTCGAGCGCGACGATCGATCCATAGCGTTTGCGAACGCCCGAAAGCCCTGCGATGCGAGTGTCTGTGTTCATGTGCCCTCCCTTGCGTCGCAACATAAACGCGTGCAACCCCTTGGCGGCAGTCGCCTCCGTCATTGTGCGGATGTGACAACCGTCACCCGGGGGTTACGCGGCCAAAACCCGCATGCTATCCTCGGTCAATAATCCCTTTACATATAGATACTTAGCGGCCTCTTAAGGGATCGAACCACAGTTAGTGCCGCGTCATCGTTTTTGAGGATCGGTTATGGACGTCATGGCTCACCTGCGCGAACTGCGCGATTTCGGCGGCACGCCGCGCACCCGGGGTCTGCCCGACGCATCCATCGAGCGCTTCGCCGCGCACGACGCGTCGCTGCGTCGAGCGGTCGAGGAAGCCGTCGCCGTGCACCAGGCGCTGCGCGCGGACATGGCCGACTTCCTGCGTAAGGACGAAATCGAACAGCTGCAGGATCTGCAATGCGGCCTCGTCAATTTTTATCCCGACGATGGCGTGAACCCGTATGTTCCCGCGGCCGCGCGCGGCCCGTGGATCGTCACGCTGAAGGGTGCCGTGATTCACGACGACGGCGGCTACGGCATGCTGGGTTTCGGGCACAACCCCGACGCCATCCTCGAAGCGATGTCGCGTCCGCAGGTGATGGCCAACGTGATGACGGCGAGCATCTCGCAGCGTCGCCTGTGCGAAGCCCTGCGCAGCGAGCTTGGCCGCACGCGCGGCGCCAGCCCGTACACCCACCTCATGTTCCTCAATTCCGGTTCCGAATCGGTCACGCTCGCCGGCCGCGTCGCCGACGTCAACGCGCGCCTGATGACCGACCCGGGCGCGCGCCACGCGGGCCGCACGATCAAGCGTCTCGCGGTGAAGGGCGCGTTCCACGGCCGCACCGAGCGCCCCGCCCTGTATTCCGATTCGTCGCGTCGTAACTATCAGCAACATCTGGCCAGCTACCGCAACGAAGACAGCCTGATCACCGTCGAGCCGTACAACGTCGCGCAGCTGCGCGCCGCGTTCGCCGAAGCCGATCGCCAGGGCTGGTTCATCGAAGCGATGTTCCTCGAGCCGGTGATGGGCGAAGGCGATCCGGGCCGTGCCGTCACGCCGGAGTTCTACGCCGCCGCGCGCGAACTCACCCGCGAGCACGGCACGCTGCTGCTCGTCGATTCCATCCAGGCGGGCCTGCGCGCGCACGGCGTGCTGTCGATCGTCGATTACCCGGGTTTCGAATCGCTCGACGCACCGGACATGGAAACCTTCTCGAAGGCGCTCAACGCTGGCCAGTACCCGCTGTCGGTGCTCGCGGTGTCGGATCATGTCGCCGGCCTGTACCGCAAGGGCATCTACGGCAACACGATGACCGCCAATCCGCGTGCGCTGGAAGTGGCCCTTGCCACGCTCGGCGAGCTCACCGACGAGGTGCGCGCGAACATCCGCGAGCGCGGTAAGGAATTCGTCGAGAAGATCGAAGCGCTCAAGGGCGAACTCGGCGGGCTGATCACGAAGGTCCAGGGTACCGGCCTGCTCTTCTCGTGCGAGCTGGCGCCGGAGTTCAAGTGCTTCGGCGAAGGCTCCACCGAGGAATACATGCGCGAGCGCGGCATCGGCGTGATCCACGGCGGCGTGAATTCGCTGCGCTTCACCCCGCACTTCCGCGTGACCAGCGCCGAAGTCGACCTTATCGTGGACGAGATTCGCCACGCGCTGATGGAAGGCCCGCGCCGCAGCGCGTCGGCTGACAAGGCCGCCTGAACCCGGCCGCGTCGCCGTTACAGGGGCGCCTGAACCCGGCGCCTCGGCGCCACACGGAGGCCCTAACCCGGCCGACTCGCCGTCACCCCGGCGCACGCCGGGGTCTACCGCCCCGGTGTGTGGCCATGCCGGCGCGCTGCATCGATGGGCGCTTCGGTGTAGCGTCATGGCGAAAACCGATTGCACCGCCGTGGATCCCGGCTTTCGCCGGGATGACGTGAGGCGTGGCTGGACGGCGAGGGGTGCCGGATCGCGCTAAGCTCCACCGGCCGGACTGCCCGGCGTCACGTAGGGGTTCGCCATGCGTACGCAGCTTCGTGTCCTTTGCGCCGTTTCGCTCCTCGCGTTGTCCGCCGGCCTCGCCGCGCAGGACGCGCCGCCGAAGAAAGACCTCACCCCGCAGCAGCAACGCATGAGTACCTGCAACACGCAGGCCAGCGGCAAGACGGGTGACGATCGCAAGACCTTCATGAGCAGCTGCCTCAAGGGCGAACAGCCCGCGAAGGCCACGCAGCAGCAGAAGATGACCTCGTGCAACAAGGACGCCTCCGCCAAGAGCCTGAAAGGCGACGAGCGCAAGGCGTTCATGAGTAGTTGCCTCAAGGGCTGATCCTTCTCGTAGGAGCCCGCCTCGCGGGCGATGGGGGCTCGCGGCGAGCATCCATCGCCCGCGAGGCGGGCTCCTACAAGAGCACGACATGGATGAGACAATGACGGCATCGCCCACCCGATAGAACGAGCGCCCATGAAAATCGTCGAAGTCCGCCATCCTCTCATCCAGCACAAGCTCGGCCTCATGCGCCGCGCCGGCATCAGCACCAAGGAATTCCGTGAGCTGGCGTCCGAAGTGGCGATGCTGCTGACCTACGAGGCCACGGCGGACATGGAAACCGAGTGCAAGACGATCGACGGCTGGGCCGGCCCGGTCGAGGTCACGCATATCAAGGGCAAGAAGGTCACGATCGTGCCGATCCTGCGTGCCGGCCTCGGCATGCTCACCGGTGTGCTCGAAATGATCCCGGCCGCGAAGGTCAGCGTGGTGGGCCTCCAGCGCGACGAGGAGACGCTCGAACCCGTGGCGTACTACGAAAAACTCAGTGGCGGCATGGACGAGCGCACGGCCATCATCGTGGACCCGATGCTCGCCACCGCCGGCACGCTGGTCGCCACGGTGGACATGCTCAAGGCCGCCGGCGCGAAGAAGATCAAGGGGCTGTTCCTCGTCGCGGCGCCCGAAGGCCTCAAGCGCATCGAGGCCGCTCATCCGGATATCGAGATCTACGTGGCGTCCATCGACGACCACCTGAACGAGCTCGGCTACATCCTCCCCGGCCTCGGCGACGCGGGCGACAAGATCTTCGGCACCAAGCAGAAGCCGGGCTGATCGCCGGACGGCGAAAGTCGCCGTTTCTGTCACATCCCGCTGTCATATCCGTGGAGGACAATCCCCGGGTGGGCTCGCAGGGGGAACGACGTGCCAGGGGATCGCGCGTTGCTTCGGGTCGCACACACTCAACGACTCGAGGGGACATTCGAATGCGTTCGACCACGACACGGCGCGCCATCTGGGCGGCGCTGGCAGGACTTACCGCCGTTCTTCCGTTGCAGGCGGCCGACCTTTCCATCACGCAGTTCCGCGTTCGCGGGCCGGCCGGCGGTAACGACGAATTCGTCGAGCTGCAGAACACCGGCACCGCACCGCTGGATGTGTCGGGCTACAAGCTCAACGCGTCCAACGCGACGGGCACCACCGGCACGCGCTCGACGCTGCCGGCAGGCACCACCATCGCACCGGGTTGCTTCCTGTTGCTGGCGAACAGCGCCGCTTCGGGCTATTCCGGCAGCGTCGTGCCGGACGTGAAGTACAGCACCGGCATCACGGACGACGGTGGGCTGGCCCTGCTGGACACCTCCGGCACCGTGATCGATCAGGTCGGCATGAGCGCCGGCTCGGTCTACAAGCTGGGCACCCCGCTGACGAGCCTCGGTAGCAGCAACGCCGACCAGGGCTACGGCCGCCGCACCACGGGCGCGGGCCTGCCCCAGTCCACGGGTGACAACTCGGCCGACTGGGTGAAGGTCGCACCGACCGCGCCGCGTTCCAGCGCGTCATCGTGCGCCACGCTGGGCCGCAGCCTTTCGATCGCCGACGCCACGGTCACCGTGCGCAACGGCGAAGACCAGCAGGTGCCGTTCGCGATCACGCTGAGCGAGCCCGCCAGCAGCGACATCACGGTGCACGCCGCGACCGCCGACGACACCGCCACGGTGGCCGCGGGCGATTACGACGCGGTGGACACCACCGTGACGATCCCCGCCGGCAGCACCTCGGCGAACGTCGACGTCACCGTGCACGGCGCGACCGCCGCCGGTCCGGACAAGGCGTTCCGCGTGAACCTCACGAATGTCTCGGGCGGCGACGTCGCCATCGCGAAGGCATCCGCCATCGGCGCCATCCTCAACCAGATTCCGGTCGCCGCCGAGATCTGGCAGGTGACGGGTCGCGGGCAGGTGTCGCCCCTGCTCGGCAAGCGCGTCGCCACCCGCGGCAACATCGTCACGGCGGTGGGCCCCGCGGGCTTCACGATGCAGACGCCCGACGACCGCACGGATGCGGATCGCCTGACCTCCAACGGCATCTACGTGTTCACCAGCACCGCGCCGACAGTGAAGGCCGGCGACATGGTCGACGTCGAGGCCACGGTCGACAACTACTTCAGCCTGCCCGAGCTGAAGAACGCCACGATCACGACGACGATGCGTGGCGCGAAGCTGCCCAAGGCCGTCGTGTTCGGCAACGACGTGCCGTCGTCGGACCCGAACGCGCTGTCGTGCGGCGAGACGAACTTCCAGTGCTACGTGGGCATGCGCGTCAGCATCGATAACGGCATGATCACCACGGGCAACCTGCGTTTCAGCAACGAACCGTTCGCCGAGGTGTACGTCACCGCCAACGGCAAGCGCTCGCTGCGCGAGCCGGGCGTGCGCTACACCGTGCCGGTGCCGGAAGGCGTGAACCTGCCGAACTGGTCGGGCAACCCGCAGGTGTTCAAGATGAATACCGCGGACTTCGGCGCCGTTCCCGCCAACACGCCGTATAACGCCGGCACGACGTTCCGCGCGGAAGGCGTCATGTCGTACGCCTTCGGTGCCTACACGTTCATTCCGACGAAGGTCACGATCAAGAAGGCGGCCGCCCTGCCCCGCGCCGTCGATTCTCGCCCGTTCTACGCGGCACGCGTCGGCGCGCTGAACACCGAGCGCTTCTGCGACACGGAGTTCAATACCACGTTCACCTGCAGCGGCGGCGACAAGGAGCCCACCGCCGACGAGGTGAAACTGAAGACGCAGCGCCTGTCCGCGTACATCGGCGGCGTGCTGAAGCTGCCTGACATCCTCTCGGTGGAAGAGGTGAAGAGCCTGCAGGTGCTGCAGGGTCTGGCGAAGCAGCTCGGCGACGATTACCCGGCGCAGTACGAAGCGTTCCTGCAGCCGGGCCACGATCCGAGCGGCATCAACGTCGGCTTCCTCGTGCGCACGGACCGCGTGCGCGTGCTCGACGTGCGCCAGCTCGGTGCCGACGAAACGTGGCAGGACCAGGGTTCCACGGCGTTCGTGCACGACCATCCGCCGCTGCTGCTCACGGCCGACGTGCCGTCGGTCATCGGCCGCATGCGCGTCAACGTGATCGCGGTACATCCGAAGGCCCGCCAGAACGTCGACAAGACGGGCAGCACGGCCGAGCGCGATCGCGAGAAGCGTTTCCTTCAGGCGAAGTCGCTCGCGACGCAGGTCCAGGCCCTGCAGACCGACCGGAAGAACCTGCTGGCGCCGCTGCTCGTCGTCGGCGACTTCAACGCCTACCAGTTCAGCGATGGCTTTACCGACGTGGTCGGCCTGATCTCCGGCCGCTACGACGATAGCCAGAATCTGCTGAAGCTCGGCAAGAACCTCGTGAAACCGTCGCTGTGGAACGCCGTGGACTCGGTGCCCGCGCAGGATCGTTACTCGTTCCTGTTCACCGAGAACTTCGGCAACGTGCAGGGCCAGAGTCCGCGCCAGGTGCCCACGCACCAGGTGCTGGACCATGCGCTGCTGAACACCGTGGCGCGTGGTCTGTTCCTGCAGATGCAGTACGGACGCGGCAACCTCGACGCCCCGGTGCAGACGCTGGACGATTCGGCGACGGAAACGGGCGTGAAGAAGGCGATCGGCTCGTCGGACCACGATGGCTTCGTGGTGGACATGCTGGCGTTGCCGACGATTCTTCTCTGATGTAACGGCGCCCGGCTCCGGCCGGGCGCCTTTTCGCCGATACGATCGGCTCCCACCCCTTCGGTAGAAACGCTGCTACCAACGGGGTGGGAGCCGATCGTATCGGCGATGCGGCGCGAAGCGCCGCCTATTAAGCCGCGAAGCGATCCGTCGCCTGCACCAGTTCGCGCGTGATGCCCGGCTCGAACGCCGAATGGCCGGCATCCTGCACGATGCGCAGGTCGGCTTCCGGGAAGGCGCGGTGCAGATCCCACGCGCTACGCACGGGGCACACCACGTCGTAACGGCCCTGCACGATCACGGTCGGGATGTGGCGGATACGACCGACGTCACGCAGCAGCTGTCCGTCGACCTCGAAGAACCCCGCGTTGACGAAGTAATGGCATTCGATGCGCGCGAACGCGAGCGCGAACTCGTCTTCGCCGCTGGAAGCCATGTGGCCTTCGTCCTGATACAGGTAGCTGGTGGCGGCCTCCCACACCGACCACGCGCGCGCCGCGGCGACGCGAACCGCGGGATCCGTGCTCGTCAGCCGGCGATGGTAGGCGCTGATCAGGTCGCCGTGCTCCGACTGCGGGATCGCGGCGAGATAGGTTTCCCACGCGTCCGGATAGAGCTGGTCGCATCCCGACTGGTAGAACCATTCGAGCTCCGTACGGCGGAGCATGAAGATGCCACGAAGCACCAGTTCGGTGACGCGCTCCGGGTGTGTCTCGGCATAGGCCAGCGCCAGCGTCGAGCCCCACGAACCGCCGAAGACCTGCCAGCGTTCGATACCGAGGTGCTCGCGCACGCGCTCGATGTCGGCGACGAGGTCCCACGTGGTGTTGTCGGCGAGCTCGGCGTGCGGCGTGGACTTGCCGCAACCGCGCTGGTCGAACAGCACGATGCGGTACTTCTTCGGATCGAAGAAACGACGGCAGCGCGGATTCGTACCGCCGCCCGGGCCACCGTGCAGGAACACGACCGGCTTGCCCTGCGGATTGCCGCTTTCCTCGAAATAGAGCGTGTGCAACGGCGAAACCTGGAGCATGCCGCTGTTGAACGGCTCGATCGGCGGATAGAGGTCGGGGGAATCCTGGGCCATGGGGCGGTCCTGTGTGCGGCGGGGAAACGCCTAGGCTACAGCAGCTTGCCCGGATTCATGATCCCCTTCGGATCCCAGATCGCCTTGATACCGCGCATCAGCGCGATCTCGGCCTCGCTGCGGACGCTGCCCAGCCAGGGCTTCTTGACCAGCCCGATGCCGTGCTCGGCGGAGATGCTGCCGCCGTGGCGCGCCAGCGTCTCCACCAGCAGCGCGGTCACGTGCTCGCACTGCCCGACGAACTCGGCGTTGTCGAGATCCGCGGGCTTGAGCACGTTGATGTGCAGGTTGCCGTCGCCGATATGGCCGAACCAGACCACGTCGAAGTGCGGGTAACCCTCGGCGAGCAGGGCCTCCATCTCGGCCATGAAAGCCGGCACCGCGGAGATCCGTACCGAGACGTCGTTCTTGTATGGCTTGTGCGGCGCGAGGCTTTCGGTGATGCCCTCGCGCAGCCGCCAGAGCGCCGCGGCCTGCGCCTCGTTGGCGGCGATCGCCCCGTCCACCACCCAACCCTCCTCCATGCACAGCTCGAAGAAGGCCAGCGCGACGGCTTCGGCCTGCTCGTCGGCGGCGTCGAACTCGGTCACCACGTAGAACGGATGGGTATCGTCGAACGGCCGCTGGGCGCCATGGGCCAGCACGTGGCTCAGCGCGCGGTCGGTGAAGAATTCGAAGGCTTCCAGATGCAGGCGGTGGCGCGCCTCCGCGAACACCTTCATCAGGGCGTCCATCGCAGGCACCGCGAGCAGCATCACCTGCGAGGGCGGCGGAGGCGAGGTCAGGGTCAGGGTGGCTTCCACAACGATGCCCAGCGTGCCCTCTGACCCGATCACGAGGTGGCGCAGGTCGTAGCCCGAGGCGTTCTTGATCAGGCCGCGATTGAGATCGAGCAGCTCGCCCGTGCCGGTAACGACCTTCAGGCCCGCCACCCACTGGCGGGTATTGCCGTAGCGGATCACCCGGATGCCGCCCGCGTTGGTGGCGATGTTGCCGCCGATCTGGCACGAGCCGCGCGCCGCGAAACTCACCGGGTACAGCAGGCCCTGCTCGTGGGCGGCATTCTGCACGGCCTCCAGCGCGATGCCCGGCTGCACGGTGAGGGTGCGGTCGATCGGATCGAAGGCGAGCACGCGATTCATGCGGTCGAGGCTGACCACGAGTTCGCCGTTCGCGGCGACGGCGCCACCCGAGAGGCCGGTTCGGCCGCCGGATGGCACGATGCCGACGCCGTGGCCGTTTGCCCAGCGCACGATGGCCTGTACCTCTTCCACGTCGCCCGGCCAGACGATGGCCAGCGGCGCGGGCGTCCAGCGGCGGGTCCAGTCGCGGCCGTGATGCTCCAGGTCGCCGGGGTCGGTCGACAGCTTCAGCGCGGGCAACTGGCGGGCAAGCTCGGACAGGCGCGGGTCGGTCATGAGGCGGCTCGTTGGCTGGTATCCCAGCCTGCCCCATGCGCGCTCCGACGTCTACCGCGGCGCAGCATATCTGGCATAGTGACCTCTCCCTCCCAGGATCGGCCGGACCATGAAGCGCACGTCGTACCCGAAGGAAGACATCAAGGTATTGCTGCTGGAGGGTGTCAGCCGCAGCGCGCTCGATACGTTCCGCCAGGCGGGCTACACGCAGATCGAATTTCACGAGAAGTCGCTGTCCGGCGACGACCTCATCGAGCGGATCGCCGATGCGCACATCGTCGGCATTCGTTCGCGCACGCAGCTCACGGCCGAGGTGCTTGCCGAGGCCCGGCGCCTTCTCGCGGTGGGCTGCTTCTGCATCGGCACCAACCAGGTCGATGCCACCGAGGCCGAACGCCTCGGCGTGCCCGTTTTCAACGCGCCCTACTCCAACACGCGCAGCGTGGCCGAACTGGTGATCGCCGAAACCATCATGCTCGTGCGCCGCATTCCCGAGAAGAACGCGCAATGCCATCGCGGCGGCTGGTCGAAGTCGGCCGCGGGCAGCTTCGAGGTGCGCGACAAGGTGCTGGGCATCGTGGGCTACGGGCACATCGGCACGCAGGTCGGCGTGCTCGCCGAATCGCTGGGCATGCGCGTGATCTTCCACGACATCGAACCGAAACTGTCGCTGGGCAACGCACGCGCCGCCGCGAGCCTCGACGACCTGCTCGAGCGCGCCGATGTCGTGACGCTGCACGTACCGGAAACGGCGCAGACGAAGAACATGATCGGTCCGGCCGAAATCGCGCGTATGCGCCCCGGCAGCATGCTGGTGAACGCGTCGCGTGGCACGGTCGTCGAGATCGACGCCCTCGCCGAGGCGCTGCGTTCGAAGCACCTCGCCGGCGCGGCCATCGACGTGTTTCCCGTCGAGCCGAAGGGCAACGACGACCCATTCGTTTCGCCGCTGGTCGGCATGGACAACGTGATCCTCACGCCGCACGTCGGCGGCAGCACGGCCGAGGCGCAGGAGAACATCGGTATCGAGGTCGCGTCGAAGCTAGTGCGCTACAGCGACAACGGCAGCACGCTCTCGGCGATCAACTTCCCCGAGGTCTCCCTGCCCGGCCACCCCACCAGCCGCCGCCTGCTGCACATCCACCGCAACATCCCGGGCGTGCTCTCGCGGGTCAACGACGTGTTCTCGCGCGCGGCGGTCAACATCGACGGCCAGTACCTGCAGACCTCGCCCCAGGTTGGCTACGTCGTCATCGACGTGACCACCACGGAAGAACACGCGGCATCGCTACGCAACGAACTGGCGGCGATCGACGGGACGCTGCGGGCGCGCGTTCTGTACTAAGCCCTGTCTACCTTCGGGTGGGAGCGCGCTCGCGCGCGAACGGGTCTTGCCGCGAGCACGCATTCGCGGCCAGGTCCGCTCCTACAGCAGGGCCGTCGTTTACCGGAATGGCGGGCGTTTGTGGGAAGCCCGCTGGCGGGCGAACGGGTCTTGCCGCGAGCGCCCATTCGCGCGCGAGCGCGCTCCCACCCGATGGCAGGTGGCCTTGTCGCGAGCACCCTTCGCCCGCTAGCGGGCTTCCCACAGCGGACCTCCCACATGGTGGGCTTCCCTGTTCTGCGGGTAGCGCTCAGGCGGTGACGCCGCCTTCGGCGACCACTCGCGCGCGGCCGCGTTCCTTGGCCATGTAGAGGCGGCGGTCGGCGACGGCGATGAAGGGGAGGACTTCGTCGCCCGTCGCGGGCACCGTCGTGTGCACGCCTGCGCTGAGCGTCAGGCGCTTGCCTGCGCCGATGCCCGCATGCGGGATCATGGCCTTGTCGATGAGGTCGAGGCAGCGCCACGCGAGGGCCATCGCGGTGGCGGCGTCGGTCTGCGGCAGCAGCAGCACGAACTCCTCGCCGCCGAAACGGCAGAGCAGATCGCGCGGGGTACGGACGATTGCCGATAGCGCACCGGCGACGCGCTTCAGGCACTCGTCGCCTTCGAGGTGACCGTAGTGGTCGTTGTATTGCTTGAAGTAGTCGATATCGAGAACGACGACGGATAGCGGGTCGCGATCGGCCTGCGCCTCGCGCCACTCGTTCTCCATCACCAGGTCGAAGCGACGCCGGTTCGCGACGCCGGTCAGGCCATCCTTGAAGGACAGCTCTTCGAGCTCGCGCTGCATGTCGAGCAGGCGCTCTTCGGTGCGCTTGCGCTCGCTGATGTCGAACATGAAACCGATGAGCGCGTTGGGCGTGCCGTCCGGGTTACGCACCACGTGCACCACGTCGCGGATCCAGACGAACTCGCCGTCCTTGCGAAGTGCCCGGTAGTCGGCTTCGTGGTCGATACCCGCCTGCGATTGCGACACGCAGAAGTTGAAAACCCACTCGCGGTCGTCGGGATGCATGCGGTCGGCCCAGTCCTGCACCGTCTGCCACGACTGCGGCGACCAGCCGAGGAGTTCTTCGATCTGCGGGCCGATATAGGCGAAGCGCAACGTCGCCCAGTCGATCTTCCAGGGGATGGCGCGCGTGGATTCCAGCAGGGTTTTGTAAACGCCCGCCTCCTCCTCGAGGAGGATGTCTTCGATGGTCATGTGGCCCGTGATCCCCTGGTGCTTTGCAAGGGTATCGGCCGTACGCGATGCAGCTTGAGGTAGGGTGCCCGCTGTCGCGGGATCGCCGATACGATCGGCTCCCACCAGATCAGGGCGAGTCTGCTACCAGAGGGTGGGAGCGGATCGTATCCGCGAATGGGTGCTCGCGGCGAGGGTGCCCGCTGCCACGGGATCGCCGATACGATCAGCTCCCACCGGGCAAAAAGAAAAGGCGCCCATGGGGCGCCTTTTCGAATAATGGTCGGGGTGGCGAGATTCGAACTCGCGACCACTACACCCCCAGCGTAGTGCGCTACCAGGCTGCGCTACACCCCGACGAGCAAACGATTGTAACAGCATCGCCGCGATCTGCGGAAGCCGATCAGCGACGAAGGAGGGTCAGTACTTCTTCGAGCTCGAGCCGGACCTGACGCACGATCTGGTGCGACATGCTGGCTTCCATCCGGGCCTGCGGGCCTTCGAGGCGGGCGCGGGCGCCCGTGATGGTGAAACCCTCGTCGTACAGCAGCGATCGGATCTGGCGGATCATGAGCACGTCGTGGCGCTGGTAATAGCGGCGATTGCCGCGGCGCTTGACGGGCTTGAGGGCGGGAAACTCCTGCTCCCAGTAGCGAAGGACGTGCGGCTTGACGCCGCAAAGTTCGCTGACCTCACCGATGGTGAAATAGCGCTTCGCCGGTATGACCGGAAGCTCGGTGTTATTCCCTGGATCCAGCATAGCCCTCGACTCTTACCTTGAGTTTCTGGCCAGGACGGAAGGTGACAACCCGCCGGGCCGAGATGGGAATTTCTTCGCCGGTCTTGGGATTGCGACCGGGCCGCTGATTTTTCTGCCGCAGGTCGAAGTTGCCGAAACCCGACAGCTTCACCTGCTCGCCCCGCTCGAGAGCCTCGCGCACGACTTCGAAATACGCGTCCACGAATTCCTTGGCCTCACGCTTGTTGAGGCCCACGTCGAGGAAAAGCCGCTCGGCCATTTCCGCCTTGGTCAGCGCCATCTTATCCTCGCAATCTCGCCTTGCATGTTTTCTCCAATGCCCCCACCGCGTCGGCGACGCGAGCGTCGGCATCGTCGTCGGTAAGGGTGCGTGAAGCGTCCTGTAAAATCAAGCCCATAGCGAGACTCTTTCGACCTTCATCGATCCCCTTGCCTGCGTACCTGTCGAACAGGCGGACGCCGACGAGCACATCGCCCAGCGCCTCGCGCACGGCAGCCTCGACGGACGCCCATGAGACCTCTTCAGGAAGCTCCACGGCGATGTCGCGGCGCACGGCCGGGAAGCGCGGCACCTTGCCCGCGCTCGGCAGACGGCGCGCAAGGATCGGCTCGAGGGCAAGCTCCATCACGTGCACGTCGGAACCGAGGTCGAGGGCCTTGGCGAGCGCCGGATGCAGCGCGCCGAGGTAGCCGACCGGCAGGCCGTCACGCAGCACGCGCGCGCCGCGACCCGGGTGCAGCCACGACGGCAGGCCCTCGGCGTCGATACGCCAGCGTGCCGGCTCGCCCGTGTGGGCGACCAGTGCATCGAGATCACCCTTCAGGTCGAAGAAATCGACCGGACGCGAGGCTTCGCCCCACTGTTCGGCACGCGCGCTGCCCGAGGCGACCAGGGCGACGCGGCCCACTTCGTCGGGGGCGCCACCCGTGGCATGGAAGCTACGCGCGACCTCGAACAGTCGCACGCGATCCTGCTGGCGGGCGCGATTGTGGCGCAGGGCCTCGATCAGGCCGGGCAGCAGCGACGTGCGCATGACGGCTAGGTCGGCCGACAGCGGATTGGCCAGCGGCACCCAGGCATGGTCGAGGTTCCAGGTTTTCAGCAGGTCGGCGCTGACGAACGACAGCGTGACCGCCTCGAAGTAGCCGCGCGCGGCCAGTTGGTCGCGCAGCGCCATTTCGTCGAGACGGGCTTCCGGCTCGGCGCGGAGTGCGATCTCGCCCGCGGGGATGTGCGTCGGGATGCGCTCGTAACCATGGATGCGGGCGACCTCTTCGATGAGGTCTTCCTCGCGCTCGATGTCGAAGCGGCTGCTCGGCGGCGTGATGCGCCAGCCGTCGGCGATCTCCTCGACGCCCATGCCGAGCGCGGTGAAGATGCGCGACACCTCGCTGGCGGCGACTTCGATGCCGAGCACGCGGCGCAGGCGGGCGTGGCGCAGAACGACGGGCGCGTGTTCGCGCAGGAATTCCGGCAGCTCGGCGACGGTGATCGGGCCGGCCTTGCCGCCGGCGATCTGCAGCAGCAGCTCCGTGGCGCGCTCGATGGCTCGCTTCGGCAGGGCCGGATCGACGCCGCGCTCGAAGCGGTGCGACGCATCGGTGTGCAGGCCGAGCTTGCGGGCGCGGCCCATGATGGCGGCCGGCGTGAAATGCGCCGCTTCCAGGAACACGGTGCGCGTGTCGTCGGTGACGCGCGACGCCTGCCCGCCCATGACACCGGCGACGGCGAGCGCGCTCGTCTCGTCGGCGATCACCACGAAGGACGGATCGAGCTTCGCTTCGCTGCCGTCGAGCAGGGTCAGCGTTTCGCCGTCGCGCGCGTGACGCGCGATGACCGACCCGGTGAGCTTGTCGTCGTCGAACGCATGCAGCGGATGCCCGAGCTCGAGCATCACGTACTGCGTGATGTCGACGATGGCGCTGATCGGACGGATGCCCGACCGGCGCAGTTTTTCCGCGAGCCACAGTGGCGAACGCGCGGTGGCGTCGACACCTTCGATGACGCGACCGAGGTAGCGCGGCGCGTCGGCGCCCGCTTCCAGCTTCACGGCGCGCGTGGCGGTAGACGTGACCGACGCGTCGCCGCCGCCGATGGGCTTCACGCGGCTGCCGAACAGCGCCGCGACATCGTGCGCCAGGCCATACAGGCCGAGCACGTCCGGACGGTTCGGGGTGACCTTCAGTTCGATGGTGGCGTCCGGAAGGCCGAGGTACGTGGCCAGCGACTGGCCGACGGGGGCATCGGCCGGGAGTTCCAGCAGGCCCGATGCGTCGGCGTCGATGCCGAGCTCCTTCGCGGAGCAGAGCATGCCGAACGACTCGACGCCGCGCAGCTTCGCCGCCTTGATGGCGATGCCGCCGGGCAGCGTGGCGCCGACCGTGGCCAGCGGCACGCGGATACCGACGCGGGCGTTGGGGGCGCCGCAGACGATCTGCAGCAGCTCGCCCTGCCCCGCATCCACCTTGCACACCTGCAGGCGATCGGCTTCGGGATGTTTCGTGGCTTCGACGATCTGCGCGACCACGACGCCATCGAGGCCGGCGCCGAGCGGCGTGACCTCTTCGACCTCGAGGCCGGACATCGTCAGCGCGTGCACCAGCGCCGGGCGATCCGCATCGATGGTCACCAGTTCGCGGAGCCAGTTTTCGGAGAATTTCATGGGAGCGACTCGTTAACGTGGGATCAGGCGAACTGGCGCAGGAAGCGCAGGTCGTTCTCGAAGAACGCGCGCAGGTCGCTCACGCCGTAACGCAGCATGGCGAAACGCTCCACGCCGAGGCCGAACGCGAAGCCCGTGTAACGCTCCGGATCGATGCCGCAGTTCGCCAGCACGGTCGGGTGAACCATGCCGCAGCCGAGCACCTCGAGCCAGCGCGTCGAGCCGTCTTCGGCGTCCCAGCGGATGTCGACTTCAGCCGACGGCTCGGTGAACGGAAAATAGCTGGGACGGAAGCGCATTTCGAAATCGCGCTCGAAGAACGCGCGCACGAACTCGGCCAGCGTGCCCTTCAGGTCGGCGAAGCTGGAGGTTTCGTCCACGAGCAGACCTTCGATCTGGTGGAACATCGGCGAGTGCGTCTGATCCGAATCGCTACGGTAGACCTTGCCCGGCGCGATGATGCGGATGGGCGGCTGACGCCCCTGCATCGAGCGGATCTGCACCGGCGACGTATGCGTGCGCAGCAGGCGGCCGTCACCGAAATAAAAGGTGTCGTGCATTGCGCGCGCAGGATGGTGCGGCGGGAAGTTCAGCGCCTCGAAGTTGTGCCAGTCGTCTTCGATCTCGGGCCCGTCGGCGCGCTGGTAGCCGAGACGTCCGAAGATGTCGGCAATGCGCTCGAGGGCGCGGGTGATCGGATGGATGCCGCCGTACTCGCCGTCGCGACCCGGCAGGGTCACGTCGATGCGCTCGGAAGCAAGGCGACGGTCCAGCTCGGCCTGCTCCAGCGTCTGCTTGCGCGCGCCGATGGCGTCGGTGAGGCGCTCCTTGACGCGATTGACCTCGGCGCCGCGCGCCTTGCGCTCGTCGCCCGTCAGCTGGCCAAGCGCCTTGAGGGCCGCGGTGACCGCGCCGTTCTTGCCCAGCAGCGCGACGCGTACGGCGTCCAGCGCTGCGAGCGTGGACGCGGATTCGATGTCCTTGAGGGACGCGTCGATGTTCTCGATCGATTCCATCGGGTTTCCTGAGTTTTCCCGGGCCGGAAAAAGAAATGGGGAGAAGGCAAGGCCTTCTCCCCACGTCAATCCATCATCGCGCGATAAGACTACCGCGCGTGGTAAAGCGGATTACGCAGCCAGACTGGCCTTGGCCTTCTCTGCGATCGCGCCAAACGCCTTGATGTCGTGCACGGCCAGATCGGCGAGAACCTTGCGGTCGACCGAGATGTTGGCCTTGGCCAGACCGTTGATCAGGCGGCTGTACGACAGACCGAACTGACGGGCGGCGGCATTGATACGGACGATCCAGAGCGCGCGGAACTGACGCTTGCGCTGCTTACGGCCGATGTAGGCGTACTGACCGGCCTTGATGACGGCCTGGTTAGCTACGCGGAAAACCTTGCGACGGGCGTTGTAGTAGCCCTTGGCACGGCCGATGATCTTCTTGTGACGACGACGGGCGGTAACACCGCGCTTAACACGAGCCATTTTTCAGCCCTCCCTCAGAGATACGGCAACATGCGAGCTACACCCTTGGTGTCGCACGCCTTGACGTGGTTGGGAGCGCGCAGGCCGCGCTTACGCTTGGTCGACTTCTTCGTCAGGATATGCGACTTGAAGGCGTGACCGGCCTTGAACTTGCCGGATGCGGTCTTGCGAAAACGCTTCGCGGCCGCCCGGTTGGTCTTGATCTTGGGCATCGGAATGCTCCGTATTCGGTGACTGACTGATCCGGCGGCAAGACCCTGATGGGCCTGCACTTTCCATCCTGCCGGGTACGGTGATTCGGCCCATCCATACGGACCGAGCCGGCGATGATACACGAATCTTAAGGCCGTGTGTAGGAGCGCGCCTTGCGCGCGACAGGTTTTCGCCCCGGTCCGTACGTGGCGCGCCGGCCTGCAGGCACCGCCTCGAGAGCTGTCGCGCCAAGCCGCGCTCTTACAGGCGCGGGGCCGCTCTAAGAAAAAGGGCCCCTTGGGGCCCTTTTCGGATCAGACCTTTTTCTTCGGGCCGATCATCATGACCATCTGGCGGCCTTCGAGGCGGGGGAAGGACTCCACCACGCCGTCTTCGCCGATGTCCGTCTGGACGCGGCGGGCCAGGTTCTGGCCGAGGTCCTGATGGGACATCTCGCGACCGCGGAAGCGGATCGTGACCTTGACCTTGTCGCCCTCTTCCAGGAACTCGCGCATCTTGCGCAGCTTGATCTGGTAGTCGCCTTCGTCGGTGACGGGGCGGAACTTCACTTCCTTGATCTCGACCTGCTTCTGCTTCTTCTTGGCAGCGGAGGCTTTCTTCTGGGCTTCGAACTTGAACTTGCCGTAGTCCATGATCTTGCAGACCGGCGGATCGCCGTTCGGCTGGATCTCGACGAGGTCGAGGCCGAGCTCTTCGGCGGCCCGGATGGCGTCACGGGTGTCCATGATGCCCATCTGCTCGCCTTCGGCGCCCAGCACGCGAACCCGCGGGACGCGGATGTCGGTGTTCTTGCGATTGCCCTTGTTATCGGTCGTAGCGATACCGCTATCCTCCAGAAGAATGATCTCAAATACCGGACCCGCGCCTTAGCGGCGGGTCTCGGCTTCCAAACGTTCGACGAACTGCGCCACCGGCATGCTGCCGAGGTCTTCGCCGCCGCGGGTACGTACGGAAATGGTACCCGTTTCCTTCTCGCGGTCGCCGACCACGATCAGATAAGGGACCTTCTGCAGCGTATGCTCGCGGATTTTATATCCGACCTTTTCGTTGCGCAAATCGGCCTGCACCCTGAAGCCTTTTCCTACAAGGGCTTGCGTGACGTCTTGCACGTAATCGGCCTGGGCGTCCGTGATGCTGAACGCCACCGCCTGAATGGGGGCGAGCCAGGTCGGAAGCAAGCCGGCGTGGTGCTCGATCAGGATGCCGATGAAACGCTCCATCGAACCCACGATCGCCCGGTGCAGCATGACCGGGTGCTGGCGCTGGCTGTTCTCGTCCACGTACTCGGCGCCAAGGCGCTCGGGCATCATGAAATCGACCTGCATCGTGCCCACCTGCCAGGCGCGGCCGATGGAGTCCTTCATGTGGTACTCGATCTTCGGGCCGTAGAAGGCGCCCTCGCCCGGCAGCTCTTCCCACTGCACGCCGGCCGCCGACAGCGCGGCGCGCAGGGCGTGCTCGGCCTTGTCCCAGACCTCGTCGGAACCAATGCGCTTGTCCGGACGCAGCGCGATCTTCATCGCGATGTCGTTGAAGCCGAAGTCTTCGTAGACCTTCATGGCCTGGGCGTGGAACGCGGCGACTTCGCCCTCGATCTGCGCCGGGGTGCAGAAGATGTGGCCGTCGTCCTGCGTGAACGCGCGCACGCGCATGATGCCGTGCAGCGCGCCCGAGGGCTCGTTGCGGTGGCATCCGCCGAACTCGCCGTAGCGGATCGGCAGGTCGCGATAGCTGTGCAGGCTGGTGTTGAAGATCTGCACGTGGCCCGGGCAGTTCATGGGCTTCAGGGCGTACGTGCGCTTCTCCGACTCGGTGAAGAACATGTTTTCCTGATAATTGTCCCAATGGCCGGACTTCTTCCACAGGCTCACGTCCATGATCTGCGGGCCGCGCACTTCCTGATAGCCGCTGTTGCGGTACACGCCGCGCACGTACTGCTCGACGGCCTGCCAGATGGCCCAGCCCTTCGGGTGCCAGAACACCATGCCCGGCGCTTCTTCCTGCATGTGGAAGAGATCGAGCTGCTTGCCGATGCGGCGGTGATCGCGCTTTTCGGCTTCTTCCAGCTGGTGCAGGTAGGCCTTGAGGTCCTTGTCGTTCAGCCACGACGTACCGTAGATGCGGGTCAGCATCTCGTTGTTGGAGTCGCCGCGCCAGTAGGCGCCGGCCACCTTCATGAGCTTGAACGCGCGCAGCTTGCTCGTGTTGGCCACATGGGGGCCGCGGCACAGGTCGGTGAATTCACCCTGCGTGTAGAGCGAGAGCTCTTCGTTCGCCGGGATGCTTTCGATGATCTGCGCCTTGTATTCCTCGCCCATGTCGCGGAAAAAGCGGATCGCGTCGTCGCGCGTCTTCACCGAACGGGTGACGGGAATGGCCTCACCCACGATCTTTTCCATCTCGGCCTGGATGGCACCGAGGTCGTCGGGCGTGAAGGGGCGCTCGTAGGCGAAGTCGTAATAGAAGCCGTTGTCGACCACCGGGCCGATCGTGACCTGCGCGCCGGGGAACAGGCGCTGCACGGCCTGGCCCAGCAGGTGGGCCGTGGAGTGGCGAAGGATATCCAGCGCCTCGGGGCTCTTGTCGGTGACGATTTCGAGCGCGGCGTCGCGGTCGATCGTGTAGCTGGCATCGACGAGCTTGCCGTCGACCTTGCCCGCAAGGGTGGCCTTGGCGAGGCCGGCGCCGATGGAGGCGGCGACGTCCTGCACGGAAACGGGATGCTCGAACGGACGCTGGCTGCCGTCGGGTAGCGTGATCTGGATCATGGAATGGGGTTCCGAACAAACAAAAAGGGCGCCATGCGCCCTTCGGATGGAGACGAAGACGTGGCGGGGGCTCAGGTTGGGAAGCGCGTAGTCCGCATGTCGCACACTCGGCCAGCGTTACCGCGGGCCACCTTCGTTCGTGGATATCGGTCGGAAATTAGATCAGGGCTGCCCGCGTGTCAATAAAGGGGTCCGGTAAACTAGGCAGCCGTTCCACTCGCAGGCCCCCTTCCCCATGCGCATTCTGGTCACCGGCAGCGCCGGCTTCGTCGGTTCCGCCCTCACCGAGCGCCTGCTCGCCCGCGGCGACACGGTGCTGGGCTTCGACAACCACAACGACTATTACGACCCGGCGCTGAAAGAGGCGCGACTCGCCCGCTTCGCGGACCATGCGGGCTACACGCACCTGCGCGAGGATCTCGCGGATCAGGCGGCCGTGAACCGGGCGTTCGCCGATTTCGCGCCCGAGCGCGTCGTGCATCTGGCCGCGCAGGCTGGCGTGCGTTATTCCCTGACGCATCCGCACGCCTACGTGCAAAGCAACCTCGTCGGCTTCGTCAACATCCTGGAAGCGTGCCGCCAGCACCGGGTGGGGCATCTGGTCTACGCCTCGTCCAGCTCGGTGTACGGCGCGAACCGCAAGATGCCCTTCGCGGTGGAAGACGCCGTCGATCATCCGGTGAGCCTGTACGCCGCGACCAAGAAGTCGAACGAACTGATGGCCCACACCTACAGCCATCTGTTCGGCCTGCCCACCACGGGGCTACGGTTCTTCACCGTCTACGGGCCGTGGGGACGTCCCGACATGTCGCCCTTCCTCTTCGCCAGCCGGATCCTGAAGGGCGAGCCGATCGACGTGTACAACCATGGCGACCACAGCCGCGACTTCACCTATATCGACGACATCGTCGAGGGCGTGATCCGCACGCTCGACCATCCGGCGACGCCGGATCCTACCTACGATCCCGTGGCACCGAATCCGGGCACGTCGGCCGCGCCGTATCGCGTGTACAACATCGGCAACGACGAACCGGTACAGCTGCTCGACTTCATCGCCACGCTGGAGAAGCACCTCGGCCGCAGCGTGGAGAAGAACCTGCTGCCGATGCAGCCCGGCGACGTGCCGGATACCTGGGCGGACGTGTCGGCGCTGCGGCGCGATGTGGATTACGCGCCCTCGACGTCGATCGACGAGGGGTTGCGGAAGTTCGCGGCGTGGTACAGGGATTTTTACGGTCACAACTGAAGTGATCTGGCCCGCTGCCGCGGCATCGCCGATACGATCGGCTCCCACCCTTCGGGAGGCTAGCTACCAAAGGGGTGGGAGCCGATCGTATCGGCGAAAAGCGTCAGAGCAGGCGGCGGAGCAGGCCCGAGGCGCGCTGGGTTTTTCGCTGCACCGCGTAGCCCAGGATGTCCGCCGCGGCCAGCAGCGTGAAATGGCTGCGGGCGCGCGTGACACCGGTGTACACGAGCTCGCGCGTCAGCACCGGCGACGGTTCGGGGGGCAGCGCGAGCGCCGTGTGCTCGAATTCCGAACCCTGCGACTTGTGCACCGTCATCGCGTATACCGTTTCCACCGCCGCGAGGCGGCTGGGCACCACGAAGCGGATGCGCTCGCCGCCGCCTTCGTCCATCACCGAGAAGGCGACGCGCAACGCCATGCCACCCTGCCCGTCGCGGATCCACAGCGTGACGCCGACATCGCCATTCATCAGGCCGAGCGCGTAATCGTTACGCGTGACCATCACGGACCGCCCTTCATACCAGCCATCGACATCGTCGATCAGGCCGCGATCGAAGAGACCCTGAGCGATACGCGCGTTCTGCTTTACCACGCCGGCCTCGCCATGGCGCACCGCGCAGAGCAGCTGGAAGCGCGCATACGCCTGCAACGACGCCGTGCCCCACGCTGAGAACGCCTCGTCCGGCGCATCGGCGGCGGGGCGCGTGGTTTCGATGGCCCGCAGGTAGTGCGCGTAACCCGGCGCGTCGCCGCGTCCGTCGATGGCGAGCGTGGCGATGCCCGCCGGCGTGCCGGGCATCGCGGCGATGTCGGCCGGCGCGCGCTCGAACACCTGCCGCACCGAGGCCACGTCGCCCGCGTTGATGGCGGCGGCCAGCGCGCCGATGCCGCCCTCGCTGCCGAAGCGGCGGCTACGCCTGAGCATCGCCACGTGCTGGTCGAGCGGGCGAGCGTCGTCGCCACCGACCCAGGGCGTGACGTCGACGCCGCACGTACGGGCCAGCCAGTCGCGCGTCGCGCCGTCGTAGTGGCCGCGATCCGCCCGCGCGCAGAGATCGCCGAGCACCGCGCCGGCCTCCACCGATGAGAGCTGATCCTTGTCGCCCAGCAGCACGAGGCGCGCACCTGCGGGAAGCGCGTCGAGCGTCGCCGCCATCATTTCCAGATCGATCATCGACGCCTCGTCGATCACCAGCACATCCAGATGCAGGGGATTGTCGCGGTCGTGCCGGAACGCGCGGCTGTCCGGCCGGCTGCCCAGAAGGCGATGCAGCGTGGTGACCTCGGCGGGGATCGCCTGCTTGATCGCGTCGTCGACATCGAGGCGCTCGATCTGCCCGGCGATGGACGCGTTGAGTCGAGCTGCGGCTTTTCCGGTGGGCGCGGCCAGACGCACGCGCAGGCGAGGTGCGCCGGTGCGCAGCGCGAGAATCTGCAACAGCCCGAGCAACCGCACCACGGTAGTCGTCTTGCCGGTGCCCGGGCCGCCGGTGATCACCGCGAACGAGCCGCGCACCGCGATCGCGCAAGCGATCTTCTGCCAGTCCGGCCCGTCGCCATCCGCAACGAAGAGGCGATCGAGTTCCTGCCGCAGTTCGTCGGGCACAGGCAACGTATCGAGGCGCGCGGCGATGCCGGCGGCCACGCTGGCCTCGTTACGCCAGAAACGTCGCAGGTAGAGCCAACCCGCGTCGAGCACCAGCGGCGCGGCGATATCGCCGCCCGGTGCCGCCACCAGCGGCGACGCGCCGAGCCAGGCGTCCGCGCCACCCAGCGAGGGCTCGACGCGTTCGAGCGCATGCACGTCGACGCAGATATGGCCTTCGCCGAGTTCGCGGCTCGCCAGCGCCGCCGCCATCAGCACACGCGGGTCGCCACCGGCGTCGAGCGTGTCGAGGAATCGCGCGAACGCCCGGTCGATACGACGCAGCCGGCCATCAGCCACCGCCTGATCCAGCCACGCACCGATGTCGCCCGTCATCCCGCCACTCCTTCGAACAGCGCGTCGAGCGCGTCGATCATCGCTTTCGGCGGCCGCTCCACGTGCACGCCGTGCCCGAGTCCGTCCACGCCACGCAGGTAGAGATAGACCGCGCCGCCGATATGCGTGTCGTAATCGTACGCAGCTCCCAGGCGCGCGCGCAGCTGGCGATGCAGCGCGAGCAGGTAGAGCGCGTACTGCAGTTCGTAGCGCGATTCCAGGATCGAACGGCGCATCGCGGTCGGCGTGTACGCCTGCTCATCGTTGCCGAGCCAGTTGGATTTGTAATCGGCCACATACCAGCGACCTTCGTGCTCGACGATGAGATCGATGAATCCCTTGAGCATGCCGTTGACCCGGTCCGCCGCGAGATGCGGGCGCGGCGCGGCGTCGAGCGTGTGTTCGCGGACGATGCGGTCCAGCGCGAGCGTATCCACGCCACGCGCTTCGAACAGGAACTCCAGCTCCGCGCGGTAGCGCGACGGATCGTCGAGCGCCGCCAGCGCGAACGTGCGCCCGTCGGGCAACGACAACGGCGTGCGCAGCAGCACCCGCAGCCACGACGTCAACATGTCGATGTAGCGCTCCCAGCCCCGGCGCTCGCAGCGCCGGGCAACGGTGTCGCGGAGGCGCTCCGGATTCGCCGCGATCGTGGCGAAGCCCTCCTCGGCGATCCATTCCAGCAGGTCGTGCAGGAAGGTACCCGGCTCGGCACCGCGCTCGAACCCGTGAATGCTGGACGCATCGACCGGTACCGCCGCCGGCTCGGCCGCGTATTCCACGATGACATCGTCCGTGGCGGTTTCCGGAGCGAGCGTCGCGTCGTCGGCGTGGCGGAGCGCGCTGTAGCTGGCGATCCACCAGGGCGCGGCGCGCGCGATGCGCGGCTCGCGCGCGGCGCGAGGCATCTCGTCGTGCCGCCTTGGCGCATACATGGCGTCGTGCGGCGCGGGCATGTAGTCGACGGCGATGGCGGGATGCTCGCGCGCGAGGTCGCGCAGCAGCCCCTCGATCGCACCGTTGTCGATCTCGGCGCCGCCCGCCAGCAGGTGGCCGAAGGCGCCGCGATGGATCTGCGGCTTCTTCGCGGGGTTGTGACAGACCGGCGCGACGCCTACCCAGCACGCGTGCCTCGACCGGGTCAGCGCGACGTAGAGCAGGCGCAGGTCTTCCTGCAGCGCGGCGCGGTCCGCGGCATCCTTCGCCTCGCGAACCGCGTCGCCGGCATCGTCATGGCTCGCCGGCAGCAGTTCGAGCTGCGCGCTCGTCCCATCGTGATAACGGTAGCCGTGGCCGCCGCGCGTGCCGCCGGACGCACACGCGAACGGCAGGAACACGAGCGGATACTCCAGCCCTTTCGATTTGTGGATGGTGACGACCTTGACCAGATCGTCGTCGCTTTCGAGGCGCACGATCTGGTCGTCGCCGTGATGGCTGGCGACATCCGCGATGCGCTCGCCGAGGTGACGGATCAGCGCCTGCTCGCCTTCGATACGCGAGGCCGCCTGCTGCAGCAGTTCGGCGAGGTGCAGCAGGTTGGTCAGCGCGCGCTCGCCGCCCGGCGCGGCGAGCAGCCGCGCCGGCAGATCGAACACGTGCAGGAACCGGTGCAGCATCGCCAGCACGCCGCCACGGCGCCACACCTCGCGCAGCTCGAAGAGCTGCTGCCCGCGATGCTCCCAGTGACGTTCGTCGACGTTGAGCGTTTCCAGCTCGCCATAGCCGAGATCGAGGCTGCGGGTGGCGAGCGCGGCGCGCATCGCGCCATCCGACGATGGCTCGGCCACGGCGCGCAGCCAGAGAAGCATGTCGTGCGCCTCGATGCTCTCCAGCACGGAATCGCGATCGGACAGGAACACGCTGCGCACCTTGCGCGCGGCGAGCGCGGCGCGGATCTCGGACGCCTCGTTGTGGCTGCGCACGAGGATCGCGATATCGGCCGGCTTCAGCGGCACGAACGCGCCATCGGGCGACGTGAATCCGCACGCCCCGCGATCGGCGGCCTGCAGCAGATCCACGATGTGCGCGGCGCTCGCGCCGGCCATCTGCTCGCGGTACATGCGCACGCCGACGGGTGCCTCGTCGTCGAGCAGCCAGAGCTGCATCGCGGGCTGCGGCGCACCATTCAGCGTGAAGACTTCCGCACGCCCGCGCGCCTGCACCGGCACGAAGGGAAGACCGCGCTCGTCGAAATGGAACGCGCCCGTCGCGTGGGATTCCGCGCGCCCGAACAGGCCATTGACCGCCGCGACCATGCCCTCACTGGAGCGATGGTTGGTGTCGAGGCTGTAATGCGGCGGCAGCGCTTCGCGACGCGCGGCGAGATAGGTATGAATGTCGGCGCCGCGGAACGCGTAGATCGCCTGCTTCGGATCGCCGATCAGCAGCAGCCCCGCCTCCGGCGCATCCGAATACACGGTGCGGAAAATGCGGTATTGCAGCGGGTCGGTGTCCTGGAACTCGTCGATGAGGGCCAGCGGGTATTGCTGACGAATCGTCTCCGCGAGCTCGGGCCCCGATGGCGACGCGAGCGCGCGATCGAGGCGCAGCAGCAGGTCGTCGAAGCCGATCTGCGCGCGGCGACGCTTCTGCGTCGCGAAACGGTCGCGCACCCAGCGCAGTGCGTCGGCCAGCACGACATGGCGCACGGCGACCTTGCCGGCCTGCCACGCCTGCCAGTGCTCGATCGCGCCGAACGCCCGATGCGCAGGCGATGTCTTGCCCTTGCCCGTGGCCTTGGCCAGACGCGCGGTGGAATAGCGCGCGATGTCGAAGCCAGCGATGTCACCGGTAGCAGCCCATCGGCGCATCGCGGCGAGGTCGACCGGCATGCGATCGGGTTTGTACCAGCCGTTGTGCAGCACCTTGTCGCGCACCGCGTCCGTCAGCAACGGCTCGATGCGCTCGAGGTCGTCCGCCCACGAGCCGGCCGCGGCGGCGAGGCGTGCCGCCGCCTCCACGTCCCACGCCGCACGATCCGCGAGCGTGGCGTCGGGATCGACGTCGTCCGGAAGCACCTCGCCATTGACCCGCAGCGTGGTATCGCCGCCAGCGAGCAACGGACGCAAGGCGCGCAGCAAGGCATCGGGCGTGCGCCATTCTTCGAGGATCGGCGCGAGCCGCGCCTCGTCGAGCGGGTAGAACGCCTGCCGCCAGTAATCGCGCACGCATTCGGCCAGCAGTTCGCTCTCGTCGGGCTCCAGCGTCTGCGCGAAGGCGTGGCCGCTGCCGAACGCGTGCTGCGTGAGCATGCGCTGGCTCCAGCCGTGGATGGTGAAGACCGCGGCCTCGTCCATCCACTGCGCCGCGAGTTCGAGCCGACGGGCACACGACGGACGCTCCTCCGGCGTGTACGCCGCCATCAGGCCGTCGAGGAACGGCTCCCCCGCCCTGCCCGCGCGGAACGCGCGCGCGGCCTCGACGAGGCGCGCGCGGATGCGTTCGCGCAGCTCCTGTGTGGCCGCCTCGGTGAACGTGACGACGAGCACCTGCGGCGGCAGTAGCGGCTGCGGAATGCCGCGGCCGAGCATCGCGCGGACATAGAGCGCCGCGATGGTCCACGTCTTGCCCGTGCCGGCGCTCGCCTCGATCAGGCGCACGCCGTCCAGCGGCATGGCCAGCGGCTCCAGCGGTCGTACGTCGTGGCTCATGCGGCCTCCACGCGCAGGGCGCCCTGCAGATCGCGGTAAGGCTGCAGCCAGCCGTCGAAGCCCGCGCGTGCGAGCGCGTTGAAATCCGGCCACGCCCGCGTGAGGTAGGGGTCGCCGTCGACTTCGCCGCGCGTGCGATCGTGCATGCCTTCGTAAGTGAGCCGCGCCGCCATCGGCGCGTCATCGCTGGAACGCGCATTGAGCGACGCCAGCGCCGTGCGCACCGCGACCGGCAGCGGCACGCGCATGCCGTGCTGCCAGGCACGCACCAGCGTTTCCAGCTTCGTGCGGGCATCGTCGACGGCGATGGCGCCCAGCACGATCGTCGCGTCGGGCCCGATGTAGCGCGTTTCGAGCGGAATGCCGGCGGCCTGCGCCACCAGATGATCGATCCATGGCGCGACCAGACGATGCGCCTTCGGCGCACCGTCGTCGCCCAATACCGACGAGGGCGACAGCAGCAGCGCCGCGAGGTCGCCACGATCGTCGGCGTGCAGGTCGGCGATCCAGTCTTCGATGACCACGCCCGCCACTTCGACGCGGATCTCGCGCTTGCCGGCATCGACGTGCCACGTGCGACGGTCGGCCACGTAGCGGCCGAACACGGCGCCCGCCGTCGCCTCGATGTCGCGGCGCACGGGCGCGGCAAAGGCGCCCATCGGCAGCAGACCACTGCGCTGCAGACGCAGCGCGGCATCGGCGATCGACGCCTCCGCGCCGCCATCGCCACGCACCGCCGCGCGGAGCACCGCGTCCGTCATGGCGAAGCGACCCAAACCGTCGACCGCGAAGGGCTCGAGCTCGTCGCCCGCGGCGTCCGCCGCGTCGAAGCGCACACCGAGTCGCGCCTGGAAGAACTCGCGCACGGGGTGGCGCAGGAAACGCCGCAGCACGGCGAGACCGATCGGCCGCTCCACCGCGTACGGCGGCAGGTCGGCATCGGCCGCCCGCGCGACGCCTTCGTGCACCTGCCGCCATTCGCTGGCATAGGTGAAGAGGCGATCGTCGCCTTCGCGGAAATAGGTGCGGCTGAAGGGCTGCAGCGGATGGTCGACGGTGAGGCGCGTGAGCGGTTCGCCGCCGGACGCATCGCGCCATCCGGCCGCCAGGTAATCCCGCAGCTGGCCCACCAGCACCGACGGCATGCGTTCGGCGTTGTCGCGCGCGCTGCGCCCGACCCAGCCGATGTGCAGGCCGTCGCGCGCCGAGAGCAGCGCTTCGAGGAACAGGTAGCGATCGTCCTCGCGGCGCGACCGGTCACCCGGCCGCCACGATCCCGCGCGCGACATCAGATCGAAATCCATGGGCGGGCGCGCACGCGGATAGTCGCCGTCGTTCATGCCGAGCAGGCAGACCAGCCGGAACGGAATGGCGCGCATCGGCATCAGCGTGCCGAAACTCACCGCGCCGGCGAGAAAGCGCTTCGACAGGCCACCGTCGTCGAGCTGACCAAGCCACGCCTCGCGCACCACTTCCACCGGCAGCGCGTCGTCGAAAGCCGCTTCGGCGCAGGCGCGCTCCCATACATCGAGCGCTTCCTGTAGCCGTTCGATGCGCATGCTGTCGTCCGGCTCGGCCGGCACGAAGAAGTCGCGCAGCAGCGAGCGCAGGCGCTGGACCCAGACCGCCGGCGCCGCCGGTTCGGCGAACGCACGCCAGTACTCGCCCAGCCGGGCAAGTATGTCGGCCAGCGGCCCGACGAGCCCGGCATCGAGCCCGCCGACCTCTTCGTAAGGCTCGATCTCGCCCCACGCCGCACCACGCCCGACGGCGTAGCCGAGCAGCATGCGACGGATGCCGAACAGCCACGTGTTCTGTTCCAGCGCCGGCAGGCCGAGCGACGCGCGCTGCGCGGCGTCGAGGCCCCAGCGCACGCCCGCGCCTTCGATCCACCGGTGCAGCAGCGGCAGATCGTCGACCGCGAGATCGAAGCGCGCGCGAATTGCCGGCACGTCGAGCAGGTCGGCGAGGTCGCCGGCCGCGAAGCGCGACTCCGTCATGCCGAGCAGCATGTCGAGGGCCATCACCACGGGCACCGTGCCGCGCGAGGCGCGATCGGCGACGCTGTACGGGATGTAGCGGGGATCGTCGCGCGGCACGCGGCCGAACACGGCGTCGATGTGCGGGCCGTAGGTTTCGATGTCCGGCACCATCACGATCACGTCGCGCGGAAGGATCGCATCGCCGTCGCGCGCGGATGCCTCGAAGCGCGCGAGCAGCTGGTCGTGCAGGATTTCCACCTCGCGCTGGGGACCGTGCGCCACATGGAAGGCGATACTCGTATCGTCGGACGCGAAGGCCCGCGGCTCGCCGGACAACGGTTCGAGATCGAGGATCGCGCCCTGCACCTGCGCCAGCAGCGACGGCGACGTGGGGGCTTCGAACAGGTCGATGCGCTGGTCCCATGCCGTGAAGCGTTCACGGTAGCTTTCCGGGTGATCGAACTCGTCGAGCATGCGGATGTAGTCGCGCCCCTGCTTGCCCCACGCGGCCAGAAGCGGATTGGCATGAAGGTGCATGTCGGCATCGGAGAGCATGGCGGGCATGCCGTCTTTCTGCTGCTGCCGCCTGCGCTCCGCGCGCAGCAGTTCGCGATCGTCGACGATATCCGCCCAGTAATGCCGGCAAGGATTCATCACCACGAGCAGCACCTGCGACCAGCGCGATAGGGCGGACAGAGCTTCGAGTGTCTGCCGTGGCAGCGACGACATGCCGAACACCACGATGCGCCTGGGCAGTCGACGGGGGCGTACGGGTGCCTCGGCCACCGCGTGCAGGAACCGGTTGTGGACGGCCGCGCGATGGCCATCGGCGTCGACCGGGCCGACGTCGTCGAGCAGTCGCCGCCAGAGCGCCGCCTGCCAAAGGTCGCCCGCACCCATCGCGGGCGCGCGTCCGCGCGCGTCGCGCAACACGTCGTTACCCGCCGCCCAGTCGTCGAGCCAGTCAGCGCGGTAGACCTGGTACTGGTCGTAGAGATCGGCGAGGCGCTCGGCCAGTTGGTGGCACTTTCTCGCATCGCCGTCGGCGCCGAGGAACGCGGCCAATGGCGCGAAACCCGGCTCGTTGGCCAACGCCGGCAGCAGGCGCATCAGGCGCCAGACCAGCCGCGACTTGTCGAACGGCGACTCCGGCGGCACGGCGTCGTCGCCGAGCACGGCGCGATAGGCCTTCCACAGGAATCGCCCCGGAAGCTGCACGTTCACCGCCGCCGAGATACCGAGGCCGCCGGCATCCACGCCACGCGCCAGCGCCTGCTGGAACCACTGCGCGATGCCGTTGGACTGTACCAGCACCCATTCGTCCTCGAGCGGCGCCAGTGGCGCACGGCGGAGCCACGCGACCAGCACGTCGCGCAGTTCTTCGAGGCGGTTGCCGTGCAGGACCATCAGGCCCGGCGCAATGTCGTCCTTGTCGCTCAACGGGCGGCTCCTGGAGGGTTCGGGCAGGGCTGGATCATCGCCCATCCGCGTCTCGCACCGCGAGACTTCAGAACGGCTTGGCCACGACGAGATACACGATCGCGAAGAGGACCAGCACCGGCAGTTCGTTGAAGAGGCGCAGGGTCTTCGTGGGCGGTAACGCGCCGCCGGCAATGCTGCGCTTGAGCAGGCGACCCGACCAGATGAAGTAACCGAGCATCACGACGACCAGCGCGATCTTGGCGTGCAGCCAGCCACCGGAGATGTGGAAATAAAGCCAGAGCACGAGGCCGAACAGGAAAGCCAGGCCGAACATGGTGTGGCCAAACTTGTAGAGACGGCGCCCCATCAGTTCCAGCCGCGCCTTCACCGCCGGCTCGCCCCCCGCCTCCCCGATGTTCACGAGGATGCGCGGCAGGTAGAACACCGTGGCCATCCAGGCGATGACGAAGACGATGTGCAGGGACTTGGTCAGCAGGTAGGCCACGGGCGGCTCTCCGTCGGAAAGACAGGAGTCTAGCGTACGCGCCACCCCGCACCACGCGTCATACCGGCGCACACCGGTATCCGCGGCGACCACGTTGGTGCGGGCGAGTCGCCTGCCAGAAACCGGGGCCGTGGGTACCGGCGTACGCCGGTACGACGTGAGGTAAACAAGGGAACTCGATGCGCCGCCTGACACCCTCACCGTCATACCGGCGCATGCCGGTATC
>Ga0102588_1000616_pt1 | contig 35592 bp, 24 predicted proteins | sample AraplaMF_Col_mMS_FD_76854 | JGI IMG/M metagenome (GOLD analysis project Ga0102588, IMG submission 76854) | Arabidopsis root microbial communities from the University of North Carolina, USA - plate scrape MF_Col_mMS (SPADES assembly) (version 2) | ecosystem: Host-associated > Plants > Roots >...
GCGGCATGCGTTCCGGCGACTCCCACGTACGCTGGCGCGAGCGTTTCGGCCGGTTCCGCGAGCCCCGCCTCAATGGCTGCCTGTGGGTGCACGCGGTGTCGGTGGGCGAGGTGAACGCCGCCGAACCCCTGGTGAAGGCCCTCATGGACGCCTACCCGCAGGCCCCGATGCTCGTGACGACCGTGACCCCGACCGGCTCCGAGCGCGTGCGCCAGCTGTTCGGCGACACCGTGCACAGCGTCTACCTCCCGTACGACCTGCCGTTCGCCGTGAAGCGCTTCCTGCGCAGCACGCGTCCCCGGCTCGCCGTGATCGTGGAAACCGAGATCTGGCCGAATCTCTACTTCGCCTGCCGCCGTCACGGCATTCCGCTGCTGATCGCCAATGCGCGGCTCTCCGAGCGCTCGCTGCGCGGCTATGCGCGGATGAGTTCGCTCGTGAAGCGGGCACTGCGCTGCGTGAGCCACATCGCCGCGCAGTCGCGCACCGATGCCGCGCGTTACCGATTGCTCGGTGCGGAGCCGAGCCAGCTCACCGTGTGCGGCAACCTCAAGTTCGACATGCCGGTACCGAGCGCCGCGCTGGAAGCCGGCACGTCGATGCGCGAGGCATGGGGTACCGGTCGCCCGGTATGGATCGCCGCCAGCACGCACGAGGGCGAGGAGATGTGCGTGCTCGAAGCGCACCTCGAGGTGCTGCGCCGCCTCCCCGACGCGCTGCTGCTGATCGCGCCGCGCCATCCCGAGCGCTTCAAGGCGGTCGAAGGTGCCGTCCGCAGCCTGGGCTTCAACGTCGCCACGCGCAGCGCCGACAAGCTACCCGGCCACGCGACGCAGTGTTTCGTGATCGACTCGATGGGCGAGCTGCTGCGCTTCTTCGCGGCGGCCGACGTCGCCTTCGTCGGCGGTAGCCTTGTGTCGATCGGCGGCCACAACGTGCTGGAGCCGGCCGCGTTCGGCAAGCCGGTGCTGGTCGGCCCCTACACGTACAACTTCGAGGAAATCACCCAGCTGCTGCTCGACGAGCGCGGCGGCCAGCGGGTGGACGACGGCTCCGGCCTCGGCGCCGAGGTGCTGTCGCTGCTGCGCGATCCCGAGCGCCGCGCGGCCATGGGTGGCGCCGCGCGGCAGGTGTTCGAGAGCGAGCGCGGCTCGGTGGGCAAGGTCATGGAACTCGTCGACCGCCTCCTCCAGGAGTAACGGCCGGGCGCCCTTGCGGGCCCCGGCGATCGCGCTATGCTGCCGTTGGCAGGGTCGCCCTCTCGTAGCGGAGCGCGCGCACATGACCCTCAACGCAGAACGTCTCAACACCTTTCTCGGCAAGGCCGTCGGCGACCTCGGCGCCGCCTTCAGCGCCGTGCTCGTCGTACTCGGCGACGAACTGGGCCTGTACAAGGCACTCGCCAGGGAGGCCCACACACCTGCCGCCCTTGCGGCACGCACGGGCACCAGCGAGCGATACGTGCGTGAGTGGCTGGGCAACCAGGCGGCCGGCGGCTACGTCGATTTCGACGCGGCGTCGGGCACCTACCGGCTCAACGACGAACAGGCGGCGTGCCTGGCCGATCCGGCCGGCCCTGTCGACCTGGCGGGCGCGTACGAGATCGCCCTGGCCCTGTTCCACACCTACCCGCGCGTGCGCGACAACTTCCGCAGCGGCGAGGGCATGGAGTGGGGCGACCACCATCCGTGCCTGTTCCATGGCGTGGAACGCTTCTTCCGCGGCGGCTACCACATGCACCTGCTGGGCGAATGGCTGCCCGCGCTGGATGGCGTGGTCGAGAAGCTGTCCCGCGGCGGCAAGGTGGCCGACATCGGCTGCGGACACGGCGCCAGTACGGTACTGATGGCCAAGGCGTACCCCGCCTCGCATTTCATCGGTTACGACTACCACGGGCCATCCATCGACGTCGCCCGGGAACGCGCCGCGGCCGCGGGCGTCACAAACGCGTCGTTCGAACAGGCGGACGCCTCCGGCTACACCGGCCGCGACTTCGACCTCATCGCGTTCTTCGATTGCCTGCACGACATGGGCGATCCGACCGGCGCGGCACGCCATGCACGCGGCGCGCTGAAGGACGACGGCACCTGCATGATCGTCGAGCCGTTCGCGGGCAACACCACCGCCGACAACCTCAATCCGGTCGGACGCGTGTATTACGCGGCGTCTTCGATGATCTGCGTACCCGTGTCGCTCGCGCGGCAGGGGCCCGCGCTGGGGGCACAGGCCGGCGAGGCGCGCCTGCGCGAAGTGGTGGTCGACGCGGCGGGCTTCCGCAGCCTGCGTCGCGCGGCCGAGTCGCCGTTCAACATCGTGCTGGAAGCCCGGCCCTGAAACGACGAAAGCCCCGGGTTTCCCCGGGGCTTTCGCGTCGTGTCGCGTTCGACGGCGTTACTGCAGCAGGCTGTTGATCGCCTCGAGGTCCTTCACGTCCACCGTGCCGGCCGTCTGCTTGAGCAGCAGCTTGTCGAGGATGAACTGGTGACGGGACTGCGAGTAATCGCTGAGCGCCTGGGTGAGGTTCTGCTGCGCGATCAGCACGTCGACGATGGTGCGCGTGCCCACTTCGAAACCGGCCTGCGTGGCGTCGCGTGCGCTCTCCGACGACTCGACCGCGGCCTTGGTGGCCTCGACCTTGCTGATGCCGGCGACGACCGAACGGTAGTAGTTGAGCGTGTCGCGAACGACCTGACGACGCGTGGCTTCCAGCGAATCCTGCGCGGCGTCGCGCTGGTAGATCGACTGACGCACGCGCGACTGCGTGGCACCACCGGCGAAGATCGGCACGTTGAGCGTGACGCCCACCGTGGTCTGGCCGCGGCCGTTGCCGTTGGCACGATTGATCGCGGCAGCGGCACCGGTGCCGCCGTTCTCGTACCACTGCGTGCTCTTGCCGTAGCTGGCCGTCGCATCGATGGTCGGCAGGTGGCCGGCGCGCGCCGAGGAAATGCTGTGCTCGGCGGATTCGACGTTGTACTGCGAGGCCAGGATCTGCGGGTTGCTCTTCACGGCTTCGGCGACCCATGCCTTCGGGTCGTTCGGTGCCGGGGCTTCCATCGGCAGCTGCTCGCGCAGCTTCTTCAGGTTGTCGGCCGGCTTGCCGGTGATCTGGGTGAGGGCTTCGCGCGAATCGGCCAGGGTGTTCTCGGCGGTGATCACGGCGGCCACGGCGGTGTCGTGCTGGGCTTTCGCATCCTGCACGTCGGTGATGGCCGAGAGGCCCACGTCGAAGCGCTGCTGGGCCTGTTCGAGCTGACGGGCGAGGGCCTGCTCGTTGGCCTTGGCGAAGGTCAGGGCGTCGTCGTTGGTCAGCACCTGGAAATACGCCGTGGCGACGCGCGTCGCCAGCTGCTGCAGGGCCGCTTCGTACGTGGCGTCCTGCGCTTCCGACGACGACTTCGAGGCCTTGAGGTCGGCGTACTTGCTGAGGTCGAGCACGCTCTGGCTCACCGTCGCCGTCTGCTGGCGCGTACGGGCGTGGCCGAGATCGGGCCCGATGACCGTGGTGCCGTCACCGGCCGTGCTCGTGGCGCGGTTCGGGCCGTTGACATCGGTCTGGCTCAGGCTGAGCTGCGCGTTGACCTGCGGCAGCAGCAGCGCGCGCGTCTGCACGACGGTTTCGTCCGTGGCCAGGCGCGTCGAATCTGCCTGCGACAGCGTCGGATCGTTCGCGCGGGCCTGACGATAGGCGTCGAGCAGATCTTCAGCGTGGCTTGCGAACGGCGTCGCGGCCAGTGCCAGCGCGACAGTAAGCAGCTTCAAACGCATGGTTTCGCCTCGTGTGTGATGGGGATCTGGTGGGTCAGAGCACGAAGCGCTTCACCGGCGCGGCATGCGCCAGGTAGGGAAGGTCCGTTTCTAGCAGGGATTCCTCGCGGTAACGGCCCTCACCCTCGTGGGTGAGCAGCACGGCCGTCTGCGCGGGCGAATCGCCGCGGACGACGAACATGCGCCCGCCCGGCTTCAGCCAGCGCACGAACTTTTCGGGCACCGAATGCACGGCGCCCGTGACCACGACGGCATCGAAAACGCCCGTCGGGGTGTAGCCGTTGACGGCCTCGGCGGTTTCCAGGGCGACGTTCGTGACGCCGGCGGCCGCCAGGCGCTGGCGCGCGGCGTCCACGAAATCGGCGTGCATGTCGATGCTGGTGACCTTGTTGGCGAGGCGGGCCATGCAGGCGGTGAGGTAACCCGTGCCGGTGCCGATCTCGAGGACGTCGTCGGCCTTGGTCAGCGCGAGCGCCTGCAGCACACGGCCTTCGATCACCGGCTTCATCATCACTTCGCCATGGCCGATCGGCAGCGTGAGGTCGGCGAACGCGACGTTACGGTGCTCCGACGCGACGAAATCCTCGCGGCGCACGGTTTTCAGGGTGTCGAGGACGTCGGCGTCGAGGACTTCCCAGGGGCGGACCTGGTTCTCGACCATGTTCTGCCGGGCCTGCTCGAAATTCATCGCCATGGTTGTTTTCCGTACGAAAGCTGCAAAAAGATTCGGAAGGATAAGCGGTTAGGACCCGTTTTCCCAATGACGCAAGGCTGCTGTGCCGCCGCCGCCGGGCGAAGTGCCGGAAGTCACCGGACTGGACTGACGGAAGTCATGGTCCATGCCGGCCACCGGCCGCTGGCGCCTGAACGGTCGCTGCGGAGGACCCCTGCGCGACGTGGGGAACCGCCGGAGCGCCCCCATTTACCATTCTAAGGTAGAAGGACGGCGTTACTCTTGTTTTTCCGGCTCGCGAAACGGCAACCCCGACGTGCTGGAAATAACTGAACCGCTGCGTATAATAAAGTCATAATCTTTGTTTGTGAAGGTGTAGCCATGAACGCCAGCCCGAAACTCAAGGCCCAGGGCCCGGGCCGTCCGAAGGACATGGAGAAACGCGCGGCCATTCTCGAGGCCGCCAAGGCGCTGTTTACCCAGGGCGGCTTCGCCGGCACCAGCATGGACGCCGTCGCGGCCTCCGCGGGCGTGTCCAAGCTCACCGTGTACAGTCACTTCGGCGACAAGGACAACCTCTTCCGCGAGGTCATTCGCGCGCACGTGCAGGAGCGCCTGCCGGACGACCTGTTCGACTTCAGCCCGGGCGCGGACATTCGCGTCACGCTGACCAACATCGCGAGCCGCCATGCGGCGATGGAAACGAACGTGGAGTCGGTCGGCACCTTCCGTGCGATCCTCTCCGACTGCCAGTCGGGCGGAAATCCGCGGTTCGGTCGGCTGGTCTGGGAAGAGGGCCCGGCGCGCATGCACAAACTGATGCAGCGGCTGCTCGAAGGCGCGGCCTCGCGCGGCCAGCTCGACATCCCGGACGCCTCGCGCGCGACCACGCAGTTTCTCGCGTTGCTGAAGGGCGACCTCCTGATCCGCCGCCTGTTCGGCTGCGAAGACTGCGCCGTGCAATTCGGTGAAGAGGTCAAGGCCAACGCGCTCGCGGCGGTCGACATGTTCATGCGCGCCTACTCGCCGCGCAACGTCAGCGTCTGACGCCCACGCGCGCCGCCCTCCGCGGCGCGCTGTCGCTTCGTCCGTCCCGGGCGAAGCGAACGATTCCCATTCGGTGCACCTTCACCCGGCCTTTCCAGAGGGCTCCCTAACGTCACGCCATTCCCTACCCACCTCCCGCATCCAAGGAGACAGGCAATGGCCAGTGTGAAGCCCTTCGTCAGCGACATCGAGAACATCCGCCGTCGCGCCCGCGAACACATCGACAATGGCGCCGTGACCGACGGCTACCGCGCCGATCGCGAAACCGTGATCAAGCTGCTCAACGAGGCGCTCGCGACCGAGATCGTCTGCGTGCTGCGCTACAAGTACCACTACTACATGGCGCCCGGCATCCATTCGCAGAGCGTCAAGGCGGAATTCCTCGAACACGCGAACGAGGAACAGGAGCACGCCGATCGCATCGCCGAGCGCATCACCCAGCTCGACGGCACGCCGAACTTCAACCCGGAAGGCCTGCTCTCGCGCAGCCACGCCGATTATGTCGAAGGCACGACGCTCGTCGACATGATTAAGGAAGATCTCATCGCCGAACGCATCGCGATCGACAGCTACCGAGAGATCGTGCAGTACATCGGCGACGACGATCCGACCACGCGGCGCATCATGGAAGACATCCTGGCGCAGGAAGAAGAGCACGCCGAGGACATGGCCACGCTGCTCGAAAACCTGGGCGCGAAGGGCGACTCGTCCGCCGCGCACTGACGCGTTAAGCGAGCGGCGGGTAAGCTAGCGGCCACGTTCACGACGACAAGGAAACCTTCATGAATGCGACCGTCACCCCGCCGCCCGCGAAGCGCCGGCGCAGGCCCCTGAGCCTCGTCGTCGCGCTGCCGATCGCGATCCTCATCCTGCTGGTGCTGATCCTCATGTGGTGGTGGGACAAGGAGCCGCCGCAGTTCGATCCGGTGGCCGTCACCACCGCGCACATGAAGGAGATCGACCGCCCGATGGCCACCGGCGCGGTGACCACGTACACGCTGATGCGCTCGGTCGACACGCTGCTCGACAAGCGCGGCGGCTACCTCAGCAACGATCGCATGCCGCCCGGCGTGTTCATGGACAACATTCCGAACTGGGAATTCGGCTCGCTGGTCGCCTCGCGCGACCTGGTGCGCGCCCTGCGTAACGACTTCAGCCGTTCGCAGACGCAGTCGACGGAAGACAAGGATCTGGGCGAGGCCGATCCGCTGCTCAACAGCCCGAACGATCGCTGGCTGCTGCCGAGCTCGGAATCGCAGTATGGCAAGGCCGTCGACGACATCGGCAACTATCTCGGCCGGTTGTCGGATGCCGGCGACGGCAACGCGCACTTCTACGCGCGTGCCGACAATCTGGCCGATTACCTGCAGACGGTTTCCTCGCGGCTGGGCTCGCTGTCGCAGCGGCTCTCGGCGAGCGTGGGTCAGCTGCGCGTCGACGGCGCACCGAACGCCGACGTCGGCGCGAACGCGGGCCCGGCCAAGGCCGTCTTCGTGCAGACGCCCTGGAACAGGATCGACGACAACTTCTACGAAGCGCGCGGTTACACCTGGACGCTGCTCGAGCAGCTGAAAGCCATCCGCCACGACTTCGCGCCGATCCTGCGCAGCAAGAACGCCGACGCCAGCCTGCAGCAGGTGATCCGCGAACTCGAGGAGTCGCAGAAGTCGCTCGGCAGCCCGGTGGTCCTCAACGGCTCGCCGTTCGGTTTCTTCGCGAACCACTCGCTGGTGATGGCGAACTACATCTCGCGCGCCAACGCGGCGATCATCGATCTGCGTGGGTTGCTGGGCCGCGGCTAAGAAAAAAGCCCGCCGTTGCCGGCGGGCTTTTTTGCTGTTGTAGGAGCGCGCCCTGCGCGCGACAGCCTTTGAGGCCGCAAGCAACAGGACCTGCTGTTCCCGGCGAAAAGCTGTCGCGCGCGAGGCGCGCTCCTACACGGTTGCCACGGTGTCTTATTTTTCGGCCTTGTAGCGTTCCATGCCGGCGATGATCTCGGCCTTCGCCTCATCGGCGCCGACCCAGCCATCGACCTTGACCCACTTGCCCTTCTCGAGATCCTTGTAGTGCTCGAAGAAGTGGCCGATGCGCTCGAGCCAGTGGCCCGACACCTGGGCGATGTCGCGGATCTGCGCGTAGCCGGCGAACACCTTCTCGACCGGAACCACCACGAGCTTCTCGTCGGCGCCGGCTTCGTCGGTCATCTTCAGCATGCCGACCGGGTGGCAACGGATCACGGAGCCCGGCACCAGCGACAGCGGGAGGATCACCAGCGCGTCGAGCGGATCGCCGTCGCCGCCCAGCGTGCCGGGCACGTAGCCGTAGTTGCAGGGGTAGCGCATCGGGGTCGACAGGATGCGGTCGACGAAGATCGCGCCGCTTTCCTTGTCCACTTCGTACTTGACCGGCTCGGCATCCTTCGGGATTTCGATGATGACGTTGATTTCGTCCGGCACGTTCTTGCCGGCGGGGACGAGATGCAGACCCATGGGATTCCTTGCGCTTTCTAGGGGTTAGGAGAGCCCCATAGGATACGGCCTGCGGCCCGGCCGGGCAAAACCCGGCCGGGCCCTTACCTGAAGGCTACTTCAGGTGGTCCATCAGCCAGGTATAGGCCAGCGCGTTCATGAAGGCCGACTGCTTGTTGTCGGCCGCGGCGCCGTGGCCGCCCTCGATGTTCTCGTAGAAACTGGCATCGAAGCCCATGGCCTGCATGCGGGCCGCCATCTTGCGGGCGTGCACCGGGCCCACGCGATCGTCGCGGGTGGACGTGGTGAACAGCACCGGCGGGTACTTGGTGCCCTTGTGCAGGTTATGGTACGGCGAGAAGGTCTGGATGTACTTCCACTCTTCCGGGTTGTCCGGGTTGCCGTACTCGGCCATCCACGAAGCGCCGGCCGACATGTGCGGGTAGCGCTTCATGTCGAGCAGGGCCACCTGACTGACCACCGCGCCGTAGAGCTGCGGGTACATCGTCAGCATGTTGCCGGCCAGCAGGCCGCCGTTGCTGCCGCCCATCATGCCCATGTGCTTCGGGCTCGTGATCTTGCGGTCGATGAGGTCCTGCGACACGGCCGCGAAGTCTTCGTAGGCACGCGGGCGCTGGGCCTTCAGCGCCGCCTGGTGCCAGCGCGGGCCGTATTCGCCGCCGCCGCGGATGTTCGCGACCACGTACACGCCGCCCTTCTCGAGCCATGCGCGGCCCACGCCCGCCGAATAGGCAGGCTGCAGCGAGATTTCGAAACCGCCGTAGCCGTAGACCAGCGTCGGGTTGCTGCCGTCGGCCTTCAGCGTTTTCGGGGCGACTTCGAAGTAGGGCACCTTCGTGCCGTCCTTCGAGGTGGCGAAGTGCTGGCTCACCGCGAACTTCGACGCGTCGAAGAATGCCGGGCTGTGCTTGAGCGCCTCGCGATCGCCCTTGCCGAGCACGCCGTAGTAGAGCGTGGTCGGCTGCAGGAAACCCGACACGGTGAGGAAGTAGTCGTCCGAATCGTCGGCATCCACGCCCCCGGCCGTCATCGTGCTGAGCGCCGGCGCGCCGCCGAGCGCTTCGCTCTTCCAGTCGCCCGTCGCGGCCGGCGTGAGCACGCGCACGTCGCTGACCACGTCGCGCATCACGTTGAGGATGAGGTGGTGGCGCGTCCACGAATGGCTGGACAGCGACGTGTGCTCGTCGGGCGTGAACAGCACGGTGAACTCGCGCTTGCCGGCCATGAAGTCGTCGAACTTCGTGGCCACGAGCGAGCCCGACGGGTACGTCTTGCCACCCACCGTCCATGCGGTGCGCGGCTCGACCAGCAGCCACTCGCGCTCGATGTCGGTCTCGGCGTCGTTCGGCACGTCGATCTTCGTCAGCTTGCCGTCCTTGCCGCGCACGAACGTTTCGCTGCTGTAGAACTCCAGCGCGCGAAGCACGAAGTCGCGTTCGAAGCCGGGCGTGCGATCGCGGAACGCCGAGATCGACATGTCGGCCTTCTTGCCTTCGTACACCGTGGTGGCGGAGGACAGCGGCGTGCCGCGCTTCCATTCCTTCACGATGCGCGGGTAGCTCGAGTCGGTCATCGAGCCCGGACCGAAATCCGTCGCGACGTAGAGGTGATTCTCGTCGATCCAAGCCACCTGGCTCTTCGCCTCGGGCAGCGTGAAGCCGTTGGGCACGAACGCCTTCGTCGACAGGTCGAACTCGCGCACGACGTCGGCATCGGCACCGCCGCGCGACAGCGACACGAGGCACAGGCGGTCATCGGGCTTCAGGCACTGCACGCCGTGCCACACCCAGTTTTCCTTCTCGCTCGCGGCCAGCGCGTCGAGATCGATCACGGTCTCCCACGCTGGCTTGTCCTTGCGGTACTCGGCCAGCGTGGTACGGCGCCACAGCCCCTTGGGGTGCTGCTTGTCGCGCCAGAAGTTGTAGTAGCGGTCGCCGATCTTCGACACCATCGGGATCTTCGCATCGGAGTCCAGCACCTCGAGGATGCGGGCGTCGAGCGTGGCGAAGTCCTTGCCTTCGGCGTAGGTCGCGACGGTTTTCGCGTTCTCGGCCTTCACCCATGCGAGCGGCTTCGCGCCGTCGATGTCGTCGAGCCAGAGGTTTTCGTCGTCACCGGCGGCCTGCGAGGCGGCCGGGGCGGAATGGGGTGCGTCGTGTGCCTGGGTCATGCCACTGAAGGTAAGGGCGATGGCCAGCGCAATAAAGCGGTGGTGCATGAGAGTTCGGTTTCCGGCGATGGATGCCCGACCATAACCCACCGCCAGCCCGATTCGCCCATGACTTCCGGCACGCATGGGGCCCCTGCCGTAGGAGCGCGCCCTGCGCGCGACATCTTTTCGCGAAGAGCAGCAGGACCTGCCGCTCACGGCCTCAAAAGATGTCGCGAGCGGGCGCGCTCCTACAGGAGCGGCCCGGCAGCCTTCAGAGCAACGGAATCAACAGCAACGCCACAATGTTGATGATCTTGATCAGCGGATTCACCGCCGGCCCCGCCGTGTCCTTGTACGGATCGCCCACGGTATCGCCCGTGACGGCGGCCTTGTGGGCATCGGAACCCTTGCCGCCGAAGTTGCCGTCCTCGATGTATTTCTTGGCGTTGTCCCACGCACCGCCGCCCGTGGTCATGGAGATGGCGACGAACAGTCCGGTGACGATCGTGCCGATGAGTACACCACCCAGCGCCTGCGCGCCGGCCTCCGGCCCACCCAGCCACTTGAAGCCGAAGATCACCACCACCGGCACCAGTACCGGCAGCAACGATGGCACCAGCATTTCGCGGATGGCCGAGCGGGTCAGCATGTCCACGGCGCGCGAGTAATCGGGCTTCGTCGTGCCTTGCATGATCCCTGCGATCTCGCGGAACTGACGGCGCACTTCCTCCACCACGGCGCCGGCGGCACGACCGACGGCTTCCATCGCCATCGCCGCGAACAGGTACGGAATCAGGCCGCCGATCAGCAGGCCGATGATCACGTAGTGGTTCGACAGGTCGAAGCGCACCTCGGTACCGCCGAAGTGCAGGTTGAGGTTGTGGGTGTAATCGGCGAACAGCACCAGTGCGGCGAGACCCGCCGAACCGATCGCGTAGCCCTTGGTCACCGCCTTGGTCGTGTTGCCGACGGCATCCAGCGGATCCGTGACGCCGCGCACGTCGGCGGGCAGCTCCGCCATTTCGGCGATGCCGCCGGCGTTGTCGGTGATGGGGCCATAGGCGTCCAGCGCCACCACCATGCCGGTCATGCTCAGCATCGCGGTGGCCGCGATGGCGATGCCATACAACCCCGCGAGCGCGAACGCACCCCAGATCGCCGCGCACACCGCCAGCACGGGCAGCGCGGTGGACTTCATCGACACACCGAGGCCCGCGATGATGTTCGTCGCATGGCCGGTGGTGGACGATTGCGCCACGTGACGCACCGGGCGGTACTCGGTGGCGGTGTAGTACTCGGTGATCACCACCATCGCGCCGGTCAGCACGAGGCCGATGACCGCGCAGCCGAACAGGCGGCCGGTGCCGTACGCCGAATCGGCCATCAGCGACTGCGTGATGGGCCAGAACGCGATGGCCGCGAGCAGTGCCGATACGAAGACGCCCGCGTACAGCGCGTTCATGATCTTGCCGCCGCGCGTCCTGACGAAGAAGGTGCCGATCACCGACGCGACGATCGACGCGCCGCCAAGCACCAGCGGGTAGAGGATGCCGTTGGGGCCGACCTCGGTCGCCATGATCCCGCCGAGCAGCATGGTCGCGATCAGCGTCACCGCGTACGTCTCGAAGAGATCCGCCGCCATGCCCGCGCAGTCGCCGACGTTGTCGCCGACGTTATCGGCGATCACCGCCGGATTGCGCGGATCGTCTTCCGGAATGCCGGCTTCCACCTTGCCCACCAGATCGGCACCCACGTCGGCGCCCTTGGTGAAGATGCCGCCGCCGAGGCGCGCGAAGATCGAAATCAGCGAGGAGCCGAAAGCGAGCCCGACCAGCGCATGAAGCACATGCGCGCGCTCGTAGCCCAGGTGCGTGAGCACGCCGTAGTAGCCCGCCACGCCCAGCAAGCCGAGGCCCACCACCAGCATGCCGGTGACGGCGCCCCCGCGAAACGCCACCGCCAGGGCAGAAGAAAGGCCGCTCCTGGCGGCCTCGGCGGTACGCACGTTGGCACGAACCGAAACGTTCATGCCGATGTAGCCGGCGGCTCCCGAGAGGATGGCCCCCAGCGCGAAACCTATCGCGGTACCCCAGTCGAGGAAGATGCCGATGAGCAGGAAGAGAACGACGCCGACGACGCCGATGGTGGCGTACTGACGGTTGAGGTAGGCGCGGGCTCCCTCCTGGATCGCGGCGGCGATCTCCTGCATCCGTTCGTTGCCCGGCGATCGTGCCAGGACCCAACTGACCGAAAACGCGCCATACAGAATCGCGACGACCGCACATGCCAGCGCGATCCATAAACCGTACTGCTGCAGCATCGAAGCCTCCCCGGATTGTAGGAGCCCGGAACCGGGCCCGACCCGAGTATAGGCAGGGAACCCCGCTGAAGGTGTTGTGCGCTGCGCAAGGCGCGCCGCGATCAACGACGGGACGATCCCGGCCGGCGGTGAGAGCTTCTGCTGCGGTCGCGATCCCTCTCCCGGCTGCGATCGCGTTCGCGGCGACCGTCACCGTTCCGATAGCGCCCGCGATCACGCGACATGTCCCTGCCCGCTGCCGATGACGCGGCGCCATCGTTTCGCCAGTGCATCGTTCCGGAAGATCCTGGCCCTGGCAAAGCGGCTGATCGATATGAGGTGGCGCTCGTTGGCCGGCTGTAGGGCGTCGTTGGCGACCGGCGCCGATCCGGTGCGCGGGACGACCCGTCACCGGCCGGCGGGGATATCGGGTAGCTGTAATTTCTCTGGTCCGGCGCACGTCCCGTCGTGATCCGTCCGATCGCGCCCGCCCCGTCGTCGGCACCGCTGATGATGCCGTCGCAGTTGTAGCAGGCAACGAATGCCTGTCGTTTGTCTTTGACCTGGTCTCCCGTCGCGTTGCGGCCCAGGCCTAGGTAGGGGCGCAACTTCGCTGTGAAGATGGCCACCTGACGTGGGGCCGTCGTGCCGGACAGAAGGTAGTTGGCCTCGTTCAACGCGTGCACCTCGCCGTGCGCCGCCGGTACACCGTTCACCCGAAGCAACGGCGTGACCCGCGACCAGCCTGGGCGGTCGGTGGCGCGTGGCTGGTGGGGCGCGACATGCGTGCGGATCCGGTCGATGGTGTGGTCGTGCAATTCGGTCGGCGTCGCGGGGCGCTGTGGGCGAGGCGTGCCACCCCTCGCTTCCGCCGTTCGATACGCCTCGGCGTTCGCGCTCTCGACAGCACGATTCGCCGCGTTCACGCCGGCGATGAGCCCGTCGAAGTCACTCACGAAGAACTGCGAAGCTCGCGCATCGTGGCGCTGAGGCAGCTTGAACTCGATTTCATCGCCGTATAGATGCCCGCTCGAAAGTGCCGCGAGCCCGGGTGCGGCGCCTTGATGCCCACCGACCGGCAGGTGGGTGTTCACGAAGCCGCTGCGGCCGTAGCCGCCCTGCTCGGTGGTGTAGGCATGATGGCGAAGGTTGGCCTTCAGCTCCCGGTACACCGACGCGTCGATACTCCCGGCGGGCACGTAGTACCCGGCGTAAGCCGCGTATTTCTGAAGCGCCGTGCCGCCATCTGCCCGCAGATGGCCAAGAACGAACGTATCGAGATCGCTATTGAAACGCGCTCGCGCCGCGACGACGTCCGGGCGCATGGCGAACGTCGCTTCGGCCCGCTCCCGTTCGCGGCGTTCTCCACGCGTCATGCGACCATCGACGTCGACCAGGTTGACCGGATTGCCATGCACCATCGCGTAGGCGTTGAGCCCTGCGAAATCGCCGGCGGGATCCGGTCCTGTCCACCGGGCGTGCCATCCCGAATAGGCCCGGACGCCGTAATCGAGCAGTCCCGACGGATCGCGCTCCCGATGGCTGTAACGATGCGCCTTGTCGGACTCGGTCGCGGTGTCGCGACTGCTGCGGAACGCCGTGCCACCGTAAGGGTAATAATCTTCCGTCGACACGATGGTGCCCGACGCGTCCGCGACGCGCGACGAGACCAGAGCATCGTCGTCGAGCTCGTGGGCGATGTCGATGGTGTCGTCGCGAACGACGATGCGCAGCACGCCGGTATCGAGCGCCAGTGGAAGCAAGACGTATCCCGCCAGATCGCGAGTGCGGTATTGCGTCAGCACATCGTATCGGGTTTCGCCCGATACGCCGTCGTATTGCCAGCGATGGCGCCGCCGCCTCCCCACGGCATCGCGCAGATGGCGCTCGTGATGTTCGCTGCCGGCGACGCCCACGCCCGCAAGTGGCCCGTCGGGCGACCAAGAAAGCGGCGTGTCGGACGGCCACAAGTGCGCGAGCCGTCCCGCCGCGTCGAAACAGGCGTCGACACCGTCGCCGGGCACACCGCTCGCGGTGGGGACGGCGCGATTCGACAGCGGTGCCACCGTCATCCGCATGCGACGCTCCGCGAAGCCGTCCACGGCATGGATCGTCTCGATGAGGTTGTCCGCCACGTCGTGCACGAAGCGACGGGTGTAGGGTCGCGTGTCGCCAGCAGCCACCGCCCCGGTGATGAGCGGTGGAAGTTCGCCGTCGTCGCTCGCCTGTGGGTGCTCATGACCCGTGGCGAGAAGCAGCCTGCCGACGCTGTCGTACTGGTATGCCCGTTGCCTGCCGCTTTCCTCCTTCAGCGTGACGAGGTTGCCGTTGCGATCGAAGGTGCGCGAGACGTCCTGGACGATGGCACCGCCGCGCGCATGGGCCAGCGTCCGCACCCGCCGCCCGTCCGCGTCGTATTCCCACCGACGGATCATCCCGCCACCGGTCGTCATGCGGACACAGCGCCCCGCGGCATCGCGCTCCGCGGAGGCGACGAGCACGTGCTCGTCGCCTCCGACGAACAGGTTCACCCCATCCAGCCATCCGCCTGCGGTGTATCGGAACGCGAGACGGCATCCGCGATCGTCGGCCGCCTCCCGCACGAGGCCATTGGCATCGAACGCGAACGCCGTGCGGATCGCTCCGGGCTCGAGTTGCGCTTCCATGCCTGCGCCATCGGTCCAGTCGGGCCGATCGTCACCTGCGAGCAGGCGGGAGTCGATGCGGATCGGCATGGATGCGATGGACGCTGCGACGATCTCCCTGCAGCCCGATGCGTCGTAGGTGCGCCAGGGCAGCGAGGCGAGGTTGGATCCGCTTGTGCCGTTCGCAGGTTCGTAGACATGCCTCAGGGCTACACGCGGCGTGGCGCCCCCGTATGCTTCCGTCACCAGCCTGCCGGTGGCGTCGTAGTCGTAGGTGCGCGTCGCTCCGAGCGCGTCCCGCGTCCACGTCGGCGCGCCGCGGTCGTTGCGCAATGTCCATGTCGCCCCGTGGTCGGCACTCCAGGATCGCCCGGATCCCAGGAACGGGCTTTGCGTGCGCACCGCGGTGAGCGATGGCAGCGAGCGCGCGTCGAAGCTGCTCTCTTCGACACCGTTCGTGGCGAACACCGCCCGCTCGATGCTCGTCGTACCCGCATCCTCGAGGGTCGTCCTGATGTAGCGGGCATGGCGTATCACCCGGCCACCGTGGTCGAACGCATGCATCCGCGGTGCGGCAATCACCGCGTCGTTCCCGCCTTCGCCGGCGGCGCAGTTCGCATCGCGGAACACCGTGTACCAGCAGCGATACGTCGTGGCGAAGACATTTCCGAGGGCGGTGCGACGCGACACACATCGCGCGTCTTGGTCCCAGGTGAACGTGTCGCGGGCCGCGTCCCCAGGTGGCGCGGCATGTCGCCAGCCGTCGGCGAAGAAAGGCGCATAGGCGTGCTGGATCGTTCCTTCGGGATAGCGGTCGATGGCGCCGGTCACCGCCCATGGCGCAGCGGCCGTATCCCCCTGCGAGCACGCTAGCCGCAACGCGCGGCCGCACCCATCCACATGATCGACGTCGCACCGGATGCGTCGTTCCGCGTCGTCCGGATAACGGTCCGCGGTGACACAGACCAGGTGCACGGGCTGCCGCGAGTCGGCATCGGCCATCCAGGCGAATTCGTCGGCCGCCCAGCGCCGGTACAGCCCTCCCACCGCGTTTCCGGGATTCGCGATGGCCTCCGCAGGCGTCATCGACGATGGCGCGGTGGGCGAGGCGAGTTCGTCGAAGCCCCGGCGTCGTGCGTCGCCGTTCGCATCGCGTTCCAGTCCATGGACCGTTTCGGCTCGCGTGGCGCCGAACGCATCCATGGCGACCGCGCGCACGACACCGTTCGCGTCGACGGACCGCCATGGCAGCATCCGGCGATAGTCGTATGCCACCTCCGTCACGCGATCGACGGGGTCGATCATGCGGGTGACGAACAAACCGTATTCATCGTACGTGTGGTGTGTCCAGCCGATCGTGCCCGACGGCGAGGCACGAAGAACGCGATGGAATCGCTGCGCGTCGTCGTAGGCGAAGCGCTGCATGGCGAAGCCGAGCAACGTCTCGCCGGAGGCGAGCAGGCGCCCCTGCATCGCGACGTATCCCGCCCCGGCGAGCAACGCATCGAGGCTCGTTCCATCGTAGACGTCGCCGAGATCGTCGCGCGCGAGGCCATCCATCGAGGCCACCATGAGCGCCGTGGGCAGCGCGGCCAGCGAAGGTGCCACGGGAGTCGGCGAGTCGCCATAGAGAACGCACTCCATGGACAGCAAGGCGAGCGTCGCCGTCGCTATCGGATCGTCCGAACCTTCGAAGCGTTCGGCGGCGATGTCGGTACCGGTCACGATGTCCACGGAAAGACGGCAGCCGTCGACGCGCACGTCGCCGGGGCAGTGCGGCCGCCATCGGTCCTCGTCGTCGAGGTGCCAGGCGAGGGAGCGGGTCTGGGTGCACGCATGCACGCGCTGCTGGTCGTCCCAGGAGTCGTCGTGAAGCCTTCGCTCCCATGGCGACGATGGCGCCACGCTTTCCGGGCGTGCGCACACGATGTCGATGTCACGGCGGCAGGCGCCGAAGGCATCGTAATCCAGGCAGATCCCGTGGGATGTCACGGTATCGGGTGACCCTTCGTCGTCGAACGCCATGGTGGCGCTTTCCAGCAGCAGCGGGAGCCAGCATGCCTCCGCGTCGTTCCGCTCCGCACGTATGCGACGAACCTGGTATCGCCATGCTTCCAAACGCGTCGTCGCCCATGTGGCGTCGATCCACGCCATCGTTTCCCTGTGCTGTCGCATGCCGGCGAGTGCGCGCCGACCGCTCTCCTCGACGGCCGGGTCCGCGGCGAGCAGGACGTCGTGCTGCTGTGTGGCCGACCATTCGGTGAAACGGGGCGGCGCACGATTGAGCGTCTTCAGGCGCCCGGGCCCCGCCGCGTCGACCTCGGCGCAGCCTGTGAAGTACCAGCAGCGGATCGAGCGGTACGGCCCGGCATCGGTGCATGTCACCGTTTCGATGTTCCGGAAGCCGCGAAACAGGCGACGCTCGACATCGAAGTGACCCATCCGGTAGGCATGCTCATGCCAGCATGCCTGACCGGCGACGTCGTCGCGAATCGTGACGCGCTTGACGAGCGCGCCGACGAATGGATAGCGCGGGCCCTGCCCGTCGTCGGCGGCCTTCTTTTCGTCAAGCCATTCCTGCGCGGCGGACCGCCAGCAGACGCGCGTGAGGCACCCTCGGTGATTGGTGGTGGCGCACATGCGCAATGCGAAAGGTTGGCCGATATCGATACCCCATGCGCCCATGGCGTTGCCGCCTGCGGACGAGGCCCCTCTCAGCAGGGCGGTGGGCCCGCCACGCCCGGTGAGGTCCATCACGTCGAGCTTCCAGTCCGGGCCGGGCCAGGCGCCCGCGGGCCAGGGACGCACGACCGCGGCGTCGAAACCATGGCCGCTCCGGTTCATGAAAAGGCGCAGGCCACGGCGGCTGGCATAGACGATGTCGGCCAGTCCGTCGCGTCGAGGTCGACGATCCGTACGTCGGACGGGCGCAGGTCGCCGTCGAGATCGATCGCGGGTAGCTCGAGGCGGCGTCCGAAGCGGCCATGGCCGAGGCCCGGCCAGACGTCGATGGCGCCGTCGGCCCGGAGACGGACGATGTCCTCCGAATGCGGGCCGAGCACGGCTGCGAAGCCGATGAAGTCCGACGCGCCGGGTAGTGGCAGATCGTCGTCGTCGTGCGCCACGCATTCCGGCGCGAGGAAGTCGCCGGTCGAGGTGATCCGGTGGATCACGATCTCGCGCCTGTGGATGACGACGATCGCCGTGGAACCCGATCGGTCGATATCGGTCCAGAAGGCGTGCTCGGGGAGGATCGTCGCGGGTGTCTGGTCGAGCGGCGTAAACGGCGACCACGCGTCGCGACCTTCTACCTGGTGGCTCCCGCGTACCGACTCGAGGGATACGATCCAGTCCAGCTTTCCGTCCGACGACGCGTCGATCATTTCCCATGGGCCCGCGGAGCCCGTGCGCGCGATCGACGTGCCCGGCCTGTTCGTCGCCGGCACGCGGAGCGGCGTGGGCGCGCGATAGTCGATCGCATCGGCACGGCCGTCGCCGCGCACGGGTTCGCGGTACATCCAGCCGACGGTCGATCGCCAAAGCAGCCCAGGCACGCCGTCGCGATACAGGTCGGTCAGCGACGACTCGCGTCCCAGGCGTCCTTCGAATGCGGGCTCGCGACGAACATCGCCCTCGGCGGGGTCGAAGGCCGTCCACGTAAGAGACACGGGTACCGATGCCTGCTCGCGCCCTTCGTCGTCGTAGCCGAACCAGGACACCCGGCGAAGCATCGTGTGCCTCGGTGACGCGTCGTAGTCGAGCTGCATGCGTCGCACGAGGACCGGTTCGTCGCCGAGTGCTGCGAACCGGTGGAACATGAGGCACTGCCGACACAGGCGCAGGCACCGGTGCTCGAAGCCGTAGCGATAATCGCTGATGGGATCCGGGCGAACGGGCCAGGTGCTTCCCGGGTCGTAGGCCGCTGAACCATCGGCGCTTCGCTCGCCGTAGTCGAGCACGAACTCGAAATGCCACGCGTCGTCCGGATCGGGCCTGTCGCTCATCCCATAAGGTGTGTCGCTGGCGACCGGGTTTCCGTAACAGACCCGCTCGAGGTATCTCCCCGCGCGCGTATCGCGCCCGTCATTGGGCGCCCCGGCACCGTCTTCCGCACGATAACGGTAGCGAGCGCGATCGCCGGTCGCGGTGACGACCTCCTGCAGTCGCCACTCGGCCACGTGCGAGGGCGAATCCGGATCGACCAGTCGGGCTTCCGCCGCCCTACCGTACAGGCTGGCGTTGCCTTCGGTGTCCTGCACGAGCCAGAAGTCGTCGTCGCCCGCGGTCCAGCGTTCGATCCGATCGAAAGCGCTTTCCACCTGGGCGAGATAGCGCCGGACCCGGTACTCGCGAAGGAGGGCCATCTGGCGAAACGACGAGGTCGTACGTTCGTCGGCCACAACGAGCAGCTCGCCGTCTGGGCCGGTAAACCGGTCGTCATCGTCGAACCGCGGCGCACCCCGATGCACATGTCGCCGGATCGCCGCGCATTCGATGTCCCATCCGAGCCCGAACGGACCCGAGGCGACCACGGTGGTGTAGAGAAAACGCAGTGTCGGCGCGGCGCGCCACGGGGTTACAGGCAGAGGCAGGCCAAAGCTCGCGTGCCCGGCCATCGTCGGTTCGTTCCATCGCGTGCCCGGCGGCTCGGCGAGTGGCGGACCACCAAGCGCGGGCGGGTTCAGCACATCCCATGATCCGGTCATCGGGCGTCGCCTCCATCCATGGAGTCCAGACCTGCGGCGTCGAGCTTACTTCAACGGCGGGCTGCCGCAGCCATGCGCTTCGTCGCCGACGACACGCGTAAGCGGCAACGAAGCGCATGGCGCGATGTATTCACTGCATCGCGATGTCGGCGATGATCCGCGCGGCGATGGCGACGAGGGGAACTCGCTCGACGTGTTCCGCCGCGGTGCCAGCGGACGCGCGGCGACGGATCAACGCGTGGCGATGTCGAGGATCACACCGGTTGCGATGGCGACCAGCAGGAAGTCGTTGTTTTCGCGCACCCAGTGATAGCCGCGCGGCGGCGGGCGCAGGCGATAGCCGGCGTAGTCGTACACCACGACGTTGCGGCCGTAATACCGGTGCCCGCGCTCCCAGTGGCCGTAGTAACGCGGCGGCGGCGGGCGGTGGTAATAGGCCGGGCCGTGGTAATAACCGTGGCCGTAGTAAGGGCGCGGCGGCGGCGGAGGCGGGCGATGCCCGTGCCAGCCGTTGTCGTGATGCCAGCGACGATCGTCGTGCCCGCGGTCGTAACCATGACGGTCGCGATCGTGGCCGCGACCGTGATCGCGATGGTCGTCGGCGAACGCCATGGTCGTGGTCAGCAGTGCGAGAGCGGCAAAAGTGGTACGCAGCATCGTTTTCATGAGGATCTCCCGGCCCGATCGTCACGCCGCCTGTCTCGCGGCCGATCGACGATTCGGATGCTAGGAAAGCGACGCTGAACGCGAAGTCCTACGAATGAAAGGTCCATGAAAGTCATTCATAGATGCGACAGCTATTGAACCGGGCGGTTCAGGAAATCGACCCCGGCCGGAACTCCATCGACAGCGCCGACGGGCGCCCCGGCAGATCCAGAGCGGTGATGCGCTCGGGCGAGCGGGCGAGGATCCGGCCGCCGCGCACCACCAGCAGGCGTTGCGCCTTCAGGCGAACAGCCTCGTACGTGTCGCCCGCCTGCAGGAGGACCAGGTCGGCCCGGTGGCCCGTCGCGATGCCATAGCCGTCAAGGCCCAGCACGCGCGCGGCGTTGGCCGTGACGGCGTCGAAACTCTGCGCCACGCCCCGGGTCGACGTCATCTGCGCCACGTGCAGCCCCATGTGCGCCACGTCGAGCATGTCGGCCGACCCCATGCCGTACCAGGGATCCATCACGCAGTCGTGCCCGAAGGCCACGTTGACGCCGGCGGCCAGCAGTTCCGGCACGCGCGTCATGCCGCGTCGTTTCGGATACGTGTCGTGGCGCCCCTGCAACGTGATGTTGATCAGCGGATTGGCGATCGCGTGCACGCCCGCCTCGGCGATCAACGGCAGCAGCTTCGAGACATAGTAGTTGTCCATCGAATGCATCGAAGTGAGGTGCGAGCCGGTGACGCGCCCCTGCAGGCCGGTGCGGATGGTCTCCGCGGCCAGCGTTTCGATGTGCCGCGACAGGGGGTCGTCGGACTCGTCGCAGTGCATGTCCACTCGCAGCCCGCGCTCCGCCGCGAGTTCGCACAGCCACCGGATCGACGTCGCGCCGTCGGCCATCGTGCGCTCGAAGTGCGGGATGCCGCCGATCACTTCCACGCCCATGTCCAGCGCGCGTACGAGGTTGGCCTTCGCGGTGTGCGAACGCAGCAGGCCGTCCTGTGGAAACGCGACGAGCTCCAGGTGCAGGTATGGCGCGACGCGCCGCTTCACCTCGAGCAGCGCTTCGGTCGCCAGCAGGCGGTCGTCGCAGATGTCGACATGGCTGCGGATCGCAAGCAGGCCCTGCGCCACCGCCATGTCGCAGTAAGCCATCGCGCGATCGATCAGCGCCTGCTGCGTGAGCACCGGCTTCAGCTCGCCCCACAGCGCGATGCCTTCCAGCAGCGTGCCCGACGCATTGAGGCGCGGCAGGCCCAGCGACAGCGTGGCATCCATGTGGAAATGCGCGTCCACGAACGGCGGCGCGACAAGCCGGCCCTTCGCATCGATCTCCTCCACGCCCTTCACCGGCAGCCGTGGCTCGATCGCCTCGAATCGCCCGCCGTCGATCCCGATGTCGATGTCGGTCCGTCCGTCGGGGAGGCTGGCGTGGCGGATGATGAGGTCCATGGGGTACTCCGGTGCGAGATCGCCATGATAAGGGCTGGCGGTTGTGGGAAGCGCGCTGGCGCGCGAATGGGTGCTCGCGGCAAGCACCCATTCGCCCGTCAGCGGGCTTCCCACAAGTGCTCACCCCAAGGTGGCAATGCCTTCACGCGCCCGAAAGCCCGTTTTGGCACCATAACCCGACCCATGAACGTCACCGAAAAACTCGCCATCCTCGCCGACGCCGCGAAGTACGACGCATCCTGCTCGTCCAGCGGTGGCAAGGGCCGCAACTCGCTCGGAACGGGCGGGATCGGCTCGACGGAAGGCATGGGCATCTGCCATGCGTACGCGCCCGACGGGCGCTGCATTTCGCTGCTGAAGATCCTGCTGACGAACTTCTGCGTGTACGACTGCGTTTACTGCGTGAACCGGCGCAGCAGCAACGTGCGCCGTGCGCGTTTCACCGTCGAAGAGGTGGTGGAACTCACGCTCGCGTTCTACAAGCGCAACTACATCGAAGGCCTGTTCCTTTCTTCGGGCATCATCCAGTCGCCCGACTACACGATGGAGCAACTCGTGCGCGTGGCGCGCACGCTGCGCACCGAGCATCGCTTCGGTGGCTATATCCATCTGAAGACCATTCCCGACGCGTCGCCCGAACTGATCGACGCCGCGGGTCGCTGGGCCGATCGCCTCAGCATCAATGTCGAGATGCCCACCGAGGGCGGCCTGAAATCGCTGGCCCCCGAAAAGAACCTCGGCGACATCCGCAGCGCCATGGGGCGCCTGCGCCTGTCCATCGACGAAGCGAAGGCGGAAAAGAAGGCGCCGCGTTTCGCGCCGGCAGGGCAGAGCACGCAGATGATCGTGGGTGCCGACGCCGCGAGCGATCGCGACGTGCTGACGGCGAGCACGAACCTCTATACGAACTACCGCCTGCGACGCGTCTACTACTCCGCGTTCAGCCCGATCCCCGATGCCTCGAAGATCCTCCCGCTGAAGCCGCCGCCGCTGGTGCGCGAGCATCGGTTGTACCAGGCCGACTGGCTGATGCGCTTCTACGGTTTCGCCGCCGACGAGATCGCGCCGGCGGGCGACGACGGCATGCTGTCGCTCGACGTGGATCCCAAGCTCGCATGGGCGTTGCGTCATCGCGAGCGCTTTCCCGTCGACGTCAATCGCGCCTCGCGCGAGATGCTGTTGCGCGTGCCGGGTCTTGGCGTGAAGACGGTCGACCGCATGATCGCGATGCGCGCGCACCGGCGCATCCGCTACGACGACCTCGTCCGCCTGCGCGTGCCGGTGAAGAAGGTCGCACCGTTCGTGCAGACGATCGACCACCGCCCGCGCGGCGATCACGAAAGCCGTTTCCTCCACCACGAACTGCGCGAGGCGATTCCCGCCCAGCCGGATCTCTTCGGCTGACGATGCACGTCGTCACGCTGGACGATCCGTCCGAAATCGCCGAGTGGCGCGCGAAAGCACGCGCCCTGCTGCTGGCGGAGGTCGATCCCGCGCATGTCGAATGGAGCACGGGTTCCACCGCGGGCCTGTTCGGCGATGCATCGCCGTTGCCACCGCCCACGCGTCGCGAACCGCCGGCCGTGCCGAGCGCGTTTCTCGGCCTCGCCGATACCGTGCTCGCGCATCGCGACCCGCGTCGTCACGCCACGCTCTACCGGATGCTCTGGCGCCTCGCCCACGGCGAGAAGGCGCTGCTGCGCATCGCCACCGACGACGACGTCGCCTGGGCGCATCAGTGCATCAAGCAGGTCAACCGCGACATGCACAAGATGAAGGCGTTCGTCCGCTTCCGCGAAGTGACGCTCGACGAGCGATCGGTGTACGTCGCGTGGTTCGAGCCCGAACACGACATCGTGCGGCGGGTGGCGCCGTTCTTCGTGCGCCGCTTCACGGGCATGCACTGGTCGCTGCTGACGCCGTCGCGCACCGCGCACTGGGATGGCGAGACGCTTTCGTTCGGCGCGGGCGCGAATCGCGCGGACGCGCCGTCGGATGACGCGCTGGAAGACATGTGGCGCACGTACTACGCCAGCATCTTCAATCCGGCGCGCCTCAAGGTGGACGCGATGCGCCGCGAGATGCCGGTGAAGTACTGGAAGAACCTGCCCGAGGCGCGGTTGATTCCGGAACTCGTGCGCGATGCGTTGCCGCGGATGCAGGCCATGGTGGACAGCCAGCCCACCGTGCCGAAGAAGAAGGTCACCCCGTTGCAGAAGGCCACCGTGGCCGCGCCCCAAGGCAGCCTGGCGGAACTGCGTCAGCAGGCGCGCGATTGCCGGGCGTGCGACCTGTGGAAGCCGGCGACACAAACGGTTTTCGGCGAGGGGCGCACCGACGCCCGTATCGTCGTGATCGGCGAGCAGCCGGGCGATCAGGAAGACCTCGCCGGCAAGCCGTTCGTCGGCCCGGCTGGCAAATTGTTCGATCGCGCGCTGGGCGAGGCCGGCGTGGATCGCGACGCGCTCTACGTCACCAACACGGTCAAGCATTTCAAGTTCGAGCCGCGCGGCAAGGTTCGCCTGCATAAGCGCGCGAATGCGCAGGAGCAGGCGGCGTGCCGGCCGTGGCTCGCCGCCGAGCTCGATCGGATCCGACCGGACGCGATCGTATGCCTCGGCGCGATGGCGGCGCAGGCGGTGTTCGGTGCATCGTTCCGCCTGATGGCCCAGCGCGGCGAGTGGATCGACCTGCCCGATGGAAGCCGCGCGATGGCGACGGTGCACCCGTCGTACCTGCTGCGCCTGCCGGATGCCGAGGCGCGCGAGGCCGGCTACGCGGACTTCGTGCGCGACCTCTCCCTGATGCACGACGTGCTTATCCCGTAGGAGCGCGCCTTGCGCGCGACAGCTCTCGAGGCCGTGAGCAGCAGGCCCTGTTGCTCACGGCGAGACGATGTCGCGCGCAAGGCGCGCTCCTACGAAGGGCCGCGACTAGCCCACCGCGAACTTCTTCAGCTTCCGCGGCACGCTCGCATTCTTCAGCGTGACGTACACCGGCAGGCCATCCGGCCCATACGGCGGCGGCGCCTCGCCCTGGATCAGCGGCGCGAGATAGCGCCGGGCGGCCGCCGTGATACCGAACCCATCCTTCGAGATGAAGTTCTTCGGCATCTTCTTCTCGTGGTTGGCGATCTTCTCCAGCGGCGCCGCCTCGATCTTCCACTTGTACGGTTCGTCGGACGTGCGCACGATCACCGGCATCACGGCGTTCAGGCCTTCCGCCGCGTATTCCACGGCCTTCTTGCCCACGGCGTACGCCTGGTCGAGATCGGTCTTCGACGCCACGTGCCGCGCGGAGCGCTGGAGGTAGTCGGGCAGGGCCCAGTGGAACTTGTAACCGAGCTTCTCGCGCACGAGCGCGGCGAGCACTGGCGCGGCACCGCCGAGCTGCGCGTGGCCGAACGCGTCCTTGCCGCCGGATTCGGCGAGGAACTTGCCCTCGCGATCCTTCACGCCCTCGGACACCACCACGGTGCAGTAGCCCACCTTCTCGACAGTGGCCTTCACCTTCGCGAGGAACGTGTCCGGGTCGAACACGTTCTCCGGAAAGAGGATCACGTGCGGTGCGTCGCCCGGGCCCGAGCCGGCCAGGCCGGCGGCGGCCGCGATCCAGCCCGCGTGGCGGCCCATCACCTCGATGATGAAGACCCTGGTCGAGGTATCCATCATGGACACCACGTCGAGGCTCGCCTCGCGCACGGCGATGGCCGTGTACTTCGCCACCGAGCCGAAGCCGGGGCAGGTGTCGGTCACCACCAGGTCGTTGTCGATGGTCTTGGGCACGCCGATGCAGTTGATGTCGTAACCCAGCGCCTGGCCGATCTTCGACACCTTGTTGGCCGTGTCGGCGGAGTCGTTGCCGCCGTTGTAGAGAAAGGTGCGGATGTCGTGCGCCCGGAACACCTCGATCAGGCGCTCGTACTCGGCGCGGTTTTCTTCCAGCGACTTCAGCTTGTAGCGGCACGAGCCGAACGCGCCACCCGGCGTGTGTTTCAGCGCCGCGATGTTCGCCTTGGCCTCTTTCGACGTGTCGATCAGCTCCTCGCGCAGCGCGCCGAGGATGCCGTTGCGCGCGGCATACACCACGATGCCCTTGTCCCGGGCGGTCTCGATGACCCCCGCGGCGGTGGCGTTGATCACGGCGGAGACACCGCCCGACTGGGCGTAGAGGAGTTTGCCGGCGGCCATGCTTCGCGTCCTTTGAGTGGGGTCGGGACCCCAGCGTAACGCGGGCCGCGTCGCGGTGCCTTGAAGGGGTCGACGGTAGCGCCCCCCTACACCCGACGGATGTCGGCCGTTTGACGCGGCGGCGCCCCTGCCGTTACCTTGAGACCCATTTTATCGTGCCCGACGGCGGGGTTTTTCCCGCCAGTCCGGCGAAACGGAGCATCAATGCGACTCGTGCTATTCGGCGCGCCCGGTTCGGGCAAGGGCACCCAGGCAGCCGTCCTCAAGAAGGATCTCGGCATCCCGCACATCTCCACGGGCGATCTCCTGCGCGCCGAGATCAAGGCGGAAACGGAGCTCGGCAAGAAGGCGAAGAGCATCATGGACGCCGGCCAGCTCCTCTCCGACGACATCATGCTTGGCATCATCGAGCACCGCCTCGGCGAGCCGGATGCCAAGCCGGGCTTCATCCTCGACGGCTACCCGCGCAACCTGGCGCAGGCCGACGCGCTGGACGACGTGCTGGCCCGCATCGGCCAGCCGCTGGACGTGGTGATCAAGCTCGAAGTCCCCAACGAGGCCATCGTCGATCGCTGCGTGGTCCGTTTCGAGAAGGAACACCGCCCCGACGACAATCCGGACACGGTGAAGAAGCGCCTCGCGATCTACGCCGACCAGACGGCGCCGGTCGCGGCGTTCTACGAGAAGCGCGGCAAGCTGAAGATCGTCGACGGCGTGGGCGAGCTCGCCGACGTCACCGCGCGCATCAAGGCCGCGCTTGACGGCGCCACGGCCGCCAGCGCCTGATGCACCCCCGGCCCGCCGCACCCGGCGGGCCGTCTCCCCGGCGTTCCACGCCCTGACGAGCCTGACCATGCGCGTCCATATCCTTGGTATCTGCGGCACCTTCATGGGTGGCGTCGCCGCGCTCGCGCGCGAACTCGGCCTCCAGGTGGAAGGCTCCGACGACAACGTCTACCCGCCGATGAGCACCCAGCTGGAAGCGCTCGGCATCGGCCTGATGCAGGGCTATCGCGCCGAACACCTGCGGCCCGCGCCGGATCTGGTCGTGGTGGGCAACGCCATGACGCGCGGCAACCCTGCCGTGGAATGGATGCTCGACGAGGGCATGCGGTACATCTCCGGCCCGCAGTGGCTCGGCGAAACGCTGCTCGGCGGTCGCGACGTGCTCGCGGTGGCGGGCACGCACGGCAAGACCACCACCACGAGCCTGCTGGCGCACCTGCTGGAATCGGCCGGGCTGGCGCCGGGCTTCCTGATCGGCGGCGTGCCGGGCAATTTCGACGTATCGGCACGGCGCGGCGCGGGGCGCCCGTTCGTCATCGAGGCCGACGAATACGACTCGGCGTTCTTCGACAAGCGCTCCAAGTTCGTCCATTACCGGCCGCGCATCGCGATCCTGAACAACCTCGAATACGACCACGCCGACATTTTCCCCGACGTGGCCGCCATCCAGCGCCAGTTTCACCACCTGGTGCGCACCGTGCCCGGTAACGGGCGGCTGATCGTCAACGCCGAGGATCCGAGGCTTGCCGAGGTACTCGCGATGGGCGCCTGGACGCCCGTCGAGACCTTCGGCATCGATCGCGGCGACTGGCGGGCGGAGCTTATCCGCGCCGACGGCTCGCAATTCCGCGTGATTCGCGACGGCACGCCGCTGGGTGAGGTCCGCTGGGACTCCCTCGGCCGCCACAACGTCATGAACGCGCTGGCCGCGCTCGCCGCCGCCACCGCGGCCGGTGCCGACCCGGTCGCGTTGCTTCCCGCTTTCGCCGACTTCACCAGCGTCAAGCGCCGCATGGAAACCATCGGCGTGGCGCGCGGCGTCACCGTGTACGACGACTTCGCACACCACCCGACGGCCATCGCCACGACGCTCGCTGGCCTGCGCGCGAAGGTGGGCGATGCGCGCATCCTCGTCGCGCTCGAGCCCCGCTCCAACTCGATGCGGCTGGGTGCCCATGCCGATGCGCTGGCCCCGTCGCTCGCCGATGCCGACGGCGTGGTGTTCCTTCACCGGCCCGAGCTGGCATGGGATGCCGGCAAGGTGACCGGGGCACTGAACGGCCGCGGCGCCACCGAAGCCACGGTGGATGCACTGGTCGCCACGCTGGCCGCCCAGGCGCGGGAAGGCGACCATGTCGTCTTCATGTCCAACGGCGGCTTCGAAGGTGCGCCACGGCGCTTCTTCACGGCGCTCGACGCAGGGTAGACTGGTGGGCATGGCCGCGACCAAGCCCGACCTCGACCTTCCGCTGTTCCCGCTGTCGAACGTCCTTTTCCCGGGCGGTCACCTGCAGCTGCGCATCTTCGAACCACGCTACATCGACCTCGTGCGCGAATGCGCGCGCACGGGGCGGTCGTTCGGCGTGTGCATGATCCTCGAAGGTCGCGAGGCGGGGCAGCCCGCGGTGCCCGCCGCCGTGGGCACGCTGGCCACGATCACCGATTTCCATACGCGCGACGACGGCCTGCTTGGCATCGTCGCGGAAGGCGGCCTGCGCTTTCGCGTCACCCGCACGCGCGTTCGTTCCGATGGCCAGGTGCGCGGCGACATCGCGCTGTGGCGCGCCGAGGAAATGATGCCGCTGCCCGTGGAGTTCAGCCTGCTCGCCACGATCCTCGAACGCCTCGCCGATCAGATGATGCCGCCCTGGCGGCACGACGTGGCGGAACGCCTCGACGACGCGAGCTGGGTCGGCTACCGGCTCTCCGAATTGCTGCCGCTCGATCCGGACGAATGCCAGCACATGCTCGAACTCGACGATCCGCTGCAACGCCTGGCGGAACTCCGTGACATCCTGCCGCGCTTCCAGCGCGCCTGAGGACACCCCGCATGACGACGCTGGCAGGCAAGACCCTGTTCATCACCGGTGCCTCGCGCGGCATCGGCCTCGCCATCGCCCTTCGCGCCGCGCGCGATGGCGCCAACATCGTGATCGCCGCGAAGAGCAGCGTGGCCAACCCGAAACTCCCGGGCACCATCCATACGGCCGCCGCGGAGATCGAAGCCGCCGGCGGCAAGGCGCTGGCGCTGAAGGTCGACATCCGCGAAGAGGCCGAGGTGCGCATGGCCGCCGCGACCGCCGCGGAGCGCTTCGGCGGCATCGATATCGTGGTGAACAACGCGAGCGCCATCTGGCTCGCCGGCGTGGAGAACACGCCGATGAAGCGCTTCGACCTGATGCACGAGGTGAACACGCGCGGCACCTTCCTCACCACGCAGGCCTGCCTACCGTTCCTGAAGGCCGCGGAAAACCCGCACGTGCTGATGCTCTCGCCGCCGCCGAGCATCGATCCGCAGTGGTACGCGCCGCACGTGGCTTATACGATCGCGAAGTTCGGCATGAGCCACTGCGTGCTCGGCATGGCACCGGAATTCGGCCCGCTGGGTATCGCGGTGAACGCGCTATGGCCGAAGACGGTCATCGCGACGGCGGCGGTGGCGATGCTGGGCGACAGCGTGCGTGTCGAGAACTGCCGCAAGCCGGAGATCGTGGCGGACGCGGCGCATGCGATCCTCACGAAACCGTCACGCCATGCGACGGGCCGCTTCTTCATCGACGAGGACGTGCTGCGCCAGGAAGGCGTGACCGACTTCGGGCGCTACGCCGTGGCGCCGGGGCAGCCGCTGCTCCCCGATTTGTTTCTATAGCTACCGCGACAGCTAAGAAACGCGGCGCCAAGGGCTAGCCCGTTTGGCGTATGGCCGCATCCGGTACGCCGGTATAACGTCGATCCACGGTCGCTCCTGCCTCACGAGGCAAGCGGCAAGTGGGGCTTGCCGGCGTGCAGGGGGTGCCGGCGGCGGGTCCGTGTTGTGTTCCCGCGAAGCCGGCAGCAGGCCACGAAAACGGGTGAGGAGCAGGCATGTCGCGCGGGGAATCGACGGGTCGTTGCGTCGTCTGGATTGGAAGACCGAGCGTTGAAGAACACTTCGGCTTGATCCGCGCCGGCTGGCGCACGCTGGTAGCCGATCCGGCGAGACACGAAGGCGAGTTGCCCGAATGCGGCGATGCCGCCATCGCGGTGGTGGACCTGCGCGCGAGTGCGCAGGCCGCCGTGCGCATCCTCGCCGGGCTGCGCGAAGCGCATCCCGGTATCGCCTGGATCGGACTCACCGGAGCGCGAACGCCCTCGGGCGATCCCGGCGTACGCCATGCGCTGCCGCACGCGTTCGAGATCATCGAAGGCACGTCGTCGTTCGGCGCATTGCGCCAGGCACTGATGCGCGTGCCCGGCGACGTCGACGTGGTGCATGACGACGACGCGCCCAGCCTGCTGACGGGCAACAGCCCCGCGATCCGCGCGCTGTCGCAGAACATCCGCAAGTTCGCTCCCGTGGAACTGCCGCTGCTCATCACCGGCGAAACGGGCACCGGCAAGGAAATGGCCGCACGCGCGCTGCACCAGTTGTCGCCGCGCAGCGCGAAACCGTTCGCCGCGATCAACTGCGGCGCGATCGCCGCGAACCTCGTGCAGTCGGAACTCTTCGGGCACGAGCGCGGATCGTTCACCGGCGCCACGGCGCGACGCATCGGCCATTTCGAATCCGCCGACGGCGGCACCGTGTTCCTCGACGAGATCGGCGACCTGCCGCTCGACGCGCAGACCAACCTGCTGCGCGTGCTGCAGGAGGGAACGATCGAACGCATCGGCAGCTGCCAGTCCATCCATGTCGATGTACGTGTGCTGGCCGCGACGCATGTCGATCTGGAAAAAGCGGTGGCGCAGGGCAGGTTCCGCGAAGATCTCTTCTACCGCCTCAACGTGCTGCGGCTGCGCATGCCACCGCTGCGCGAGCGCACGGGCGACATCGAACTGCTGGCGCAACACTTTCTGGACGCCTTCCGCGAAAGCTACGGCACGCGCGCGAGGGCGTTCAGCAGCAGCGCGCGCAAAGCGCTCAACGCCTTCGCGTGGCCCGGCAACGTGCGCGAACTGATGAACCGCGTGCAGCGCGCCGCGGTGATCGCGGACGATGCGCTGATCACGCCCGACGACCTCGAACTGAGCATCGAGACACCGTGCGGCGACCGCGACAGCCTCGGCAGCGCGCGCACCTCGGCCGAACGCGAGGCGATCATGGACTGCCTCCGCGCGAGCGCGTTCAACATCAGCGAATGCGCCCGGCGCCTCCGCGTGTCGCGCGTCACCGTGTACCGGCTCTGCAAGAAGCATCAACTGGCCCTCGATCAGCTCCGCTGAACGCACCCTTTGAAAAAGAAAACTCCCGGTCCTCTGGGGGACCGGGAGTTCCCATTCGCCGCCCGGCTTGGCAGGGTCGTCGGACGAACGAACCGAAGCGGCTGTGACACCACAGCCTTCCGGGATAAGGGGGAGCAAGCGCCATGCCACGCGGCAGGTGCTTTGATTCGCAAGGAATTTCGGCTTCCGGCGCGCGTGCGGGCCGTACAGCACCGGTAGCGACGTGTTACAGAACGTTGCAGCCGCGCTACATGCGTTGTCGCCGCCGCCCGCGCCTTATACGATGACCCTCCCGCGAGGGCGCACCTGCGCCGCGCGTACCGGATCGCAGGTCGGGCCGCAGAACGTACCGCGCGATTCCATCCGTTCCCGCAAGGGTGCCGGCGCTGCGGCCGGCACCAGGAGTCGCTCCAATGTCGTCGCATCCCGCCGATCCTTCCGACCTCACCGGCCTGGGCAAGCGTTACTGGCTGCCCGTCTACCGACCGCGCGACGTCGTGCTCGATCACGGCAAGGGCGCACGCGTGTGGGATACCCAGGGCCGCGACTACCTCGATCTCGGGGCCGGCATCGCCGTGAATTCGCTGGGTCACCAGGACCCGGACCTCGTCGCCGCGCTGGTGGCGCAGGCCCACAAGCTCTGGCACGCCAGCAACGTCTTCTACACCGAGCCCCCGCTGCACCTGGCGCAGGAGCTCGTGGAACACGCGCCGTTCGCCGAGCGCGTCTTCCTCTGCAACTCCGGCACGGAAGCGAACGAAGCGGCCATCAAGCTCGTGCGCAAGTGGGCTGCGTCGCAGGGCCGCCCGCCGGAAGAGCGTGTGATCGTCACCTTCCGCGGCTCGTTCCACGGTCGCACGCTGGCCTCGGTCACCGCGACGGCGCAGCCGAAATACCAGGAAGGCTACGAGCCGCTCCCCGGCGGTTTCCGCTACGTGGACTTCAACGACGTGCCCGCGCTGGAAGCCGCCTTCGCGCAGGGCGGCGTGGCCGCGGTGATGCTCGAACCCGTGCAGGGCGAGGGCGGCGTGATGCCGGCCGAACCCGGCTTCCTGAAAAAGGTGCGCGAGTTGTGCGACACGCACGGCGCGTTGATGGTGCTCGACGAGATCCAGTGCGGCATGGGCCGCACGGGCACGCTCTTCGCGCATACGCACGACCACGTCACGCCCGACATCGTCACGCTGGCGAAGGCGCTGGGCGCCGGCTTCCCGATTGGCGCGATGCTGGCGGGCCCGAAGGTAGCCGACGTCATGCAGTTCGGCGCCCACGGCACCACGTTCGGCGGCAACCCGATGGCCGCGGCGGTGGCGCTGGTGGCCCTGCGCAAGATTTCGTCGCCGGCCGTGCTGCTGAACGTGGAGCGGCAGGCCAACGACATCCGCGCCGGGCTGGCGCGCATCAACCACGAGTTCCACCTGTTCTCGGAGGTTCGCGGCCGCGGCCTGATGATCGGCGCGGTGCTCGACACCGCGTACAAGGGGCGCGCGGGCGAAATTCTCGATATCGCCGCGGCGCACGGCCTGCTCATCCTGCAGGCGGGCCCCGATGTCCTGCGCATCGTGCCGCCGCTGACGATTACCGACGAAGAGACCGCCGAAGGCCTCCAGCGCCTGCACGACACCCTCGCGGAGTTCGTGCAGGAAGCCAAGGTCGCCTGATCAGGCGGGCCCCTACGGGAAGCGCGCTCGCCCCGCCATCACCTACCGTCGGGTGGGAGCGCGCTCGCGCGCGAGGGGTGCTCGCCGAAGCGTGACACCGCGGCGCCACGGCGGGGAAGCCGGCGCGCATCGTCGCGGTCGCCAAGTCCTCGTCCGGGCTTCGCCTCCCCGCGGAGACGCTCCCAGGACGACGCACCCCGACTCCCCACCAGCCACCGGGGCCACCCGAAAGGAACGCAACGAGCGCGCGCCTCATCTGTGGGAAGCGCGCTGGCGCGCGAAGGGTGCTCGCGACAGCGCGCCTACCGTCGGGTGGGAGCCGATCGCATCGGCGATCCCGCGACAGCGGGCAACCTCGCGACACTCAAGGCGCTCCCTCACCGTCATCCCGGTGAAAACCGGGATCCACCGCGATGCGATGGGTTTTGATTCCACGGCCCTGTCGGCTTTATGTCCGTGCACCGAAGCGCAAATCGATGCGGCTCCGCAGCCAGCCGGAACCGGGGCGGCGGGCCCCGGCGTGCGCCGGGGCGACGGCTCTTGCCGCACCCCGCTGCATGGTCCGATGGAGGTGTCGGCTGCCGTTTCATGAGCGTCTCCGCAGGGAGGCGAAGGCCGGACGAGGACTTAGCGAATAAAACGGCGGCCGACGCCTCCGCCACGCAACGCGCAACGCGAAGGCACCGCCGAGCCGTCACAACGAAGCAAACACCTCACGCGCCGCAGCGATCGTCGCCGCGATTTCCTCGTCGCCATGCGCGCTCGACACGAAGCCGGCTTCGAACGCCGACGGTGCGAGGTAAATGCCACGCTCCAGCATCCCGTGGAAGAACGCGTTGAAGCGATTCACGTCGGCGGCGGTGGCCTGCGCATACGTGTCGACCGTTTCGTCGGTGAAGAACAGACCGAACATCGCGCCCACGCGCGTCACGCTGAACGGAATGCCCGCGTCCTTCGCGGCGTCGAGCAACCCATCCGTCAGGCGCACGGTACGCGCCGCGAGATCGTCATGGAAACCCGGCGCCTGGATCAGCTGCAGCATCGCGAGGCCGGCGGCCATCGCCACCGGATTACCCGACAAGGTGCCTGCCTGATAGATGGGGCCGGCCGGCGCCACCTGTTCCATGAGGTCGCGACGGCCACCATACGCACCGACCGGCATGCCGCCACCGATGATCTTGCCGAAGCATGTGAGGTCCGGCGTGATGCCGTAATGCGCCTGCGCGCCGCCGAGCGCGACGCGGAAACCCGTCATCACCTCGTCGAAGATGAGCAGCACGCCGTGCTGCGTGCACAGCTCGCGCAGTGCCTGCAGATAGCCGTCCTTCGGCGGAATGCAGTTCATGTTGCCCGCGACGGGTTCGATGATCAGGCCGGCGATATCGTCGCCATGCTCGGCGAAAAGTGCCGACGCCGCGTCGATGTCGTTGTACGGCAGCGTCAGCGTGAGATCCGCGGCGGCCTTGGGCACGCCCGGCGACGTGGGCACGCCGAACGTCAGCGCGCCCGAGCCCGCTTTCACGAGGAAGCTGTCGCCGTGGCCGTGGTAGCAGCCTTCGAACTTCACGATCTTGCTGCGACCCGTGGCGCCACGCGCGAGACGGATCGCGGACATGGTGGCCTCGGTACCCGAGTTCACCATGCGCACCATCTCGATCGACGGCACCAGCGACACGATGGTTTCGGCCATGGTCACTTCGGCGGGGCAGGGCGTGCCGAAGGACAGACCGTTGCGGATCGCGACTTCCACGGCGTCGCGCACGGCCGGGTGGTTGTGACCGACGATCATCGGGCCCCACGAGCCCACGTAGTCGATATAGCGCTTGCCTTCGACATCGAAGAGAAACGCGCCATCGGCGCGCGCGGTGAAGAATGGCTCGCCGCCGACGGAGCGGAATGCGCGTACGGGCGAGTTCACGCCACCGGGCAGTAGCTTGCGGGCGCGTTCGAAGAGTTCGTGGTTGGTGGTCATCAAGGGGTTCCGGAACGGGAGTCGAAAAGGTCGGCGATGCGGCGGGTGGCCGACTGGATGTCGGGGGCCGCGAAGACGCCGGAGACGACGGCGAGGAAATCCGCGCCCGCGTCGATCAGCACCCTGCCATTGTCGGCGGTGATGCCGCCGATCGCCACGACCGGAAGGCCCAGCCCCTTCGCCTGCGTCAACACGTCCCGGGAAATGACGGTGGCGTTGGGCTTCGTCTTCGACGGGTGCATGGCGCCGAAACCGATGTAGTCGGCGCCTTCGGCGACCAGGGCACGCGCCCGCTCGATGTCGCCGTAACAGGACACGCCGATGATCGCGTCCTCGCCGAGCTGTCGGCGAGCCTCGGTCACGGAGACGTCGTGCTGCCCCAGGTGAACGCCCGCTCCCGTTTCGCGGGCGAGAACCACATCGTTGTCGATGATCAGCGGTACGTCGTAGCGGGCGCAGATGCTGGACAGCTCCGTCGCTTCGCCGAGGCGGCGCACGGGATCGCCCGTCTTGTCACGGTACTGCAGCAGGCGTGCGCCGCCGGCAAGGGCGGCCTCCACGGCGGCGAAAAGATCGTCGCGGGGGCCATTGGTAATGGCGTAGACACCGCCACGCAGGCGGGCGGACCGGGGGGGGGGGGGCATGGGCATCCTTTGAAACGTGACGGGGCCGCGCTACCGC
>Ga0102588_1000617_pt1 | contig 35572 bp, 36 predicted proteins | sample AraplaMF_Col_mMS_FD_76854 | JGI IMG/M metagenome (GOLD analysis project Ga0102588, IMG submission 76854) | Arabidopsis root microbial communities from the University of North Carolina, USA - plate scrape MF_Col_mMS (SPADES assembly) (version 2) | ecosystem: Host-associated > Plants > Roots >...
CATGATCGCCGAGACGCCGCCCGTGGATCGCTATCCGCGGCTCGACATACGGGGCGCGTTCGTTCCGGGGCACCACTACGTGCTGGACGACCAGACCCGCGCCGGCCAGGTGGGCGTGCACGTGTACGCGCCCTTCGCGCCCGACGGGAAAACGCGCTGGCTGCTGGTGGATCTCGGGTTCCTGCCGAAGGAAGGCGGCGCCAATCCGCCCCTGCCGCCGTTGCCGGTGGGCGAAACGCGGGTCCGCGGCCTGTACGTGCCGTCGCCAGGTGTGGGTATCCGCATGGGCGGCAATCCCCTGCCGTCGCAGGCGGGGGATGTGAAGTCCATGGTCTATGTCGATGTCGGCGAGATCGGCGCCGATCTCGGCCGCTCGCTGTATCCTCGCGTGTTGTTGCTCGACGCCGATCCGGCAACGCCGTACGCACGCGACTGGACGCCCGGCTTCATGCCGCCGGCACGCCATCGCGCCTACGCCTTTCAATGGTTCACCTTCGCGTTCGCCGCGCTGGTGATCTTCGTCCTCCTGCATCGCAAGCGACGCTAAGAAGCGGCCCGAGAAACCATGACCGATCCGAACGTCCGATCCACCCCTTCGCGCACCGGCCGGCTGAAGCTGGTGCTGATCATGCTGGTGTTCCTCGCGCCCATCGTGGCGGCCGGGCTGCTGACGTTGTCGGGCTGGCAGCCGCAGGGCAAGGGCAACGGCCAGCCCATCGTGCCGCAGCGTAGCCTCGCCGACGTACGCGTGGACGTCGACGGAAAGCCGTGGGCATGGCGCGACAGCGAGCCGCGGCTCACGCTGGTCGCGCTTTCCGGTCCCGGCTGCGCGGCCGAATGCCTGAAGACGCTCGCGCTGATGCGCAATGCGCGCATCGTGCTCAACCGTAACGCCGACCGGTTGCGCCTTGTCTACATCGGCCCCGTGCCGACGGCCGCCGATGCCGCCGCCGTGATGGGTGCCTACAAGGTCGGCACCGATCCGGGCAATGCGTTCGACGAATTTCGCCCGACCGGTCCGGACAGCGTCGCCGCCGTGCTCGTCGAATCCAATGCCACCGCGCTCGCGTGGTATCCGGGCGGCTTCGATCCGAATGGCCTGCGCAAGGACCTGCAGAAGGTGATTCGCTGATGTCGCCCCGTGCCGTCAAGACACTCCGCACCCTCGCGCTGCTCGCCGCGTTGTTCGCCTTCTGCGTCGTGATGTTCGGCGCGTTCGTGCGGCTGTCCAACGCGGGGCTGTCCTGCCCCGACTGGCCGACCTGCTACGGCAAGGCCACCTGGCCCGGCCATGCGCAGGACATCGCGCGCGCGAACGAGGCGTTCCCCGATCGCCCGTACGAAACGCACAAGGCATGGCGCGAGCAGGTCCATCGTTTCCTCGCCGGCAGCCTCGGCGTGATGGTGCTCGCCATCGCCCTGATCGCCGCGTGGCGCCGTCGCTTCGCCACGGTCGCGGTGATCGTCGCCGCGGTGTTCGCCGCCGTGGGCGTCGTGATGTACATGCGCGGCGAGCACGTCGTGTCGTCGTGCCTGTCCGCGCTGGCGATCGCCCTGCCGCTCATCGCCGCGGCGAAGCTCGATCGTCCCGGTGCATGGAAGGTCGGCGTCGTCGCGCTGGCGGTGATCATCTTCCAGGCGATGCTCGGCATGTGGACCGTCACCCTGCTGCTCAAGCCCATCGTGGTGATGGGCCATCTGCTCGGCGGCCTCGCCACGTTCGGCCTGCTCGCGTGGGCCGCGCTGCGCTGGTGGCGCGTCGGCACGCCCGACGACCGTTTCGCCGCGCTGCGCGCGCCTGTCGCCATCGGCATCGTGGTGCTCGTGTGCCAGATCGCGCTGGGTGGCTGGACCAGCTCGAACTACGCGGCGCTCGCCTGCGGCACGGATTTCCCGAAGTGCCTCGGCCTGTGGTGGCCGCCCACCGATTTCCCCCAGGCGTTCGTGCTCTGGCGCGGCATTGGCGTGAACTACGAAGGCGGCGTACTCGACATGGCCGCGCGCAGCGCGATCCAGATCGCCCATCGCATCGGCGCGCTGGTCACCTTCTGCTATCTCGGCTGGCTGTCGCACCGGCTGGCCCGCGCGGGCCTGCGCAAGGTGGGCATCGCCGTCGGGGTCGTGCTCGTCGCGCAGGTGCTGCTCGGCATCGGCAACGTGCACCTCGGCCTGCCGCTGCCCGTCGCCACCGCGCACAATGGCGTCGCGGCCCTGTTGCTCTTCACCCTGCTGGCGGCTCTGGCAAGCACGCAGCGCCTGCCCGCACCGGAGTCACCGTGAGCACCCTCGGCCAATATCTCGAACTGACGAAGCCGCGCGTCGTCGCGCTACTGGTCTTCTGTGCGGTCATCGGCATGTTCCTCGCCGTGGACCAGGACGGCCAGCGCGTCCTGCCCACGTGGCACGCGGTGGTCTTCGGCACGCTGGGCATCTGGCTCGCGTCGGCATCGGCCGCGGCGTTCAATCACCTGATCGACCAGCGCATCGACAAGGTGATGGCACGCACGTCGCACCGTCCGCTGGCCACGGGGCAGCTCACGTCGATGCAGGTGTTCGTGTTCGCGCTCAGCCTGGGCATCCTGTCGATGCTGGTGCTGGTGTTCCTCGTGAACATGCTCACGGCGGTGCTGACGTTCTGCTCCCTGATCGGCTATGCGGTGATCTACACCGCCTACCTGAAGCGCGCCACGCCGCAGAACATCGTGATCGGCGGCATCGCGGGCGCCGCGCCGCCCATGCTCGGCTGGGTGGCGGTCACGGATTCGCTGCACCCGTACGCGTTGCAACTGCTGCTCATCATCTTCGTGTGGACGCCGCCGCATTTCTGGGCGCTGGCCATCTTCCGCGTCGACGATTACTCCCGTGCGCAGGTGCCGATGCTGCCGGTGACGCATGGTGTCACGTACACCCGCTGGCACATCCTGTTCTACACGATCCTGCTTTTCATCGTGACGCTGCTGCCGTTCTTCACCGGCATGAGCGGCCTCATCTACCTGTTCGGCGCCGTGGTGCTGGGCGCAGGCTTCCTCTGGTATGCGATCCGCCTGCTCAACCCGCCCGACGAGCTCTTCGCGATGAAGACGTTCAACTACTCCATCGTCTACCTGATGGTGCTGTTCGCGTTCCTGCTCGCCGACCACTGGCTCGTCGATCCCGTGATCCAGACGGGCTTCCGCTTCGATCCGGTGGCGTAACGTCAGATCGACGCGTGTAGCCAGTTCGCTACCGCTTCAGGATGTTCCAGGTGCAGGTGGTGGCCACCGTCCATGTGCGTGACGCGGATGTCGTCGACGCAGTCGATGCGGATCTGCAGTGCTTCCGGCTCGAGGTACGGCGGGTGCGGGCGGGCGAGTAGCAGTGACGTCGGGGCGGCGAGGCCGAGCAGCAGCGACATGACCTGCGTTTCGGCGAGGCGGATGGCCGTCGGGCGCGACAGGCGCGGATCGCTTCGCCAGCTGTAGCCGCCGTCGACCTCGCGCAGGCCGCGCTCGACGATGTGCCTTGCGAGCGTGGCGTCGAGACCGCTCGCCAGCGCTCTCGCGCGCGCCGCGTCCTCGATGGCGGGAAACACGCGCAGCGGCCGGTTGCCTTCGGCGCGCGACGCCATTGCCTCGCGGAAGCGGTCCAGCGTGCGCGAACCGTCGTCGCCGAGCGGGCCGAGCCCTTCGATGAGTGCCAGTGCGCGGATACGTTCCGGTGCGGCCACGGCGACCATCGTCGCGACACCGGCACCCAGCGAATGCCCGAGCAGGTGGAAGCGCGGCAGGGCCAGCGCGTCGGCGGCGGCGATCACCGCGCGTGCGTAATCCACGTGCTGGTAGATCGTGCCTTCGGGCAGATGCCCGGCATGCCCGTGCCCTGGCAGGTCGAGCGCGATCACATGGAAGCGATCGGCCAGAAGCGGTGCGAGCCGCGCGAAGCTGGCGGCGTTGTCGAGCCAGCCGTGCAACAGGATCAGGGGCTGGGCGTCGGGCTCGCCCCAGCTGAGCCCGGCAAGCTCGAGGCCCGGAATGGCGATCTTCAGCTCACGCATCGCTGCGCACCGCGCGGGCTCGCTCGCGTGCCGCCGCCTGACGCACGGCCTCGGCCGCGGGATCGTAGCCGGCCGAGAATTCGGGCCAGCCCTGGCCGTGGCGCAGCACGAGGTCCGCGAGGGCGCCGACGTGGGCAGGCGTCGCATTGAGGCAGGGAACGTAACTCAGCGTCTCGCCACCGGCGTCGCGGAAGAACTCCGCGTTCTGCATGGCGATTTCCTCGAGCGTCTCGAGGCAGTCCACCGCGAATCCGGGGCTGATCACGTCGATGCGTTTGAGACCTTTCTTGCCGAAGGACTTCACCGTCTCGTCGGTGTAAGGATGCAGCCAGCGTTCGCGACCGACGCGCGACTGGAAACTGATCGGCGCCTCGTCTTCGGTGACGCCCAGCGCTTCGCGCAGCAGCCGCGCGGTGGCGTGGCACTGACAGAAGTACGGATCGCCGGCACGGAGATAGCGCTCAGGGATGCCGTGGAAGCTCATCAGTAGCTTCTCGCCGCGCCCGTGCGCGTCCCAGTGCGCCCGCACGCTGGCCGCCAGCGCCGCGATGTACCCCGGCTCGGCGTGGTAGTCGTTGATCTGGCGCAGCTCGGGCGGCCAGCGCAGCGCCTTGATCGTGTCCGCGACGGCATCGAACACGCTGCCGGTGGAGGTCGCCGAGTACTGCGGATACAGCGGCAGCACGATGAGGCGACGCACGCCCTCGCGTTGCAGTTCCGCGACGCGGCTCGCGACGTCGGGTTTGCCGTAGCGCATGGCCAGCGCCACGCGCACCGGGCCGGGCGCGCGGGTGGAGAGCTCGGCCTGCAACGCTGCGGCGAGCGCCTCGCTGCCCGTGCGTAGCGGCGAGCCTTCGGCGGTCCAGATACGGGCATAGGCGTGAGCGGACCGTTTGGGCCGCACGCGCAGGATCACGCCGTGCAGGATCGCCAGCCACAGCAGGCGCGGGTACTCGATGACGCGCGGGTCGCCGAGGAACTGCGCGAGGTAGGGCCGGACGGCCGCCGCGGTGGGCGCCTCAGGTGTACCGAGGTTAACCAGGAGTACACCGATCTTCGGCGGGATGTCGTGGGAATAACCGGCAAGGCCGGTATAGTTCGTTGAACCTGGCATCGGCGTACGGCGCTCGCGGGGATCGCAGCAGTCTGCCATACGGCGACGGATGCGGGGCTCGCATGGATTGCCGCAGCCGGTGCCCTCCCGCGCAAGAAAGGAGCCCCCGATGTCCCCACGCCTGTTTTCGCTGATTGCCCTCGGCCTTTTCGCCCTCGTGCCCTCCATGGCCGTGCAGGCGGCCGATCCGCCGAGAAAGCAGGCGAAGAACGCCGTCGAGGTGCTCGACGAGATGATCAACGACGCCCCCGACAAGTCGATCCCGTCGGATCTGCTCAAGAATGCCAAGGCCATCGCGGTCATGCCCGCGACGATCAAGGGTGGCTTCGTGTTCTCGGGCCAGAAGGGCGAAGGGCTGATTTCGCGCCGCACGGCCGACGGCACCTGGTCCAACCCGAACTTCATCTCCATGGCGGGCGCCGGCGTAGGCTTCCAGGCGGGCATCTCGTCGACCGACATCATCCTGATCTTCCGTACCGACCGCGGCGTCGACGGCATCATCAACGGAAAATTCACGATGGGCGCCAACGCCTCCGCCGCGGCCGGCCCGGTGGGCCGCTCCGCCACGGCCGCGACGGACGGCCAGATGAAGGCCGAAATCTACACCTACTCGCGCTCGAAGGGGCTCTTCGCGGGCATCGCGCTCGACGGCACCCATTTCAGCATCGACGACGACGCCAACGAGGCGATTTACGGCCCCGGAATCACGGCCCGTCGCATTTTCGAGGGTGGCGTCACGAATGTTCCAAGCGAAGTGGTCGAGTTCAGGGATAAACTGGAGGAGTACACTCAGAAGTAGTCCCTGTCCCAATGGCGCCCCATCCGGGCCCCCGAGGTTTCCATGAGCATTACCCACATCGTCCTGCTGCTCCTCGTCGTCGTCCTGATCTTCGGCACGAAGAAGCTGCGTAACATCGGCTCGGATCTGGGCGGCGCCATGCGCGACTTCAAGAAGGGCATGGACGGCGACGAAGAAACGCGCCAGGCCCGCCAGGGCGACGAAAAGCTGCGCGCCGACCCGCCGCCGGCCACCCAGGTGCCGCCGGCGCACAGCGAGTCCAGCGAGCCGCGCGACCGCACCCCCTGATCGGCCCGCGCCATGATCGACATCAGCATCGGCAAACTGCTGCTCCTGGCGGTGGTGGCGCTCATCGTCCTCGGACCCGAGCGCCTGCCGCACGCCGCCCGCACGGCGGGCGCGCTGCTGCGACGCGTGCGTAACGGCTGGGACAGCGTGAAGGCCGAGGTCGAACGCGAAATTCACGCCGAAGAGATCAAGCGCACCCTGCGCGAGACCGCCGACAACGCCCGTGCCGCCCACGACAGCGTGCGTGAGGATTTCCGCAACGTCGGCGCGGGCGTGCGCGACGCCGAGTCGCAACTGCGCTCGGCAGGCGAGAGTGTCCGCGACACCTTCACCCAGACACAGACGGCGCATGCCGACGCCCGCCAGCCGGATCCCGCGGTCGACATGCTCCCCTTGAATCGCGACGGCCAGACGCCGTCGGGAACGGAATCGCATGACCGCACGTGAGCCCGACCCGTCGCCGGAGGACGTGGTCGAAGAGGGTCTGTTCTCCCACCTGATGGAACTCCGCACGCGGTTGATGCGTGCCATCGTGGTGCTGCTGCTCGTGTTGCTGGCCCTGGTGCCGATCGCGAACCACCTTTACGCGGAGCTGGCCAAGCCGCTGGTCGACCGCATGCCGCAGGGCGCGCACCTCATCGCGACCGAAGTGGCGAGCCCCTTCGTGACGCCATTGAAGCTGGCGTTCTTCGTCGCGCTGTTCATCAGCATGCCGATGATCCTCTACCAGCTCTGGTCGTTCGTCAGCCCGGGCCTCTACCGCCATGAAAAGCGCCTGGCGCGGCCCCTGCTGGTGGCGTCGCTGGTGCTGTTCTATTCCGGCTGCGCTTTCGCGTATTTCATCGTGCTGCCCGCGGCGTTCAAGTTCCTCAACGCCGTGACGCCCGAGGGCGTGGCGATGATGACGGACATCACGCATTACCTCGATTTCGTGATGCTGATGTTCTTCGCCTTCGGCCTGTGCTTCGAGGTGCCCGTCGCCGTCGTGATCCTGGCGGCGATCGGCGTCGTGGATGCCGAGAAACTGAGCAAGGCGCGCGGCTACGCCATCGTGGGCGCGTTCGCCATCGCGGCGTTCATCACGCCGCCCGACCTGCTGTCGATGGTGATGCTCGCGGTGCCCATGTGCCTCCTTTACGAGGTCGGCCTGCTCGCCGTGCGCTTCCTCCTCAAGCCGGCACCCACGGAGTAGGGCCGTGGGCACGTCCATCGGCTGGCTCGCGGTCAACGGGAAGAGTGCCGACGATGTGCTGGCCGAGCTCGAGCTCGTGCGCAACGGCCAGGTGGCGACGCACCCGCGTCGGGGCTTTTCGCTGGAACTGCCCAACGGATGGTTCGTGGTGGTGTCGCGCTTCGCGACGCCGCTGATCGCGGAAGATGCCGTACGGCGGCTGTCGCGCGGCTCCACGGTGATCACCTGCGAGTACGACGACCAGGTGATGGTCAGCTCGGCGACGTGCTACCTCAACGGCCTGCGTAACTGGCGCGTCGAGCACGATGGCGGCGAGGACACCCGCCAGCTCGCCGCGGTCGGCAGCCTTCCGCCCGCGTTCGATGCGATTCATGCGCGGATCGAATCCATGCAGGACGCGGCTGACGCCGAAGACGACGACGTCGATCATTACTACTCCTTGCCGATCGAGCTGGCGCAGAGCGTCACCACGTTCCACGCCGAGCTTCCCGCGTCGGCCTATGGCGTCGGCACGTGCGAGGGATGGGACCTCGTGGAAGCCACCGCGACGCCGCCCTGCGATCCCGATCTGCCGCGCAAGGCGCGCGCCGCCGTGGAGAAGGCGACGCGACCCTGGTGGAAGATCTGGTAGCGATCAGCGCGCCGGATTCGCCTGCCGGTTCAGCGCCATGCCCTTGAGCACGTTGAGCGCCTGCGACAGCGCATAGTCTTCCAGCGCCAGCTTGCCGTCGTCGTCGCTCGATTTGTCGACCGCGGAGGCCTTCTCGTTGGCGAGGTGGTTCGGCAGGTCGGCTTCCGAGCCGATCAGCTGCGGCGCCGTATCGGGTTTGTTGACCGACAGGTCGGCGAGCGCGATGTCCGGCTTGATGCCCTCGGCCTGGATCGAGGTGCCGTTCGGCGTGTAATAGCGCGCCGTGGTGATCTTCACCGCATGGGTGTCGTCGAGCGGGATCACGGTCTGCACGACACCCTTGCCGAACGTGCGGCGTCCCATGATCAGGGCGCGGTGGTTGTCCTTCAACGCGCCCGACACGATCTCGGCGGCCGATGCCGTGCCGTTGTCCGCGAGGATCACGATGGGCGCACCCTTGAGAAGGTCGCCCGGGTGCGCGTCGAAGTGCAGGTTCGCATCGGGCAGGCGGCCCTTCGTGGTGACGATCGTGCCGCCGTCGAGGAAGGTGTCGGCGACGCCGACCGCCGTGGTCAGCAGGCCACCGGGGTTGGAGCGCAGGTCGAGCACGGCACCCTTGGGCGCGCCGTTCGTCTTGATGTAATCGGCCAGCTTCCTGTCGAGGTCGGTCGAGGTGTCTTCCTGGAACTGGCTGAGGCGGATGTAGACGTAGCCGGGATCGAGGCCGCGCACCTTCACGCTCGTGACCGCGATGCGCTCGCGCACGAGCGGCATGTCGATCGGCTTGTCGGATTTTTCGTGAAGGATGGTGAGCGTGATCTTGCTGCCCGGCTCGCCGCGCAGCTTCTTGAACGCGTCGTCGATGTTCTGGCCGTCGACCACCATGCCGTCGACCTTCAGGATGGTGTCGCCCGGCTTGATGCCGGCGCGGGAGGCCGGCGTATCGTCGATGGGCGCGACGATCTTCAGCATGCCGTCGACCTGGAGCACCTCGATGCCGAGGCCGCCGTACTGGCCCGTGGTGTCCTCGTCGAGTTCGTCGAGGCCTTCCTTGTCCAGGTATTCGCTGTGCGGATCGAGGTTCTGCAGCATGCCGCTGATCGCGGCGTTCATGATCGTCTTGTTGTCGAGCTTCTCGACGTAGGCCTGCTGGACGATGTGGTACACCCGCGTGAAATTGCGGACGTCGTCGAGGCTTACCGTGTCGTCCGCCTTCTGCACGACGGCGGCCGCCGTGGTCGACGAGGCGGCGGGCGCATCGGGCTGCCGTATCGGCTTCGCCTCCTGTGCCTGGCTCGCCGGAATGGCCAGCGCGCCGAGGGCGATCGCGAGGGCGAGGCGAAGGGGGTGCTGGCGCATGCCGTTCTCCATGATCAATGCCGTTTGCCGAGCCATGCGCGCGCGTCGATGGGCTTGCCACCCTGACGCAGCTCGAAGTAGGCGCCGTTGTCGCCGGCGGGCGCCGCGGCCGTGCCGACGGATTCGCCGGCCTCCACCGTGTCGCCCACGCCGTGCAGCAGCGTTTCGTTGTTGCCGTACATGCTCATGAACCCGTTGCCGTGGTTCACGATGATCATCATGCCGTAACCGCGCAGGAAGCTGGCGAACACCACGCGCCCGCGCGCCACGGCCTTCACCTCGCTGCCGCGTGGCGCGACGATGATCACGCCGTTGCCGTAGGCGTGCACCGCGCCGTTGGCCGGCCAGGGCAGGTTGCCGCGAAGGTTTCCGACCGGCGCGGCCGGCGCGCCCTTCGGCGGCGGCGGAGCTTCGGCGGCCTTCGCCGCCTCGTCGATCACCTTCTGCAGGCGGGCGACGAGGGCGTTCATGTCCTGCTCGTTCTGTTTCAGGGCGGCCATGCGCTGGGCCTGGTCCTTGTATTTCGAGTCGGCCTCGGCGACGAGCTTCTGCTGCGCGACGCGCTGCTTTTCCAGCTCTGCCGCGCGCTGCTCGCGTTCGGTGCGGGTGGCCTCGAGCTTCTGCTGTTCGGCCGTGATCGCGGCTTCGACCTCCTGCAAGCGCGAAAGATCCGCGAGCAGCGCCTTGATGCGCTCGACCCGGTTGTCCTGGAAGTAGCGGGAGTAGGCGAGGGCGCGGGAAATGCGGTTCACGTCCTCGTCGCCGAGCAGGAGCTGGAGGTCCGACCCGCGTCCGAGGGTGTAGGTGGCCCGCAGCAGGTCGCCGAGCGCGCCCTTCTGGGTGTCCAGCCCCGCCTGGATGCTGGCGCGCTGCGCGTTCAGCTGCTCGAGGTCGTGGCGCCGCTGGGCCAGTTCGGCCTCCGCGTCCCTGACCGAGCGTGCGGCCGACGCGACCTGCTCGGCCTGCCTCGCCAGCGCGGCGTTGGCGCTGTCCCGGCTGTTCGCGGTGTCGCGCTGCTCCTTCGTGAGGGCGTCGATGTCCTTGCGGACCCCTGCGAGCTTCTGGCGGGCATCGTCCTGTTCCGCCCGGGTCTTGCCATCCTGCGCGGCACGGACCGGCGGGAGGGAGGCGAGGGCAAGCAGGGCAGCGAGGGTGGCGGCGAGCGGGGCATTTAGGCGCATGGCCCGATTATCACTGATTCGCCAGACGCAGGCGTGGCGCGACCTGCGGAGCGGGCGAGGCCCGACCGCGCCGGCACGATGCGGACACGGTTACGAGTGAAACGATTTGTCGGTCGCGCATTCGCGGCCGCATGGTCGCGGCCGCGAACATCAGAATTTCGTTGGCATTTCGTTTGGACGTCCAGAAGGCTTTGACGCAGCGCCGCAAATATGTCAAAACGGAGGTGCATGCCCTTCGCGTGCACGTGAGTGTCGACCGTTCCAGGTCGCGGGGCCACGTGTGCACGCGCTTACCCAGCAAGACCTTATGCCCCAGGAGGCGGACGGTGAAGCAAGGCACTCCGCGCCTCTACGACGAGGCGTTCGAACACGACAGCTGCGGCTTCGGCATCGTCGCCCAGATCGATGGCCACGCCAGCGCCGCGCTGGTCGACACCGCATTCGCCGCGCTCGCGAAACTCTCGCACCGAGGCGGCGTCAACGCCGACGGCATCAGTGGCGACGGCTGCGGCGTGCTCGTCCGTCGGCCCGTGGAATGGCTGCGCGCGCTCGCGAGCGCGTCGGGCATTCCGCTCGCCACGCACTTCGCCAGCGGCGTGGTGTTCCTCGATCCCGCCGGCGACGAATCCGCCGCGCGCGTGCTCGAAGCCGAACTGGCGAAAGTGAATCTCACGGTCGCCGGCTGGCGCGACGTCGCGGTCGACGCGTCCGCGTGCGGGCCGCTCGCCGCAGCCTCCATGCCGCGCGTGCGACAGGTCTTCGTCGATGCGCCGAACGATCTCGCGCCCGCCGCCTTCGAGGCCGCGCTGTTTCGTGCGCGCCGTCGCGCCGAGCTCGCGCTGGCGGACGACGGGCACTTCTACGTGGCGTCGCTCTCCGGCGAAGTCATCGGCTACAAGGCGATGGCGGCACCGGGACACCTGCGCGACGTCTACCCCGATCTGAAACACCCGGCGCTGGTGGCCGACGCCGTCGTCTTTCATCAGCGCTTCTCCACCAACACCTCGCCGCAGTGGCGCCTGGCGCAGCCGTTCCGCTTCCTCGCGCACAACGGCGAGATCAACACCATTCGCGCGAACCGTCGCTGGATGCAGGCGCGCACGTCGGTGATGCGCTCCGGCCTCGTCGACCTCTCCGACATCGGCCCGCTGGTGAGGCAGAAGGGTTCGGATTCCGAAAGCCTCGACAACGCGCTCGAAGTGCTGCTGATGGGCGGCATGGATCTCCTCACCGCGATGCGCGTGCTGGTGCCGCCGGCGTATGCCGCGCGCGAGGACATCGACGAAGATCTCTCCGCGTTCTACGAGTACTACGCGCTGCACAGCGAACCGTGGGACGGCCCGGCGGGCCTCGTGATGTGCGATGGCCGCTACGCCGCGTGCACGCTCGACCGCAACGGCCTGCGCCCCGCGCGCTGGGCGCTCTCCGACGACAACCATCTCATCGTCGCTTCCGAGGCCGGCCTGTGGGATGTCCCGTCGTCGCGCATCGTCGCCAAGGGCCGCCTCGCGCCGGGCGAGATGATCGCGGTCGACTTCCGTGAGCACCGCCTGCTGCGCGACGCCGACATCGACGCGATCAACCGCGCGCGTGCGCCGTTCCGCGAATGGCTGCGCGATGGCGTTACCTATCTCGAGTCCGACCTGATCGATCCCAGTCTCGCCGCCGAGCCGCTGCCGGCCGACGAACTGCGCCGCTACCAGAAGCTCTACGGCCTGTCGCGCGAAGAGAGCGAATCGGTGCTGAAGGTGCTGGCGGAAACGGAAGCCGAGGCGACCGGATCGATGGGCGACGACACGCCCATGGCCGTGCTGTCGCGGCAGATCCGTCCACTTTTCGATCGCTTCCGTCAGGGCTTCGCACAGGTCACCAACCCGCCGATCGATCCGCTGCGCGAGCGTCTGGTGATGTCGCTCGTGACGCAGATCGGCCAGGAGCGGAACATCTTCGATCTCGGCCCGGAGAACGCGAAGCAGATCCTGCTGAACTCGCCGATCCTGTCGCAGCGCAAGCTACGCCAGATCCTCGCGAACCCCGATTACGCCGACACGCCGCGCTTCGACCTCATGTACGGCGCCGACGAAACGCTGGAGCACGCGCTGCGGCGCATCTGCGACGACGTGGAAGCCGCCGTGCGCAACGGCGTGACCATCGTGTTCCTCAGCGATCGCTATCCGCGTCGCGACCTGCTGCCGATCCACTCGCTGCTGGCGACGGCGGCCGTGCACGCGCGCCTCGTCGATACCGGCCTGCGATGCCAATGCAACATCATGGTGGAGACCGCCACGCCGCGCGATCCGCACCACTTCGCCTGCCTGCTCGGTTTCGGCGCCACGGCGATCTATCCGTGGCTGGCCTACCAGAGCCTGTTCGACATGGGCCGCAGCGGTTACATCCGCAACGGCGAAGGCGCGCCACGCGAGATCGGGCGCAACTATCGTCGGGGCATCCGCAAGGGCCTGCTGAAGATCCTGTCGAAGATGGGCATCTCGACCGTGGCGGGTTACCGCGGTGCGCAGCTCTTCGAGATCGTGGGCCTCGCACCCGAGGTCGTCGAGCTCTGCTTCCCCGGTACGCCGTCGCGCATCGGCGGCTCCACGTTCGCCGATCTCGAGCACGAACAGCGCCTGCTCGCCGCGGAAGCATGGGACGAAGCGCAGTCGCTGCGCGCCGGCGGCCTGTTCAAGTACGTGCATGGCGGCGAATTCCACATGTACGGCCCCGACGTGATCGCGAGCCTTCAGGTCGCCGTGCGAACGGGCGACTGGAAGGATTACGAAACGTACGCGCGCCACGTCGACACGCGCCCGCCCTCGGCGCTGCGCGACCTGCTCGTGCCGCGCGAAGGCAGCGCCGTGCCGCTCGACGAGGTGGAGCCGGTCGAGGACATCCTGCGCCGGTTCGATTCGGCCGGCATGTCGCTCGGCGCGCTGTCGCCGGAAGCGCACGAAGCGCTCGCGATCGCCATGAACCGTCTCGGCGCGCGCAGCAACTCGGGCGAGGGCGGCGAAGACCCGTCGCGCTACGGCACCGACCGCGCATCGAAGATCAAGCAGGTCGCCTCGGGGCGTTTCGGCGTCACGCCGGCGTACCTCGTCAACGCCGAGGTGCTGCAGATCAAGATCGCGCAGGGCGCGAAGCCCGGCGAAGGCGGGCAGCTGCCGGGGCACAAGGTCGACGCGACCATCGCGCGACTGCGATACGCCAAGCCCGGCATCGGCCTCATCTCGCCGCCGCCGCATCACGATATCTATTCGATCGAGGATCTTGCGCAGCTGATCCACGACCTCAAGGAAGTGAACCCGCACGCACTGGTCTCAGTGAAGCTCGTCGCGCACGCGGGCGTGGGCACCGTGGCGGCCGGCGTGGTCAAGGCGGGCGCGGATCTGATCACGGTTTCCGGTCACGACGGCGGCACGGGTGCGAGTCCGCTCACGTCGATCAAGTACGCGGGCACGCCGTGGGAACTCGGCCTTGCGGAAACGCAGCAGACCCTGCGGCTGAACGATCTGCGCGGACGCGTGCGCCTGCAGACCGACGGCGGCCTGAAGACGGGTCTCGACGTGATCAAGGCGGCGATGCTCGGCGCGGAGAGCTTCGGTTTCGGCACGGGCCCCATGGTCGCGCTCGGCTGCAAGTACCTGCGCATCTGCCACCTCAACAACTGCGCCACCGGTGTCGCCACGCAGCATCCCGTGCTGCGGCAGAAGCATTTCCTCGGCTTGCCCGACATGGTGATGAACTACTTCCGTTTCGTGGCGGAAGACGTACGTCGTCACCTCGCGCGGCTGGGCGTGCGCTCGCTCGCCGAGCTCATCGGCCAGAGCGGCCGCCTCGAGCAGCGCGATGGCGTGACGCCGGTGCAGGATCGTCTCGACCTTTCGCCGCTGATCGCCGAAGACGGCCTCGGCGAGAAGGTGGATTTCGCGTGCACCTTCGCACGGAATCCGATGCGCGATCCGGCCGCACTGGCCAGTCGCATCGCCACCGACACGCGCGTCGCGATCGCCGATGGCCTCGGCGGCACGTTCCGCTATCCGATCGTCAACACCGATCGTGCGATCGGTGCACGGCTCTCCGGCGACGTGGCCCGGCGGTGGGGCGATGCCGGCATGGTCGACAAGCCCATCACGCTGCACCTCGAGGGTTCGGCGGGTCAGAGCCTCGGTGCGTGGAACGCCGGTGGCGTGCATATCGACCTCATCGGCGAAGCCAACGACGGCGTGGGCAAGGGCATGGCCGGTGGCCGTCTCATCGTGCGCCCGCCGGCGGATTCGCCGTTCGCAAGCCAGGACGCGTCGATCATCGGCAACACGTGCCTCTACGGCGCGACGGGCGGCGAGCTGTTCGCCGCGGGCCAGGCGGGCGAACGCTTCGCCGTGCGCAACTCGGGTGCGCTCGCGGTGGTGGAAGGCGCGGGCGATCACTGCTGCGAATACATGACCGGCGGCGTGGTCGCCGTGCTGGGCCGCACAGGCCTGAACTTCGGCGCGGGCATGACGGGCGGCTTCGCCTATGTGCTCGACATCGAGCGTAACTTCGTCGACTGCTACAACCACGAACTCGTCGACATCGTGCGCATTTCCCACGAAGGCATGGAGCACTACATGCAGCACCTGCGCCAGCTCATCGCGCGCCATGCCGAGCTCACCGACAGTGCGTGGGGTCGTCGCGTGCTCGGCGATTTCCGTGGTCTGCTGCAACGTTTCTGGCTCGTGAAGCCGAAGGCCGCGAGCCTCGACGCGCTCGCCGAAGAACTGCGGAGTGCCGCATGAGCGCCAAGGACTTCCGTTTCCTCGACATCCCGCGGCAGACACCGCGCACGGTACCCGTCGCGGTGCGCGTGCTCGGCTACGGCGAAATCTCGGGCGACTTCGCCTCGTCGGAGGCGGCATCGCAATCGGGGCGTTGCATCGACTGTGGCAACCCGTACTGCGAGCACGCGTGCCCCGTGCACAACTACATTCCGAACTGGCTGAAGCTGGTGCAGGACGGGCGGCTGTTCGAAGCCGCCACGCTCATGCACGAGACCAACCCGTTGCCGGAGATCTGCGGTCGCGTGTGTCCGCAGGATCGTCTCTGCGAGGGTGCCTGCACGCTGGAGCAAGGCGATTTCGGCGCGGTGACGATCGGCAGCGTGGAGCGCTGGGTCACCGACGAAGCCATCCGCCAGGGCTGGCGGCCCGATCTTTCGCGCGTGCGCGAAACGGGTAGCCGCGTGGCGATCGTCGGTGCCGGCCCCGCTGGCCTGGCCTGCGCGGATCGCCTGCGTCGCGCAGGTATCGAGGCACACGTGTTCGATCGCCAGCACGAGATCGGCGGCCTGCTCACGTTCGGCATCCCGCCGTTCAAGCTCGACAAGACGGTGGTGCAGACGCGCCGCATGGTGCTCGAAGGCATGGGCGTGCGTTTCCATCTCGGTGTGGAGATCGGTCGCGACATCGAGTTCGACGAGCTGCTGGCCGACTACGACGCCGTGTTCGTCGGCACGGGTGCTTATACCTATGTCGACGGCCAGCTCGAAGGGCGCGACCTTCGCGGCGTGCACGACGCGCTGCCGTTCCTCATCGCCAATACCGAGCGGTTGCTCCGCGACGAAGCACCGGCGTCGGAGTACGACCTCGCCGGCAAGCACGTCGTGGTGCTGGGCGGCGGCGACACCGGCATGGACTGCAACCGCACGGCGATCCGCCTCGGTGCCGCTTCGGTCACCTGCGTGTATCGGCGCGACGAGCCGAGCATGCCCGGTTCGCGTCGCGAAGTGGGTTACAGCCGCGAGGAAGGCGTCCGCTTCCTGTTCCAGCGCCAGCCGATCGCGCTGGTCGGCGACGGCGAGCGCGTCACCGCGGTGCGCGTGGTCGAGACGCAGCTCGTCGAAGACGCCGATGGCCGCCCGCGGCCGCAGAACGTCGAAGGCAGCGAGTCCGATCTGCGCGCCGATGTGGTGATCCAGGCCTTCGGCTTCCAGCCGAGCCCGCCCGACTGGTGCGACGCCTTCGGCATCGAGCGCGATCGCAGCGGCCGCATCGCCGTCGGCGGAGAAGGTCGCCTGCCGTTGCAGACGAGCAACCCGCGTATCTTCGCGGGCGGCGACAACGTGCGCGGCGCCGACCTCGTCGTGCGCGCGGTGTACGACGGCCGCGAAGCCGCGGCCTCGATCGCACGCATGCTGGCGGGGAAGAAGGAAAAAACGACGGTCGCCGCCTAGGTTCTCCATGCGCTTCCGGGCCGACACGGGTACCTCACCGTCGTCCCGGCGCACGCCGGGACCCACCGCGATGCATCCGGTCATCGCGGTTGAGCCGCATCGGCTCTGCTTTGTAGGGTGGCCGTCTCACCATGGACCGAGGCCGTAGACCCCGGCTTTCGCCGGGGTGACGGTGAGGGAAACAGGAGCCCGTTTGCCTCACAATGGCCTCATGCATCCCAAGGCCGCTGCCCCATGTGCCTGATCGCCTTCGCCTGGCGCGCGCACCCGCGCTGGCGCCTCGTGCTCGTCGCCAACCGCGACGAATTCCACGCCCGCCCTACCGCGCCCCTGGCCTCATGGGACGAAGCACCGCAGATCATCGCGGGCCGCGATCTCGAGGCCGGCGGCACCTGGGCGGGAGTCGCATCGCCGGGGCGCGTCGGCGTGATCACCAACGTGCGCGACCTCACGGCCGACCACAGCGGGCTGTCCCGCGGCCTGCTGGTGGCCGACTTCCTCGGCTCGACCATCCCGGTGCACGAGCATGCCGCCGAGCTGGTGGCGTCGGCTCGCGACTACCGCCCGTTCAACCTGCTGACCTTCGACGGCGACGACGCGTATTACCTCGGCAATCATCCGGTGGCCCGCGCGCAGCCCGTCGACGATGGCGTGCACGGCTTGAGCAACGCGGACTTCAACGCCCCATGGCCGAAGACGCGCGCGCTGGTCCATCGCCTGACCGACTGGCTGACGCACGGGCGGGAAGACGACACGGAGGCGCTGTTCGCCATGCTGTCCGATCAGGGGCGCTGGCCGGACGACGTGCTGCCGGACACCGGCATCGGCATCGAGCGGGAGCGCTTCCTCTCCAGCGCGTTCATCGTCGGCGAGAGCTACGGCACGCGCGCATCGACCGTGATCCTCGTCGACTACGACGACCGCACCACGATCGTCGAACGCCGCTTCGGCCCCAACGGCGTCCCCGCCGGCGAGACCCGCCTCACGGCCTGAGCTGCCCGAGTCTTTTGTGGGAGCGCGCTCGCGCGCGAAGGGTGCTCGCCACATTCCACCCATGGCCCGTTCTTGTGGGAAGCCCGCTGGCGGGCGAGGGGTACTTGCCATATGCCACCCATGGCCCGTTCTTGTGGGAAGTCCGCTGGCGGGCGAAGGGTACTTGCCACATTCCACCCATGGCCCGTTCTTGTGGGAAGCCCGCTGGCGGGCGAAGGGTGCTCGCCAAACGCCATCCTGGGCCCGTTCTTCCCGCAGGGAAAGGGCTCGTACCCCGCACCGCCGCAGGCCGTTCTTGGCCCCGGCGCCAGAGACTTTTGCTTTTCCGGCGATTGATTCCCGGCTGCCGCACCCCGAGCATTGAGGAGGTCACCACCTTCCTCTCTCCTTCGGAGCACCCCATGAACATCGACCTGTCGACCCGCCACGCCATCGTCACCGGTTCCACCGCCGGCATCGGCCTTGCCATCGCCACCGGCCTCGCGCAGTCCGGCGCCGCCGTCGTCATCACGGGCCGTACGCAGGCGCGCGTCGACGAAGCCATCGCCGCCGTGAAGAAAGCCGCGCCCAACGCGAAGGTTACCGGCGTCGCCGCGGACCTCGGTACCGCCGAAGGCGCCGCCGCGCTGATCGCGTCGGTGCCCGATACCGACATCCTCATCAACAATCTCGGCATCTTCGAGCCAAAGGATTTCTTCGATATCGACGACGCCGAGTGGACGCGCTTCTTCGAAGTGAACGTGAATTCGGGCGTGCGCCTGTCGCGCCACTATGCGAAGGGCATGAAGGATCGCGGCTGGGGCCGCGTGCAGTTCATCTCGAGCGAATCGGCCGTGCAGATTCCCGGCGAGATGGTGCACTACGGCGTCACCAAGACGGCGCAGCTCGGCGTATCGCGTGGCCTCGCGGAGGTGCTCAGTGGTACCGGCGTCACGGTGAACGCGGTGCTGCCGGGTCCGACGCTCTCCGAAGGCGTGAGCGATTTCTTCGCGAAGATCGCGAAGGATCAGGGCAAGTCGCAGGAAGAGGTCGAGCGCGACTTCATCCAGACGCACCGTCCGACGTCGCTCATCAAGCGCCTGCTCAGCGTGGAAGAAGTGGCGAACGTATCGGTGTACCTCGCCTCGGAACAGGCGTCGGGCACGACGGGTGCGGCGATCCGCGTCGATGGCGGCGTCACCCGTTCGATCATCTGACGCTGATCGTCAAGCAAGGTGCTTTGGCTCGTGTGGGAGCGGCCTTGGCCGCGATGGGTGCTTGCCGCGAGCACCCATCGCGACCAAGGTCGCTCCCACAGGGGTGAATCACTCCAGCTGGCAGAGAATCCGCGCGAATGCGCCATCGTCGCGCTGGAACTCCGGTCGCGATGAATGGAACCGCTCATCGCTCAGCGTCACCGACGTGACGCGATCCATGCGGAAGAATTTCCAGCCCGCCGATGCGCCCGAAGCGCTCCCGCCGGATACCTGATACGCACTCAGCAATCGCACGCCCGCGTGATCGTCGCCGTACACGTGAGGCTGTACGAGGCGCGTCGCGCCACCATACTCGACAACGAGCAAACGCATGGAGGCGATCGCCTCGCAGACGATGGTGTCGGTGCGATTCACGACAGGTCACCGTCCACGTAGAACCAGCGGCCGTCTTCGCGCACGAAACGGCTCACTTCGTGCATGCGCTCCGCACGTCCGCCGCCGATCCGCATGCGCGCGACGAACTCGACGATCGCCGTCTCCGGCGTGGGATTCTCGTGACGCTTCACGGAAAGCCCCAGCCAGGTGGGCTTCGGCGACTGCGCCGACAATCCGAGCGCGGTCGGTCGTGTGCTCGGGTGCCACGTGTCGAGCAGATACGTCTCCAGCCCCAGCACGTACGCGCTGTAGCGCGAACGCATCAACGCCTTCGCGGTCGGTGCAGGCGTGCCGCCGTGCGCGAGACCACAGCAGCGGTCGTACGTCAGGCCACTATCGCAGGGGCAGGCATCGGCCATGAAACATCACGAGGAGGAAAGGGCGGCCGCAAGTCTGTCATGCGTGCCGTGAGGTCGCCACTAGATGACCTTTCCCGACACGATGAGGTTCGACAGGTCGTAACCCATCGCGGTGGCGCGTGCCTTCAACGACTCGAACGTCGCCTTGTCCAACGACTCGCTGCGCGACAGGATCCACAGGTACTTCCGGCCGGGCTGGCCGACCATTGCCCAGCGGTAATCGTCGTCGAGTGCGACGACCCAGTAGTCGGCCCACACGAAGGGCAGCCACGCCAGCCACCCCGGCGCGAAGCGCACTTCGAGCTTGCCTTGTGCGAACGGCTCGGGACGACGCGCGACACCGTCGCTGGCGATCGAGCTGCCGTCCGCCGTGACGCAGGCGTTGTGCACCGACACCGTGCCGTCGGGCAGGGGCCGATACGTGGCCGTGACCGCTCCCGTGCACTTGCGCTGGAAGTACATGGGGAGGCGGGCGATCTCGTGCCACGTGCCGGCATAGCGCTCGATATCGAGGCGTGCGACCGCGGTAACGGGCGTGCTGGCGAGGCTGGCGCCCGCGACCATCGCGGCTGTCAGGAATGTGAAGAGCTGGCGCATTGACTGGATTCCCGCAGGACGAACTCCTACGATGCCTATCCGGAGTGAACGTCGTGCGAATCGAACCGTTGGGGGGCGGGCCGGTCATCATGGAAAACCCAGTGCCGCCTGCTCGCAGGCCCTTGCTCAGGCGCCTGCGGGAGCGTTTCACGACGCCCGTTGGCGTGTATGTCGATCGCGAGAGCGACACGATCCTGCACTGCACCGCGCGCTTCCAGTGCCGCGATGTGCCGCTTGGCCGGATCGTGCGCATCGAAGCCGGCAACCGCGACAACGTCGAACACGAGCGCGTGTTTCTGTTTTTCCACATCGATGGCGAAGCGACGCTGGTCGTGTCGGAACTCGAACCTGGGTTCGCCCGTCTCGTCGCCGATCTTCAGGCGCGGTTTCCCGGGATCGAAACATGGCAGCGCGCGGTACCGCCGGTGGCCTTTCAGCTGACGTCGGTCGATCTGTGGACCCGACCGCTTCCGCATATGGCCGGCTGACGCCGGATCGCCGATACGTTCGGCTCCCACACGCTCCACGCTCTCCGTCGCCACCCCGTCCCCTTACCGTCACCCAATTCCCTCACGTCATCCCGGCGTACGCCGGGATCCACGGCCTCGGTCCATGTGCGTGCCTCGTGGTCGGCGGGTGGAAAAAGCAACAGCCGATGCGACGACGTCGCCATGCCGGATGCCCCGCGGTGGATCCCGGCTTTCGCCGGGATGACGGTGAGGCGGCGTCAGCGGTGCGGATCTAGCGGGGTGATGCGTACGAGTAGCAGCGTCGCGCCTTCGAGTAGTGTCGCGGCGCCAGGCGCGATGAACGAGTCGCCAGCAGTGCACGGATTGCCATCGACCGTCACCGAACCACGAGCGACATGGAGCAGCGCGACGTCGTCGAATGTCGCAGTCGCCGGCCCTCGCAGCACGTCGACAGTCCCCGCGGCCCGACCCCGCCTCACCATCAGATTGAAATCGCGCGTCGCACCCCCGGCAAGCGCCACCTCGATCTGCGCCTCGCCGGCAAAGGCAAACGGCTCGCACGGCGTCGTCAACGCGTGCGAGCGGTCGCCATCCAGCGTCATCGTGAATCCATCGCCATCGAGCAGCACGATGGTGCGATCGATACCGGGAAAGCGCGAGAACGGCGAGGCGGTATCGACATCGGCGATGCTCACGCGCCAGAGAAAATCGTCCATCGTGGCGCCCGCAGGTTTCACGGCGATCTCGCGCGTGATGCCGAGGCCGTTCTTCCACGGAATCGCTTTCAGCGCGTCGAAACGGATCACACTCATGCGACGCGCTCGATGTCGCGCGCGAACGGCGGCAGGGCGCGGAGCATGCCGGTGCCGTATCGCTTGGTGACCACGCGGCGATCGAGCAGCACGATGCGCCCCGTATCGGATTCCGTGCGGATCAGGCGGCCGCAGTACTGCGTGAGGATGCGCGTCGCGTCCGGCACGCTCACCTCGATGAACGGATTGCGGCCGCGCGATTCCAGCCATTCGGCGTACGTGGCGCCGACAGGATCGGTGGGTACCGCGAACGGCAGCTGCGTCACCACCACCGTTTCGCACAGCTTGCCGGGAAGATCGAGGCCTTCGCCAAACGAGGCAAGACCGAAGAGTGTGCTGCCCTTACCGGCCTCGATGTCTTCGCGATGCTCGGCGATCAGCTGCGCCTTCGACAGCGAACCCTGCGCGCGTACCTTGCGCACGAATTCGATCGGCAGAATCTGCAGCACGCGGTCGAGCTTGGCGCGCGACGTGAACAGCACGAGGTTGCCGCTGTCCCAGTCGAGATGTTTCGCCAGCCATTCGGACACTTCGCGCGCATGGCCTTCGCGGTCATCGGGCAGCGTCTTCAGCGCCGGCACGGTGAGCGTCGCCTGCTTCTCGAGGTCGAAGGGCGAGGGCAGGCTCACGGTGACGGCTTCGTTCGGCAGGCCGACGGAATCGGCGAAGCCGCGGAAGTTGCCACCCGCGCTCAGCGTCGCCGAGGTCATGACGACGGCCGAGGCGTTATCCCAGAGCACGCTGCGTAGCAGGCCGCCGGCGGACACCGCCGAGGCGTGGCAGACGAGCTGCTGCTCGGGTGTCATGCTCACCCAGCGTGCGAGCGGCGGCGCGTTCTCGCGATCGTCGGTAGACCACGCGTACCACGTGCGCACCTGCCGATCGAGCCGCTCCAGCGCCACGCCGAGTTCACGAGACAGGGCCTCCTGCGTGGGGCCGCCGGCTTCCATTTCGACGACGGTACGGCGCACCGTGCGGAGCCAGCGCTGGATGTCCTTCGTGACGAGGTGAAGGTGCTCGGCGTGCATCTTCCAGTTTTCCGGTAGCTGCCCGAGCGACGCGCGGAACACGGGCTCCGTCTCGCTGGACGACGGCGTCCACGAGAGGCGGATCTCGCGCTCGATCTCTTCCAGCGCGTTCGACATCAGCAGCAGCTTCTCGTCGCCCATCTCGAGCGAGAGATTGCCGATGCTTTCCTTGTCGGTGAGCGAATAGGCACCGTGGATCTGATTCTGCAGGCGGCCGATGCGTCGCACGGCCGTCGCGAGATGTACGTCGGCCGCGCCGCGGTCGATCGCCTTGCCCGGCACGTGATGGGCCTCGTCGAAGATGTACAGCGTGTCTTCCGGCTTCGGCAGGATCACGCCGCCGAACGTGTCTTCGTCGCGCGGCATCGTGAGGTCGGCGAGCACGAGGTCCTGGTTGGCGACCACGATGTCGGCTTCGCCGATCGCACGGCGGGCCACGAAGAACGGGCACACCGCGAACGAGCCGCACTTGCGGCCCGTGCAGCCACCCGCGCTCGTGGTGAGCATGCCGCGCACGAGATCGGAGAGCGGCTCGGGACTGGTGTCCATGTCGCCGTTCCACTCGCGCGCTTCGAACGCCTTGCCCACTTTCTCCACGGCCTTCGTGTCGCGCTCCGCTGGCGGCCGCGACCACAGCGCCAGGTCGGCGTCGAAATCGAAGCCCGTTTGTGCCGCCGGCTCCGAGCCCGCCATGCGCAGGTTACGCACGCAGAGGTAGCGCGCGCGGCCTTTGGCGAGGGCGACCTTGGCCTCCACGCCGCAGAGCGCCAGGTACTGGGGAACGTCGCGCTGGACCAACTGCTCCTGCAGCGCCACCGTGGCCGTGGCGATCACCAGCTTTTTCTTCTGTGCGCGCGCGACTTCCAGCCCGGCGATCAGGTAAGCCATGGACTTACCCGTGCCGGTGGGCGCTTCGATCACGGCCGCGCCCGCCGGTTCGGCCAGCGCCTTGGCGACTTCGGCGATCATCTTCAGCTGCGCCGCACGCCCGCGGAAACCCGCAAGGCCGTCCTTCAGCCGCGCATAGGCGGCGCGGATCGCGGCTTTGGTGTCGTCGGTGAGCATCGTCGGGGGCAAGAAGCGGCGGGATAACCCTGCAAGGTTACCCTATCGCGGTCTCACCTCATGACGCTCAGGCGTGGCGGTTGAACCCGTTCGACGGCGAGTCGCTGCGAGCGACGAGGCCCGCCACCACGTAGGTGTGCTCTTCCCACGTGCCGTCGGCCTGCTGCAGGTGGATCTCGACGGGAAGGCCGAGGCTGTCCGACAGGCCGGGAGCCATGGCTTCGGCGGCGGCGATGGCGTCGTGCTGGGAGTCGTAGCGGCCGAGTGGGGTCGATGCACGGCGGACGATCCACGGTCCCTGTGTCGATTCGCTGTACGGAATGAACAGTTGGGCGGAGCTGGATGCCATGGAACCCTCGCTTGGAAAGGTCAGACGACGGATGGGGGCCACCACGGTGGCCCGTGGTATGACCGTACGCCGTTCCGGCTAAAAAACCCGTTAACCCTTGTGTCGCAACGATTTTTCGTCGATTTCGGCGCGCCGGTAGCAGCCCGGCACGTGGCTGTTGATGAGGCCCGTGGCCTCCATCCAGGCAAAGACGATGGTCGGGCCGACGAAGGTGAAGCCCCGTTTCTTCAGCGCTTTCGACAGCTCGGTCGACAGGGGGCTGTTGGGCGGCACCGGCCCGTGCCAGAGCTGGGGCCGGTCGTTCACGAACGACCAGGCGAACGCGGCGAAGTCCTCGCCGGCCTCGCGCATGGCGAGGAAGGCCCGCGCATTGCGCACCGTGGCCTTGATCTTCGCCCGCGAGCGGATGATGCCCTCGTCGCCCATCAGACGCGCGATCTCGTCGTCGCCGTAGGCAGCGACCGTCTCCGGCACGAAGCCCTCGAACGCGCGACGGAAGCCGTCGCGACGCGCGAGGATCGTTCGCCACGACAGCCCCGCCTGGAAGCCGTCGAGGATCAGCTTCTCCCAGAGCTTGCGGCTGTCGTGTTCGGGCACGCCCCACTCGGTGTCGTGGTAGACGCCCATGAGGGCATCCGCCTCACCCCAGGGGCAGCGTACCCGGCCATCGGTCACGCGTTGAAGCCGAGGTAGTCCAGCTTGCCGATGGCGACGCCCTTGTGGCGAAGGATGTCGTACGCGGTCGTTACGTGAAAGAAGAAGTTCGGTATGGCGAAGGTGAGCAGGTAGGTGGTGCCGGTGAAGGTGCGCTCGACGGGGCCGATCTTGCGTGAAAGGTCGCGGGCGGCGCCGGCTTCCAGGGCTTCGCGATCGACCGATTCGATCCACGCGACGGTCTGCGCGATCCGCTGGCGCAGTTCGGCAAAGGTTGCTTCCTTGTCGTCGAACGAGGGCGGCGTGACGTCGGCGACGCGCGCGATGGCGAACTTCGCGGTGTCGCTGGCGCGCTGGATCTGCCCGGCGAGGGTCAGCATGTCGGGGGCGAGACGCGCGTCGATCAGGTCGGCCCCGCCGTGCGCCTCCGCCTTGTCGAGCAGATCGGCGAGCACGCGGAAGCCGCGGACGAAGACAGGGGCGGACGCTTCGTAGGTGGAGATCGACATGAGGGTATCCGTGCGTGGGTGATCTGCGGACGATGGTGCCACGGTCGCGCGAAAACAACCGGTACGTGCAGCCCACCGCTTACAGGTCTACCATCGACGGCCTTACCCACCGATTCCGCGGGTCCCCATGCCGCCACTCGACGCAGCCGTATCCGCCACCGACGCCATCGTCGCGGTGCGCGGATTGTCCAAGACGTATAAATCCGGTTTCCAGGCGCTCAAGCGCGTCGACCTCGAGATCCGCCGCGGCGAGATCTTCGCCCTGCTGGGGCCGAACGGCGCGGGCAAGACGACGCTCATCAGCATCGTGTGCGGCATCGTCAACGGCAGCGAAGGCAGCGTCACCGTCGACGGCCACGACATCGCGCGCGATTACCGCGCGGCGCGCAGCCTCATCGGGCTCGTACCGCAGGAACTGTCCACGGATGCCTTCGAAAGCGTGTGGGCCACGGTGAAGTTCAGCCGTGGCCTGTTCGGCAAGGCGCCCAATCCCGAATACCTCGAGAAGATCCTGCGCGAGCTGTCGCTGTGGGACAAGCGCGACGCGAAGATCATGACACTCTCGGGCGGCATGAAGCGTCGCGTGCTCATCGCGAAGGCGCTGGCGCACGAACCGCGCGTGCTCTTCCTCGACGAGCCGACCGCCGGCGTCGACGTCGAACTGCGCCACGACATGTGGCAGATGGTCCACCGCCTGCGCGAATCGGGCGTCACGATCATCCTCACCACGCATTACATCGAAGAGGCCGAGGAAATGGCCGATCGCATCGGGGTGATCACGAAGGGCGAACTCGTGCTGGTGGAAGACAAGCACACGTTGATGCGCAAGCTCGGCAAGAAACAGCTGTCGCTGCAGTTGCAGACACCCTTGCAGGCCGTGCCGGCCGGGCTCGAAGACTGGCCGCTGGAACTGTCGTCCGACGGCGGCTGCCTGACCTATACGTTCGACGCGCAGGCCGAAGACACCGGCATCGCCGAGCTGCTGCGCAAGCTCAACGCGCTAGGCATCGACTTCAAGGACCTGCACTCCAGCGAGAGCTCGCTGGAAGACATCTTCGTCAGCCTCGTGAGGGCACGCGCATGAACATCCATGGCGTCCGTGCCATCTACCGCTTCGAGATGGCGCGCACCTTCCGCACGCTGATGCAGAGCATCGCGTCGCCCGTGCTGTCGACCTCGCTCTACTTCGTGGTGTTCGGCGCGGCCATCGGTTCGCGCATGGGCGACATCGGCGGCGTGAGCTACGGCGCGTTCATCATCCCCGGCCTGATCATGCTGTCCCTGCTCAACGAGAGCATCAGCAACGCCTCGTTCGGCATCTACATGCCGAAATGGGCGGGCACGATCTACGAGCTGCTGTCCGCGCCCGTTTCGTACGTGGAGGTGGTGCTGGGCTACGTGGGCGCCGCGGCGACGAAGTCGGTGATCCTCGGCCTGCTCATCCTCGCGACCGCACGCATCTTCGTGGATTACGAGATCCTGCATCCGTTCTGGATGTTCGGCTTCCTCGTGCTCACCGCGGTCACCTTCAGCCTCTTCGGTTTCATCATCGGCCTGTGGGCCGACGACTTCCAGAAACTGCAGGTCGTGCCGCTGATGGTGATCACGCCGCTGACGTTCCTGGGTGGCAGCTTCTATTCCATCTCGATGCTGCCGCCGGTGTGGCAGAAGATCACGCTGTTCAATCCGGTGGTGTACCTGGTGAACGGCTTCCGCTGGAGCTTCTACGGCAAGGCCGATGTGAACATCCTCGTGAGTGTCGGCGCGACGGTGGGCTTCCTCGTGCTGTGCCTCGCCGTGGTCTGGTGGATCTTCCGCACCGGGTGGAAGCTGAAGGCCTGAGGCGAACACCGATCGCCTCGCCGTGGGCCCCGGCGTACGCCGGGGCGACGTTGTCGCGAGAGGAGACGTTGCCTCCACCACGTGGCCTCGCCGTGCGGAAGCTGAAGGCCTGAGGCGAACATCGATCGCCTCGCCGTGGGCCCCGGCGCACGCCGGGGCGACGTTGTCGCGAGAGGGGACGTTGCCTCCACGACGTGGCCTCGCCGTGCGGAAGCTGAAGGCCTGAGGCGAACACCGATCGCCTCGCCGTGGGCCCCGGCGTACGCCGGGGCGACGTTGTCGCGAGAGGGGACGTTGCCTCCACCACGTGGCCTCGCCGTCATACGCGAGCCCGCGGGAGGCACGTCGTCCCCTCACCGTCGTACCGGCGTACGCCGGTACCCACGGCGGGGCGATCGGTTGTCGCCTGAGCGCCCCATCGGCTCTTACGGCTTGCCGAGAAAATCGGCCTTGCCCAGCACCACGCCGACGCCGCGCAGGATCGCGTAAGCGGTCGAGGCATGGAAGTAGACGTTCGGCAGAACGAAGGCGAGCAGGTAATCCTGCCCACGGAAGTGCATGTCGCCACTGCGCAGCTTGAGCACGATCTCGCGGTCCTCGCTGCCGTCGATCTGCGCGGGCTCGAACGACTTCAGCATGTCGACGACGCTGGCGATGCGCGCCTGCAGTTCTTCGAAGGTGGTCTCGTTGTCGTCCATCTTCGGCGGCTCCTGGCCGGCGAGACGGAACGCGGCGCCCTTGGCCATGTCGGTGGCGATCTGCACCTGGCGGATCAGCGGGAACATGTCGGGCGTGATGCGCGTATTGAGCAGCACCTCGGGCGCGATCCTGCGATCGGCAGCATGGGCGGCACCCTTGGCGAGCACGGCGGACATGTTGGTCAGCGCGCGGACGAGCACGGGCACGCAGGTCTGGTACATGGAAATCGACATCGGGCAGGAACTCTTCGGTGGGCAATGCGGCCGGAGCGGCCGTGGCGGCGTATTGTGCGGGGTGATTGGCGGGGCGTCGACGGCAGCGGTTACGATGGCGCCATGAGCCCTCCGGACGCGCCCGTTTCCCGCACGAGAGCCGCGCTGCATGCGGTACGCCTGCGTCGCGCCCAGCAGGCGCTCGACCGCTTGTTCCGCGAACTGCCGATGGGCAAACGCCTGCGCACCGGCGCGTTCCTGGCCTTCAAGGGCGCGTTGGGCGCGAGCGTGGCCTTCGCCATTGGCCATGCGCTGCATACGGAGCAGGCGTTCTGGGCCGCCATCAGCGCACTGGCCGTCACCCAGCCCCATTACCTCGACTCGCGCGGCGCCGGCCGCGACCGCTGCATCGGCACCGCGCTCGGTGGCATCGCAGGCTTCGTCGGGCTGTGGCTGGGGCAGAGTGCCGACCTGCTCACCTTCGCCATCGCGCTGGCCGCCGTGACTGTCGCCTGCTGGGCTGCGAATGCAGGCCCGGCGGCGCGCATCGCCGGTATCACCACGGCCATCGTGTTGCTGGTGCCGGCGGAGGGGCCACGCTGGGAAATTCCGCTCTACCGGCTGGGCGAGGTGGTGCTCGGAACGATCTGCGCGCTGGTCGTTGGCTGGCTGGTGTCGCGGTGGGAAGAGCGCGTGGAACGCAAGGACCAGGAGAAGGCATCGTGATTCCCCGTTTCCGCCATCGCGAGCAGCATCGACTCGACCGCATCGGCTGGCTACGTGCCGCCGTGCTCGGTGCGAACGACGGCATTCTCTCCACCGCGAGCCTCATGGTGGGTGTCGCCTCCGCCGCGCAGGCGGGGCGCGGCGACATCATGATCGCGGGAGTCGCGGGCCTCGTCGCCGGCGCGATGTCGATGGCGGCGGGCGAGTACGTCTCCGTCAGTTCGCAGGCCGACAGCGAGGCGGCGGAGCTGGATCTGGAGCAGCGCGAGTTGCGCGACGATCCCACCGGCGAGCACAAGGAGCTGACCGAGATCTACGTGCATCGTGGCCTCGATCGCGATCTGGCGCATACGGTGGCCGAGCAGCTCATGGCGCATGACGCGCTCGAGGCGCACGCGCGCGACGAACTCGGCCTGTCGGTCACCACGGCGGCGAGACCCTGGCAGGCGGCCGGCGCGTCGGCGCTGAGCTTCTCCTGTGGGGCCATCCTGCCGATTCTCGCCGCGTCGCTCTCGTCGCGCGATCAGGTCGCACCCGTCACCTTCGGTGTGTCGCTCATCGCGCTGGCGCTGCTGGGTGCGGTGTCGGCGGGCATGGGTGGCGGCAACGTCGTGCGTGGCATCGCGCGCGTGGTGTTCTGGGGTGCGCTGGCGATGGCGCTGACGTCGGCCGTGGGGCACGTATTCAACGTAGCGGCCTGAGCGTCACGGCATCCGTGTAGGAGCGCGCCTGCGCGCGACAGCGTTTCGCCGAGCCTTGGAGCTGGCGCGCCAATCCGCAGACCGAGTCGAAAAGATGTCGCGCGCAGGCGCGCTCCTACGAAGCGCGGCGGGCGCTCAGCCCACCACGCAGCGATTGCGGCCACCGTTCTTCGCCGTATACAGCGCGAGGTCGGCGCGGTCGAAGACCGATTGGGGTGTGTCGCCGGGCTGGAACTGCGCGAGGCCGATGGACGCGGTGACGCGTACCGGCTGGCGGCTCGCGTGGAACGCGAGGTGCTGGATCTTGCCGCGCAGGCGCTCGCACACCTGCAGCGATTCGTTCTCGTCGGCGCCATCGAACACCACGATGAATTCCTCGCCGCCGTAACGCGCGACGAAATCGCAGGGGCGCACGTGCTTGAGCAGCGCCTGCCCGATGATGCGCAGCACGGCGTCGCCGGCCGTGTGGCCGTAGGTGTCGTTGATGCTCTTGAAGTGATCGATGTCGATCGCGGCGACGCTCAGCGGGCGCGCCGTGGTCTGCCAGCTTTCGAAGGCGGCTTCGATGCGCTTCTCGTACGCGAGGCGATTGGGCATGCCGATCATGGTGTCGGTCTGCGCGAGTTCGTGCTCGCGTTCCAGCGAACGCTGCAGCGTGCTGCGCTCGGTTTCGAGCTGCTCGATGCGCTGGCGCATCTTCTCGGCGCGATCGCGGTACGCGGTGAGGCGCGAGCCTTCGCGGTCGCGGAAGTCGCGGAAGCAATGCGCGATCGTTTCGAGGCTGAGGTTCACGCGCTCGCGCAGTTCGTGCACATCTTCGATTTCCAGCGCGGCTTCGCCGAGCAGGCGCATCTCGTGCGTCACCGACGCATCCAGCGCCTGTCCGTTCGCTTCGCCCGTGGACTGGTCGGCGAGCTCGCGCGACATGTACTGGCTCATCTCGTCGAGACGGCCGGTGACATGGCGGAGCACGCCCTGGAGCGCATCGATCTCGCGCTGCAGGCCGAGGCGCTGTTCGTTGACGAGATCCGCCAGGCGGTCGCCGCACGCGGCCAGGGCGACGAGGTCGCCGGCATCGGCAACATCGTGGCGCAGGCTATTGGCGCGGTCGGTAAGGCGCGGCATCACCACGATGCGGTCGACCAGGCGACTCAGCGCGGACTGCACCGACGAACCGTGCTCGGTGCGCTGGGGCCGGGTGATCGAGACCGAGCGTTCTTCCCGCACGCCGCGCGGCCGATCGCCGAGGCCGCTGATGGCCAGCGCGAGGTCGTTGACGAGGGGCTCGAGCGCGATCGGCTCGACGGGAGCGATCAGCGCATCGGAGAGGCGCTCGATATGCGGGTCGACCTGGTCGTGGGCGCCATGCGCGACGCGACCCAGACAACCCACGAGCTGACGCAGCAGGGACTCCGCGGTGCGCCATTGCGCCTCTTCACGGGTCAACCGCTCCACGGCTTCGTGATACTTGCTTTCCCAGAGCTGGTTGTCCAAACGCACGTCCCGACCGTCGCGTATTGTCGATTCCGTCACATCATACGATGAAGCTTACGATTTAGCTCAGGTTTTCCCGGGCCAGCGCGGGCTCGGATTCGCCCTGCGTCGCCCGGGCGGCGACCACGATGCCGATGCCCACCAGCACCGCCGCCAGCAGGAACGGCATGCCGGCGACGTGCCACACCCGGTCCGGGGAAATCCAGAACGCGAAGATCTGGGCGAACAGGTAGGGTCCGAAGATGCCCGCGAAACTGCCGAGGCTCGTCACGCCACCCTGCAGGCGCCCCTGTTCGTCGGGCGCGACATGCCGGGTCATGATCGACTGGATCGGCGGGCCGGCCAGGCCCCAGAGCGACATCAGCGGGATGCCGATCAGGAAAACCCAGCCGACGGACGCGAACCCCATGACCGCGAACGCGGCGGTACCGAAGATCATCCCCGCGAGAAGGATGCGTCGTTCGCCGAAGCGGGCCGTGAGCCGCCCGGTGAGGAACGCCTGCACCGAGCCGTCGCAGGCGCCGACCAGCGCGAGCACGTAGCCCACGGCCTGCGGTCCCCAGCCGTAGCGGTAGTCGGCGTAGAGCACGAATACCGTCTGCAGCACGTAGTGCGCGAGATAGAACAGGAACATCACGACCGAGAGGCCGAACACCGTGGGGTTGCGCCGGAGGAGCCTGAACGCGCCCAGCGGGCTGGCCGAGTGCAGCTCGAACCGCTTCGCGCGACGTTCCGCCGGCAGCGACTCGGGCAGGATGAAAAAGCCATAGAGGAAGTTCGTCAGCGCGAGTCCGGCGGCCACCCAGAACGGCAGGCGCAGGTCGATGCCGCCGAGGAATCCGCCCAGCGCCGGGCCGATGATGAAGCCGACACCGAAGGCGCCGCCCAGCAGACCGAAGGCGGCCGCGCGTTTCTCCGGGGGCGTGACATCGGCGATGTACGCGTTGGCGGTGGTGAAGCTCGCCGCAGTCATGCCCGAGATGATCCGCCCGACGAAAAGCAACGTCAGCGAGGGCGCCAGCGCCATGAACACGAAGTCGAGCCCGAGGCCGAGGTTCGACAGCAGCACGACGGGGCGACGACCAAAGCGATCGGACAGCGCGCCCTGGATCGGCGAGAAAACGAACTGGATGGCGGCGAACACGGTGCCGAACACACCGACCCACCACGCGGCGTTCGACACGGTGCCGCCGGTCATCTGCTCGATGAGGTGCGGCAACACCGGAATGATGCTGCCGAACGCCAGGATGTCGATCAGCACCGTGACGAAGATAAAGACGACGGCGGCGCGACGGACGGGCGTATGCGTTACGTGTTCCATGGCGTTCCGGTCGGTGGCTTACACCAGCTGTTTCAGTCGCGGTTTCACGATCGGCACCGTCAGCATGGTGCTGACCACGGCCATCAGCAGCAGCGCCGTGAAGGTTTCGCTCGTGATGATGTGACGGTCGAGCAGTACGTTGACGAAGATGATCATGATCAGGGCTTTGGTCTGCAGAAGCCAGCCGATCGTCAGCGCGTCGCCGCGCGCCCAGCCGAGCAGCTTGCCGGCGATGCCGACGCCCGCCAGCTTGCCCACGACGGAGGCGACCAGCAGCAGCGCTGCGGCGATGAAGACGGCGGTGCCACCCACCTGCCAGTTCGTGCGCAGGCCGGTCGACAGGAAATAGATCGGCATGATCACGAGCAGCACGTTGTGGCGCAGCTCGTCGAGCCTGTCGAGCGTGAACCAGTCGCGTTCCATCACGGCGCCGGCGAGGAACGCGCCCACCATGAAGTGCAGTCCGCACCAGTCCGCGCCGTAACCGCATGCGGCGAGCCAGATCAGGCCGACGGGGTAGCGATCGCTTTCGGGAATCTTCGCCATCAGCCAGCGGATGGCCACCGCCGCGGCCGCGAACACGGCGAGGAAAGCGACCTGATGCCCGACGCGTTGCCAGTCGAGCAGGATGATCGCGAGGACGGCCCAGATCGCGAGATCGTCCAGGCTGGCATAGCGCAGCACGCGCTGCCCGAGCGGCTCGCGGAGGATGTCCATCTTCTCCATCAGAAGAATCAGGATCGGCAGCGCGGTCACCGCGCACGACATGCCGATGCCGAGCACGAACTGCCAGGTGGTCGCGGTCTCGCCGATCCAGCCCCCGCGCCACGCCAGCATGGCGAGTGCCGCAAGGCAGCCCGTGGCGAGCGGCGCGCCGAGCGCGAGCGCCGCGGTCGTGCCGCACTCGCGACGCTGGCGCCATACCTCGCGAAGGTCGAGTTCGATGCCGGCGATCCAGACGAAGACCATCACGGCCCACCAGGCGATACCGTTCAGCGCGCCGATCACCGGCGGGGCGAACACCGTGGCGTAGTAATCGGGGAAGATCTTGCCCAGCACTCCCGGCCCGAGCACGATGCCGGTGATGATCTGCACCACGACGAGCGGCGCCCAGTAGTCGGTTCTGAAGAGGCGCCAGATCAGGTAAGGCACGCCCAGAATGATCGTCATCGCGATCAGGAACAATTCGGTGGTATTCATCCATCCCTCCCCAGGGTCGGCAGAGGTTACCCGAATTCACGCGATCACATAGGGGGCTGCGCCAGCTCTTTCGCGTTCAGCACGCCATCGTGGTTGCGGTCCAGCCTGTGGAACTGCTGGATCAGGTTCCGCTGGAACTGGTCGAGGTGCACGGGTTTCGCACCCGGGCGCATCGGGCCGTCGTTGGCGTCGAGCACGCCGTCGTTGTTGACGTCCATGCGCAGGAAGCCCTGGCTCATGTAACGCACGTACTCGGTTTCGTCGATGCGACCGTCGCCGTTCGTGTCCATCCAGCGCAGGTACTCCGAGGGCGTCCGGGGATAGTCCTGCGCCATCGCGGTGGAGGCGAGCAGCAGAGCGGCGAGGGCGGAGGGCAGGCGGGTCATGGGGCGGCAGTCTGCGTCATCGGAAGGGGGTTTGTCGCCCCGCCCGCGGCCGGAGTAGATTTGAGGTCCTTACCCTCCGCGACGGGACCCTCCCCATGATCTACGACAGCATCCTCGACACGATCGGCCGCACCCCCATCGTGCGCCTGCACCGTATCGCTCCGGCCCACGTCACCCTCTACGCGAAGGTCGAGTCGTTCAACCCGGGCGGATCGGTCAAGGACCGCCTCGCCATCGCCGTGATCCTCGACGCCGAGAAGAAGGGCCTGCTGAAGCCCGGCGACACCGTCATCGAAGCCACGTCCGGCAATACGGGCGTCGCGCTGGCGATGGTCTGCGCCGCGCGGGGATACAAGTTCGTCGCCACCATGGCGGACAGCTTCTCCGTCGAGCGCCGCAAGCTGATGCGCGCCTATGGCGCGAAGGTGATCCTCACCCCGGCCGCCGAGCGCGGCAGCGGCATGGTGAAAAAGGCCGAAGAGCTGGCCGCGAAGCACGGCTGGTTTCTGGCCAGCCAGTTCCAGAATCCGGCCAACCCCGCCTACCATCGCAACACGACGGCGGCCGAGATCACGCAGGACTTCGCGGGCCGTCGCCTCGACGCCTTCGTCACTGGCTGGGGCACGGGCGGCACGCTGACCGGCGTGGGTGAGGTGCTGAAGGTCGCGCGCCCCGAAGTGAAGATCGTCGTGTCGGAACCGGCGGCCGCACCGATGCTTTCGGGCAAGCCATGGTCGCCGCACAAGATCCAGGGCTGGACGCCGGACTTCGTGCCCGAGGTGCTCAATCGCGAGATCTTCGACGAGAACATCGCCATCGACGAAGTGCTGGCGCGCGACACCGCGCGTCGCCTCGCGCAGGAAGAAGGCCTGTTCGTGGGCGTGTCGGCGGGTGCCACGGTGGCCGCGGCGCTGGCATTCGCGAAGGGCGCCGCGGAAGGCAGCGTGATTCTCGCCATGCTTCCCGACACGGGCGAGCGCTACCTGTCGACGTTCCTTTTCGAGGGTGTGGAAGAGGGTACCGACGAGGCGTGGCTCGATACCCTGCCGTGACACCATCGTAGGAGCGCGCCTTGCGCGCGACCGCCTTTCGCGAAGGGCCACCGGGCTTGCTACACCATACGAAAGATGTCGCGCGCAAAGCGCGCTCCTACAGGTCGTCATGCCGGCAAAACATCCGCACTGCATTCCCGTCACGCCACAACCGGCACGTTGGTCGCCTCGAAAACGAGGAGACCAACTGCCATGACATTCTTCCGCAGCAAGAGCGTGGGCGAAGAACTGCTGGGCCGGGCGCATCGCATCGCGGGCGCGGCAACCGGCCATCATCCGCGCGAGGCCCTCGGCGCCGCGCGCGATTACGCGGGACGCGCCGGTGTGCTCGCCACCGATGCCTTCACCGGTGCGAGCCGCGGCGTGCGTCGCCATCCGGGCCTCAGCCTCGCGGTGGGCATCGGTATCGGCGCGGCCGTGACGGCCGTCCTGCTCGCCCGGCGCCGCGCGCACGCGCTCGACGAACACGACGAGCACGATCCGACGCGTCAGCGTCCGACCAACAGCGCGGGCGACGCGCTGGATGGGTCGGGTGAGGACAACCCGGTGCCGGGTGAGACGGGCCTTTACTGATCGGCCGGTTCTGTCACTGGTTTTTTTTTCGTGGGAAGCGCGCTGGCGCGCGAAGGGTGCTCGCGGCAAGCACCCATTCGCGCGCCAGCGCGCT
>Ga0102588_1000622_pt1 | contig 35299 bp, 26 predicted proteins | sample AraplaMF_Col_mMS_FD_76854 | JGI IMG/M metagenome (GOLD analysis project Ga0102588, IMG submission 76854) | Arabidopsis root microbial communities from the University of North Carolina, USA - plate scrape MF_Col_mMS (SPADES assembly) (version 2) | ecosystem: Host-associated > Plants > Roots >...
GATCACCGTTGAGGCGAGCAGCCGGACCGGCTTCCTCTACGGCCTGATCACACTCGGCCAGATCTGGCGCGGCGCGCGCCTGCATCCGCGGACCTTCCAGTTCCCGGCCTCCGGCGAGATCGTCGATGAGCCGTCGATGGGCTGGCGCGGTCTGCATCTCGATGTCGCCCGCCAGTTCTATGGCGAGGCGGAAATCAGGAAGCTGATGGCGGTGCTCGCCTGGAACAAGCTCAATCGTTTCCATTGGCATCTCTCCGACGACGAGGCCTGGCGTATCGAGATCGATGCCTATCCGGCACTGACCGAAATCGGCGCGTGGCGGGGCCATGGCCTTGCCGTGCCACCACTGCTCGGCTCCAGTCCGGCGCGCACCGGCGGTTACTACACCAAACCCGTTATCCGCGAGATCGTCGCTTATGCCGAGGAGCTTGGCATCGAGATCGTGCCGGAGATTGATATACCCGGCCACTGCTACGCCATGCTGCAGGCAGTGCCGGAACTGCGCGATCCGGAGGAGGCAGGCAGCTACTACTCGGTTCAGGGTTTCCCGGACAATTGCATCAATCCGGCGCGCGAAAAGACCTATCAGGTCATCGAGACCATCTTCTCGGAACTTATCGAGCTTTTCCCCTTCAAGACCATCCATGTCGGCGCCGACGAAGTGCCGCTCGGCGCATGGTCCGGCTCGCCGGAAGCACTCGCGCGGCTGCGCGCGGTCGCCGGTGACGATATCGCCGATGCGCATGCCAAGCACTTGAATGTCATCACCAATACGCATGGCGCCGACGATATCCATGGCTCGGGCGCGGCGATCCTGCAGGCGGAATTCCTGAAGCGCATCCAAAGCTTCCTCGCTTCCGAGGGCTGCATTACCGGCGGCTGGGAGGAGGCGGCGCATGGCGACGTTATCGACAAGGCGAAAAGCTACCTCTGCTCATGGCGCAATGTCGAAGTCTCCGCCGAGCTTGCCGATCGCGGCTATGAGATCGTCGTCTGCCCGGGACAGGTCTACTATCTCGACATGGCGCTGCGGCCGGACTGGGATGAGCCGGGCGCGAGCTGGGCCGGCACATCGGACGCGGAGAAACTCTATACGTTCGATCCGGTCGGTGGATGGACCGAAACGCAGAAACAGAAGCTTCGCGGCATTCAAGCCTGCATCTGGTCTGAGCCGATGACGGATCGCGCCGTCTTCGACCGGCTCGTCTTCCCGCGTCTTTCGGCACTTGCCGAAACGGGCTGGACGAAGCCATCGTCAAAATCCTGGGAACGCTTCAAGGCGCTCGCCGGGCTGATGCCGCTGCTCTACGGGCTGCAGCAGTCCTAAGCTCGGATCAGGATCAAGGATCATTTTGCCATCACCGGAGACGGTGATGGCAATGGATACCGACATAGCTCTCAAGCGGCGAGTTCGAGCGTTGCAGACACGCCGAAGCGAGCTGCGCTGGCAGTCAGTCCTGCTGATCCGGCGGCGGAGCGGCGCATCCAGGTTCGGCGATGCGAATGGGACGGGTTCCAACAGGAGCGCCGGTCGCGCGATCGATGGTGACGGGATCGATTTCGGTTCCGGTTTCTGCGTCGAAGAAACGGGTAACTTCGCCGCCGCCGCGGTGCTTGCGGCCCCAGGCGCCGATCGCAAACAGAACTGGCAAAAAGTCGCGGCCAGCCTCTGTCAGCACATATTCGTCGCGTGGCGGGCGCTCGGAATAGCGACGTTTTTCCAGCAACCCTTCCTCGGTCAGCGATGACAGCCGTCCCGTCAGCATTGTCGGAGCAATGCCGAGGCTTTTTCGAAAATCATCGAATCGGGTCAGCCCCGCATGGGCGTCGCGCATGATCAGCATACTCCACGCATCGCCCACGAGCGCCAGGCTGCGGGCGATAAGGCAGGGCTGATCCGAAAGATTCTTCATGTCGATATCGTTTTAGTAGTGACTAACTATCAAATTGATAGTAACAGAATACGCATAGATGTTCCACGATAAAACGAAGGCAGAGATGAGCAAGATAGAACGCGGCATTGCCCTGGTCACCGGAGCTTCCTCCGGCATCGGGCTGGTGACGGCGAAGGCGCTGCGGCGCGACGGTTACCGTGTGTTTGGCACCAGCCGAAGGTCGATGCCCGATACCGCCGACGGGATCACGATGCTGATCTGCGACGTCATCGACGATCAATCCGTGCAGCGCGTCGTTGACGAGGTTCTGAGCCGGGCAGGACGGATCGATCTTCTCGTCAACAATGCCGGGATCGGCCTGCTTGGCGGTGCCGAGGAATCGACGACGGCGCAGGCGAAATCCGTGTTCGACGTCAACGTCTTCGGCACCATGCGGATGACGAACGCTGTACTGCCGGTGATGCGGCGGCAACGCAGCGGCCGGATCGTCAACCTGAGCTCGATCCTCGGGCTGATCCCGGCGCCCTTCAACGCGCTCTACGCAGCGACCAAGCATGCGATCGAAGGCTACTCGGAATCCCTCGACCACGAAGTGCGCACGCAAGGCATCCGTGTGGTACTCGTCGAACCGGGCGTCACACGCACCTCCTTCGAGGAGAACATTACACGGCCGGACCGGCCGCTCGCTATCTATGATGCGGTACGCGCCGACGCCGAAAAGCTGATGCGCGAAATCATCTCGAAGGGCGATGCACCCGAAGTGGTGGCCGCAACCGTCGTCCGGGCCGCCAATGCGCCGTCGCCAAGGAGACGCTACACGGCTGGAAAAGCCGCAGGACAGGTGCGCTTTATCCGCCGCTTTCTGCCAGAGTCCTTCGTCGACAAGAACCTCCGGAAATTCAACAAACTTCCCGACTGAGCCTGCCTTGTCGCTTTGCCGGCTCATCATAGAAACGAAAGTTCGTCCATTGAAAGCATTCCTGATCGATCGCTACAAGAAAGGCGGCGCCCTCAGGCTCGGCCACAACCCCGAACCGCAACTGCGCGAAAACGACGTTATGGTCGAAATCCATGCCGCTAGTGTGAACCTGCTGGATGCCAAGATCCGGGATGGGGAATTCAAGCTCATCCTGCCCTATCGGCTTCCGATGGTGCTCGGCAATGATGTCGCGGGCGTCGTGGTCCGGGTCGGGGCGAATGTCCGGCAGTTCAAGCCGGGCGATGAGGTCTATGCGCGGCCTGGCCAGGATCGTATCGGGACGTTCGCCGAGTATATCGCCATCGATGCGGCCGATGTCGCGCTGAAGCCCGCCAATCTCAACATGGAAGAGGCCGCATCGATTCCGCTGGTGGCGCTGACCGCATGGCAGGTTCTGGTCGAGCGTGCCAAATTGCAGAAGGGGCAGAGGATACTGATCCATGCGGGCTCCGGCGGCGTCGGCACGGTTGCCATCCAGCTTGCCAAACATCTCGGCGCTTATGTGGCGACGACCACGAGTACGGCAAACATCGATCTGGTGAAAAGCCTCGGCGCCGACGTGGTGGTCGATTACAAGAAGGACGACTTCGAAAAGGTGCTGAAGGGCTATGACGTCGTGCTGAACAGCCTCGGCAAGGATACGCTGGAAAAATCGCTTGCCGTCCTGAAGCCGGGCGGCAGGCTGATCTCGATTTCCGGTCCGCCCGATCCCGATTTCGCCAGGGAGAACGGCTCCGGCTGGTTGCTTCAGCAGGTCATGCGCCTCTTGAGTTCTGGCATCAGGCGAAGATCAAAACGCCGGGGGATCGGCTATTCTTTTCTCTTCATGACGGCGAACGGAGCTCAGCTCGGCAAGATCACCGCGCTGATCGAGGCAGGCGCCATTCGCCCTGTCATCGACCGTGTCTTCCCGTTCGAGAAGACCAACGAGGCACTGGACTATGTGGAAACGGGACGTGCGAAGGGCAAGGTCGTCATCGCGATGAAGTGAGAGAAGGCCGATGACCCCTGCGCAAACATTTTCTTCTCGAGCGGCGGCATGGTAGCGGCCGTCATATCCTGACTTGACCGGCGAGCCTCGGCTCAGCCGACCGGCTTTTGCAGAACGTCGAAGCGTGGATTGGTCTCGGAAAAGATCGGCAGGGCCGCGGCACCGAGAATCGCCGTATCCTTGCCGGTCATGCCGATCATGACGCGTGGTAACGTCCGCTTCTGGTTGGGGTCGATCGGAATGTGCAGCGGCTCCAGCCGCTCGGCGAGCCGCTGCATCAGTGATGTCGATATGCTGCCTCCAAGCACGATGGTCTGCGGATCGAAGGCCAGCTCCAGAAAATCGACGGTCTGCCGCAGCGGCTGGACCGCCTGATCCAGCCAGGCGTCCAGACCGTCGCCGCCTTTGGTGATCAGTGCGTCGAGATCGTCAGGCAAAAGCTCTTCAGCATTCGCAATGCCCATGAACTCATAAGCGACAGTCGGAGAGATGTAACGATCCAGACAGCCTCGCTTGCCGCAGCTGCAGAGCCGGCCGTGCGGCTCGACGATGATGTGGCCGATCTCGCCGGCATTGTGCCGGCTGCCTTTGTAGAGATGTCCGTCGAGAAACATGCCGGCGCCGATACCGCCACCACCGGCAAGGAAGAGATAGACGAAGCTGCTAAAGCCGCGGGCAACGCCGTGCAGGCGCTCGCCGATGGCCGCGGCTGTCGCGTCATTCTCGACAAGCACCGGCACCTTCACGCGCCGTTCCAGCTCATAGCCGACCGGGAAGTCCTGCCAGCCGGGCAGGTTCTGCGGGCTGAGCGACGTGACGCCTCCCTCCGCATAACGGCCGGGCAGGGCCATGCCGACACCGAGCAGCCTGTTGCGATCGAAGGAAAATGCTTGCTGCAGATCCTCGACAATAGCACCGAGCACCGGCATCGCCTGTTCGGGATCCGGATGTTCGACATGGCGTTCGATGCGCGCGCAGACGGCGCCCGAGAGATCGGTCAGCACACCGCTGGCGCGCTGGCGGCCAAGCTCGAGCCCGATGGAATAGGCCCCATGCGGATTGATGGAATAGGGAATGATCGGCTGGCCGCGGGCAAGCTTCTGCGCTTTCGCAGGCACGAGCAGGTGCGAGCGCTGCAATTCCTCGACGATGTTCGAGACCGTCTGCGCCGTCAGCGCCGTCATGCGGGCGATCGCGGCGCGCGACAGCGGACCGTTGGTGCGGATGGCCTCAATCACGACACGCCTGTTGTGTGACTTGGCCTGCTCGAGATTGGTACCTGAAATCGCTTTCATGATGTCTTTACAGAATTTGAGCCCCACCATTGCCACAAGATGATCACGCGGGAAAGAGGAGAAGTGTTCAGTCTTTTCAATGTGATCGCGGCGACAGTTGATGCCGATTGTTCTGGCCGCTCTTCACATATCACTTTAACGGCTATGTCGCAGCCATCGATGCGATTGGCGACGCCGGACAGGCACGGAATTCCTCTCAATGATTAGAGTACTGTCATGAAAATCCTCAGTCAGGAATCGACGATGGCAGGATGAAGTTCTATGGGAGACAAGGAGCCTAACCAATTGGGACGAATCATGAATTTGCGCGTCAGCCGGACCGCGGGAAACGCAGTGCTCTTCGGTATACTTCTGATGCTGCTTGGCGATTTCCTGTTTTCGCTGAATGACGCCATGGGCAAATGGCTGGTGGCGAGCTTTGCGGTCGGCCAGGTCCTGGTGATCCGCTCGCTCGGCTCCCTTCTGATCCTTGCGCCGATGCTTGCCAAGCAAGGACCTCGACTGTTTCAGGTCGAGCGCGTGCCCCTGCAGATCCTGCGGGTTATCCTGACGACGGGCGACGTCGCCTTTTTCTACGCCGCAGTTGCCTATCTTCCGCTTGCCGATGTCATGACCTTTTACATGGCCGGTCCCATCTATGTCGCCGCTCTTTCGCACTTCTTCCTCGGCGAGACGATCGGCTGGCGTCGCTGGCTCGCCGTCATCATCGGCTTCATCGGTGTCGTGATTGCACTGAGGCCTTCGACGGCCATGTTGTCCTGGCCATCGATCTTCGGCGTGATCGGCAGCCTTTCCTTCGCGCTGACGCTGATCCTTGGTCGCCGCCTGCGGCAGACGAGCGATGTCACACTCGTCACATGGCAGACGGTCGGTGCGCTGGTCACAGGTCTGATCCTGAGCATTGGCGACTGGCGTGCCGCGTCCGCACTCGACTTCGCCGCCATGCTGGCGCTCGGCATCGTCGCGGGCAGCGCGCATATGATGATCACGCGTGCGCTGAAGCTTGCCCCGGCATCCCTGCTTGCGCCGCTCCAATATAGCCTGCTGCTTTGGGCAATCGTCCTTGGCTACATTTTCTTCGGCGAACTGCCCGACAAACAGATCCTCGTCGGCTCGGTCATCATCGTTCTCGCAGGCCTCTTCATCTTCCATCGTAAGAACATGGTGGACGTCACGTCCAAATCTGACGTGCCGCCCGACGGGCATTAAAGGTCACGCGGTCTTGTGGTGATTTCAGTACCTGGGGAGCCTTTCACTCGGCGCTCTCACAGGTTAAACTCAGCCTGGTATCCATGGCAGTCAGCCGCATCAGATGACGTCGCGACCGCACCGTCCCCTCTGGGCATTCAACATGCGAAGGGGTGATCTGCTCGTCGAATCTCGATTTATTCGATTGTGGCGGATCTTCACCCTGCGCTGTTGTTGTCTTGAGAGTCAGTAGTCGCTTCATGAGGCGCCGGCTAGTTTGCCATGCGAATCCGAGTATGAAACGTGGATCTTTTTGAAAAATCGCCCAAGCAGTCACGAGTGACAGATGCAGGCTCTTGGCTTCTCTATACTGCTGGAATGCATATTTTTGAGTGAGTGCGACAGCGCTCTTGGCTGCGTATCTCGGAAGCTGCGGATTTGCGGCCAGCGAGCGCTTGATAACTTCCAAGGCACCCTGGCCCATTCGTACGTGATTGGATGACATATTGCCCGGATACTCTCTGTATCCCACCAGGCGTTCGGGGACGACTTCGATGCAATAGCGTGCGGCTAGCCTGAGTTCGAAGTCGAGATCTTCGCAGCCTCCGATACCCGCTGCTGCGTAGGAGCTATCAAATCCACCGATCCCGAGTGCAACGTCCCGTCGGACAAGAAGCGCGCTTCCGTTGCCTATATATTTGAACGTCAGATGTCGGGCATAGATATATCCCCTTGCGACATTGGATCCGCCGGGCCGAATGATCTCGTCGTCATGATTGATGACATAATGCAGCACGTAGACCGCAGCCCACCGCGGGGACAAGCGATTAAGAGCGTTTACCTGCTTCTCGATTTTTGTCGGGTGCCAGAGATCGTCCGCGTCAAGGAATGCCACAAATCGACCTGACGATGCTTCGATTCCGGTATTCCTTGCGGCAGCTACACCGCGGTTTGGTGTGGACAGGAGGCAGATCCGTGAATCCGTCATCGCTATTTGCTCGACCAGTTTTGCCGTGTCATCGGTGGACCCGTCATTGACGACAATGATCTCCAGGGCCGGATAGGTCTGGCGCGCAGCGGATCGAAGCGTGTTCTCGATATACGTGGAAGCATTGAAGGCCGGAATGACCACGGAAACCAGCGGCTGGATGGAATGAAAAGCGTCTCCATGATCCATCGATTATTCCTTATGCCAGAGCCGGGACGAGGCAGATTTGATGCTTCATCAGGCTGGCGACGGACGATCGGTGGCTGACGATAATCAGCGTTCGGCCCTGATATTCCCTAAGCAGAAGGGAAAGCACTCTCGCTTCCGTCGCCTCATCGAGCGCATTTGTGGCTTCGTCCAGGAGCAGTATCTCAGGCCGGCCGGCAAGCGCCCGCGCCAGGCCAATGCGCTGCCGCTGGCCGCCCGAAAGCCTTATCGCCTCATCACCCAGCCATTCATCGAAGCCGTAGGGTAATTTCTCGATAAACTCAGTCGCGCAGGCCATATCGGCGGCCCAACGGACATCTTCTTCGGAGATCTCGCGACGGAAGCGGATATTGTCGAGGACCGACCCCTCCATGAGTTCGACATCCTGGCCCGAGACGGCCAACTGCCTCAACCAGCTTGATCGTTCGATGGTCGAAAGATCCTTGCCGTCGAGAGTGATGCGACCCTCCGTCGGCTGGATGAGGTCGAGAACCATGTTGAGGATCGTCGTCTTGCCAGAGCCGCTTGGGCCAATCAGCGCGGTGGTCTCGCCGACCCTAATCGAGAAGCTGACATGGCTGACAGCGGGAACGCTACTGGGCTCATAAAAGAAGGAAACATCGTGGAAAGCAATCTCGCCTTGCAGATGTCGCAACTCTTCCCCGTCAGAAGCTTGTCGGGCATCGTCCGCCTCGGAAATTATATTGAGAACGTTCCGCAAGGAGGCTTCCATGGCATGAAGGCGAAGGATCTGGGAGTCGAACTCCTTGATATGCGGCTGAAGCCTATAGAGAAGGACGGTGGCCGATAATGCTGCGCGGAAATCCACCGGAAGAAACTGCGAAGACAGGATAATCGTCAGGATCACGCCGAATGTCAGCGCCTCGCTCAGTAGCGACGTTGCCGCGTCCAAACGGTCGGAGCGGGACATAGCTTGCCCGACATCTTTGGAAAGGGATTCAAAAATCCGCTGGTAGCGTTTTTCCAGGCCGAAGCTCTTAACCGCCTTTAACGTCTGCAGGGTGGTCCAAGTTAATTGCGCCAAATCCTCCACTGCCAAAAGAGCGGTCTCGCCGATACGCCGATAGGCATTGGCAAACAGGCCGAGCGTCAGGTTGTGGACAATACCGAAGACGATCCCGAGCAGCGCAATCGGCCATGCCATGACCAACATTCCAGCGCCGAAGATAATGATGGTCCCGAGATTGATCCCGAGGCGAACCAGGCTCGCATGCGCCGAAGCGACGGAATAGGATTCAGCGGCGATCACATTCATCACGTCGCTGCGCTCGTAATGCTGAAAGCGCTGGAATGGGATCGTCAGGATTTTTGAATAAAGACGATGCCGGATGCGATTGCTGATCTGATGGCTAACGGTCCCCGCGATAATGGAGTTGGCAAAGCCCAGCACGATCCTGAGGACAATGGCACAGACGAGGATCGTGACCAGCATCGGCTTTGAGATTGCGGTATCGAACTTACCGAAAAAAGCGGGAAGCCAACTGACTGCCGCTCCGGAAGCAGGACCCTGCTGGCCGAGAAGGAAAACGAGGCTGACAAGAAGGGTGATTCCGACCATTTCCATTAGGCCGCTCAGGATGCCGATCACGATCATCACCGCGGTCTTCATCCGAAGCGCTGGAACGAGTTGTAGAAGCTCTCGGAAACGGGCCGCGACGACCAGATTGAAGGCGCCCGTCGACCTGCCGAAAACGGGTCTTCGTACGGTCGTCATGCATCACCCGCGCGCGGCGTGGTGAACCCACCTGCTCGACCGGCAGCAACTGCTTCAACACGATCATGGAATGATGTACCGTTTTCAGGAAATGCGATCTTCATAGCCCCGTCTGTTATCGGCCGGGCAGATGGTGTTGGACGACTTGGCAATCGATTTGCCAGTCGCCGCGCTCGACGTTTAGCCGCGCGCCACAGGAGGCGAGCAGCATGGACAGCAAGTTTTAGAGGGAACCGTCTGGCAATCATCGGCGCCAGTTTTCTGACCTGATCTTGGTCTCCGCTAGCAATTGTCCTGTTGAAATACCATCGCGCCGTGACGAATTCCGCAGTCCTGACGGTGGCGGCAAGGTGTGGGTAGCGTGTCTTGACCTCTGCCATCACCAGGGCATGAGATTTCAACATGCGATACGCATTGCTCGACATGTTTCCCTGGCTGAACCGGTATCCGGTCAGAAAATCAGGAACCACAGCGAAGGGCAGCCTCTCGGCGAGTGCGAGATAAAGCTTCAGATCTTCGCATCCCTCCGCCTTTTGATCACGCAGTGCCGGATCATAGCCACCGCATGCCAGGACATCCGCACGAGGCATGAGCGGCGTACTACCGTTGCCGATAAAGTTTTCCAAAGCCATGATTTCGAACACGTCGCCTTTGTACAGCACGGGTTTCGAATGGCTGAATATCACATCATCAGCGTCGATTGCCGCATACCAGTTGTAGGCGACCGCTCGTCCTTCGGGAAAATTTCCCAGTGCTTGAATCTGCAATTCGATCTTGCGGGGGTGCCAGAGATCGTCGGCATCGATCGGGGCAATGTAGCTGCCGGCCGCTTCGCGGATTGCGAAGTTGCGGGCGCGAGCCACGCCGCCGTTTTCTTGTCTCAGGATCCTGACGCGTGAATCTTGAAGGCGATATTCGGTTGCCAGTTCGTATGTTCCGTCCTGCGAACCATCGTCGACCACGAGGATTTCGAGGCGTTCATAAGTCTGGTTCGATACACTGCGAAGTGTATTCGCGAGGGTTTTCGCAGCGTTGTAGGCTGGGATGACCACCGTGACCAAAGGGAGGAAGGGCGCGCTCATTGCTTCTATCCAATGAACGCATCGGGTTGGCCCATCAGTTCGGCAAAGGCCGTGAGCGGAAGGCCGCCGCGAACTTCAAGGCGCGGCAGGAAAAGTGCAGGGTCGGCAGAGCTCACCCTTGAAGCCTTTGTCGAAAAGCCGATCTCGTAACCGGTGTGAGCGAGAATGCTGGAGACGCGGAAATCGGTGCAGCCGAAGGGAAGGGCGATGGACGTGACAGCCTCGCCCAGCTGGTTTTCGAGCGCATTACGCGATAGAGCGGCTTCGCCCAGCAATGTGGCGTTGTCGAGCGAGCTTGCCGGCCTGTGCGACGCCAGATGAGATCCAAAGCAAATTCCTTGCCGGTGCAGGATCCGGATATCGGCCCAGGACATCAGCGGGGCTGGCTCCCCGTAGGCGGCATCCCAATCCGACCGGCCGCCGACCTTGTCTGTCACCACGAAAACGTCCGCGCCGAACCCGTTCTCAGCCAGAATGGGGAAGGCGTCGGTGAGAAAATCGAGATAGGCGTCGTCAAAGGTTAGGACGACGGGACGTCCTTGGATGGGCTTGCCCTCACGCAGCAGTGCGGCCAGGCCCTGAGCCGTCAGAGTATAATAGCCCTCCCGCCGGAGAAACTGCATCTGCTTGCGGAAGACCTCCGGCGCAACCCGAAATCGACTGAGTGCGTCCGGCCCGTCGAGCGCAATTCTATGATACATGAGTACAGGAACCGAAGTCGTGACCTCGTTCGTCCATGCCGCCCCGCGATCGACGCCGGCCGGCCCCCAGATGATGTGCTTGGCCACATCGGCATCGAGAGGGACGCCATGGGTTTCGATCCGCACGGTCGGTATTGCGGTCTTGCGCTTTGCGAACCGATGGACCGCGTAAAGCTCGGTCTCGATTGTTTCTTCCAGCACAAGATCAGGCAAGTTTGATAGGACCTTCTTGATCGTGCCCACGCCAAACGGATTATTCCAGTCGAAACCGGTTCTGTCGGGTTCGTCGCGACGGATATGCGCATGCGCCGTGACTAGGCAGCCGCCCGGTTCCAGGGCCGCCGCGATCTTCCGGCATACCTGTTCCAGGATCTTCTCATCGTCCATGTAGTACAGGACCTCCGAGCAGACGATCAGATCCTGCTCGGGCGGGAGTTCGCTCTCAACGAAATCCAGGACGCGAAACTCCGTGTTCTGACAGTCCCGACATCTCTCGGATGCCCTCTCGATGGCGCGACGGGAAATATCCGTCGCCGTTAGGAAACCGACCTTCCGTGCAAGTTTTGCCGTGAATATCCCTTCCGCACAGGCGAGCTCGAGTGCTCTTTCGATCCCCTCGGGAATAAGGCTCAGCGTCTGCTCGTATTTGACCTGTTCGTAGACTGAGAGGTAGTTCCACGGGTCCGGGCGCTCAAAAACGCGTTCCCAATATTCCTCTTTCGTTGCGACTTCCGGCAGAACCGTCAGCGTGTCTCCCTTTTCGGGAGGCGCCTCACTCGTCTCAGCAACCGGCCCGGCGAATTTCCGCTCGTAGAATGAATGCACCTCCAACAAGCGCCCGTCATTGTCCCCACACACCTTCGCCGCAGAGTTGATGAGCACGTTCCGGCGTATAGCGTAGGAGAGCTGATTGAGCTGCCGCCGGCGCCCCCGCCGCTGCCGAACGATTTTGCTCAAAACCCTGGTGTTGCGAACGGCTTCGACTGCCCAAGAGCGGGCATAAGAAAAGGTCAAAGCCGCGGGCACGTGATCTCCGGCCCGCAGTTCATCGATGATGAGCCTGAGTTGAGCGCGAACGGAGAGATCTCCCCACAGGGGGCCGACATAGGACCCGATATGTCGCCCTGCGGAAAAGACATGCAGCAACAGCGTATCGGCCCCGTCCGCCTTGGCGACAGGCATCAGCTTGTCCGTATCGACGACAGCCACCTGCAGATGCTCAAGTACGAAGGAGCGCGACATATCCGCCGCCGAGACCGACCAGACAATGAGTTCTTTCAGCCGCCGCCCGGTCCCGTGAAGCGAGTGCTGCTCAAGCAGTTGGACAATTTCGAATAATGCTGGTTTCCAGCGCTCCTGCAGATCGAGAAGATCGGCGGCATGCGCAACTGCCAGACCTGTTTGCAACCCATGCAATATCACTGCGGCGAGTAAGCCTTCATAACCCGCGGCGTTGGGAAATTCCGGAAGAAGCTCTGCTAGCGTGCCTAGATCGGCTCCCACGCACAGGTTTGCTGAAGCGGCCCAGGCGAGCATTCGTAATTGCGCGATAGCCGGCGCCGTCCACAGTGCATGCTCATCGTTCGCCGACCGATTCCCGTTCATGCGCAGGACCTGCGCCCTGGTGGTAACCCGGATCGTATCCCTTACCATTTTATAGGGATCGCCCGAGAGCGAGCCGGCCTTCATACGATAGAAGGCAAGGCATTGGTCGACCTGCCTGAATTCAGCTTCTGCAAACGCGATGCGAAGCCAAAGATCCCAGTCCTCGCAGGTCTGCAACTCCACATCCATGCCGCCCAGCCGAATGAAAAGCTCCTTGGGAAAAACCGCCGCATGAATGGCCAGGGCGCAAAATAACGAGAATTCCCGCTTTGCCCGATCGCCCGCCAGATTGGGGGGCGTTTCGATATCCAGCATCCGACCATCCGGCGTGACACGGCGATAGCTGCAGAAAGCAACTACTGGTTGAATGCCATCCTCGGCAACAGGCAGCATGCTTTCGATGAAAGCGGGGTCCAGCCAGTCGTCCGCGTCGAGCATGCAAAGTAGAGGAGCGGTGGCAAACTCTGCGGCTGCGTTGCGCGCTGCGGCCGCGCCGGCATTCGACTGACGATGGATCAGTATTCGGCTGTCCGCTTTTGCAAAGCCTTCGAGCACATTCCAGGTATCGTCTTTCGATCCGTCATCGACGACCACCGCCTGCCAGTTCGACACTGACTGTTTTTGTAGACTGCCCAGGCAGTCGGTAAGAGTTTCCGCCGCATTATAGGCGGGGATGAGGAACGATATGTTCGGCTTCGATGCGGTTACCATGCTGGCGTCTTCCAGCGGCGAAGGACATACCACGCGCCGTTCAGGCATCCTAGTATTTCGTCCTTGAGGAAGATGTTGTCCGAGGTAGCTTCCTTGCGCAGCCATTTCCCCAACTTTTGAAGATAGTGTCGGGGCAACGAGACCAGGATGCGCCGCAGATTGCCCAGGTTTCCGGTGTTCTGGTACTGGACCAGCAAGGCGGCCACGTGACCGCTCATATACTGACGTATCTGTTTGGCGAGCCCTTTCATCTCCTTGCGATGAAAATGCCAGGAGACCGCCGTCGGCTCGTAACGGCAGGTGCCGCCGTGATGAAGAAGCCGATTCCAAAATTCGGAATCGCCCGAACACCCCGCCGCGCCCATGTCCAGTCGCACGTCGAACAATCCGATATCGTCAAATACCTGTCGCCGGAATGCCTGGCTTGCGCCAGCGCCGATCAGCTCGACGGGTACCGCGTATGGCGCTCTTTGGCGATAGAAGTCCGGACCGAAGTCCTGGCGCTTATAGCCTCTGCCAAATCCCCAATGGGTTTCGAATATCAGTTGCGCGGGCGTGGAAAGCTCTCCGGGAAGGATAAGCCCGGTGACGCACCCGATTTCGGGCCGGTCGAAGGCCTTCATCAGGTTCTCCAACCAGCATTCATGCAGGACCACGTCGTCATCCGTGAAGGCCACGAACTCGGTCTTTGCCGCGCGCACGGCGGCGTTGCGGGCATAGTCCAGCCCGATCCTGTTCTCGCGCACATAGGTCGCGCCGGCCGCCTCCACGACACGGCGCGTGCCATCACCGGTTGAGGCGTTGTCGACGACGATGACCTCAGCCGGTGATAGAGACTGCTTGGGGATCGATGCCAGACATCTGGCCAGTTCGTCCGGCCGATCCTTGGTGCAGATCAGGAGGCTGGCGTCGCGGTTCCTGATCGGCGCCTGCATCACATTCCGAGCGTGTTCAACGGTCTCTGGCAACACGGCGCGCGCTGCCAGCGCGGCTGGGCTCTCTGACCCCTCGATATAGGCCTGACCGACGGGAAGACCTTCGGAGACGAAGACGACAAGCCCGGTGTCAATGGCCGGGGCATTGGCACCAACGTCACCCGACGAAAGATCCAGATATCGGATAGGCACAGGAAAGACATTGTCTTTCATGTCACGCGGGATGACGTCACTCATTGTTACACTCTGCACCAGATGCCGGGGAATTGTTCAGCGTCCTGCCTTGGCCAGCCGGCGGGAACTCGCCTCGGCCACCTCTGCCGCAGTAATGTTCATGTCCTGCCTGAACCAGTCGAGAGTCTTTGCGACGCCTTCCTCATAGCTAATCGTGCACGACCATTCGGGCATCACGTAGTTTGCATTCGTCAGATCTGGCCGTCTGTTTGTCGGATCGTGCGGCGGTGAGGGCTCGAAGACGATCGGAATACCGCCCATCAGCCGCGAGACATACTGAGCCACTTCCAGGACTGCAATCTCCCGATCGTTCCCGACGTTAAGCGGCCCTCTATAATCCGTCTCGTTCATCCAGAAATAACGCGCGAAGCCGTCAATGATGTCGTCGACATAACCCCAGCTTCGGGATTGGAGGCCATCCCCGAAGACCGTTATGGGGCGGCCGGTCAGGGCCTGGGCGACGAAATTCGAGACGGCGCGGCCGTCGTCCGGCCGCGTCCTCGGTCCGTATACGTTGAAGGGTCGAACGATTTTAACGTCCAGACCTTGTGTGCGCTGCATCTCGAACAGCAAGGACTCGGTGCAGCGTTTGCTTTCATCGTAGGATGAGCGTGGCCCGGTGCAATCGACTTGGCCCTTATAGGACTCCGGCTGCGGCGAGACGAGGGGATCGCCATAGACTTCCGAGGACGAGGTGAAACAGAAGCGTCCTCCTTTTTTCAGAAGGTCCAGAAGACGGAACGCTCCAATAAGATTTGCCGAAATGGTTCTCTTGGGTTCCTTCATGTACCACGGCGGCGAGGCCGGAGAAGCAAGGTGGTATACTTCGTCAAACTTGTCCGAGGTTTGAAGCTCTTCCACGTCGGACTGCACGAAATGGAAGCGAGGATCCCTGATATGGGAAATATTCGCCTCACGGCCAGTCCAAAGATTATCAACAACGACCAGTTTTTCGATGTCGGTGCGATTTAAAAGCCTATCGCACAAATGGGATCCGAGAAAACCGGCTCCGCCCGCCACAAGCACTTTCTTCATGACTTCTCCAGCAGATGATACGTTTCTCTTTTCTTATATTTGAGTACTTTCAATCTGAGAAAATGGTCAATAATATGGTCGTTTTTCTGGGATTTAGTGTTAAAATCTTTGTCTAATATCGATAATTACAACCATTCTGCGTAGCCGCGCCTGAATTGAAAAAGATCCTCCGGACTCTTTTGCATCGAACGCAACGATGCTTGAGGCCGGTCGAGTGGCGGTTGCTTTTAGATTTTTGCCGCACTTCTATATGCGAATTGATGCACCGACGGAGTGATCGCCAGCTCATGCGCCGTTTTGGAGGGTGGATCCCGGCGGTCGCCTCCGACGCACCCTCAATGTCATCGATAAAAAGCGACATAAGCGCGTTCTAACTTCTTTTTGCGCCGCACAACACGGACTTAAGTCCGATACGGTCTACTTCTTCTGGGTGAGCACCGAAACCATTGAAGAATGCGGCGATAGGCTAGCCACAGCGCACTTAATTCTGGAATTAATCTCCAGAAAGCCGGAGGGGCTGACTTCAAGATCGGGCTCGGCAAAACCCAGGAGACTTGCAGGAGTTCGGGGTACGCGGTCCTATTTAGACCGACTACCGCTGTCAGGCCGGCATCAAAGGCGACGGAGCTTCTCTCGCCTTCAACAACACGCATCAGGTCGCCTGCACCGTCACGAAACGGCATGAAATCGCAAACGATGGCGGTTCCATCCGCATCCACATGCATTTCTGCGTAAGGAACCACTTTCCCGATTGACAGGACCACTTCGGTCGATATTCTATTATAAAAATCGATATAACATAATTGTGGAACATTAAACCGGGAGTATGAAATGAAGACCTTTGTCGCTTTCCTTCTCGGCACTGCGCTGGTCGCTTTGCCGACAACCTTGATGGCTCAGGAAAAAGACGGCGTGATCAACGTCGCGACGATCGGCGAGCCGCCGACGCTTGATCCGATGTCCTCGACCGCCGATCTCGTCGGCATCGTCACGCAGCACATTTTCGAAACGCTCTACACGTTCGACAAGAAGTGGAACGTCACGCCGCTTCTGGCCGAAAGCCTGCCGGAGATCAGCGCGGACGGTAAGACCTATACGATCAAGCTTCGCACCGGCATCAAGTTCCACGACAACTCCGACATGACCTCGGAAGACGTCGTCGCCTCGCTGAACCGCTGGATGAAGATCGCCTCGCGCGGCAAGCAGGTTGCAGGCTTTATCGACTCCATCACATCAGTCGATCCGGCAACCGTGAAGATCGCACTGAAGCAGCCCTATGCGCCGCTGACCTCGCTGCTCGCCTTCAACAACTCCGCCGCCATCATTATCCCATCCGAGAAGCAGGATGAACCGATGAAGGAATTCATCGGCACCGGTCCCTACATGCTGAAGGAGCGCAAGGCGGACCAGTACATCCAGCTCGTCCGTTTCGACGGCTACAAGTCGCGCGATGGTGAGAGCGATGGTTATGGCGGTGCCCGCCACCAGTATCTCGACGAAATCCGCTTCGTACCGGTTCCGGATCCGAACACGCGCGTCGAGGCTGCCGTTTCCGGCCAGTATGACTATGTCGACTCGATCCCGGTTGAATCCTTCGACAAGCTGAAGGCATCGAGCGCATCGCAGCCGGTTATCCTGAAGCCTTTCGGCTATCCGGTCTTCGTCTTCAATACGAAGGAAGGCATTGCCAAGAACGTCGAGGTCCGCAAGGCCATCCGCCAGGCACTCAGCACGGAAGACATGCTCGCCGCCGCTTTCGGCAGCACGGATTTCTACACGCTCGACGGCGACATCTATCCCAAGCCGTACGTCTGGAATACCAATGCAGGTGTCGAAGGCAATTATAATGTCGCGGACCCCGAAGGCGCGGCCGAAGCGGCCAAGAAGGCCGGCTACAATGGCGAGCCGATCCGCATTTTGACCAGCCGCCAGTACGAATTCCACTACAAGATGGCGCAGGTCGCCGCCGAATATCTGAAGACAGCCGGCTTTGCCGTCGACCTGCAGGTCGTCGACTGGGCAACGCTCACGCAGCGCCGCACCGACGCGAAGCTCTGGGATATCTACATCACCCACAGCCCCTTCCTGCCGGAACCGGCGTTGATCGGTTCGCTGTCTCCGAGCTCGCCCGGCTGGTGGGATACACCGGCGCGCAAGACCGTCGTCGATGCCTTCACGTCCGAGGTCGATCCGCAGAAGCGTATTGCACTGTGGGCCAACGTTCAGAAGGCCATGTATGACGAGTTGCCCTATATGAAGATCGGCGATTTCAACGCCGTTTCGGCCAAGTCGACCAAGCTTGAAGGCGTCGATCCGGCCCCGTGGCCGTACTTCTGGAACGCGTCCATCAAGAAGTAACGCTCCATCGCAGGATACCGGTGCGCCCGCACCGGTATCCCTCTTCATTGTACCCGCCCGGCACCGGGATAGACTTCATGATACGCTACATTCTCCAGCGCCTGCTTGGCATGATCGTCGTGATGTTCCTCGTCGTCACGATCGTCTTCGTCATCGTGCGCGTCACGCCCGGTGATCCGGCAGCCGTCATGCTCGGCCCCGATGCGACGCCGCAGGACATTGCCGATCTGCGCGCCAGCCTTGGCCTCGACCGGTCCATCGGCGTGCAATATCTCTATTATATCGGCCAGTTGCTGAAGGGTGATCTCGGACAGTCGATCTTCCTGAACATGCCGGTGACCTCGGCATTGCTCGATCGCGCCGAACCGACTTTCTTCCTGACGATTTTCTCGCTGGTCATCGCCAGCCTTATCGCGCTGCCGATCGGCATCTATGCCGCCTACCGTCGTGGCTCCTTAGTCGACCAGGCGGCAACGACGCTTGCGATGTTTGCCGCAAGCATTCCGAGCTTCTGGCTCGGCCTCATTCTCATGCAGGTCTTCGCCGTGCGCTTCGGCCTGTTCCCCGTGTCAGGATATGGCGGACCGGGCTCGACCTTCCTCGACCGCATGTACCACCTGACGCTGCCTGCCTTCGCACTTGGCATCGTCTCCTCGGCGCTCATCCTGCGCTTCACGCGCGCCTCGATGCTCGATGTTCTCGGCGACGATTATATCCGGACCGCTCGCGCCAAGGGCCTGATCGAGCGCCGGGTGATCCTCAAACATGCCCTGAAGAATGCACTGATCCCGATCCTCACGGTTCTCGGTCTGACCGCTGCCGTGCTGATCTCAGGTGCAGTCGTTACCGAGACTGTCTTCGGTCTTCCGGGCGTCGGCAATCTCGTCGTGTCAGCCGTTCTGCGCCGCGACTACCCGGTCATTCAAGGGGCGCTTCTGGTGATTGCAGCGCTCTACGTCCTGATCAATTTTGCGATCGACATGCTGTATCTGCTCGTTGATCCGAGGGTACGCTACTGATGACGGATATCGCGATCAAACCGACCGAAAGCGAAGGCCGCAAATTCCTAAGCCGCTTCCTGAAGCGCAAGACCGTCGCTATCGGTGTCCTCGTCCTTGTGATTTTCGTGCTGCTGGCGATCCTCGCGCCATGGGTTGCTCCCTATTCGCCGTCGAAGCTTTCGATCGTCAACCGGCTGAAGCCGCCGAGCGGAACCTACTTCTTCGGTACGGATGAATTCGGCCGGGATGTGCTGTCGCGCACTATCTTTGCCGGTCGACTGTCCCTGCTGGTCGGAGCTGCGGTCGTGGCACTGTCGGCTGTGATCGGCATCACGCTCGGCCTGCTTGCCGGCTTTTTCAAGAACCTCGATACGCCGATTGCCCGGCTGATCGACGCAATGATGGCTTTCCCCGACATTCTGCTGGCGATCGCACTTGTCGCGGCTCTTGGCCCGTCGCTGACGACAGTCATCATTGCGCTGTCGATCGTCTATGCGCCACGTCTTGCCCGCATCGTTCGGGCCTCGACTCTCGTGATCCGTGAACTGCCCTATGTCGAGGCGGCTCAAGCGCTTGGCATTTCGACCTTCCATATCATGACGCGTCATGTGCTGAGGAACCTGCTCTCGCCGATCCTGGTGCAGGCGACGTTCCTCTTCGCGAGCGCGATGCTCGCCGAGGCCGGCCTGTCTTTCCTTGGCCTCGGCGTCAGCCCGGAAATCCCGACCTGGGGCACGATGATTGCCGCCGGTCGCCAATATATCGGTCAGGCCGACTGGATGACGCTGTTTCCGGGTGTCGCCATCATTCTCTCCGTGCTTTCGCTCCAGATGGTCGGTGACGGTCTGCGCGACATGCTCGATCCCAAACTTCGAAAGGACCTTTAAATGACCGGTGAAACGGCGGGCAAGCCGCTCCTCCTCACCAATGTGAAGCCTGTCGGTTTTGGTGCTGGCATGCCTGATGGCGCGATCGACATCCTGGTGGGTGCCGATGGCAGGATCGCCAGGCTCGGTCCGCAGCTTTCGGTCGCTGACGACGTGATGCGCGTGGATGGCAAGGGCGCCTTCGTCTCGCCTGGCTGGGTCGACCTGCATGTGCATATCTGGCATGGCGGCACCGATATCTCGATCCGCCCGTCCGAATGCGGCGTGGAGCGCGGCGTGACGACACTCGTTGATGCCGGCTCTGCCGGTGAAGCCAACTTTCACGGCTTCCGAGAATATATCATCGAGCCATCCAAGGAACGCATCAAAGCCTTCCTCAATCTCGGCTCCATCGGCCTGGTTGCCTGCAACCGTGTCGCGGAACTGCGCGACATCAGGGATATCGACCTCGACCGCATCCTCGAATGTTATGCCGAAAACAGCGAGCATATCGTCGGCATCAAGGTGCGCGCCAGCCACGTGATCACCGGCTCCTGGGGCGTCACCCCCGTCAAACTCGGCAAGAAGATCGCCAAGATCCTCAAAGTGCCGATGATGGTGCATGTCGGCGAACCGCCGGCACTTTATGACGAGGTGCTGGAAATCCTCGGCCCCGGCGATGTCGTCACCCATTGCTTCAACGGCAAGGCGGGTTCGAGCATCATGGAGGACGAAGACCTCTTTAATCTTGCCGAACGCTGTGCATCCGAAGGCATCCGCCTCGACATCGGCCATGGCGGCGCCTCCTTCTCCTTCAAGGTGGCGGAAGCGGCAATCGCCCGCGGCCTGCTGCCCTTCTCGATTTCCACCGACCTGCATGGCCATTCGATGAACTTCCCGGTCTGGGATCTGGCAACGACCATGTCGAAGCTGCTCTCAGTCGGCATGCCCTTCGACAAGGTGATCGATGCCGTCACCCACGCACCGGCCTCGGTCATCAAGCTGTCGATGGACAACCGTCTATCCATCGGCGCACAGGCTGAGTTCACGGTTTTCGATCTCGTTGATTCCGATCTGGAGGCGACCGATTCCAATGGCGACGTCTCGGTGCTGAAGAAGCTCTTCGAGCCGCGTCATGCGATCATCGGCAGCGAGGCCTTCATCTCCAGCCGTTATGTGCCGCGCGCCCGCAAGCTGGTGCGCCACAGCCACGGTTATTCCTACCGGTAAGACCAGAGCATAAAAGAAATCGCATGACAGGAGTTTGCGTGAACCAGTCTCCCGCCGCCGCCGGCACCATCAGCACGTCGCCCTATGAGCGGCTTGCAGCGCTCGGCATTACGCTTCCAGCCTCGCCGCCGCCAATCGCCAACTTCGTCACCCATGTGCAGGAGGGCAATATGCTCTACCTGTCGGGGCAGGGTCCGCGCGAGGCGGATGGCTTCATGCATGTCGGCAAGGTTGGCGCTGAGGTCGGTGTCGAAGCCGCCTACACACATGCGAAGCTGACCGGCATCAATCTGCTCGCCGTCATGCAAGAGGCGCTCGGCGATCTTTCCCGCGTCAAGCGTGTCGTCAAGCTGCTCGGCATGGTCAATGCCGTGCCGGATTTCCTCGATCATCCCGCCGTCATCAACGGCTGCTCGGATCTCTTGATCGACGTCTTCGGCGAAGAGGTTGGACCGCATGCCCGCTCGGCCGTCGGCTTCGGTTCACTGCCAGGAAACATCACCGTCGAGATCGAAGCCATCGTCGCGCTCAGGGATTAATGAGGCTAGCGCATGATTGCTCCGGCCCAACAGATTGAAATTGGAGACACCCATGTCTGAGGACATCCGCACATCGATCGGTCTTCGCCCGGTCATCAACGTTTCCGGCACCATGACGAGCCTCGGCGCATCGATCGTCGTTCCCGAAGCCGTTGCTGCCATGTCGTCGATCTTGCCGCAGTTTGTCGAGATCAACGATCTGCAGCGCAAGGCGAGCGCCGTCATCGCGCGGCTGACGGGCGGCGAAGCGGGCTTTGTGACCGCCTCCTGCTCGGCAGGCATTTCGCTTGCCGTCGCCGGCGCGATCACCGGCAACAATCTTCTCGCCATCGAGAAACTGCCGGATGTTGTGCCGGAAAAGAATGAAGTTCTCGTCCAGATGGGGCACGTCGTCAGCTACGGCGCCCCGGTCGATCAGGCGATCCGCCTTGCTGGCGGCAAGGTTGTGCTGGTTGGTCAGGCGACCTCAACGCACCGCTTCCACATGGAGCACGCGATTACCGAAAAGACGGCAGCGGCCGTCTATGTCGTATCGCACCATGTCGTCGATTACGGCCTTCTGAACCTCAGGGAATTTGTCGAGATCGCCCATGCCAGGGGCGTTCCCGTCATCGTCGATGCTGCCTCGGAATATGATCTGAAGATCTTCCTGGAGCAGGGCGCCGATGTGGCGCTCTATTCCGGCCACAAGTTCTTGGGCGGTCCGACCTCGGGCATCGTCGCCGGCAAGAAGGAACTGGTGCGCAATGCCTTCCTGCAAAACATGGGCATCGGCCGCGGCATGAAAGTCGGCAAGGAAAGCATCTTCGGCGTCATGGCGGCGCTGGAAGCCTGGGAAAAGCGCGACCATGCCGGCATCCGCGAACGTGAGACGAGCTATCTCAATCTCTGGAAGCAGGCGCTGGACGGGCGCCCCGGCGTGACCGCTTTGATCGAGCCGGACCCGACCAACAACCCGCTCGATCGCATGCGAGTGATCATCGACACCGATGAAGCGCACATCACCGCCTGGGATCTCGCCGATGCGCTCGGCCGTGGTTCTCCGCCGATCATCGTGCGCGACCATGAAGTTGAGCACCGCTACTTCTATCTCGATCCCTGCAACCTGCATCCGGGTCAAGAGAAAATCGTCGCAAGCCGCCTGGCAGAGGAACTCGACAAGGCGCGGACCTCCAACGAGATCATCGCAACGCCTTTTGAAAACCGCAGCAAGCGCCGCTTCGACGGTGTGCTGAAGTGGCCGGATTGATCTGGAAGTCCCGAGAAAGTTGAGGAAGCGATCATGACAGGCATCCAGGCACAATCCATCGCAACGGCGGAGCCGATTCTCTCCGTCCAGAACCTGACGACATCGTTTCTGGTCGATGGTGCCTGGAAGCCTGTCGTTCGCAATGTCTGCTTCGACGTAGCACCGGGAGAGACGGTCGCCATCGTCGGTGAAAGCGGCTCCGGCAAGAGTGTGACCTCGCTGTCGATCATGCGCCTGTTGCAGGTGGATTCGAGCCGTATAGAAGGCAAGATCATGCTCGGCGGCCGTGATCTCCTCGGCTTGGCCGAAGATCAGATGCGCAAGGTCCGCGGCAACGACGTCGCGATGATCTTCCAGGAGCCGATGACGAGCCTCAATCCGCTCTTCACGATCGGCGACCAGATTTCCGAGGCATTGCTTTGCCATCGGTCCATGTCGAAGGCCGAAGCGCGTACCGAGACGATCCGCCTGCTCGAAAAGGTGCGCATCCCCTCAGCCGCCTCCCGCTTTGATGAATATCCTCACCGCTTCTCCGGCGGCATGCGCCAGCGCGTTATGATCGCCATGGCGCTCGCCTCACGGCCGAAGCTTTTGATAGCGGACGAGCCGACGACGGCACTCGACGTGACGATTCAGGGCCAGATCCTCGATCTGATCAAGATGCTGCAAGAGGAAGAGGGCACTTCGGTCCTGTTCATCACCCATGACATGGGCGTCGTGGCCGAGATCGCCGACCGCACCGTCGTCATGTATCGTGGCGAGCAGGTGGAGACGGGAGCAACGGCCGATATCTTCCATCGCGGCAAGCATCCCTACACTCGCGCCCTGCTGTCGGCCGTGCCGGTTCTCGGTTCCATGCAAGGCTACGAGCGGCCGTTGCGCTTTCCCGTGGTCAATACGGCGACCGGGGAATCGAACAGTCCGGTCGAGACGGCCGACACGGTTGCTGCGGCATCCCGTCCGGTGCTGGAGGTGAAGAACCTCACCAAGCGCTTCGACATTCATTCCGGCCTCTTCGGCAGATTGACCGGTCGTGTCCATGCGGTCGAGAACGTCTCCTTCGATCTCTGTGCCGGCGAGACGCTGTCGCTCGTCGGCGAGTCCGGCTGTGGCAAATCCACGACCGGGCGCGCGATCATGCGGTTGATCGAGGCGCAGAGCGGTTCCGTCATTGCCGATGGCAAGGATGTGCTGGCGCTCGACAAGGCGGGTATGCGCGAGATGCGCAAGACCGTGCAGATGATCTTCCAGGATCCCTTCGCCAGCCTCAATCCGCGCATCCGCGTCGGCGATGCCATTGCCGAGCCCTATCTGGAGCACAGGATGGGGAGTGGCAAGCAGGCGAAGGAGCGCGTCGCGGACCTCCTTACCAAGGTTGGCCTGACGCCCGACATGGCCTCGCGCTTCCCGCATGAATTCTCCGGCGGACAACGCCAGCGTATCTGTATTGCCCGTGCGCTTGCATTGGAACCGAAAGTCATCGTGGCGGATGAAAGTGTGTCTGCACTCGATGTTTCAATCAAGGCGCAGGTCATCAACCTGATGCTCGATCTGCAGCAGAGCCTGAACCTCGCCTTCCTGTTCATTTCGCACGATATGGCCGTCGTCGAGCGCGTCAGCCATCGCGTTGCCGTCATGTATCTCGGCGAAATCGTCGAAATCGGCCCACGGGCGGCCGTCTTCGGCAACCCGCAGCATGACTACACCAAGAAGCTGATGTCGGCCGTCCCGGTTCCCGATCCCGATCGCCGCCGCGAGAAGCGGACTGTCGCCAACGACGAGATCAAGAGCCCGATCCGGCCTGTCGATTACAAGATCAAGCCGCTTGGGTATCGTGAGATATCACCGGGGCATCTGGTGGCCGTCTGAGCACGCCGATAAGCCGCGGCTGCCGATTTGCGCTGGCGCGGTCTAGTGATTTCTATGTAGCGAGCCTCAATGCTTCGTATCGTCGGCACGGAGCTGGTCGATTGCGTCCAGCGCTTCGTCTGCCGTCCAGCCGGCGCGCAACGCCGCGGCGACGAGCCGAACCTCCGCCTCCATTTCGAGCCTGAGATAAAGTCCCTCCAGGGCCTCTTTGGCGGTAACCACGTGATCGTCATGCGGCACAACATCAACAGTCCGTGCGGTCATAGACAGATTCCTTTCCTTCCTCGAAGTGGGGTTGTGCTTCTTGTTAGGGCGATAACAGGTTCTTTGGTGCCCAAGAGAAAGATGACGCGGCTGCTGCGATTTTGTTCCATGCATTTTACCTCAATCGACGCGAGCGTCGATTTTTTTGCAACGGCGCTGTCTTCGCTCGGAAATGACACGGCCGATGGACCATTGACGAAATTGGGGTAGAACGACAACCCTCCACAAATTCGGGGGCCGAAGGACCTGACCATGCCTCGCTTGCAAGACCTGATCGACTGGATCATCGCCGAAGGACTATCGACAGATACGATCGAGACTCTTTTGCAAGGTGTTGCAGAACGGCTGACGGATCTCGGATATCCGATCCTTCGTACGTCGATCGCGATGCCGTCGATCGATCCCCTGCAGCGGGGATTTTCGGTTGCCTGGTATCGCTCTTCCGGCTTCTCGACCGAGGTTCAAGGGCATGATGAGGCGGGTCAGGAATTGTTCCGGCGCTCTCCCATCTCCTATCTGCTGGCAAATAATCAACAATATGCCCGCTGGCGCTTGCCGCCAGGACCGGACACTCCGCCGCTTCCGCTGCTGACCGAGTTGGCTGAACTCGGCGCCACCGACTATCTGATGAAGCTTGTTTCATTCCCCGGCGATACTGCGCTTGCGGGCGTCAGCTTCTCCATCGCCGTTGATGACCCCGATGGCTTTTCGGACAGGCTGATCGCCGATCTGGAGAAATTGGTGCCGGCGCTGTCGCTTGCCTGTTGCCGCATCGCCACCACGCGTGTCGCGGCGGATGTGCTGGCCGTTTATACAGGCACCAGGACCAGCAATCGTATCCTGAGCGGTCATATCCGTCGTGGCGACGGTACGGCGGTTTACGCAGCGATCCTTCTCGCCGATCTCAAGAGTTTCACTTCGCTCAATGAAAAACATGCGCCCGAACGCATCGTTGCCTGGCTCAACGAGCACTTCGAGGCGATCGGCGCTCCGGTCGAGCAAGCGGGCGGGGAAATATTGAAGTTCATGGGCGATAGTCTGCTCGCCATTTTCTCCGCCGATATCGACAACCCCGCCGAGGCATGTGGCCGTGCCCTATCGGCGGCGCGTGCTGCAATGGATGCCAATGCCGATGTCAATCGCAGGCGGGCGGAAGCGGGGGAGCCGGAACTGCTTGTCGATATCGTGCTTCACGTCGGCGAAGTCTTTTATGGAAATGTCGGTGCGGTACGCCGTCTCGACTTCACGGCCATCGGCAGAGCGGTCAATGAAGCGGCGCGCATGGAGAAGCTCGCCGATATTGTCGGCCGCAGCCTGTTGGCATCAGCCGATTTCATTTCGCAGGCGCCAGGCCGTTTTGAGAAAGCGGGCACTTTTCCGCTGAAGGGTGTCGCTCGTCCAGCGACGATTTACGCCTGGTCGGATTGACGGTCGACTTGCTCGAAGCGTCAATGAAGTCTTGCCAGCGCGGCCGGGCGGGACGCATGCCGGCCGCGTATCGGATCAGCTTCCGGCAGATGTTTTGAGCCCGAACAGGGCCTCGGCGTTGCGGAAGCAGATCTTCTCCATGTCTTGCTTGGAAGGATCGAGTGAGTTCAGGATCTTCAGCGTGTCGCGGGTCTTACGACTTCCTAATGCGCATCAAGACGCCGCCGGCGGGTCCCCGCTATCATGATCGACGACTTGGATCGGTTGACACTGGAGCGCGTTCGCACGCGCGATAAGTCCGTTAAGCAGCAGCCGAAAGAAGAGTTTCACTACCGTGCCCTCCCGCGTCAGGCGGCAGATTTGCTGCGCATATAGTTCCGCCAGCCGCCGAGCGCCGTGATCTCCTCGGCTCCGTTAACGGCGTGGGATTCGCAGAGGAAGCAAGACGCGTTAGAACCATCCTCCAGGGTGACCTTGCCGATGCCGAGCGGTGCCGGGATCTTGGCGACAAACCGGCCGAAGCCTTCCGGCGGTAGCGCCCAGACCTCGACCTCCAGCCCAAGCCCGTCATATCCCGGCTCGCGTATGAGGCCGGGCTTCTGCGGCACGGTATTCGGCAGCACGAAGAGGCGATAATCGCCTGCGGTGCGGCAGGCCTTTACCAGCTTGCCGCCCAATGTGGTCAGCTCGTGATTGAGCGGCATACCCGTCAGATGCGCGCCGACCACGGCGATGGCGATGGAATCGTCCGCCGGCGCGGCGACCCGGCTCTGCTTGGGAAGGGCGGCCGCACGATCGATACCCATGCCGGCGGCGGCTGCACGATGCAGCGCATCGGCTAGGGGAGCCAGCGCGTCATCGGTGAAAGCAGGTGCAATCAGCGTCACGCCGCCCGGCAGGCCATTGTCACCGAAGCCCGCGGGAACGGCGATCGCGGCGCAATCGAGCAGGTTGACGAAGTTCGTATAGCGACCGAGCCGGGCGTTGAGCACGATCGGATCGGCGAGCATGTCGGCGACCTTATAGGTCGTCGGTGCAGTTGGCAGCAACAGCAGATCAGCCTTTGCCCATTCGGCTTCCGTCTTGCGCCGCAGTTCCTCGAGCCTGTAGCGACCGTTGAAGGCGTCGACGGCGGTCTTGCCTTTCGCACCTTCGATGATCTTACGAACCGTGGGATCGAAATCGACGGCATTGCTCGCTAGAAAGTCTTCAACGGCAGCCAGACGCTCGGCAACCCAGGGGCCGTCATAGAGCAGGGCGGCTGCTTCGCGGAAGGGCGCATAGTCGAAAGGGACGATGGTGGCGCCGAGTGCCTTTGCGCGCTCGATCGCCTGATCGTAGAGCGTCTCAACGCCGGCATCACCGAAGAATTCCCGCTCCGCGCCTTCAAGCACGCCAATGCGCAGGCCGGTGGCCGGAAGGGTAGCAGGCTTGGCGTGCCTGGAAAAAGCGTCGGCGGCATCGAAGCCCTCGGCAATCTTGCGAATCTCGACCCCGTCACCGACAACAGCGGCAAAGATGGTGATGCAGTCGACGCTCTTGCAGGCTGGCACCGCGCCGGTATTCGACAGCAGGCCCGGAGTCGGCTTGATGCCGACGAGATTGTTGAAAGCGGCTGGCACACGGCCTGAGCCGGCAGTATCCGTTCCAAGCGCAAAGGCGGCCAGGCCGGATGCCACCGTCACGGCCGAGCCGGAGCTCGAACCGCCGGATATATAGTCGGCGTCGAATACTGACCGAGGCGCTCCATGGGGCGAGCGCGTGCCGTTGAGGCCGGTCGCGAACTGGTCGAGATTGGTCTTGCCGATCACGATCGCGCCCGCCGCCCGCAGCCTGGCGACGACGGTTGCGTCCCTCTCGGGCTGATAGGCAAAAGCCGGGCAGGCGGCTGTGGTCGGCAGACCTGCTACGTCGATATTGTCTTTGACGGCGAAGGGCATGCCCCAAAGCGGCAGGCTGTTTGGCGTTGGCGCGCGCTCCATCAGGGCGCGCGCCTCGGCCCGCAACGTGTCATCAGGCGTCGGCGTGATGAAGATTGCCGGGTCCTTCGAGGCGGCACGACGGGCAATCACGGTCTCGATGACATCGAGCGGGGTTGTGCCCGCCTCATAGGCTGCGCGAAGGCTTGTCAGATCAAGAATGGTCGGCAGCATAGGTCAGCATTCCTCCAGAACAACAATGATATCGCCCGCTTTGACGTTTCGTCCGGGTCCGGCGCGCAGGTCGCGGACACGGCCCGGAGCATGTGCGGTGACGTTGATTTCCATTTTCATGGATTCGATTATGGCAAGCGTGTCGCCGGCCGCGACCGGTACGCCCGGCTCGACCAGCAGTTTCCAGATATTGCCGGGTACGGCGCTGGCAACGCCGAAGCACCCCTCGGGAATATCCCCGTCCAGGCTTTCACCTGCGCCTTCGTCAGCGACGAAGCTGTCGAGGCCCGCCTCCTTCCAACGTCGGCGCTCGGCATCGAAGGCCGCCTGCTGTCGTGTCTTGAAGCGGCCGATCGAGGCGGCATTCGTCTGCAGTTCCGCCTCATAGGCGGCATAGGAGAATTCCGCTTCCTCGATCCTGACGGGGTAGCCGCCATGCGGGAAGGCGCTGCGGGCTTCCGCCAATTCCTGGTGGCTGACCGGGAAGAAGCGGATCTGATCGAAGAAATCGAGCAGCCACGGCTTGTCCTTGGCGAATACCGGCGTCTGCCGCCACGTATTCCACATCTGGATGGTGCGGCCGAAGAGCTGGTAACCGCCAGGGCCTTCCATGCCATAAATGCACATATAGGCGCCCCCAATGCCGACGGCATTTTCCGGTGTCCATGTGCGGGCCGGGTTATATTTGGTCGTTACGAGCCGATGGCGCGGATCGATCGGTGTGGCGACCGGCGCGCCGAGATAGACGTCGCCGAGGCCGAGCACGAGATAGCTGGCGTCAAAGACGACATCGCGCACCGCCTGTTCATCCGCCAGGCCATTGATGCGGCGGATGAACTCGATATTGGACGGGCACCATGGCGCGTTCGGCCGCACGAGCTCCTGATACTTGCGCATGGCAAGTTCCGCATCCGGATCGTTCCAGGACAGCGGCAGATGCACGATGCGGCTCGGCACCTTGACGTCCTGGGCTGCCGGCAGGCTTGCCTCGATCTCGGCGAGCAGGCCAAGCAGGCGCTTGCGGGTCAAATTCGTACCGTCATAGTGAATCTGCAGCGAGCGGATGCCAGGCGTGAGATCGATAATCCCTGGCAGACGCGCTTTCGATACAGCCTGCATCAGGAGATGAACCCTGAGCCGCAGAGCGATATCGAGCGTCATCGGCCCATACTCGACCAGCAGATTGTCGTCGCCCTGCCGGCGGTAGACGACGGAGACAGGTCCATCGTCACGGTGGCCGACGATCGGCGAGCCCGCCTCTTCCTTCGCTCGACGCACCGCCGGGCCGACAATCGGATCCTCAGAACGTGAAACGGGATGGAAGCGGATGCGGTCGCCCGGTTTGAACTGCCCCATCTTCCACTGCTCGTCGCGGGCGATCACCGCAGGGCAGACGAATCCGCCGAGGCTCGGTCCGTCCGGACCGAGGATGATCGGCATGTCGCCGGTAAAATCGATCGCGCCGATGGCATAGGCGTTGTCATGCAGATTTGAGGGATGAAGGCCCGCCTCACCACCATCGCTGCGCGCCCATTTCGGCGCCGGGCCGATCAGGCGCACACCGGTGCGGGCGCTGTTGAAATGTACTTCGTAGCTCGTCGAAAACAGCGTCTCGATATCGTCTCCCTCAAAGAAATCGGGAGCACCATGCGGGCCATAGACAACGCCGACATCCCATTCGCGGGTCAATTCTGCCGGCTCTGTCGCCGGTTTCGGCGGCCCGACAGCAGCCTCTCTGGCAAGATGCAGTACATGGCCGGTCTTCAGCGTACCGGTAGCGTTGCCCCCGAACTGGCCGAGGCCGAAGGTGGCGCGTGAACCGAGCACGACGGGAGCGGCAAAACCGCCTGCCACGGCCAGATAGGCCCGCTGCCCCGGCCCATCAATGCTGCCGATCGAGAGGATTTGACCGGCGCGGATAGTCACGGCTTCGCCATGCGGCAATTTCGCGCCATCAACGCTTATCGCCATCCTGGCACCGGCGAGCGCAACCACCGTATCGGTATGGAATTTCAGGACCGGCCCCGAAACCGTCAGTTCCAACGCCGCAACCATATCACCGTTGCCGAGGAGGCGGTTGGCATGGCGGAACGAGCGCTCATCCATCGGACCGCTCGGCGGCACGCCGACATGCCACAGGCCGAGGCGACCCGGCAGTTCCTGGATGCTCGACTGCGCGCCCGGCGCAAGCACCTCGATGACATCGGGTACGAAGGAAAAGTCACGCAGCGCCGTCGTTGCCACTTTGCCGCTGGCGAGTAGATCCGAACCGGCGATGGCGCGGAGGTAATCCAGGTTGGTCTCGATGCCCGATATCGATGTGCTCGAAAGCGCGGCCTTCAGCTTCTCGATCGCTGCCGGGCGATCCTCCGCAGAGACGATGATCTTGGCGAGCATTGGATCATAGAAGGGCGTCACCTCCGTGCCGGTCTCGACCCAGCCGTCGATACGCGCATCATCAGGGAATGACACCTCCGTCAGCAGCCCGGCGCTTGGGCGGAAATCTGCATGCGGCATCTCCGCATAGACGCGCATCTCGATCGCTGCACCCTTCGGCTGCAGGGTCTCTGTGCCGGAGAGCACGTCTTCGCCCGCCGCCTGGCGGATCATCCATTCAACGAGGTCTATGTCGAATACAGCTTCCGTCACGGGATGCTCGACTTGCAGGCGGGTGTTGACCTCAAGAAAATAGAATTCCTCGCGCTGGGGATCATAGATGAATTCGATGGTACCGGCCGATTCATAGGAAACGGATGCGCCAAGATCGATTGCCGCCTTGTGCAGGCGCTTGCGGGTTTCGGCTGAAAGGCCCGGTGCCGGCGTTTCTTCAACGACCTTCTGATTGCGCCTCTGCAGCGAGCAGTCGCGTTCACCGAGCGCGATCACCTTGCCTTTGCCGTCACCGAAGATCTGCACCTCGACATGCCGAGCTTCTGCGACGAAGCGTTCGATATAAACGCGCGCATCACCAAAGCTCGCCCGTGCGGTGCGCTGCACGCTTTCGAACGAAGCCTTGAGGCTTTCCGGATCACCGCAGAGCTGCATGCCGATGCCGCCGCCGCCGGCCGTGCTTTTCAGCATGACAGGATAGCCGATCGTTTCTGCAGCAGAGAGTGCTTCGTCGGCGCTCGATAGCAGGCCAGTACCGGGCAGGAGCGGCACGCCGCTCGCCTTGGCGAGTTCGCGGGCCGTGTGCTTGAGTCCGAAGGCTGAAAGATGCTCGGGTCGCGGGCCGATGAAGGCGATGCCTTCGGCGGCCAGGCGCTCAGCAAAGCCGATATTTTCCGACAGGAAGCCGTAGCCAGGATGCACCGCATCGGCACCGGTCGCCTTGCAGGCAGCGATTACGGCATCGACGTTGAGATAGCTTTCGCTGGCCGGCGCCGGGCCGAGGCGGACAGCTTCATCGGCCATCATGGCAGGCTTGGCAAAGCGGTCGGCATCGGAATGGACGGCGACGGAGGCGATGCCCATCCGTCGCAGCGTCTTGATGACCCGGATGGCGATTTCGCCCCGGTTGGCGATCAGGACTTTCTTGAACATGCTCAGTCCTCGCCATCCCAGATCAGCACCCGGATCGGCGTCGGATCGAAGCCGTTGCACGGGTTGTTGATCTGCGGGCAGTTGGAGATGACGCAGAGCACGTCCATCTCGGCGACGAGTTCGACATAATCGCCCGGCGCGGAGATGCCGTCGACGATCGTCATCTCGCCATTCGGCTTGATCGGCACGTTCATGAAGAAATTGATGTTCGGGACGATGTCGCGCTTGCCCATGCCGTGTTTGCTGACTTCGAGGACGAAGTTGTCGCGGCAGGCGTGCAGGTATTTCGTGCCATGACCGAAGCGCACCGTATTGCTCTCGCAGGAGCAGGCGCCGGCCGACGTGTCATGGCGGCCGCAGCTGTCTGCCGTCATGGTGAGCATGACATTGCCTTCGTTCGACATGATCTTCGTGCCGATGCCGACATAGGCGGCACCCTGCATGCGCATCGTATCCTGGTTGGAATAGCGCTCGGAGAAATCGCCGGCACGATAGAAGAGTGTGTCGATAGCCTGTTGGCCGCAACTGTCCTCGATGCGGATCGTCTGGCCCTTGCGCACAATGCCGGACCATGGGGCTTCTGCCGGAATGAAGTGATCCTGCGCGGCATTTTCCACGGTGCGGGCAGGGGAGGTCTGGATGAAATCGGACATCGTCTTCTCCTCAGGCCTGCATCAGGGCGTTGTTTTCGAAGCCGCGCACGGCTTCAGCGGTTGCCGTCCGGCAAAGATCATCCGTGGCCGGAACTGCAGCCTTGTAGCGCGTGACGACGATCGGCTTTGGCTGATAGGCCGGATCGGGATCAAGCGGATGCGGGCAATTGGAAAAGCCGACCAGCATGTCCATTTCTGCACGCAGCTCCACATAGTCGCCGCTGTTGGAGAGCTTCTTCTGCCAGCCGAAACCACCGGCCTCGGCGAGGCGAACGGGCGCGAAGAGATTGAGGATGCCGGGTATGTCGCGACGGTCGAGGCCGAGCTTGCCGGCGACGAGGACGAGGTTGTCCCGGGTATTGCGCGTCTTCTCGCCGGGATATTTGTCTGCATTCGAGGCGGCCGTCGAGCCGCCCATTAGGCAGTCATGGGCGCCGGAACTGTCCTCGATCATCGAGAACATGACGCGGCCCATGTCGGAGAAGATCACGCGCCCCTTGCCGAGCGCCGTCGTCCACTGGACCTTGGCGGTATCGACCAGATTAATGCGCTCGCTGGTATCGGCCGCGTTCCAGGCGACGAGCGCCACGGTGGAGTTGCCCTCGGCCTGATCGATGCGGATCGCCTCGCCACGCAAAAGCTTCGTCGACCAGTACCAGCCGCCCGGGATGGTCTCCTGATGAACGATGGTCGCGGCATCGATGGCCAGCGCCGGCAGCGGGCTCGGACCGGGTAGCACCTTGGGGGCGAATTCCAGACCCTTCTTCTGATGCTCCTCGTAGCGCGCGCGGTTGGCGGCAATCTCTTCGGGCGAGCGTCTCACATGCATCATAGCATCTCTCCTGATGGTGCCAGGTCGTCCCGGCCGTGCCCCAGGGAAGCGACCGGGCCGTCCCGGTCGGGGCTGAAGATCGACGACTGGCCGGCAAGGCGCGGCGGCCAGATGGAAATGTCCTTGGTGATGGTGGCGCCGTAACGCTCCTTCTCTTCCGGCCGGTCGCGGCGGCGTTCGAAGGCGACGACACGGCTCGCAAGGGTGAAGGCTTCGCGCATGTCGTGCGTTACCATGACGACGGTCATCTGCGTCTCGTGCCAGAGCCGCTTCATCAGCGTGTGGATCTCGGCGCGGATGCCGGGATCGAGCGCGCCGAAAGGCTCGTCGAGCAGCAGAACCTTCGGCTTCATGATCAGCGCCTGGGCCAGCGCAAGGCGCTGCTGCATGCCTCCGGAAAGCTGAGCCGGATATTTGCCTTCGGAACCGGCGAGACCGACCTCGGCAATCAGCCGGCGCGCGTCTTCCAGCGCGTTGCGGCGGGCTGCACCGAAGAGCCTCGCCCTGTAGCGTGCGGCGGTCAATTCCTTGCCGAGCAGCACATTGCCGAGCACGGTCAGGTGCGGGAAGACAGAATAGCGCTGGAAGACGACTCCACGATCTGGCCCCGGTTCCGGTGGCAGCGGCTCACCATCGAGCAGGATCTTGCCCTTTGTCGGCCGCTCCTGACCAAGCAGCATGCGCAGAAATGTGGACTTGCCGCAGCCGGAGGGTCCGACCAGGGCGACGAAGGCGCGTGCAACGACGGTCAGCGACACGTCCTCGAGCACGATCTGGTCGCCATATTCCTTCCAGACCCTTTCGATCCTGAGTTCACTCATGCCTGTCTCTCCAGTTCCGACCAGGGGAAGACGGCGATGCGCAGGCGGTCGAGCAGGGTGTTCATCACAACGGCAAGCAGGGTGATCCAGACCACATAAGGGAAGATGATATCCATCGAGAGATAGCGGCGGACGAGAAAGATGCGGTAGCCGAGGCCGGAATCCGAGGAGATCGCTTCCGCCGCGATCAGAAACAGCCATGCCGGGCCGAGCTGCAATCTGAGGCAGGTAATCAGCCGCGGCAGGATCTGCGGTAGCACGACACGCAGGCCGATCTGCCAGGAAGAGCCGCCGAGCGTTTCGGCCTTGACGATCTGTTCGCGAGGCAACTCCAGCGCCTTCAGCGCCAGGTCGCGGATCATCGTCGGCGCGACGCCGATGACGATGAGGGCAATCTTCGAGGTTTCGCCGAGCCCCATGACGATGAAGAGGATCGGCAGGAGCGCGAGCGGCGGCACCATGGAGATGACAGCGACGAAAGGGGAAAGCAGCGCTCTCAGATAGGGCAACATGCCGATCAGCATGCCGACGACGAGCGCAATTGCGGTGGAGATCCCGAGGCCGGAGAGCAGCCGGATCAGGCTTGCTCCCGTATCCGACCAGAGCAGATATTCACCAGTGCGCTGGTCGGCGACGAAAGCCAGGCGGTTGATCGCATCGGCAAAGCCCGCAAGGCTTGGCAGAAGCTTGTCATTGGTGTTTTCCGCCAATCGCGCGGCCGAACCGAACGCATAGGCGACGACGAGCAGCACGAAGGGCAGCGTCATCAAGGCAAACTGCGCGCCCCGGCTCGGCCTCGTGTTGATCCAACGCATGGGAAATGCTCCGCTGGTGAAGGGAAGGGGCGCGGATAAGCCGCGCCGCCATTGCGATCAGAGCGAACCGTCGGCGGCTGCCTTCATGTAGGTCTCG
>Ga0102588_1000627_pt1 | contig 35092 bp, 30 predicted proteins | sample AraplaMF_Col_mMS_FD_76854 | JGI IMG/M metagenome (GOLD analysis project Ga0102588, IMG submission 76854) | Arabidopsis root microbial communities from the University of North Carolina, USA - plate scrape MF_Col_mMS (SPADES assembly) (version 2) | ecosystem: Host-associated > Plants > Roots >...
GATATTGCGATGAAAGAACATAATCGTGCGACGGTCGCAGACCTGCTCGCGCTCAAGGGAAAGCGCCAGCTCACCATGCTGCGCATCACCTCGCTCGAGGAGGCGGAAGCCGCCGAGAAGGCCGGGATCGACATGGTCTCGGTGCCGCCCGCTCTGCTCGGACCGGTCTTTCGCGAGGCCGCACCTTCGCCATTCGCCATTCCTGGCCTCGAATATGGCGATCACGTCTCCGCTGAAGAGTATATGCGCGAGGCCTTCAAGGCGTTGAAGGCGGGCGGCGATGCCGTCTATTGCGCCGCGCGCCTGCAGACCATCCGCCGCATGCGCGACGAGGGCATTCCCGTCTGCGGCCATGTCGGCCTCATTCCGTCGAAAGCCACCTGGACCGGCGGTTTCCGCGCGGTCGGCAAGACAGCGGCGAGCGCCTTCGAGGTCTGGCGGCAGACGAAGACGCTCGAAGAGGCAGGTGCCTTCGCGGCCGAGATCGAGGTCGTTCCCGGTGATGTGGCGGCGGCGATTTCCAACAACACGTCGATGCTGATGATCTCGATGGGTGCCGGCCGCGGCTGCGATGCGCAATATCTCTTTGCCGATGACGTGCTCGGCGCCAACCGCGATCACACGCCGCGCCACGCCAAAGTCTATCGCAACTTCGCCGCCGAATATGACCGGCTGCAGCGCGAACGCATCGCCGCCTTCAGCGAACTGGCCGAAGATATCCGCTCCGGCGCCTATCCGGAAAAGCGCCATCTCGTCGGCATCGACGAGGCCGAACTGCGCAATTTCCTGCATCGGCTGGAAGCGGAGAGGTGAGAGCCTGCGGGTTCCCGCTCGCGCAGAAAACGCCGTCAATGCAACGGCGTTTCGCCGAGCCGCGCTTCCACATTCATTCGCTTGTGCAGGATACGGACGATACCGGTCCGGCCGTCTTGAAGCACTCGATAGAACAGGAAGTGCGAATTGACAGCGAGCTTAAACACGCCGGGCCAGATATCATCGATCGGCCGCCCGCTCCGGGCGCCTGATCCCAGAGCTTCGCAGGCGTTGCGAATATCGTTGATATAGCGGTCCGCCTGTTCCTGGCCCCAGTTGTCGAACGTGTAGTCCCAGATATCCTCAAGATCGGCGACGGCGGCCTTGGAAAGGACGTGGCCTTTCATTTCGTCCGAGTCCGGCGCTTCCGGTCGAGGAATGCGTCGAATTCGAAATCTTCGGCTTGGCCGCTAGCGACACCGGTGCCGATCGCATCGCGCAGCGCCTTCACTTTGGCCTCGTGCTCTTCCAGAAGCCGCAGGCCGGCACGGATGACCTCGCTCGCCGAGCCGTAGCGCCCTTCAATGACCTGCCGTTCGACAAAGCCCGCAAAATGATCGCCCAAAGCAATGGATGTGTTTTTGGACATGAGAGCCTCCTTGTTGTTACCAATATATACCAAAATTTGGTAATCCTCAATTCAGCGCGAGCCTCTTTGCCATTGGCATCGGTGCCGCCCTATGTCAGAGAATAGATCCATCAGGAACAGATTCTCCGGCGCCGGTGACGATAGGCTTTGCACATGCGGAACTGATCGCGGTTCTCGTCGCGGTGACGGGCGATGAGCCACGCGTCATGACGATCCGTAATGGCGATGCGCTGCCGTCGGGCTCCTTCGAAATGGGCCATCGCACGCTGCAATCCGGCCTGCGCGAATGGATCCAGGAGCAGACCGCCCATCCCGTCGGCTTCCTGGAACAGCTTTACACCTTTGCCGACCGCGACCGGAACAATGATATCCAGGGCGGTCGCACCATCTCGATCAGCTATCTCGGCCTCGTCAACGAACAAGCGAATGCGGGGAGGCCGGGCTGGCATGGCTGGTATGAATATTTCCCCTGGGAAGACCATCGCGACGGACGTCCCGCCATCATGGACGAACTCATTGCGCGGCTGCGCCTCTGGGCCGATGTCGATCCGATCAGGCGCGAATACCGTCATCGCCGCGCCGATTTCACCTTCGGGCTCGACGGCGGCGGCTGGAACGAGGATCTGACGCTGCAGCGCTACGAGCTGCTCTACGAGGCAGGCCTCGTTGCCGAGGCGGGTTGCGGCAAGGCCGACAATCTCGGCCGGCCGATGTTTGCCGATCACCGGCGGATTCTCGCGACCGGTATCGCCAGGCTGAGGGCCAAGATCAAATACCGCCCTGTCGTTTTCGAACTCATGCCTGAGAGCTTCACCCTGCTGCAATTGCAGCGGGCGGTCGAAGCGCTCGCGGGTCTGACGCTGCACAAGCAGAATTTCCGCCGCCTGATCGAGCAGCAGGAACTGGTGGAGGAAACCGGCGAGGCGACGAGCGAAACCGGCGGCCGGCCGGCCAAGCTCTTCCGCTTCCGCCAGACCATCCTCGAAGAGCGCGCGCTCGCCGGAACGAAATTACCGCTCTCCCGCAATTGACATATGCTCATCGTGAGAATATCTCTTTTGCGCATGATATGCTCAAATCGAGCATAATTGATGGAGCCGGCCATGAACCACCTCGTTTCCGCGTCTTCCCTCTATGACCGCGTCAGCCGCGTCATTCCCAAAGCCGAATGGATAACGTTTCAGGACGATGTCGATGCGATCCTCGAGCTGAAGCGCAAGCGCAACGCCGTCATTCTCGCGCATAACTACCAGACGCCGGAAATCTTCCATGGCGTCGCCGATATCGTCGGCGACAGTCTGGCGCTTGCCAGAAAGGCGATCGAGGTCGATGCCGACGTGATCGTGCTCGCCGGCGTGCATTTCATGGCCGAGACGGCAAAGCTGCTGAACCCGGAAAAGACGGTGCTGATCCCCGATATGGGCGCCGGCTGTTCGCTGGCCGACTCGATCACGCCCGAGGATGTCGCGCTGCTGCGCCAGGCCCATCCGGGCGTCCCTGTTATCACCTATGTCAACACCTCGGCTGCCGTCAAAGCCGCCTCGGATATCTGCTGCACCTCGGGCAATGCCAAGAAGGTGGTCGAATCCCTCGGCGTGCCCAAGGTGCTGATGATCCCGGACGAATATCTCGCCCAGAATGTCGCCAAGGAAACCGATGTCGAGATCATCGCCTGGCACGGGCATTGCGAGGTCCATGAACTCTTCACTGCGGATGATGTGCGCCAGCTGCGCGAAAACCATCCGGGCGTCATGGTGCTTGCCCATCCCGAATGCCCGCCTGAGGTCGTCGCCGAGGCCGATTTTGCCGGCTCCACCGCTGTCATGTCCGATTATGTCGGGCAGAGGAAGCCGGCCCGCGTCGTGCTGCTCACCGAATGCTCGATGAGCGACAATGTCGCCGTCCATCATCCCGATGTCGAATTCATCCGCCCCTGCAATCTCTGCCCGCATATGAAGCGCATCACGCTCTCCAATATCCGCACGGCACTTGAGGAAAACCGCCATGAAGTGACGGTCGATCCCGCGGTTGCCGTCGCTGCCCGGCGCGCTGTCGAAAGGATGCTTTCGATATGAGCGAGATTGCTGACCAACTAACCGGCCGCACCGTCATCGTCGGCAGCGGCCTTGCGGGATTGATGGCGGCGCTGACCCTTGCTCCGCAGCCGGTTGTCATCGTCACCCGCGCCGGTCTTGGCGCGGAGACATCGAGCGCCTGGGCGCAAGGCGGCATCGCGGCCGCTTTGGGGGCTGATGACAGCGCCGCGCTGCATCTTGCCGATACGCTCGCTGCAGGCGACGGGCTTTGCGATCCTGCAATCGCTGCCGGGATCGTCGCCGAGGCGCCTGATGCCATTGCCGCGCTGGAACAGGCGGGCGTGTGCTTCGACCGGGCGGCGGATGGCGCCTTGTCGCTGGGGCTGGAAGCAGCCCATAACCGCCGCCGCATCGTGCATGCGCAAGGCGACGGATCGGGTGCGGAGATCATTCGTGCGCTTGTCGCTGCCGTTATCGCGACACCCTCCGTCACCGTGCTGGAAGGCCTGGAAGCCCGTCGCATCCTGACGGATGAGGAGGGCGTAACCGGCCTCGTCTGCGCCGGCGAGAATAATGCAATCCTCCTGCCGACGCGTCGGATTGTTCTGGCGACCGGCGGCATTGGCGGGCTCTATGAAGCGACCACCAATCCGACCGGCAATTTCGGCCAGGGCATCATGCTGGCGGCACGCGCCGGCGCGGCACTCGCCGACATGGAATTCGTGCAGTTTCACCCGACTGCGCTGGATTCCCGCCGCCGACCCCTGGCGCTCGTCAGCGAAGCCGTGCGCGGCGAAGGCGCCGTGCTCGTCAATGAGCGTGGCGAACGTTTCATGGCCGACGTGTCGGGCGCAGAACTTGCCCCGCGCGATGTCGTAGCGCGCGCCATCAGCGCTGAACTGGCGCGCGGCGGACGGGTCTTCCTCGACGCCCGCGGGGTGCTTGGGAATCGTTTCGCCGCCCGCTTCCCTGTCATCGACGCGCTCTGCCGGGAGGCTGGCATCGATGCGAGCTGTCAGCTCATCCCTGTGCGCCCCGCCGTCCATTATCATATGGGTGGGGTCGCGACCGATGCTGCCGGCCGCAGCTCCGTTTCCGGGCTCTGGGTTGCCGGCGAGGCAGCCTCTACCGGCCTGCATGGTGCAAACCGGCTCGCGAGCAATTCACTGCTGGAAGCCGCCGTCATGGGCATGCGCGCCGCGCGTGACATTCTCTCGATGCCGGCTGCAGAGCCGCCGGTGGCTGAGACCGGCATTGCGCTGCCGGCTGCGGCCGATCTCTCCTGTATCCGGCCAGTTGTCTCGCGCCATCTCGGCGTGCTGCGCAATGCAGGAGCGATCCATGGCGCCGTCGCAAGCCTGCTGCCGCTTGCCGAAGTCGATGGTGCGGCCTCCGATCCCGCCGTCGTTGCGCTGTTGATTGCGGTTTTCGCCAGCCTTCGGGCGGAATCGCGCGGCGCCCATGCGCGCACCGATTTCCCGCTGAAGCGCGCCGAAGCCGCACGGCGAAAGATGACGCTGGCCGAGGCTCTGGAGATTGCCCGGGCCACCGCCTCCCATCCCCTTGCAAGGAGTGCCTGAGATGAACCTCGCTTCCCTTCCGCGCGTCATTGTCGAGCCGCTGGTGCGCGCCGCCCTTGCCGAGGATCTCGGCCTTGCCGGCGACATCACGTCCGCTGCCGTCATCCCCGAGGACCACCGCTCCACGGTCGTCATGGCCGCTCGCCAGCCGGGTGTCGTTGCCGGCCTCGATGCCGCCGAGCTTGCCTTCCAGCTCGTCGATCCCGCTGTCACAGTGAAACGGCATCTGTCCGATGGCGCCGCCGTCCAACCGGGCAGCGTCATCGCCACCATCGAAGGTCCCTCGCGCGGGCTGCTGACGGGCGAACGTACGGCGCTGAATTTCCTCGGCCATCTCTCCGGCATCGCAACGGTGACGGCGGGCATCGTCCAGGCGATCCGCGACACCAGGGCCTCCGTCGTCTGCACCCGCAAGACGACACCGGGTCTGAGGGCGCTGGAAAAATACGCGGTGCGCGCCGGCGGCGGCATGAACCATCGCTTTGCGCTCAATGATGCGGTGCTGATCAAGGACAATCACGTCGCCATTGCCGGCGGCATTTCGCAAGCCATCCGCCGCGCCAAAGCCGGTGTCGGCCATATGGTCAAGATCGAGGTGGAGGTCGACACGCTCGACCAGCTTCACGAAGCCATGGAAGAGGGGATCGATGCCGTGCTCCTCGACAACATGACGCCCGATCAGCTCCGCCAAGCAGTCGACATCGTCGCCGGACGAGCGATCACCGAGGCCTCGGGCCGTGTGACGCCGACAACGGCGCCAGCGATCGCCGCTTCAGGCGTCGACCTGATTTCCGTCGGCTGGCTGACGCATAGCGCCCCGGTGCTCGATATCGGCCTGGACTTCGTCGAAGCCGCTGCCGAAAGCGCAACACCATTGCGCCGGCTCGCTCAGGCCTTCTGATCAGGCCGGCCGACAAAGTCTCAAGCCGGCTGATGCTGGGCCTCCATGTCCGAATTGAATTCCGGTGATTTCCCGGTGCAGGGTTATGAGGGCGAAGTCAGCAAGCTGAAGAGCCGCTATCCGTTCCTGACCGATGCCCATGCCCGCCGGCTCATACGCCGCTATGGCACCAGGGCAACCGTCCTTCTCGGCAGCGCCCAGAAGATCGAGGACCTCGGCAGGCTCTTCGGTGTCGATCTCTATGAGGCCGAGGTCGAATATCTCGTCCAATATGAATGGGCCAGGCACGCGCAAGACGTGCTCTGGCGGCGCAGCAAGAAGGGGCTTAACCTCTCGGCCGGGGAAGCGGCGGCACTGGACGAATACATGGCGGCAGCGCCGGTCCGCATGGCGGGATGATGCTCCGAAATAGAGCAGCGCCTCACGTCCATATGCAGCATTCGTAAAGTATGTTGGCAGCAAGCACCGGCCATGACCGTAAATATTCGATGAAAATCTTGCCCCGGCAAAGCAAAAGCGCTTCCCGTAGCCCGCTATTCACTCTAACATCAGGTAATTGGTCGGTGCGCTCGGCGCATTCCGGCTTTTGAAGGTGAGAACCGTGATGGACGGGTCAACCGGGGAAGTGAAAGCGAACAGACTATGTCTGCTCGGCAGGCCGCGATTGTTGGCCGCCGGGACCGAGCTGCCGTTGCCCGAAAAGTCCTATTTCCTGTTGGCAATGTTAGCGCTGTCGTCGGAACCGCTGGTCGACCGCGAAACCATCCGGTGCCAGCTCTGGCAATCCGAACTCCCCGAAAAGCGGGCCGGCAGCCTGCGCCAGCTTCTGTCGCGCATCGAACAGAGCATTCCTGAAAACTTGCCGCCCTTGCTCACCGCCACGCGCACCCATCTCGGCCTCGCGCCCGGCTGGGAGATCGACCTCGATATCTTCAAGCGGAAGGATGTGCTGGGGCGACAAGAAAGCGGCATCCTGCTTGGCGAACTGCTCGAAAGCGTCAAATCTCCGACGCAGGGGGCAGAAGACTGGCTGACCTTCGAGCGCCAGCGGATTAACGAAACGCGCTCGGCACATCTTGTCCGCCTGCTGGAAAGCGAAGACGAACGCCCGGACGAGGAACAGATCGCCTTTGCCAAACGCCTGATCGAGCTCGATCCCGCCAATGAGATCGCCTGCCGGGCGCTGATGCGCGCCCATGCCCGTATGAACGACCTGTCGGCGGCACGTCAGGCCTATCTGAAGTATCGCAGCCAGCTCAAGGACGATTTTGACATCGAGCCGGACGAGGCCACGGCAGCGCTCGCCCGCGAACTCGGCATCCTGGCCACAGCGCAGCCGGTGGCGGAACGTCCACGTCCCACCTCGGAGCTGCTGATCGATCCGGCCGGCCAGCCGCGCATCGTCATCCTGCCGCCAGAGAGCATCTTCACCGATCCGCTGATGGAGCGTGTCGGCCGCGCCTTGCTCGAAGATGTCACGATCGGGCTCAGCCAGCAGCGCGGCTTCAAGGTGATCGCCGCCCATACGAGCCTGGAAATGCTGAGCCGCGCGCTCGATCCGTCACGCCCGACCATCGGCCCGCTCGACCTGTCCTTCGACTATGCCGTTTATGTGACGATCCAGGGTCGCGACGAGGATGTCTATGCCACCTGCCGGCTGACGCGCACCGCGACATCAGAAGTGCTGTGGGCGGTCGAAATTCCCTTTGCGATGCAGAAGATCAGCGAAGCCTTCAGCCAGCTCACGCGGCGCATCGTCATGACGCTCGCCGATACGATCGAGCGCTACGAACTGGCGATGCCGCTCGGCGACGTGCCGGCTTCGGCCTATCGCCTCTATCTCGAAGGCAAGCGGCTGATTGCCCAGACCGACCTGCAGCACCTGCGCCAGGCGCGCAAATGGTTCAAGTCGTCGCTCAGCCGTTACGAGCATTTCTCGCCGGCCCATGCCGGCATGTCGCGCGCACTCGGCATGGAATGGCTGATCCGCGGCATGCGCGACCGGGACCTGCTCGATGAGGCCTATAACGCCGCGAGAATGGCACGGCAGACCGACCCGAACAGCGGCCGGGCCTATCGCGAGCTTGGCTTCGTAGCGCTCTATCGCCGCCGCTTCGAGGAAAGCCTCGAAATGTTCGAGCAGGCGCGCGAGCTCAATCCCAACGATGCCGACATCCTTGCCGATTATGCCGACGCGCTGCTGCACAATGCCGAATTCGACAAGGCGCTGGAATTGAGCAAGGCAGCCTTCAAGCTCAATCCGCTGCCGCCGGATTATTATTACTGGAACCTCGGCGGCATTCATTTCGACCGCGGGGAATATGTGGAAGCGATCGAGGCGCTGGAGCCCGTGAAGACCAAGCAGGCCACGGCCCGGTTGCTCGCTGCCTCGCACGCCATGGCCGGCGACCTCAAGAAGGCGCAGAAATATGCCAAGGTCGTGCTTGAGAGTTTCCCGGATTTCCGCAGCGAAGATATCCGTCACTTCATACCCGACCGCGAGCAGGTTCACACGAACAGGCTGATTCATGCCCTTCAACTCGCCGGATTGCCCTGATAGCTCGCATTTTAACAATGCCTGTAACGCTTGAATGACGCAGGCAATGCTCTCTTCCAATGGTTAACGGCGGCCCAGCCGCCCAACCTCTGGAGAGAGATCATGAAGACCGTTGAAACCAACGCCGCAATCCAGACCCCGACGCTCCGTTTCTCCGCTGCCGCCAAGGCTGCCATGAAGCAGGACGAACTCAGCGTTTCGCCGAACGGCCTTGAAAACCTAACGCACGCCCTGAAATTCCGTTAAGGAATAGCAGCTGATGTCAGCATTCACCGAGCTTGCTTTGCTTGCCGAAGACCTTCAGCGGTCATCGGCAGGCGTCAACAGCTACCACGACCGGTCAATGACCCCAGCGCAGACCTTTGCGGCGATCAAACCGCATCTGCGCGATTTCGGGATTACCCGCGTCGGGCTGCTGACCGGGCTCGACGTGCTGAACATTCCGGTTGCCTTCGCCACACGGCCGAACAGCCACACGTTGTCGGTCTTCCAGGGCAAGGGCATCGACAAGGAAGCGGCGATGACCTCGGCCGCCATGGAGGCGATCGAGACCCGCATTGCCGAAATTGCGCCTGCCGACCTGACGCTCGCCAGCCTCGAGACCATAAAGGCCGAACGGGCCGCGATGATCGACCTCGACAGCGTTGCGCGCTGCGCGCCCGACGAGATTGGCAACAGTCAGATCCCCTGGTGCTCCGGCCTCGACCTCCTCTCGGGCAGCACCAGTTTCGTGCCCTGGTGGCTGGTCGGCCTCGACCATCGAGGCGCCCGCTCGCCGGGCTTCGAACAATCGAGCGACGGCCTTGCGTCGGGCAATACGCCGGCGGAAGCGGTCCTGCACGGGCTCTGCGAACTCGTCGAGCGCGATGCCTGGGCTCTCACCCAGCTCAAATCCCCCGAACAGCTGAAGCAGAGCAGGGTCGATCCGCTCGCCTTCGGCGATGCCGTCATCGACGTCATGGTCGATCGCATCCGCCAGGCCGGCATGCGCCTGCTCCTGATCGACATGACCACCGATATCGGTGTGCCTGCCTTTCTCGCCATCATCATTCCCGGCAACCTCTCCGATCGCGTCGATGCCCGCTGGGCTCAGGTCTGCGGCGGTTGCGGCTGCCATCCCGATCCGGTGCGCGCGGCTCTTCGCGCCATCACCGAGGCCGCCCAGAGCCGGTTGACCGCCATTGCCGGCAGCCGTGACGATTTCTCGCCAAAGATCTACCAGCGGATCGACCGCAGCGCCGGCATGCGCCAGGTCGTCGATCTCTGCAGCAATGATGCGGCGCTGAAACCATTCCCCATGCGCCCGCAGCGTCCAATGACGATCCAGGATACGATCCGCCATATCGCCGGCCGGCTGAGGGCCGCCGGCATCAGTCAGATCATCGCCGTGCCGCTGCCGCATCCGACCCTTCCGGTTTCCGTCGTGCGCGTGATCGTGCCGGGCCTCGAGGTCGATATCAGCGGCCAGTACATCCAGCTCGGTCTGCGCGCCGTCAACGTCATCAGGGAGGCCGCGGCATGAAGGTCCTCTTCGTCGGTCCGAGCCTTGCAAGCGAAATCGCCGAGGCGCGCAGGCAGCATCCCGATATCGATTTCCGCCCGCCCGCAGCCTGCGGCGACATTCTGAAAGCCGTGCATGAGGGGGCGAGCGCAGTCGGCCTGATCGACGGCTATTTCGGCGATCTGCCGTCCGTCTGGCACAAGGAAATCCTCTTTGCGCTGGAAAAGGGCATTGCCGTTGCAGGCGGCTCCAGCATGGGCGCGCTGCGCGCTGCCGAATGTTCCGCCTTCGGCATGGTCGGCATCGGCTCGATCTTTGACGATTACGAATCCGGCGAGCTCATCGATGACGAAGCGGTGGCGCTCGTCCATGCGCCACAGGAACTCGGCTGGTTGCCGCTTTCCGTTCCCTGGGTCGATTTCGAGCCGACGATCGAAGGCCTTCATGCGAAGGGTGAGATTACCGTCAGCGAACGCAAGAAGCTGCTGCTCGCTGGCCGCTTCCTGCATTTTTCCGAGCGGACCTACGCCAAGGTGGTCGACGAGTGCCACTTCGCCCGCAAGCCGCGGCGCGACCAGATCCTGGCAGCGATCCGCGCCAATCGCGTCGAACGCAAGCGCACCGACGCACGGCTCGTGCTGGAATGGCTGAAAAAGGGAGAGTTTGCGTCAGCAAGGCGTGACTGGAGCTTTGCAGCAACCTCGCATTGGGAGCTGCTGCAGGCCGAAATCACGCAGCAGACGCCGCCTGTAACGCTCGAATAACGGTTCCGCGCCGAAGATATCCTGGGTGGGGATTTAATGATCGTCGAGGGCGGAAACAATGTTCGAAAAAAGGGACCAGGGTGCAAGCAGAGAATACGCAAGACTCTTCCGGCTGCTGTCGGCAGCCAAGGACGAGGCTGAAAAACTTCAGCTGCGCAATCTCATGCACCTCACAAACATGGCGCTGCTGCAGGTCGTCATCGATTGGGACGGCATCGATCCGGATAGGGAACTCGATGCGAACCTCGAAAAACTCGTCGGCAGTAAAGCCAAGATCGCAATGAAGGACGCTGGCGAGAATCTGATCGTGATCGAACGCCATTAATCCCGGTGCGGGTGCGACTGATCGCTAAAAATTCAGGCCGACGTGTTACTCCGCAGCGTCGGCGTCCATCTGCTCGGTGCTGGCGATTGCCTGGACGAGCTTGAGGATTTTCTTGCGAAGCTGCTCGTTCTTGATCGAGAAGAAGGCAGCGTTGAGCTGGACGCCTTCACGCGAAATGACGAATTCTTCGCTCGGAGCGGGATTATCGTTTGCGTTGGCGGCGGTTGCCGTCAAGTCGTCGAAGAAGGTTCTGACATCGACGCTGAGCGCGCCGGCGATTTCGACGAGCATGCTGGCGGAGACGCGGTTGGAGCCTTTTTCGTATTTCTGGATCTGCTGGAAGGTCACGCCAACACGATCGCCCAGTTCCGTCTGAGAAACCTTTCTCAGCAGTCGCTGTATACGGATCGTCTTGCCGACGTGAACATCCACGGAATGCGGTTCTTCTTTCATCTGATATTCCCTCCTGCGAAAGCCGGACCGACAACTTACACGGCCGGCAGTAACAACTTTTAGCCGAGTTAGTTCAACCTAGCAATTGTTTGGACGTAGTTTCGGCTGAGCCAAAACATCGCGCCATCCGAGAGCCCCTGCGGATTGCACGTGGTGACGGATCACCGGAGTTGAAAATCCTGCAGAATTCGTCTCTGAGGCGCACAGCTACAGGAAGAGTTCAGAGTTTCCACAGCCGCTGTGCATTGCCGCAAAGCAGCTGCGAACGCTCCGTTTGCGCCGTGCCCGACAGCACGGCCTGCGTCGCCGCGACCCAGGTGGAAAGGCCGTTCGCCAGCGTGCAGACAGGCCAGTCGCTGCCCCAGACCACACGATCCCAGCCGAAGCTCGATATGACATGCTCGATATAGGGACGCAGATTTTCCGCCGTCCAGCTTGTCGGGTCGGCATTGGTGACGATGCCGGAAATCTTGGCGGCGACATTCGGCCGCCGGGCAATTTCGGCAATGCCGCGGCTCCAGGGCTCGAAGGCGTTCGATTTGATATCCGGATTGCCGCAATGATCGAGCACGAACTGCACGTCGGGCGCGGCGTCAGTGAGCGCCACGACCTTGCTCACCTGATGCGGCAGCGTGCAGAGGTCGAAGGTCAGGCCGGTGCCGGAAAGCCTTCTGACATTCTCGCGGAAGAGCGCGCCTTCCGAAACATCATCAGGCACCACATGCAGCACGCGCCGGAAGCCCTTGACGAAGGGATCGGCTTTCTGGCGCTCCAGATAGGCGGCGAAACCATCTTCTTCCGGCCGGCAGGAGACGATAGCGCCGGCCACCAGATCGCCGAGGCGGCTGATATAATCGGTCTCGGCCTGCATGATGACCGGATCGACATCCACCTCCATGTGCAGCACTTTGGTGATGCCGCAGCGTTTGGCTTCGGTCGCGTAGGTCTCGTAGAGAAAATCACGGTCGAGATCAGGCACATTGGCAAGCCAGGGATAGTTCAGCGCCGACCGGTCGATGACGTGCAGATGGGTGTCGATGAACACGCTCTTCTCCTCCAAAGAGTGGTTGGCAGCAGCCTATCTTTGGTGAATGAATTGTTCAAATAGAAATTCTGCTGATCTTAACCCGGCACGGCGATCGTGGCGCCGGCAAGCGCGGAAAGCTCGGCCGCCGTCTTCTGCACCATGCCGATCGCCTGGGTGATATCGGGTGCCGCCGGCGCATTGACGAGGGCGATGTAGGGGCAGGTCAGCGCAGCAATGCCGCGCCCGTCCGGCCCCAGGACCGGAGCCGAGAGATTGTAGACGCCGGCCGTCTGGACGCTTGCCATCATCTCATAGCCACGCTCACGGATCTGGTTCAGCCGCTCGTAGAAATCCTGGCCGAGATCGATCTCCTCGCGGCTGCGCACGTGCTCCGAGATCATCATCTCGCGCTCCTCGTCGCTGCGGAAGGCAAGCAGCACATGGCCGGAGCCGGTATCGAACAGGCTGATATGAGAGCCGATGCGGATCGACAGGCCCCAATAGTCAGGCGCCTCCTGCTGGGCGATGACGACGGCAACACCCCGGTCGAAGACCGCCAGATGGTTTGCCTGGCGGGAGCGCTGGGCGAGATCGCGCATCAGCGGCGTCGCATAGGAGGCGAGCCGGCGCACCGGCGCATGCAGCTGCGCCAGGCCGAAGAGCTTCAGGGTGAGCGAATAACGGTCGCCATCGAGCCGCGTCACGTATCCGCGCTTCACGAGACGGTCGAGCATGCGGTAGAATTCGTTCGGGCTGCGCTCCAGCCGCTTGGCGATTTCCGCCTGCGTCAGGCCGCTATCGACACCAGCCAGAAGTTCGAGAATATCGAGACCCTTGTCGAGCGCCGGAGCGCGATAGCGATCTGACTCTTCGGTCTCCATTCTTCCCTCCTGTGAATATCATTCTGCATATACGCAGACAGGCGGGCGGAAAAGAAAAAGTTCGCGCTTGACCACAAAGCTATCGTCTGTTTGTCTATAAACAGACAAATCAAGTCTGAAGACATCGCTCGGCATGGTTCTCACGCCGGACGACCGAAATTCCCGGAAAGCTCGCCAAGGCGAGATCAAAATAAGATGACGGGAGAGGGAGGAAAGCCATGCGATGCATGGATATCGTGATCGCCTGCATAAAACCGCCATTGCCGATGAGGCAGATGGTCGAGCACGGCCTTTATCCTGACCGATCCTTTTCCAGTATTTTCAGCACCGCCGCCAGCGCGCGCAATCCCGAAGAGGCCATGACATGACAAGCAATCTTTCCGGCAAGACCGTTCTCATCACCGCAGCCGGTCAGGGCATCGGCCGCGCGACCGCGCTCGCCTTCGCCGCTGCCGGCGCCGAGGTGCACGCCACCGACATCAATACCGACGCGCTGGCGACCTTGGCCGCAGAGAGCAAGGTTTCCACTCACAAGCTGAACGTACTCGAAGACGAGGCGGTCAAGGCGCTGGTTGCAGAGATCAGCGCCGTCGACGTGCTCTTCAACTGCGCCGGCATCGTCCATAACGGCTCGGTGCTTGATATGAAGGATACCGATCTGGAATTTGCCTTCGATCTCAACGTCAAGGCGATGATCCGCACCATCCGCGCGGTGCTGCCGGGCATGCTGGAGCGCAAGGATGGCTCCATCATCAACATGGCCTCGGTCGCATCCAGCATCAAAGGCGTGCCGAACCGCTTTGCCTACGGCGTCACCAAGGCGGCCGTGATCGGCCTTACCAAGTCGGTCGCTGCCGATTACGTGACGCAGGGCGTGCGCTGCAACTGCATCTGCCCCGGCACGGTGGAAAGCCCGTCGCTGCAGGACCGCATGCGCGCCCAGGGCGATTATGACACGGCGCGCGCTGCCTTCATCGCCCGCCAGCCGATGGGCCGCCTCGGCACGCCGGAGGAGATCGCCGATCTCGCCGTCTATCTCGCCGGCGCCACCTACACGTCCGGCCAGGCCTACGCCATCGACGGCGGCTGGACGATCTGACCTTTTCGCACGGCCGGCTCGTTCGAAGCCACGGATGCCGGCCCACCCAAACGGGAAGAAGACCATGACCCGCATCACCGATATCAGTGTCTACGACCTTCGCTTTCCGACCTCGCAAAGCCTCGATGGTTCCGATGCGATGAACCCCGACCCGGATTATTCCGCCGCCTATGTGATCCTCGAAACCGACAAAGAAGGTCTCGCCGGTCATGGCCTGACCTTCACCATCGGCCGCGGCAACGATATCTGCTGCGCGGCGATCGAAGCGATGCGCCATCTGGTCGTCGGCACCGAGCTTTCCGAGGTGAAGGCCCATCCCGGCAAATATTGGCGGCATCTGACCAGCGACAGCCAGCTTAGATGGATCGGGCCGGAAAAGGGCGCCATCCATCTTGCGACCGGCGCCATCGTCAATGCGATGTGGGATCTCATCGCCAAGGAGGCCGGCAAGCCGGTCTGGCGCCTCGTTGCGGACATGCCGGCCGAGGAGATCGCCGATATCGTCGATTACCGCTACCTCACCGACGTGCTGACCCGCGACGAGGCAATCGCCATCCTGAAAAAGGCGGAAGCCGGCAAGGCCGCACGCATCGCCACGCTCGAGAAGGAAGGTTATGCCTGCTACACGACCTCGGCCGGCTGGCTCGGCTACGAGGACAAGAAACTGCGCCGCCTCTGCCAGGAGGCGATCGATGCCGGCTTCAACCATATAAAGATGAAGGTCGGCCGTGATCTTGAGGACGACATCCGCCGCCTGAGGATCGCCCGCGAGGTGATCGGCCCGGACCGTTACCTGATGATCGACGCCAACCAGGTCTGGGAGGTCGGCCAGGCGATCGACTGGGTCAACCAGCTCTCCTTCGCCAAACCCTTCTTCATCGAGGAACCGACGAGCCCTGACGATGTCGCCGGCCACCGCAAGATCCGCCAGGGTATTGCGCCGGTGAAGGTCGCGACCGGCGAGATGTGCCAGAACCGCATCATGTTCAAGCAGTTCATCGCCGAAGGCGCGATCGATATCGTGCAGATCGACTCCTGCCGCATGGGCGGGCTGAATGAGGTGCTGGCCGTCTTGCTGGTCGCCGCGAAATTCGACCTGCCGGTCTGGCCGCATGCCGGCGGCGTCGGGCTCTGTGAATATGTGCAGCACCTGTCGATGATCGATTATGTGGCGGTATCGGGCACCAAGGACGGCCGTGTCATCGAATATGTCGACCACCTGCACGAACATTTCCTCGATCCCTGCATCATCAAGGACGCCGCCTATATGCCGCCGACGCGGCCGGGCTTCTCGATCGAGATGAAACCGGCCTCGATTGCCGGCTACACATTCCGCGGATAGTGCACTTCTGAGAGGCTGGCTGTCCCCTCTCGCTGGGGATAGCCAGACGCCTGTCATTGCAAAAGGGCCTGAAATCTCTTATGATCAAACGGTAAGCGAGTGGTTCATAAGGAGCCTTCTTGCGGGCCATGGATAGCCCATTTAGCGTGTTGCTAATGCGCTGTTTTTTCTGACATCTTCGATCGATACGGAATCAATGAAGCGGATTGATTCCGTTACCTCTGTGTTCGATTTTGGCACGATCAGCGCCCTGAAAATGATGTGAGCAGGAATTTCACTCGTCTCTGCTCCCTCACGCCGGCTGAATTGCCCAGGAGAAAGCGTCATTCCTCGTCGTCAATGCCCACGCAGCCGCAGCGACCGGGCTCTTTCGCGTCGCAAAGCCATGATCTTTCGCCGGCAAAGTTTAGGAATCGGTAATAGCTGATTCTTTCCAATGGGATGCGCCGGACCACTTTGGCAGGATCAAAACGGTCGCGTCGCCAGTTTCATCCCAGAAATCATATGAGGGTGACACAGCTTTACCAGACACTGCGGATTTCTGTTAACATACAGAGATATCAGGGGAAATTGTAATCCTTCTGTCGTAATCTGCTGATCACCGCCTCGCTCGCTAAGGTCTTGTTTCACCGGGGCACCTTGCCAGAATCGCTCTGATCGGTAATCGTCACGGATAAAAGGCCGTTTCTGGCGTTTTTCCGTGATGAAAGATTAGAGCGTGAGCAAGCCACAAAGGACTTCTCGGACCCTTCAGCGTAGCGTCGACGAGACGATCGGCGCCCATGCGTCGACGATCAGTTCGCAGCTGCAGGCGATCAGCGAAGCCCTGTTTCCGCCGACCGCAAGCAAGACACTGCGCCGCTTCACGTCAGGCGAGGCGGCCAAGCTGATCGGTGTATCGGATTCGACCTTGCGAAAGATGACGCTCGCCGGGGAAGGCCCACAGCCTGATGTCAGCAGCAACGGCCGCCGCCTTTATTCGCTACGCCAGCTCAATGAACTGCGCGCCCTGCTTGCCGCCTCCGCCCGTGGCCGCGAGGCGCATGACTTCCTGCCGCACCGCAGAGAGAACGAACATCTCCAAGTCATCGCCGTCACCAATTTCAAGGGCGGGTCGGGCAAGACCACGACATCGGTGCATCTTGCGCAATATCTTGCCCTGCAGGGCTACCGCGTGCTCGCCCTCGATCTCGATCCGCAGGCCAGCATGTCGGCCATGCTCGGCGTCATGCCGGAGACCGATGTCCGCTCGAACGAAACGCTTTATGCGGCGATCCGTTACGACGAGGAGCGGCGTCCCCTCTCGGAGGTCGTGCGCAAAACCTATTTCGATGGCTTGGATCTCATTCCCGGCAATCTCGAACTCATGGAATTCGAGCACACGACGCCGCGCGCGCTGATGCGCGGCTCCCGGGATGGCGAAGGCGTGTTCTTCATGCGCGTCGCCAAGGCACTCGACGATGTTGCCGAACATTACGACGTCGTCGTCCTGGATTGCCCGCCGCAGCTCGGCTACCTGACGCTGAGCGGCCTTTGCGCCGCAACGTCGATGATCGTCACCGTGCATCCGCAGATGCTGGATGTGGCCTCCATGAGCCAGTTCCTGCTGATGACGCATGACCTTCTCTCCGTCGTGCGGGAAGCCGGCGGCGAGCTCAATTACGACTTCATTCGTTATCTGCTCACCCGCTACGAGCCGCAGGATGCGCCGCAGACGAAGGTCGCGGCCCTCTTGCGCAATCTGTTTGACGATCACGTCATGATCAATGCGATGGTGAAATCGGCGGCGGTCTCCGATGCCGGCCTCACCAAGCAGACGCTCTACGAGATCGGCCGCGAGAACCTGACCCGCTCGACCTATGACCGGGCGATGGAAGCGCTCGATGCCGTCAATGGAGAGGTCGAGACGTTGATCCGGCAGGCATGGGGGCGCACGTGACGTTCTCGCTGATCAACATCGATTTATCCGGTTTGAGCGGGCCGGCCGCTCTGTTGGGAGCTCCCAACAGAGGTCGTCGTGTGAGCACCTGGCGGAAATCCGTCCATCTATCGGCAGCCCATGAACCAGTTGGGAGCTCCCAACTGCGCTCTTTCGGCTTGCCCGCATCTGACTGGAAAGGAGAGAATTGATGAGCAGACGCGATACTGTCAATTCGATCTTCATGCGCAAGGCGGATACGCCGGCGCCTTCCGTCGGTGTCGAGAAGAACCCTGACCGCGTACGCGCCGGAGCCGTCTCGGCCATGGGTGCTTCGCTGCAGGAAATGACCGAAGCGGCGCGTGCCGCCGGCCGACTGCAGGCGCAGATTTCATCCGGCTTCTCCGTTCTGGAAATTGCCCCATCGGATATTTCCAATTCATCGATCAGCGATCGTATCCCGGTCGAGCGCGATGCCGAATTCGATGCGCTCGTGGCAAGCATTGCCGAGCACGGTCAGAAGGTGCCGATCCTGGTCCGTCCCGACCCTGAAAGGGAAGGGCATTACCAGATCGCCTATGGCCGACGGCGCCTGCGTGCTGCGGCAAAGCTCGGGTTCAAGGTCAAGGCGGTCGTTCAAAACTTGAGCGACAACGAACTGGTGATTGCCCAGGGCAAGGAAAATCTCGACCGGCAGGATCTCTCCTTCATCGAGAAGGCGCTGTTTGCCCATCGGCTGGAAGAAGCCGGTTATCCCCGCGATGTCATCATAGCGGCACTCTCGACTGACAAGGCCGATCTCAGCCGTTACATTTCCGTCGCCCGTGGCGTGCCGCAGACGGTGATCATGGCGATCGGTCCCGCACCGAAGGCGGGCCGTGCGCGATGGCTGGCTCTCGTCGATGCTGTTTCTTCCTCGCCGAAAAAGGTGGAGGCGATCATTGAAGACGATGCCTTTGCCGATCTCGACAGTGATCAGCGCCTGCAGCGCGTGTTGACGAAAATGGCGGCTCGCGATGCCAAGAAGGCGACGGGCGAGACCTGGAAAACGCGGCAGGGCCAGAAGGCAGCGCAGATCGAGCGCTCCGGAGCCAAGACGCGCATCACGTTCGATGAGCGCATGGTGCCTGAATTTGCCGATTATCTCACGACCCGGCTGGATGAACTCTTCGAGGAGTTCGGCGCCGTCAGGTCACAACGATAACTGTTGGCGGGTTAAGCCGCTGACGAGGATTTGACTGTTAGGAAAAGGAGCCAATAGGCAAAGAAAAAGGCCCCCGAACAAAACATCCGGAAGCCCTCTTCTCTCGTTTAGCACCTAGAGAATCGCACTTCCCGGAATCGCTGTCAAGGTTTTTGAACGCCGTTTTGGCGGGCGCTGATGATTTGCCTTTGTATAAGGTGAACCACGATGGATACGGGATTTGTGACGACGCCTTTCGGGCGGCGGCCGATGTCGCTTGCCTTAATGAAAGGTCAGCTTCAGGTCGAATCAGTTAAACCAGATCAATCCGTCGACAAGTGGAAAGTGTTTCGCAATGTCTGCGAAGCACGCCCGCTGCTCGACATTTCCGACCGTACACTTGCCGTACTGAACGCCCTTCTCTCCTTCTATCCCGAGAGCCATCTCTCCGGTGAGGCGAGCATGGTCGTCTTTCCGTCCAACCGGCAGCTCATGGTCCGGGCGCACGGTATTGCAGTCACAACGCTGCGCCGGCATCTGGCAGCTCTGGTGGAGGCCGGGCTGATCATCCGCAAGGATAGCGCCAACGGCAAGCGTTTTGCCCGTCGCAAGAGTTCCGGTGAACTGGAGGATGCCTATGGCTTCAGCCTGGCGCCGCTTCTCGCCCGCAGCGACGAGCTGGCTGCCATGGCTCAAAAGATCGAGGCTGATCGGCTGGCACTTCGGCGTTCGCGAGAGCTTCTGACAATTTGCCGTCGCGATATCCGCAAGCTGATCGATGTCGCAATCGACGAAGGCGTTCCTGGCAACTGGGACGACATCGAGGCTGCCTATATCCACCATCTCGCCTGCCTGCCCCGCAATCCCGAGGCTTCCGATCTGAATGGCGCGCGCCTGAAACTCGAAGACCTTCGCGCTGACATTGTCAATCTGTTGACCAGCTTCGATAATTTCAAAAAAATGAGCGCCAGTGTGGTTCAAAATGAACCGCACATACAGAATTCAGATACAGACTCTCTTGAATTAGAATCTTATCCGACAGAGCAAGCGGAAACGCTGCCGATGATAGCCGAGCCGGCTCAGACCGCCGGACCCCAGAAAATATTCCCTCTCGCCCTCATCCTTCAGGCCTGCCCGCAGATCAGCGATTATGCTCAGGGAGGATCAATCAGGGGATGGCGAGATCTCGTGACCGCTGCCGTCACCGTGCGTTCCATGCTTGGGATCACTCCAGAGACCTATCAGGCGGCTTGCGAAAGTCTCGGCCGGGAAAATGCTGCTGTCGTCATCGCCTGCATGCTGGAACGGGCAACCCATATCAACTCACCGGGCGGCTATCTCCGTGACCTGACCCGTAAGGGAGCACGAGGAGAATTCTCGCTCGGGCCGATGCTGATGGCGCTGGTGCGGCAGAACAGTCCGGTCGCTCGAAGGGCTTAAAAACGCTCACGCGATGTCGATAACCGGCTGCGATGAGCCTGCATTTGAGCGGAGAAAGCTACTGCGCGGCCGTCAGGAGCGTTTTGGGCGGCATCTTCAGACGATTGAAAAAGATCCGACCTTCTTTCGATGGAGAATAAGTGTCGGAAATAAAGGCGAGTTTAACTTCCGTAAAGGAGAGAGATGCATGTGACTTCAATGTCTTGAGTTAAATATCGTTTCGACCGATGGTAGCTGAATTGCGTAACCGGGGCAGAAGGCGTTCTCCGTGGACCCAACCACAGAGCGTGATTGCCGACGCGGAACTGCCCGGCATCGTCGGAGACGATCACCATGTTACCCATAAGACCATGATGGCGGATCGAGCCCCAAAGGCCGGCCAACGTCACAGGTCTTTGAGAGGCCCCCGCCAGCGGCATGAAATCGTTAGGTAGAATTTGCGTGTCAGATTTTCGGCTTACGGCTTCAATTGAAATCGATAAGCAAAGCGACGGAAACAACGCATAAAAGAGCCCTTGCGCCGGAAAGGGTCGTTGACGTGAATTGGCCGAAGACGATAGGGCAAGGCAGGCCATTGAAGGCCAGAAGAGTGTGGGAAAAGCGAGGACGGACGTGAAGCGGGCAGTGGATCTTTTCCTGGCTCTGGCGGCAGCCCTGATCCTGATCATTCCGATCGGCATCGTGGCGCTTTGCGTGCGCCTGACGTCACCTGGACCTGCGCTTTACTGGTCGAACCGGGTGGGGCGCCACAACAGGATCTTCCGGATGCCGAAATTCCGCAGCATGCGGATCGACACGCCGACGGTCGCCACACATCTGCTCGATGATCCCTCCCGTTACCTGACGCCGATCGGCGGCTTCCTGCGCAAGTCGAGCCTCGATGAACTGCCGCAGCTCTGGTGCATCCTGAAGGGTGAGATGAGCTTCGTCGGCCCGCGTCCGGCGCTCTATAACCAGGACGACCTGATCGCGCAGCGCACCGCCGAAGGCGTCGATGCGCTGCTGCCGGGGCTGACGGGCTGGGCGCAGGTCAACGGCCGCGACGAGCTGCCGATTCCCGAAAAGGTGAAGTTCGACGTTGATTATCTGCAGCGCCGCTCCTTCTTCATGGATATGCGCATTCTGGCGATGACCGTCGGCAAGGTATTGGGCAGTAAAGGCATAACCCATTGAGGTCACTACCCAAGGTTATAAACAGATTGCATGCGCGACCACCGATTATTCGGTTGCACTTAAGATCGAAAAGGACAAGAAGAAGTCAGGCTGGATGATGGGCGGACACTATAAAGATGCATGATGATCCCTCGAGCGACGGATCAAAGACCAGCCGGTCCTGGATGTCGATGCAGGCACTGGTTGGACCGCTATTGGCGATGCCGCGTCCGGCCAAGCGCGTTCTTGCGCTGATCGTCGATTCCAGCCTCTGTGTTCTCACAATCTGGCTTGCCTATTGTTTCCGCCTGAATGAGTGGACGGTGCTGACGGGCGTGCAGTGGCTCGCGGTTCTCGTGTCGCTGTGTCTGGCGCTGCCGATCTTCATCGTCATGGGCATGTACCGGGCGATCTTCCGTTATGCCGGCATTGCCGCTTTCCTGGCAGTGCTGAAGGCGATTGCGATCTATGGCGTTGCCTTTGCGACGATCTTCACTGCGCTCAGCGTTCCCGGCATCCCGCGTACGGTCGGCATCCTGCAGCCCTTCCTGCTGCTGATCGCGATCGGCCTTTCGCGCCTCGGCATCCGCTACTGGCTGGGCGACACCTATCAGCGTATCCTGCACAAGGGCGCGATGGCAAAGGTGCTGATCTATGGCGCGGGCAGCTCCGGCCGGCAGCTTGCCGCCGCGCTGACCAACAGCGCCGAGCTCAACGTCGTCGGTTATCTCGATGACGACCCGAAGCTCAAGGGCGGCATCATGGCCGGCCTGCCGATCTATGACCCGTCCGACCTGACCGAACTCGTCCAGACACTGAACGTCCACAACGTGCTTCTGGCTCTGCCCTCGGTATCGCGCCAGCGCCGCAACGAGATCCTCGAGCAGATCCGCAAATCCAGAGTCAATGTCCGCACGCTGCCGGATATGACGGCACTGGCGCAGGGCCGCATCGCCGTTTCCGATATTCGTGAACTCGAAATCGAAGACCTGCTCGGTCGCGAGGCCGTGGCGCCGCGCCAGGAACTGCTCGATAAGGCGACGCTGGGCAAGGTGGTGATGGTGACGGGTGCCGGCGGCTCGATCGGCAGCGAACTCTGCCGCCAGATCCTGCGCAGCGGCCCCACGCATCTCATCCTCGTTGAGCAGAACGAATACGCGCTTTACGCGATCCATGGGGAGCTGCAGAAGCTTTCGGAACTTTACGAGCAGCAGACGGTACAGATCGTGCCGATCCTCTGTTCGGTTCGCGACCGCGACCGCATGGAGCATATCATCATGAGCTGGCGGCCGCAGGCGCTCTATCATGCCGCCGCCTACAAGCATGTGCCGCTCGTCGAGCAGAATGCCGTCGAAGGCATCAAGAACAATGTCATGGGCACGCTGATTACCGCACAGGCTGCCGAAAAATACGGCGTGTCGAACTTCGTGCTGATCAGCACCGACAAGGCGGTCCGCCCGACCAATGTCATGGGCGCCAGCAAGCGGCTTGCCGAAATGGTGCTGCAGGCCCTGGCATCCGAGCGTGCAGCCGGCCGCACGCACACCAATTTCTCGATGGTCCGCTTCGGCAACGTGCTCGGATCCTCCGGTTCCGTCGTGCCGCTGTTTCGCCAGCAGATCAGGGATGGCGGCCCGGTGACGCTGACGCATTCAGACATCACCCGCTACTTCATGACGATCTCCGAGGCCTCGCAGCTCGTCATCCAGGCCGGCGCCATGGCCGATGGCGGCGATGTCTTCCTGCTCGACATGGGCGAACCGGTGCGCATTGCCGATCTGGCGCGCCGGATGATTGATCTCTCCGGCCTGACGCTGCGCAGCGACGACAATCCCGAAGGCGATATCGAGCTTTCCGTCACGGGTCTCAGGCCTGGCGAAAAGCTCTATGAGGAATTGCTGATCGGCGACAATCCTGAGACGACGCAGCATCCGCGCATCATGAAGGCGCGCGAGGATTTCCTCTTCTGGCCGGAGCTTTCCAAGCGCCTTAGGGTTCTCGATGCGGCACTCGACCGTAACGACATACCGGCTGCCCGCCTGATGCTTGCCGAGCTCGTTTCCGGCTACGCCTCGACCGGCGAGGTGACGGATCTCGCGCTGAGCGCTGCCGAGGCCAATACGGCCGCGTGATCAAGCCCGGTTTTGCGCCGAGCTTCCACTCTTTCCGCTTCGGATATTCTGAGCCCCTTCAGGCGCTCGCTCCATTATCGACCGTCCCGGCGCCTGTGACCGAGCGGCCAGCCGACGAGATAGGAGACGCACTTCAAAGAGCGAAGATCAGTGATGTCAGTTGATCGGTCCTCGACTCTCATCTTGAGATAGAACCTGGGGCGTGGCCCGCAGATCGATGGTATTGGGCTTCTGACCCGGCTGCCAGGAAAACCAGATAGCGATCGGGCGCCGGTAATGCCTGTTGAGGGCTTCGGCCGCTTCCTTCTCGAAGCGCGTGCGTTCTTTCGAGCTGTCGGTAACATTCCGCTTTTCGTAGATCACAGTATTCCTCCCCAGGTTGCGATCTAACTCTGGATCATGCACGGAAATATGCCTGTCCGGAACGGACTAAGGTCCGAGGTCAGGCGGATTGTACGGAGAAGGGGAAGACGGCGCAGGGGTTCACTATCCCGCGCGATGTGAGAAGGCGATTCTATCACAATGCTCGGATATGCGGCATCCGGAAGCTTACTTGTTCGCTGCGCAGGTGCTGGGGTCGCTTGCCCCGCGAAATTCCGCGAGGTTGGCCACCACGAAGGTCGAAATCGTCTGCGGCAGGAAGGCCTTGTTTGCAAGAATGTCCCTGAGCGCGAAGAATTCGGCGCGGCACGTATAGACGGGCGAGCCCTGTGTCTTGTCACCGAAGCCTGCCTCCTCCAGATTGGCTTCGTTGATCTCGCCGCGGACTCCATCGGTGCCGGCGACGGTGATGCGGGATTTCGGGGCGCTTGCGCAGTCGGGCCGGTTGGACGACGTCTTGATCTCGTAGATATAGGGATTGTCGGCCTGGCGCACGCGGACGATATCGAATTCCTCGCCCTTGGCGTATTTGGTTGCGCCTGCGATCGACCCCGTCAATTTGAGCTTCGCCTCGACCGGAGACAACAGCCCGCTCAAGCCCAGCGCAGCATCGGCCTCGGCATCCAGGCCGAAGCTGATCTCGCTCTCGCAGCTCTTGCTCGTAATGAAACGGCTGGTCAGAAAGTCCTGAACCCGCCTGCGCACGGCGGCTGCATCGGGCAAGGTCTTCGTCTGCAGCGCAGTATCGACCGCCGAAAGAACCTCACGAGCCGGGTCGTACTCGGTGAACGGCTGCTCCAGGTCGCCGGCATTCCTGAAGGTCTCCGGAGAGATCAGGGCAACCACCTGCTCGGGAACGAAGATCGTCTGGTTGGCGCTCCAGGCATCCCCGAGTTTCGACCGATCGAGAACGAGGGGTACCTGTCCATTGTCCTGGGGCGCCTCCGGATCGACACGGTAAATTTCCGAGGCGGTCAGCGAAATGGCCCCGTATTTGTCCGTCTTGATCGTCTGCGGCGCCTGGACGACGGCAATCTGGTCCGCCCCTGCGGCGAAGAACTTGCCGATCTGGTCTTGGGTCCAGTACTGCGAGCCGCGTCCATTCATGCCGGCCCGGACATAGGCCAGAATGCCGTCTTCTGTTGAAACGAGGTTCCACATGCGGCCTTGCGTGTCACGATAGGAACGATCGAGAAAGGCCAGCCGGGTTCCGGCCGGAATATAGACGCCCTTGATCGTCTTCTGGGCCTGTGCAAGCGGGTCGTCGGCCAGCACGTTGACGAGCCGTCCGCTCGTGCTTTTGGAGATGCCGAACCCGGTCACGGCCAGTTTCTGCCCGCCGATCTCAAGATCTTCTGCCGCAGCATGGCCGACGCTTGCGGCCATGACGATCAGGAAAGATGCAATCAGCCTCATCCGACATCCTTCTCCATCTTTGGCTTCGTTCCCGCCGGTTCCGGCAGGCCACGTTCCGCCCGTCACGCATCGCCACGATGAGGCCGTCGCGACATCCAAACGCTGCCTTGCCCGCGAGGCGCGACCATCAGCGTCGCGGGAGTAAAAGGCATCGACGCCTCCCGCAGCACGACCAGACAATCGGCCGCTGGACCGGGTCGCATCGGCATGCTTGAGATGACACCAACCCCACATCCTTCTCAACCCGCGGCCAAGTCGAAATCCTCTTGAAGTCTTAACAGAGTGGCGCGCGAATACAATGCAATTTTAAAGAGAATTAACAGTACAAATCACAGGAATCGGTGCATTAATATTAATCAAATGCCGTAAACGGCAAGCATCATGGGCTTACGCGACGCCCTGTCAGGTCACTGACCAGCGCGGCCTTGTCCTGCATTGATACGCCATGAGCCGGCAAAGGACCGCCTGGTCAACGTGCAAAAGTCCGGCGGTTGCGACGCCATGGAAGGCGCCTAAATGCTCCTGTCCTCCGGCGTGCGGCTCGGCGCGCCTCTCTGTCATTGACGCCGTGCTGCCAGCGACCCAGGCCAAAAAGGCTGCTTCCCGACGGAGGGGTGACGATAAAATTACAAGTTATTTCAATATGTTGGTGTATCCGCACGCGTAAAATCTCGCCAAGCTCTCGTAACCGAAACGCTTTGCGCAGATCCCGGCGATCCGCGGTTGTCACGCGCTTGGGACGCCTTGTCGACAGCGGGTAAAGGACTTGCCGGCGGCAGCGCAATGGGTCCTTTCAAGCCGAATGTTCAGTAATGCGGGAAATTTGCAATCGCAAGTATTCAAATTTCGTCGCTGTCCGAAATCCATTTGCAAACTACATAGGATTGAATTACCGTCGCTCACACCTGAAAGTTATACAGTCAGCAGTGCATTTCGGTTTCTTTTCCTTTTCTCTCGTTGCCGCGGCACGTTACTTTGGATGAGCCCGCATGCATCCAGACAGTCAGTATACACATGCCGATAACGCGGCGGTTATTTTCAACGAACTGACGTTCCGTTCCCTGCACGTCAAGAACCGTCTGTTCCGATCAAATATTTCCGGCCAGTTCGACGACTATAACGGCCATGGCGGCCATGCTCGACTGAACTGGGAGGAGAAGTTTGCGCGCGGCGGCATCGGCTGCATCATCTCCTCTTTTACGCCGGTCTCGGTGCGCGGCCGTATTCTCGTGCGCTACGCAATGATCGACAATGACGACAAGATCCCGTTCTGGCGCGAAGTCGGCAATCGCGTTCATGCTTATGACTGTCGGTTCATCATGCAGCTCAGCCATTCCGGCCGCCAGCAGGACATGGGCGGCGTCGAGAACCTGTTCAACAAGGGCTTGAGCTCGACCAACAAGAGCGACTATTTCCACGGACTGCTCGCCCAGGCGATGACGAAACCCGAAATCGCCGAAGTGGTGGAACAGTTCGCGCAAGGGGCGCGGCGCGCCCGGCAGGCGGGGCTCGACGGTGTCGAGCTTCACGGCGCCAACGGCTATCTGCTGACGCAGTTCCTGAGCTCCGGCATCAACGACCGGACGGATGAATATGGCGGCGGCTGGGAGGGCAGGGCACGTTTCGTGCTTGAGATCGTCAGGGCGATTCGCCGCGAGGTCGGCCAGGATTTTCACCTGCAGATGAAGATCAACGGCGTCGACCACAATGACTGGCTCTATCCCTGGATCGGCAAGGGCAACACGCTCGACGAGACGGTGAAGATCTGTACGATGCTGCTCGACGGCGGCAAGGGCGTCGATTCCTTCCATATATCGAGCGGTTCGACCTTCCCCCATCCGCGCAATCCGGCCGGCGACCTGCCGCTGAACGACCTGCATCGCTGGTATGACGGCATGCTCTCGCAGGGCACGCGGGCGCCGATGAACTATGCGATCTTTTCCAATCCGATCCTGGGGCGCGCCTTCCAGGCGCTGTGGCGGTGGCGCCGGGGCAAGGTCATCGAGGGCATCAACCTCGACTATGCGCGCGCTGTCTCCGAAGAGATCGGCAAGATCGATCCTGACATCAGGGTTCTCTGTACGGGCGGATTCCAGCATGCCGACAGGATCGCCGACGCGATCCGCTCCAGGGCTTGCGACGGTGTGACCATGGCGCGTCCATTGGTTGCCAACAATGACCTGCCGGACATCCTGACCAGGCAGAACGGCCCGGAAAAGGAATGCACCTATTGCAACAGGTGTCTTCTCAACGACCTCGAAAACCCGCTCGGCTGCTATGACCTCAGCCGCTTCGACGGGAACAGTTTCGAGGAGCGTTACGACAGGATGATCAAGCAGGTCATGTCCGTTTACGAGCCGCCGACCTTCCAGTGAAACGCGCCATCGCCCGCGCATTCGGAGTGGACCCATGAGCCGCGACAACGACCGCAAGACGCCCGTCGAGATTGCCGTTGCCCGCCACCGGCGCTGGTGGCTGGCGATCGTCGTGCTGATCTTGCTCGGGCTCGTCTACTATCTGGTCTTCGTCAACCAGTATGTTGTCGCCTTCGTCAGTCCGAAAGACCATTTCATGCATGGTTCGATCGGCAGCGAGACGGCGACGGGGCCGCCCTACTGGGTCTTCAAGGCCCTGCCGGTCATGTATGCCGACAAGCTCGGGCCGGAAGGCTGGGGCCGTTTCGGCTTCCTCTACGAAAAGCCGGATGACGACCTTCCGATCGGGGTGTCGCGCCGCGTGGTCTCAGGCGTCGAGCGGGTCTGGCTCAACTGTTCCGTCTGTCATGTCGGCACCTATCGTCTGCCCGGTGATCCGGTTCGCCACCTCATTCCAGGCGCACCTTCCAATAATCTGCGCCTGCAGGAATTCATCGGTTTCTTCATCGATGTCGGCCGCGATCCCGGTTTTACCGCGGATGCGCTGATTGCGACGATCGACGCCCCCGAGGTCGGCGGCGACCTCAATATCCTCGAGCGGCTGATCTACCGCTACGTCGTCTTCCCCAGGGTCAAGAGCGCTTTCCTCGACCTCGGCACCCAGCTCGATTTCGTCAAGCGCCAGGAGCAATGGGGGCCGGGGCGCGTGGATACGTTCAATCCCTACAAGGCGCTGCAATTCAACTTTCCGATGGACGAGGCCCATATCAGCGGAGCGGCGCTGAACGGCTCTTCCGATTATCCCGCCATCTGGCGCCAGCGCCCGCGCGAAGGCATGAACCTCCATTGGGACGGCAACAACGATTCCGTCGCCGAACGAAACCTGAGTGCCGCACTCGGCGCCGGTGTCACGCCCGTGACGGTCGACCGGGCGTCGATCGCGCGCATCGAAGACTGGATGTGGGATCTGCCTTCGCCGCCGTTCCCCGCCGCCGACAGGATCGATCAGGCGAAGGCGGCCGAGGGCAAGACGCTCTTCCTGCGTTATTGCGCCGATTGCCACGGCTTCAAGGATGTCAACGGCTACAGCTACGACAGGCAGCGCTTCACGCGCCTTGGCAAGACGGTTCCGCTTGCCGAGATCGGCACCGATGTCGGACGCTGGACCTCCTATACGGAAAATTTCGCCGCCGAGCAGAACCTGCTCTATGCCGGCTATCCCTGGCGCTTCAGCCGTTTCCACAAGACGGACGGCTATGCCAATCACCCGCTCGACGGTATCTGGGCGCGCTCGCCCTATCTGCACAACGGCTCGGTGCCGACCCTGCGCGATCTGCTCGAGCCGAGCGCCAAGCGGCCGCCCGTTTGGTTGCGCGGCAGCGACGAGTTTGACTTTGCCAAGGTCGGCTACCGGTCGGATCAGTCGGCCGGCGGCGATCTCTTTCGCTACGACACGACGCGGCCCGGCAACGCCAATACCGGCCACGAAGGATATCGCTACGGCACGGACCTGCCGGACGCGGCAAAAGACGCCCTTGTCGAATATATGAAAACGCTATGACCCAGTCGCGCTCGCTCAGCAAATGGAAGGCACGGCATGCGGTCCTCGTCTGGATCGGCATCCTTCTGAACTTCGCCTTCGTCCTTCCGCTCATCTTCTGTCCGGAGTGGATTCTCGGTCTCTTCGGCATCACCGTCAACCAGCTGATCTGGCCGCGATTTGCGGGCCTGCTGCTCGGGATCCTGTCGATCTTCTACATTCCGGCGACGCTCGATATCGACCGCTATCGCGTTTTCGCCTGGCTCGCGGTCTTCCCCTCCCGCACGCTCGGCACGGTTTTCTTCCTTCTCGCCATCTTCGTCTTCGGCCAGCCGATCGGCTATCTCGCCGGCGTCTTTCTCGACGGATCGATCGGCATTGCGACGCTTTTCTGTCTCCTGCGCATCCTGAAGCTCGAGCAGAACATCGCCGAAGGGAGACAGGCATGAGGCGCGCCTTCTGGAAATGGCTTTTCGCCGTTCTGATCCTGCTCGTCGTCGGCGCCTTCGCGCTGTTCTTCCTGCTCTTCCGGCCGGTCGCCCAGCCGAGGACGAACGATCTGGCTGAGGTCTTCAATCACGGTTCGATCGGCAATGAAGAGGCGCAGGGAATTCCCTACTGGATCTGGCGGGTCCTGCCGCAGCTCTTTCCAGACCATCTGCCGGCCGATGCCGACGGTTACGGCGCCTTCGGCCTTTACTGGCGCGCCGGCGAAGAGGTTCCGGTCGGCCTGTCGGTCAGGACGCTCGGCGTCATAGAGCGCGTCGCGCCGAACTGCGCCTTCTGCCATCAGGGCAGCTACCGGCTCAATGCCGACGAGCCGGCGCGGCTGGTCGAGGCGGGGCCGGGGACCAGGGTCAACCCGCAGGCCTATATCCGCTTCCTGATCGATGTCGGCGCCGATCCGCGCTTCACTGCCGATCGGGTGATGGCGGAGATCGGCAGGATCTACGACATGCCGCTCTGGGAACGGGCGCTCTACCGCTTCGTTCTGATCCCCGCGACCCGGTCAGCCCTTCAGGAACAGGGGCGGAGCTTCGCATGGATGAAGGACAGGCCGGACTGGGGTCCAGGCCGGATCGATCCCTTCAACCCGGTCAAGTTCCAGAACCTCCATCTGGCTGACGACCACACGATCGGCAATTCCGACATGATGCCGCTGTGGTCGCTTGCCGATCTCGCCGCCACCAATACGCGCCGCTTCTCGCTCCATTGGGACGGGTTGCAGACCGATCTCTACGAGACGGTGGTCTCCGGCGCGATCGGCGACGGAATGACCTATAAATCCTACGGGGGAACGGAAGAGGGGCTGCGCCGCATCACGGATTTCATCCGCCTGCAGGGTCCGCCGCCGTCACCCTTTTCTCCCCTGCGGCCTGCCGGCGATCCCTATCATGTCGATGCGGCTGATGTCGATGCCGGCCGTGCGATCTATATCGCGCAATGCGCCGTCTGCCATGATGCCAAGGGCGCCCGCTACCGGACACCGATCCCGATCGTCGAGGTCGGCACGGACCGCCATCGCCTGGACATGTGGACACCCGCTGCCCGCGACCGTTACGCGGCCTACGAGCCGGGCTATGCTTGGGGTTTTGCCAATTTCCAGAAGACCGACGGTTATGTCGCGACGGGTCTTGGCGGCCTGTGGCTGCGCGGTCCTTACCTGCATAACGGCAGCGTCCCGACATTGCGGGCATTGCTCCTTCCGCCCGCCGAGCGGCCGAAGCAGTTCTACCGCGGCTACGATCTGGTGGATGCAGAGAATGGCGGCTTCGTGAGTGCAGCAGGGACGCCGGGGGAACGGCACGGCACGCTCTACGATACGAACCTTCAGGGCAACGGCAATGGCGGTCATCTCTGGGGCACGGATCTGCCTCCGGAGGCGAAGGAGCAGCTGCTTTCCTATCTGAAGACACTTTGACCATCAGGAGGGGTCGATGGCAAACGTCAGACAGCGCATCGTACGGTTTCTCGCCTGGACGGTAGCAGCCGTCATCACCCTCGCCGTCATCGCCATTGCTGCGGTTGCGCTCATCGTCTGGTGGTTGATCGAGCCGGATTCCAGCCAGTTCGGTAATGTCGAGGACGAGGCGAAGAAGGCGCAGCGCACGGTCGAGCAGTTTCCCGGGGCGGGCGAGCCTTACTTCGCGGCGATGGACAAGGGCCTGCTCTTGCCGCCGGCGCCCGGCGCCGACTATCCCGCCGAGATCAAGGAGGTCGCCGCGGCCACCGGGCTCGATCCGGAGGCCGTCCGCAAGGCGGCGATCCGCGGGCAGAATGCCTGGATCGTCTGGACCGGCGGCAACGACCGTTTCTGGGATTTCGCCGCCCGCTCGACGATCGGCTCCTTCGATCTCCTGAAGACCATCTCTTCTCATCCGACGATGGCTTATGGCCGCGACAACCGCTTCCGTTATCTCGGGCTCGTCAACGAGCCCTGCTTCGACACCCCTGAGAGTGCCGACCCCGATCATTGGGGGCTGTGGCTCGATCAGCGCAAGAAGGATTGCGCAGCCGACAGTTTCGGGGGCAATGCCGAGGCGGATGCTCGCTATCCCGGTGTGCAGATCGGCTCGCGCGGCACAACGGTCAAGGTGAAGGGCGAAGAGAAGAAGATCCCGGTCGGCTCCTATTACGGCGAGCCGACGGGCGTGATGGGCCTGCGCCTCTTCCCCAATCCCGATTTCGACAGCAAGGCCGCCGAAAATTGGGATCCAGTGCGCTATTACACCGATCCTTCCTATTACAACGACAAGGACCTCGTGCGTCCCTATCGCGTTGGCATGTCCTGCGCCTTCTGCCATGTCGGCCCCAATCCCATCAATCCGCCTGAGAATGTCGAGAGCCCGGAATTTTCCGAAATCTCCTCCAATCCCGGCGCCCAGTATTTCTGGGTCGACCGCATCTTCTTCTGGAACACCAAGCCGCGCGCTGCGGCGGGGCAACCGGCTGAGAACGAGAGGAATTTCCTCTTCCAGCTGTTCCATACGAACCCGCCGGGTTCCCTCGATACCTCGCTCGTCTCGTCGGATTACATGAACAACCCGCGCACGATGAATGCCGTCTACGACGTCCTGGAGCGGCTGCGCATCGGGGCGAAGACCGGCAAGGAAATCATCAAGGGAGACGAGAAGGACAACAAGCAGGCGCAGGACTATCCGCAGACCGCGGCCTTCGGCTCGCTCTATGACAAGGCGTCCGGCACGGTCGCCTCGATGCGTGTCCTGAAGGACGGCGCCGATTCCGTCGGCACGCTCGGCGCTCTCAATCGCGTCTATCTCAATATCGGTCTCTTCAGTGAAGAGTGGCTGCTGCATTTCCGCCCCTTCCTCGGTGGGCAGAAGATCTCGCCGATCCGCATCGCCGACGCCCAGAAGAATTCGGTCTACTGGCAGGCGACCGAAGCAATGACGCCTGATATGGCGATCTTCTTCCTGGTCGCCGCCCGCGCCGATCACCTGAAGGACACGGCCGTTGGCGAAAAGGTGCTCGAAGCGCGCGATCCGGCCGAGGTCGACCGCGGGAAGATCGTCTTTGCCGAAAACTGCGCCGCCTGCCATTCAAGCAAGCAGCCGATGCCGGCGCCGGACCTCGGCGTCGATCAGGGCATTTGCGAAGGCGGCGGGTCCGGCCCGCATTATCGCGAATGCTGGGACCGCTATTGGGCCTGGGCGCAGTCGGATGCCTTCAAGGCCGGCATGGTCAAGCTCGTCACCGAAAAGGATGCAGACGGAAAGGATTTCCTCGACGGAAATTACCTGTCGACGGAACGGCGCGTGCCGATGGATGTCGTGCGCACCAATGCCTGCAGCGCGATCGCCACCAACGGGCTTTCGGGCGATATCTGGGACAATTTCACCTCTTCCACCTACAAGTCGCTGCCGCCGCCGCATGAGGTGACGGTCAATCATCCGGTTTCGGGTGCGGCAACGCCGCTGCAGGCGGCCGGCAACGGGCGCGGCTATCTGAGGCCGCCTTCGCTGGTCAGCCTCTGGTCGACCGCACCCTTCCTGCTCAACAATTCCGTTGGCCACGAGGACAGCTATTACGGGACGGACTATTACAATCAGGACCATGCCGGAGGCTACGGAACTGGGCGCGGCACCGCCTGCCCGGCGGCCGATGCCGGCGATCCCTATCTGCCCTGCGTCGAAAACAGGCTTGCGGTCTTCGACCGGTCGATCCGCCAGATGCTGTCGCCGCAGACGCGCCGCATGGATAAGATGACCGAGGCGCCGGTGCCCGGCTATATCTACCGCACCAGCGCTCCCTCCTGCCTCATCGTGCCGGCGGGCTTCGTGCCCGACAAGATCCGGCCCTTCACCGGCGTGCTGAACAAGGTCGCCGGCTGGGCCTTCAAGAAGGACGGCTCGATCACCATCGGCCCGTTCCCGGCCGGCTTCCCGGTCAATGCGCTGACCAATACCGAGCTGCTGCCGGACAATGACGATGAGGACAAGTTCGCAAACTTCAAGCGCCTGATCGCCAGCGGCCCGGCGCTGATCGGAGCCTTCGCCGAACTCGGCGGGCAATGCACGCCGGAGGAGCTTGCCGATCCCGCCGTGCTTGCCAATGCCGAGAAGGTGGTGCGCGACACCAAACTCATCGACCGCCTGGTGGGCCTGAGCAAATGCCCCGACTATGTGGTCAATGGCGGGCATGCATTCGGCGCCGATCTGCCGCAATCCGACAAGGATGCCCTGATCTCCTACCTGAAGCAGTTCTGACGATGTCCGGCGGGCCGACCCACGACTATATCGTCATCGGCAGCGGGGCAGGCGGCGCTGTCGTCGCCGCGCGGCTCGCCGAAGAGGGGCGGACGGTGCTCGTCATCGAAGCCGGCGGCGATCCGCTGGCGAAGACCGACGACAGTTCCGACATGCCGCTTGCCGATGCCTCTCGCGTACCCGCCTTTCACGCCTTTGCCTCGGAACATCCCGGCATGGCCGAGAACCATTGGGTGCGCCACTACGAAAATCAGGAAATGCAGGAGCGCGACTGGCGCTACTCCAGGGAAAAGGACGGCGTGCTTTATCCACGCGTGCGCGGGCTCGGCGGTTGCACCGCCCATCATGCGATGATCATCGTCCGGCCCAATCATTGCGACTGGAACCACATCTTTGCGATCACCGGCGACGAAAGCTGGAAGGCCTCGCATATGCAGGGCTATTTCGAGCGTATCGAGCGCTGCCGTTACCGCTTCTTCCTGTGGCGCTGGCTGGCCGCCGCAACGGGCCTCAATCCGACCGGCCATGGATGGTGGGGGTGGATGACGACGGAGCGGGCCTTGCCGCTCAGGGCCTTGCGCGACTGGCCGCTGTGGCGTGCGCTCTTGCGCTGCGTCGGTGCGGCCGCCGATGCCTTCGGCAAGCGGGGTTCCGATTGGGAGACAACCGAGATCGACCCGAACGATAACCGCAACTGGAACGTCGGCGCCTGCGGCGTGCGCGTCACTCCGCTCGCAACGCGCCGCCACGTCAGGCACGGACCGCGCGAACGGCTGCTCGACGTGATGAAGCGGCACCCCGACCGCCTGACGCTTCGCCTGAACACCACGGTCACGCGCATCGAATTTGACGGCAAGCGGGCGGTGGCGGTTCGCTGCATGAACGAGGAGGGGCGCGAGGAGGTCATTCGAGCCGGCCGCGAGATCATCCTGGCGGGCGGCACCTTCGCCTCGCCGCAGC
>Ga0102588_1000636_pt1 | contig 34903 bp, 32 predicted proteins | sample AraplaMF_Col_mMS_FD_76854 | JGI IMG/M metagenome (GOLD analysis project Ga0102588, IMG submission 76854) | Arabidopsis root microbial communities from the University of North Carolina, USA - plate scrape MF_Col_mMS (SPADES assembly) (version 2) | ecosystem: Host-associated > Plants > Roots >...
CTGCAGGATCTGGCGTGCGGTCACGAGCCCGATGCGCCGCCCGTCGACCTCGATGTGCTGCCGCCCTTCCAGCAGTTCGACCTGCTGCGGCGCGACCTTCGAGGTACGGACGATGCGCGCCAGCGGAAAGGCATAGGGCTCGCCGCCGACGTCCGCGAGCAAGGTGCGCACCACCGAGAGCGTGAGCGGCAACTGCAGCTGGAAACGCGTGCCCTGCCCGGCCTGCGTCGACACGCGCACGCTGCCGCGCACCTGCTTCACCATGTCCTGCACGGCGTCCAGCCCGACGCCGCGGCCCGAGATGTCGGTCACGCGGTCGCTGAGCGTGAAGCCGGGCAGGAACAGGAACTCCAGCAGTTCGGCCTCGGACATCTCGGCCGCGAGCTCGGCCTTGGTGTGGTTGCGCTCGACCACGGCACGGCGCATCGCATCGATGGAAATGCCCCGTCCATCGTCGGAGACAAAGATCTCCAGCGCACCGGCGCTGTGGCGCGCTTCGAGCCGGACGACGCCTTCCGCGGGCTTGCCTGCGGCGCGGCGCTGCTCGGGCGGCTCGATGCCGTGGTCGACCGCATTGCGCAGCAGGTGGCCCAGCGGGGCGTCCAGCCTCTCGAGCACGTCGCGGTCCACCGGCGTCGCGGCACCGACGATGTCGAGCCTGACCTGCTTGCCGAGCGAGCGGCCGAGGTCGCGCAGCATGCGCGGCGTGGCATGGACGCCGTCGGCGAACGGCCGCATGCGGCAGGCCACCGCCTCGTCGTACAGCCGGCGCGACAGGTCGGCCGAGCGCCACTCGAAGGCCTCCAGGTCGGCCAGCCCCTGCGTCAACAGGCGCTCGCACTCGACGACGCGCTGCGTGACCTCGTGCAGTGCAGTCCGGGCGCGCTCCTCCGGGGAAGCCGCCGGCCCGTCGTCGCCGTGCAGCGCGGCCAGCCTTTGCGCGGCCTCGTGCTGCAGCCGCTTGAGCCGCAGCAGCGAATCGGCGAAGGGCCGCAGCCAGCGCGCGGCCACCAGCGATTCGCCGGCCAGGCCGAGCAGCCGGTTCAGGTTGTCGGCGCTGACGCGCACGACGCGGTCCGGCGCGGCGCCTTCGGCCGGGGCGGGAGGCGCCCTCGAGAGGGCGTCCGATGCCGGCGCCGCTGCGGCCGGCACCGGCTCGCTTGCGCCGTCGTCCTGCATCGCGCGTTCCAGCGCCTCGACGAAGGCCGTCACCTGCGGCGAGTCGAGGGGGTCCGACGCCGGCGAATGCGCGAAGCGCCCGAGCAGGTCCACGCCGCCGAGCAGCAGGTCGATGTGGCCCTGGCGCAATCGCAGGCGGCCGTCCTGCGCGGCGACGAAGCAGTCTTCCATGGCATGGGCCACGCCGACTGCGGAGCCGATGTCGACGATGCGTGCGGCGCCCTTGAGCGAATGGGCGGCGCGCATGCAGGCCTCGAGCTGATCGGCGGCCTCCGGGTCGCGCTCCAGGGCAAGCAGCCCCGCCGTCAGCAAGGGGGCCTGGTTCTCCACCTCGGCGCGGAACAGCTCCAGCATCGACAGTTCGCTGAGGTCTTTGGCGGTCACGCCAGGCTCCGGTGAAGTGTGTAGAACAGCAGTTGCTCGTCGAGCAGGCCGACCATGTGCCCGTGCCACGGCAGGACCGCCTTGGCGTAGGAGGCGGTGGCGCGGGCGACGGTGGCCGGCACCTCCTTCAACGTGCCGGGATCGAAGCGCGCGATGCCGTGCATCTCGTCGACCGCGAAGCCGAGCCGCTGGCCGTCGAGGCCGATCACCACCAGGCGCCGCGTTGCCGCGTGCTGCCGTGCGTGCCCGGTCTCCGCGGCGCGCGCCAGGCCGAGCAGGCTGCCGAGCAGCACGCAGACCAGCAGTTCGCCGCGCACATTGGCCACGCCCTGCACGATGCCCCCGCGCCGGCCGGGCAGCGAGTGAATCGCAGGCAGGGCGGCAACTTCGAGGAAGACCGGCGTCGGCAAGGCGAGCCATTCGGTCCCGATGCGAAAGACGATCGCCGAGTCCAGGGCATCGGCCTGGCCGGTCCTGGGAGTCTGGGCCGCGTGGCGGGTGCATTCGGCGAGGTAGTCGGGCGGCGCCTCCCGGTCCAGCAGGGCCAGCGCGGCGGCGCCATGGACCGGACACCGGTTGCAGTGCACGTGCTGCCTGAGTTGCGGGCAGCTGCCGTCGCCCTGCACGCCGATGCGGTTCCAGCAATCGCCGATGGCGGCACGCCCAGGGTCTTCGGTGACGATCGGTGCGGCGTCCATCGATCAGGCCCCGCCGCCCTGTTGCAGCCGGTTCGCGCGCCGCTGCAGGCGCTGCGCGCCGGCCTCGTCGCCGCGCTTGCGCAGCAGCAGCGCGAGGTGGACCAGCGCTTCGTGGTGGTCCGGCGCCAGGTAGAGCGCCTTGCGGTACTGCTCGGCCGCATCCTCCGCGTTGCCGCTCGCGTCGCGCACCAGGCCGAGCAGGTGGAACGCCTCGGCCGAGGGGCCGTGCCGGCGCAGGTGCGCTTCGCAATGCGCCGCGGCGTCGGCCAGGTGCCCCTGGTCGGCAAGACGCCGCGCGCGGTCGATGCCGTTCGGCGCTTCGGCCGGCGCCGCGGCCCGCGGCACCGCGGGGACCATGCGGGGCCGGACGGCCGGCGGGGGTGGGGCCGCGGCCACCGGGGCCCGCTTGCGCACGGGCATGAGCGGCGCCTGCACCGCGCGGAGCCTGGCATCGCTGCCGGCCGCCGGCCCCTTGCGGAAGGCGAACGCGAGCGGCAGCTTCGCGGAGATGAAGCCATGGTCCGACAGCAAGGCGGTCTCCGAGGGGCCGACGAACAGCCAGCCGCGCGGCTTGAGCAGCCGCGTCAGCACGGCGATGGCGCGGTCCTGCGTGGCGCGGTCGAAGTAGATCAGCACGTTGCGGCAAAAGATGACGTCGTAGAGCTCCGCCTCGGCCGCAAGGCCGTCCAGCAGGTTGCCGTGCCGGAACTGCACCCGCCGGCGCACCGCGTCGACCGGGCTGTGGCCGCCCGGGGTGGCGACGAAGTAGCGGTCGCGGAACGCCAGGTCGTTGCCGCGAAACGAGTTGCGGCCGTACACCGCCCTCTGCGCCCGCGCCAGCGCGCGGGTGCTGATGTCGACGGCGTCGATGTGCAGCGCGTGTTCCGGAAAGCCGGCATCCAGCAGCGCCATGGCCAGCGAGTAGGGCTCCTCGCCCGTCGCGCACGGCACGCTCAGCAGGCGCAGGCCCGTCTGCGCCTGCGGGGGCCGCCCGTCTTCGCACGCCAGGCGTGCCAGCGCCGCGAAGGCCGCCGGGTCGCGGAAGAACCAGGTCTCCGGCACGACCACGGCCTCGATGAGTTCCTGCAGCTCGGGCGCCGAGCTGCCGAGCCGCTCCCAGTAGGCCTGCGCATCCGGCAGCTGGCAGGCGGCCAGCCGCTCCTGCACCGCGCGCTGCACGACGGCCGAGCCGATCGAGGCGGCATCCAGGCCCATCGTCTGCTTCAGCAACTGCTCGAACCGGGCGACGTCCATCACGCGGCCACCGTCTCTTGGAACAGCAGCGCCTGCAGCGGCGGCGGCAGCAGGTGCTGCACCTCGATGCGCTGGATCAACCCGCGCGCGTCGGCGGTCACAGGGCCCAGGTAGGAGGCCGCATCGATGCGGACGCCGGCCGGCACGAAGTCGCCCTCGTCGCAGCGCAGCGTTTCGGTCGCGCGTTCGGCCAACAGGCCCAGCAGGTGGGGGCCGTGGGCCGGGTCGGGAAAACGCACGAGCACGATGCGCGTGCTCAGGCGGTTCGCGCAAGGGCGGCCGAGCGCCAGTTGGCCGAGATCGATCACCGGCGCCGGGCTTCCCCGGTACTGGCACAGGCCGGCCACCGCCGGGGGCGCGTGGGGGATCTCCTTCACGCCGAGCCGCGGCAGCACGGCGACGACCTGGCCCGCGTCGAGCGCGTAGCGTTCAGTGCCGAGTTGGAAGAGGAGGAACAGCATCTGGCCGGCCCTCGCTTGCCTCACGCCTCCGCCAGTTTGAAGCGCGAGACGCCGCTGCGCAGGCCGCCGGCGGCCAGGTGCAGGCCGTCGATCGCCTGGCCGGACTGGCGCAGCGAGTCGACGGTCTGCTGGGCGGCTTCGCTCAGCTGCGTGAGCGCCTGGCTGATCTGCTCGGCGCCGGTAGCCTGCGCCTGCACGCCCTCGCTGACCGCCACGAAACGCGGCGCCAGCGCCTGCACCTGCGCAATGATCTGCGACAGCTGCGTGCCGACCTGCTGCACCTCCTGCATGCCGCGGCGGACCTCCTCGGAAAACTTGTCCATGCCCATGACGCCGGCCGACACGGCCGACTGGATTTCCTTGACCATCTGCTCGATGTCGTAGGTGGCCACAGCCGTCTGGTCGGCGAGCCGGCGGATCTCGGTGGCGACCACGCCGAAGCCGCGCCCGAACTCGCCGGCCTTCTCGGCCTCGATGGCCGCATTCAGCGACAGCAGGTTGGTCTGGTCCGCCACCTTGGTGATGGTGGTGACGACCTGGTTGATGTTGCCGGCCTTCTCGCTCAGCACGGCGAGCTTGGCGTTGATCGACCCGACGGCTTCCATCACCTTGTGCATGGTCTCGGCCATGCGCTGCAGGCCGTCCTGCCCGCCGCCCGCCAGCGTGGCCGTTTCCTCGGCGACCTCCGACACCTCGCTCATGGTCCTCACCAGTTCGCGCGAGGTGGCGGAAATTTCCCTCGACGTGGCGCCGATCTCGGTGGTCGTCGCGGCGATCTCGCTGGCGGTGGCCTGCTGTTCCTTGGAGGTGGCGGCGATCTCGGTCGCGGAGGTGTTGACCTGGATGCCGGACTTCTGCACCTGGCCGAACAGCACCGTCAGCTGCTCCGTCATGCGATTGAACCCCTGCGCCAGCGTGCCGAACTCGTCGCGCCGCTCCAGGTCCATGCGCTGGGTGAAATCGCCGGTGCCGATCGCATCGGCGACCGTGAGCAGGCGGCCCAGCGGCCGCGTGATCGACTGCAGCAGCACATAGCCGAGCGCCAGCGCCAGCAACAGGGCGGCGGCGAGACTGAGCACGATGGCCGTGTTGGCGGTCGTCACAGCCCCCATGATCTGCCGGGCCGATTCCTCGCCGTTCGAGGCGTTGAAGTCGGCGACGACCTGGAGCGCGGCGCGGATCTTGGTGAACTGCGGATCGAGCTGGCTGTGCAGCAGCGCCCGGGCCTCCTGGTTCTTGTTGCCCGAGCTCAGCCGCAGGACGTCTTCCTGCGCGCGCAGGTAGGCGGCACGAAGGTTCAGGAATGCATCGAAGTTCTCCCTGTCCTTGGCCGTGAAGATGGTGGCCTCGTAGCTGCGGGACAGCTTCTCGAGGCTGGCCCGGTTGACCTGCAGCTGCGCGTCGACACTGCGCATCTCGGCATCTTCGGTTTCGAGAACGTGCTTCTGCGTGAGCGCGAAATTGTCGAGCCAGGCGGCCTTCAGCTGACCGCTGACCGCCATCCCCGGCACGGCGTCCTTCTGGATGACGGTCGCGTCCTGCGCCACGCGCGCGAGGCAGACATAGGCGACCGCGCCCATGACAATCATCAGGGCCAGCACGGCGGCGAAGCTGGCGAGAATGCGCTGTCGTATGGTCCAGGTATTCATCGGGTTCGTGGCATGGCCATCCATCGCGCTCGCCAAATCCGGGAGGTTGGCAAGATTGGGTGGCGACATTGGGCGCAGGCCCATCCGTTGTCAAGCTGGGCTTTTAGGCAGTAATCTTTAGACCTCCTGCCCCAGCCGGCCAGCCGCCCCGGCATGGCCGCACCGCCGTGTGGGCTGACGCTCAGCCGGCCCGGCGCCACCGGCCGGAATCGGGGCAGACGACGGCCCGCTCGCCATTCACCAGCACTTGCTCTTCGTCCAGTTGCGACGCGGCCGAAGGGTCGATGTCGAAGTCAACCCGAAGTGCGCGCGCCACGTGGGCATCCTCGATGGGGAGCTCCCAGGTCAGGAACAGCTGGGTGCAATCCTGGCCGGGCGCGAAGTCGGCCACGTCGAAGCCGCTGCAGCGGCGTCGAATGACGGCATGGGGCTGGCCCGTATCGAAGATCACGGCCGTTCCCCGGACCAGGGGGATGCGCAGGCCGGCCGACGGGAAATGCAGGTCCAGCCCCTTGTCCTCGCTCAGGAAGAGATTGCAGAAGGCCGCGCCGCCATATTGCGCACCGTCGTGGTGGTACCGCGCGCCGCGGCAGGCCATGAGGGCGACGTCGCTGGCGGCCAGCACCTCGGGCAGCCCCAGCGTGCGCGTCCAGTCGGACACCGCCTGCACGCAGTGCCTGTAGTCCGGCCAGCGCGCCCGCGCCCGGGCCAAGGGCAAGGGCTCGACGTCGCCGGGCTCCAGGAACAGGCGTGAAGAGATATCCCTTTCCCAGTCTGCAAACAGGCGTGCCGGGGGTGCGGGCACGTCGAGCGTGCCCGACAGCACGACATCGCTCACGCTTCGGCTGCGGAGGGTGTCGCCGCTCCAGAAGTAGGAAACAAGGGGGTCCCGGCTCATCCGGGCCAGTGTAGTGAGGCTGCAGGACCCCGGAGTGAGGCGCAGCCCCTTCAGCGATCGGGATGGGAGCGGGGCAACAGCTGCGCGCGCAGCCACGCGGCCAGGTCGGCCATCACCTGGGTGCCCAGCGCAGACACCGCGGTGAAGTGAATGCAGGCGTGGATGGCACCGGGGTAGTGGCGGTGCACGGTCGGCACGCCGGCCTCTGCGATGCGCAGCGCCAGCGCATGGCCTTCGTCACGCAGCGGGTCGTGGCCCATGGTGGCCAGCCAGGTGGGCGGCAGCGTGTGCAGTGCCGGCGCATGCAGCAAGGCGAAATCGGAGTGCCGCGCCAGCGCGCGGCGCCCGCCGAGGTAGCTGTCGATGAACCATCGCATGACGCCGGTGGTGAGGAACTTGCCCTCGCCGTTCTCGGCCATCGACGGGCTCGGTTCGCTGTAGTGCTGGGCGACCGGATAGATGAGGCCCAGTGCACGCGGCGCGATCGTGCCGGCTGCGCGCAGCGCCGCCACAGTGGCAAGCTGCGCGCCCGCGCTGTCGCCGGCCAGCGCGATGCGCGACGGATCGGCGCCGAGTTCGTGCGCGTGCGCGGCTATCCAGCGCAGCGCGCAGGCCACGTCGTCCACCGCCGCCGGAAAGGGATGCTCGGGCGCCAGCCGGTAGTCCACCGCCACCACCACGGCGGCCACGTCATGGCACAGGGTGCGGCACACCTTGTCGTGGGTTTCGAGGTCGCCGATCACGAAGCCGCCACCGTGCACGTAGAGCAGCAAAGGAAGCGGCCCCTGCGGCGCGTCGGGCTGGTAGATGCGCAGCGTCAACGGGCTGCCGGGGCCGTCGATGACACGGTCGTCCGCCGACGCGATGGCCGGTGCCGGCAGGCCCAGGCCGGCGGCCAGGTCGCGGTAGACCTGGCGCGCCACCGGCGGCGGCAGCGACTCCAGCGGCGGGTGGCCTTCGGCGGCGGCCTGCGCCAGGAAGCCGGCCAGTGCCGGGTCGAGGGGCGCCGTGTCGAGCACGGCAGCGATGGAGGTGCGGGTCATGGCGCGTCAGATGTAGGTCGATGCCAGTCCGCCGTCGACCGGGATGTTGGCGCCGCTGATCCAGCGCGCCTCGTCGCTGCACAGCCACGCGATCACCGGCGCGATCTCGTCGGCGAAGCCGGGGCGCAGCATGCGGTGTGCGTCGGCCTGCACCCGCTCCTGGCCGAGCATGCTCACGAAGTCGCCCAGGATCGGCGTGAACACCGGACCCGGCGCGACGCAGTTCATGCGCACGCCGTGTTCCAGAAACCATTGCTGCGACTGCGTGGCGCTCCAGACGATCAGCGCTTCCTTGAAGTACTGGTAGCAGGTCTCCTGCGGCACGGGGTGGTCGCGCAGCCAATGGGCGCCGGCCTCGAAGCCCTGCGCGGCGGCCAGGGCCTTGTGCGGCGCCAGGCGCTGCGGCCACTCGGCGCCGAGGATGGAGGCCACGTTGACGATGGAACCGCCGCGCGGGATGCGTGGCAGCGCCTGTTCGCTCAGGTGGCGCAGGCCCAGGTAGTTGACGTCGGCGACCAGTTTCACCGGGGCCGTGCCGGGCACGCCGGCGATGTTGCACAGCGCGTCGAAGCGCTCGGGCAATTGCGCCACGGCCGCGTCGATGGCGGCGGCGGAGCCCAGGTCGGCCTTGACGAAGCCGTCGAGCGTGAGGCTGGGGTCGTTGCGGTCCACGCCGATGACGCGGGCGCCGGCAAAGCGCGCGATGCGCACCACCTCGGCGCCGATGCCCGACGACACGCCGGTGACGACGATGGTTTTTCCTTGAAGCTGCATGTGTATGTCTCCGGGTTTTGATGAAGGTCAGAACGGATAGGGATGCGGCGCCTGCTTGATGGTCAGCCACTGCCACTGGGTGTATTCCTCCCAGTCGGCCGGGCCGCCCACGCTGCTGCCGTTGCCGGCGATGCCGGGGCCGCCGAAGGGGTTGACGCACTCGTCGTTGACGGTCTGGTCGTTGATGTGGACCATGCCGGAGTTCAACTGCGCGGCCATCGCCATGGCCCGTCCGATCGAGGGCGAGATCACCGCCGACGCCAGGCTGCCCTGGTGGTTGTTGGCGAGGGCCACGGCCTCGTCGTCGGTCTGGAAGGTGATGATGTTGGCGACGGGGCCGAACACTTCCTCGTCGTACACGCGCATGCCGGCCTTCACGCCCGCCAGCACCGTGGGTTTGTAGAAGAGGCCGTCGCTGCTGCCGCCGGCCAGCAGCTGCGCGCCGGCCGCGATGCTGTCCTGCACGATGGCATGCACGCGGTCGCGCTGCTTCGCGTCGATCAGCGGTCCCAGGGCCACCTGGCCGCTGGCGCCGTCGCCCACCGGCAGGTGCTGGGCCTTCGCGACCAGCCGCTGCGTGAAGGCGGCGGCAATGCGCTCGTGCACGATGATGCGGTTGGTCGCCATGCAGATCTGGCCCTGGTGCAGGTAGGCGCCCCAGGCGGCATTGCTGGCCGCGATGTCGAGGTCGGCGTCTTCCAGGACGATCAGCGAGTTGGCGCCGCCCAGCTCCAGCGTGACCTTCTTCAGGTGGCGCCCCGCCAGTTCGCCGATGCGCCGCCCCACGGCGGGCGAGCCGGTGAAGGCGATCATCGGCACGTGCGCATCGGTCACCAGGGCTTCGCCGGCGGCGGCGTCGCCGGGCAGCACCTGCAGCAGGCCGGCGGGCAGGCCCGCCACTTCGAACACGCGGGCGATCATGAAGCCGCCGCTCACCGGCGTGCGCGCGTCGGGCTTGACCACCACGCCGTTGCCGGCCGCGAGGGCCGGCGCCACGGTGCGAAGCGTGAGGATGAGCGGAAAGTTGAAGGGCGAGATCACGCCCACCACGCCGCGCGGCACGCGCCGCGCCAGGCTGGTGGTGCCGCTCGCGCTCGGCAACACCTGGCCCTGCGCCTGCAGCGGCATGGCCGCCGCCAGGTGGCACAGGGTGATGGCCTCGCGCACCTCGTGCTGACCCTTGGGCAGGATGGCGCCGGTCTCCCGGGCCACATACAGCGCCAGCTCGTCGAAGTGCTGCTCGAACAGCGCCGCGGCCCGCAGGAACACCGCGGCCTTCTCGCGCGGCGCCACCTGCGCCCAGCTTTTCTGCGCCTGCGCCGCGGCGGCCGTGGCCAGCCCCATGTCCTGCGCGTCGGCGATGCCGACGGTCGCCATCACCTGGCCCGTGGCCGGTTCGACGACGTTGCGCACACCGCCGGCGGACGCGACCCACCCGCCGTTGAACACCTTGCCGGCCCAGGCCGCCGCGTCCAGGAACGCCAGCTTCTGCGAAACACCCATGACTCACCCCTTGCGAAAAAGTTGATCGACGGGCCGCGGGTGGAAATGCCCGCGGCACGGCCTTCTTTTCGCAACGGGCATACCAGCGGCGCCGCGGCAGAGTGGCCCGACACCGCTGCGCGACGTTGTTTTCATTGGGGAATTAGGGGAATTCCCGGAGTTGTAATAGTTATTCGAAATAACTGGTTTACCCTGATCCGAGCTTTCATCAAATGATGAAAAATCGGCCGCTCGTTTCACCAAACGATGAACTCGAAATTGACCAAAGCCACTGCCTCACCGGTCCCGCAGCGGATCTCGCTGGCCGAGGTGGCGCGTGCCACCGGCGCTGCGCTGGGCCGTTTCGACGGCGCCGACGTGGCGCGCGCGATGAGCCGCTTCGAGGCCTCGCACGTGGGCAGCGAAGCGCACCCGACGATTGCCGACATCAGCGAATGCCTGTTCTTTTCGCCCGGCGACGGCCGCATCTGGCTGCAGGACCAGCGCATGGTGCTGCTGCATACCGAGGCGCTGGGGTCGCTGCGGCGCGAACTCATCGACAGCCTGGGCCAGGAGAAGGCGCGCGGCCTGTTCACGCGCGCGGGCTATGTCAGCGGCGCGCGCGATGCGCAGCTGGTGCGCAAGCATTGGCCCGAGGCCGAGCTGGCCGCGGCCGCCATGGCCGGCACCCGCCTGCATGCGCTGGAAGGCGTGGTGAAGGTCGAGCTGGTGCATGCGCGCTACGACCCCGAGACCTCGGACTACGAGGGCGAATTCATCTGGCACCACTCGAGCGAAGACGACGAGCACATCGCGGCCTACGGCATCGGCGGCTCGCCAGCCTGCTGGATGCAGGTGGGCTATGCCACCGGCTACGTCAGCACGCTGTTCGGGCGGCTGGTGGTGTTCCGCGAGGTCGCCTGCCGCTCGATGGGCGAGAGCCACTGCCGCGTGATCGGCAAATCGGCGGAGCGCTGGGACGACGTGGAAGAAGACATGCGCTACCTGCGCGCGCGCGATTTCGTCGGCGTGCCGCCCTACGGCAGCACGGCGCCGCAGGCCGCCGAGTTGCCCACGCCGCCGCGCAAGAGCGACGCGATGGTGGGCGCGTCATCGGCATTCAACGCGGCCTGTCACCTGCTGCATCGCGTGGCGCCGACCACGGCCACCGTGCTTTTCACCGGCGAGTCCGGCGTCGGCAAGGAAAAGTTCGCGAGCATGCTGCACAGCATCAGCCCACGGCGCGACAAGCCCTTCGTCGCGGTGAATTGCGCGGCCATTCCGGAGACGCTGATCGAGTCCGAGCTGTTCGGCGTGGAGCGCGGCGCCTACACCGGCGCGGGCGCGGCGCGGCCGGGACGCTTCGAGCGCGCCCACGGCGGCACGCTGTTCCTGGACGAGATCGGCACGCTGAGCTACGCGGCCCAGGGCAAGCTGCTGCGCACGCTGCAGGAGGGCGAAGTCGAGCGCGTGGGCGGCACGCGCAGCATCCAGGTCGACACGCGCGTCGTCGCGGCCACCAACGTCGATCTGCGCCAGGCCGTGCGCGAGGGAAAGTTTCGCGACGACCTGTTCTTCCGGCTCAATGTCTTTCCCATCCACCTGCCGCCGCTGCGCGAGCGGCGCGACGACGTGCCGCTCCTGATGAGCCATTTCCTGCAGCACTACGGCCGCAAGCACGACCGGCAGGTTGCCGGCTTCACGCAGGCCGCCGTCAAGGCGCTCCTGAACTACGACTACCCCGGCAACATCCGCGAGCTGCAGAACCTGATCGAGCGCGCCGTGATCGTCGCGCCCGAGGGCAGCCTGCTCGAAGTGCACCACCTGTTCACGAGCGGCGAGACGCTGGACAAGAACGTGCTGTCGGTGCGGCCGGATGGCCACCTGGCGGGCGCGGCCGGCGGCCCGCCTCCGCAGGCCGCGCCTTCGGACCACGCCGGCTCCGCTTCGTTGGGGCACATGGAAGAGACGCTGATCCGCCGTGCGCTGGCGCAATGCGGAGGCAACCTCTCCGCGGCCGCGCGCGTGCTGGGCGTCACGCGCCCCCAACTGGCCTACCGTGCGCGCAAGCGCGGCATCACGGGCTGACGACCGCCGGCGCCGCGGCTGTATTTATCGATTGCCCCCCAGGCGCTGCGGTGCTTCAATGTCGGCTCCTGCGGTGACGAAGGAGACTTCCATGGCCTACGAAGCGCGATATGTCCTGCGACCCAACCCCGGCGCCGATCTCGGGGCCGTCATCGAAGCCTTGAAGGCGGGCGCGGCGCTCTGGAAGAAGCACGGTGCGCCCGACCCGCAGCTGTGGAGCGTGGCCGCCGGAGAACTGGGCAACTATGTCCTGACCGTGCAGTTCGAGAACGCGACGGCGTACGCGAAGGTCACGGATCCGTTGTCGGCCGACCCCGAATTCCGCCGCTGGCAAGCGAGCAACGTCCAGTCCGGCGCGTTCACGTGGGTGCGCAGCAACCTCATGCGCGAACTCCCCCTGTCGTAAAGCCGAAAGCCGCCGCCGCGCTCAGTGGGGGCGCCGATGTTCGCGCTCCCTCGCAGCGCGCACTTCCGTCGAAATGGACGAGACCACGGCGGCCCATTCCTCTGCCGTGAGCAGCAGGGCCGTCTGCGAGTGCAGGAGCGTGTCCTCCTTGTCCAGGTGCACGTACATGAGTTGGCGGTGCCGTTGCAACAGGGCCTCGGCCTCCGCGGCTGCGCGCACATCGCCGGCCTCGGCAAGCTTCAAGAGGGCCTCCGCCCGCGAGAGGAGGTCGTTGCACTGTTCGCTCTCCGCGTCGAGCTGGTCGAGAAGCGCGTCGGCTTCGCTCGAGCGGCCGCGCAGCATGTTCAGCATGACGACGCCCTTGGGGCGATGCGTCGTTGCTTCAAAGGCCTGGAAGCGCTCGATGACTTCGATGGCAGACCTTGCCCGTTGCCCGGTGCAGGCCCCGGCGTCCATCTTCGTCGCCGTATCGAGTCGAGCCAGCAACTCCCGGGTGCGGGTGTGCTCGGCGCGCAAGATGGCCCACGCGCATTCGGCTGCCAACATGCTTCACCTCCTTGGGAGCAGCGAACTGCTCCGAAACTGCGTGTGAGCTTGAGCCTTCTTTCCTTAACGCCATGGTTCTACATCGTCGCGGCCGGCACCGCAAGCCTCGCCTCAAAGCCCGGGCTGCAGCGTTCCGTTGCGCGCCACGACGCGGCCGCCCGCCACCACCAGCTTGCGCACCGGGCGCGAGACGACGGCCTGCGCGATGGTCTGGGCATCGACCAGCACCAGGTCGGCGCGGTTTCCTGGCACGAGGCCATAGGCCTCGAAGCCGCAGCCGCGCGCGCCGGCGTGGGTGACGGTGTCGAGCGCCACGTCGATCTCGTCGTCGCGGCGCAGGTTGTAGCGCAGGCCGATGAGCATGGCGCGCTCCAGCATGTCGGGTGTGCCGTACGGGGTCCAGGTGTCGCGGATGCCGTCGTTGCCGCCGAGCACGGTCACGCCGGCCTGCCGGCAGGCCATGAGCGGCGGCACGCTGCGCGAGGGCGGCGCGCTGGTGATGAGCACCACGCCGAGCGCCGCCATGCGCGCGAGCAGTGTTTCGCGCTCGCGTTCGCCCACGTCGCCGAGGCAGAAGCCGTGGCTGATGGCCACCTTGCCCTGCATGCCCAGCGCCTGCGCGCGCTGCAGGATCAGGTCGAGCGAGAACGCGCCCATGGCGCCCGGCTCGTGCAGGTGGATGTCGATGGGTCGCTGGTGCCTGTCGGCAATGCCGAAGAGCACGTCGAGCGAGCGCACCGGGTCGCCGTCGATGGCGCAGGGGTCGAGGCCGCCGAGCACGTCGGCGCCCAGTGCCAGCGACCGGTCGAGCAGCTCGGCCGTGCCGGGGCGGCCCAGCAGGCCCGATTGCGGGAACGCGACGATCTGGATCTGCTGCAGCTCGCGCAGCGCCTCGCGCGTGCGGAGGGTGCCTTCGAGGTGGCGCAGGCCGGCCTGCGTGTCGACATCGACATGGGTGCGAAGCCGCGTGGTGCCCAGCGCGAGAAAGGCCTTGGCCAGCACCAGCGACTGCGCCGCGGCGTCGTGCCCGCTGGCATGCCGGAAGGCGCGCTCGTTCTCGATCCTGTCGGTGAGGTTCGGGCCGACTTCGTTGCGGTACCAGGGCATGCCCCACAGCGTCTTGTCGAGGTGGGTGTGGCCTTCGACCAGGCCGGGCAAGAGCAATGCGCCGCCGCCCTCCTCGACCGCGGCATCGGCCGGCGCGGCGAGCGCGGCGCCGGTTGCGGCAATGCGGCCATCGCGCACCAGCACGTCGACGGGGGAAGCGCCCATGGGGCGCACGTTGCGGATCAGGAGCGTGGGCATGTTGGAAGTCATCGAGCGGTTGTCATGAACAGCGTACCCAGATTCGGGCGCGTGGTCATCACCGCACAGTTCGTTCCAGGCCGAAGTGTCGGCGTCGCGGTCTCGCGATGATCGGCGCACCATGCACACGACCACACTCGCCACGGCCGGCAAGACGCCTCCCCACGCAGCTTTCGAATGGGCCCTGCTCGCGGTGCTCGCCACCTGCTGGGGCGCCTCGTACACCTTCATCAAGATCGGCGTCGAGACGCTGCCGCCCGTCACCCTGATCGCGGCGCGCACGCTGATTGCGGGCCTGCTGCTGCTCGCTGTGCTGCGCATGCGCGGCGTGAAGCTGCCGAAGGAGCCCGCCATGTGGGGACGCTTCGCGCTGCAGGCCTGCCTGAACAGCGTGCTGCCCTTCACGCTCATCGCGTGGGCCGAGCGCAGCGTGGATGCCGGGCTTGCGACCATCCTCAACTCGACCTCGCCGATCTTCATCTTCCTGCTGGGCCTCGGCCTGGGCGGCGCGGAAAAGCCCACGCTGCGCCGGCTGTTCGGCGTGGGTGCGGGCCTGGCGGGCATCTGCCTGATCGTAGGCTTCGAGGCGCTGCACGGGCTGGGGCATTCGCTGCTCGCGCAGCTCGGGCTGGTGGCGGCGGCCGTCTGCTACGGCTGCGCGGCGATGTTCGGCCGCGTCTTCAAGGGGCTGGACCCGATGGTGCCCGCCGCGGGATCGCTGCTGAGCGGTGCGGCGATGCTGGTACCCGCGAGCATCGCGATCGACCGGCCGTGGACGCTGGCGCCTTCGGCCGCGTCGATGATGGCGGTGCTGGCGCTGGCGGTGCTCTCCACCGCGCTCGCCTTCACCATTTACTTCCGGCTGATCAGGACGCTCGGGCCGATGTCGACCGCCGCGCAGGCCTACCTGCGCGTGCCGATCGGCGTGGCGATCGGCGTGGTCTTTCTGGGCGAGGCGCTCTCGCCCACCGCGTGGCTCGGGCTCGCATGCATCATGGCCGGCGTGGTCGCGATGACGATGCCCGCGCGCGGCGGAACCGCAACGCTCCGCGGCTGAACGGCCTGCCGGAACGCCGCCCAACTGCGGCGGCGGCCGCATCCCGCTCAAGAATTTTGCGTCCGGCCCCGCATTTTTTACGCGGCCTTTAGACGCGCCCTCCTACGCTGCCGGCTCCTCCATCCGTTAGCGATTTCTTTCGATGAAACACCTGATTCGCATCGCCCTGCCGGTGCTCGTTCTCCCCGCCCTCGCCGCCTTGCCGGTGCTCGCGAGCGCGCAGCTCACCGGCAATGTCGCACTGACCAGCAACTACAAGTTCCGCGGCCAGGACCAGGACATGATCGGGCGCAACGACTACGCCAAGACCCGCGGCTTCAAGCCCGCCATCCAGGGCGGCTTCGACTACGCCTTCGGCGAAAGCGGCTTCTACGTCGGCAACTGGAACTCCAGCGTCAACTGGCTCAAGGGCAACAGCATCGAGAGCGACATCTACGGCGGCTACAAGTTCAAGGCCGGCCCGCTCGACATGGACGTGGGCGCGCTCGCCTATATCTACCCGGGCAACTCCGCGGGCAACACCACCGAGCTCTACCTGGCCACCACCTACGCCAACGAAAGCCTGGGCTCGTTCACCGCCAAGTACTCGCACACCGTCTCCAAGGACTACTTCGGCTACGCGGGCAACAAGGCCGGCTCGGGCCTGACGGGCCGCAACACCGGCTACCTGAACCTGTCGTACAGCAAGGAAATCGTGCCCAAGGTCACGCTGAAGGCGGCCGTGGGCTACACCCACATGTCCAGCGACATCCGCAGCCTGGGCTACAAGAGCTACGTGGACTACAACGTGGGCGCCTCCTACGACTTCGGCAACGGCCTGTCGCTCACCGGTTCGGTGCAGGGCGCCAACAAGAAGAGCTCGTACGTGGCCGTGGCCAACCCGGGCGTCGACTTCGGCTTCGGCACCTTCGGCCAGACGACCTACTCGCCCAACAAGGCGCGCTTCATCCTCACGCTGACGAAGACGCTGTAGCCCATAAAACAACGAGGTGCGGCCCAAGTTGCCGCACCATTTCATTTCCATCCAAAGGAGAAGCTCATGAAGCTGGTCACAGCCATCATCAAACCGTTCAAGCTCGACGAGGTGCGCGAAGCACTGTCGGCGATCGGCGTGCAGGGGATCACCGTCACGGAGGTCAAGGGTTTCGGTCGCCAGAAGGGCCACACCGAGCTCTACCGCGGCGCGGAGTACGTGGTCGACTTCCTGCCCAAGGTCAAGATCGAGGCGGCCGTCTCCGACGACCTCGTCGATCGCGTGATCGAAGCCGTCGAAGGTGCTGCCCGCACCGGCAAGATCGGCGACGGAAAGATCTTTGTCTACAACCTCGAACAGGTCGTACGCATCCGCACTGGCGAAACGGGCCGCGAAGCCCTCTGACCGAGTCTGGCCCGAAAGAACAACGACTATGAAAAAACTGCTTGTCTCTCTTGCGCTCGGCTTGAGCGTTCTCGCCGCCGGCACGTCCGGCTTCGCCCAGACACCCGCGGCCCCTGCGGAAGCACCGGCCGCATCGGCGCCGGCCGCCGCTCCCGCCGCGCCTGCCCCTGCGGCCGCTCCCGCTGCAGCGGCACCCGCAGCAGCACCTGCTGCGGCCGAAGCTGCACCTGCCGCAGCAGCCCCCGCGCCGTCCTTCAACAAGGGCGACACCAGCTGGATGATGCTGTCCACGCTGCTCGTCATCATGATGACCATCCCCGGCCTGGCCCTGTTCTACGGCGGCCTCGTGCGCAGCAAGAACATGCTGTCGGTGCTGATGCAGGTGATGGTCACCTTCTCGATGATCGTGGTGCTGTGGCTCATCTACGGCTACAGCATCGCCTTCACCGAGGGGAATGCCTTCTTCGGCGGATTCGACCGGCTCTTCATGAAGGGGATCTTCGATCCGGCCACCGGCGTGTTCGCGCCCGGCGCCACCTTCAGCAAGGGCGTCTACATCCCCGAGCTGCTGTTCGCCGCCTTCCAGGCCACCTTCGCCGGCATCACCTGCTGCCTGATCGTCGGTGCCTTCGCCGAGCGCGCCAAGTTCTCGGCCGTGCTGCTGTTCATGGTGATCTGGTTCACCTTCAGCTATGCGCCGCTCGCGCACATGGTCTGGTTCTGGATGGGCCCGGACGCCTACACCGCCGCCAACGTGGTGGATGCACAGAACGCCAAGGCCGGCCTGATCTGGCAGTGGGGCGCGCTCGACTTCGCAGGCGGCACCGTGGTGCACATCAACGCGGCCGTTGCCGGCCTCGTGGGTGCCTTCTTGATCGGCAAGCGCGTCGGCTACGGCAAGGAATCCTTCACGCCGCACTCGCTCACGCTCACCATGGTCGGCGCCTCGCTGCTGTGGGTCGGCTGGTTCGGCTTCAATGCAGGTTCGGCCCTCGAAGCCGGCACCAGCGCCGTGCTCGCCTTCATGAACACCTTCTCGGCCACCGCCGCCGCCGTGCTCGCATGGTGCATCGGTGAAGCGCTGATGCGCGGCAAGGCTTCGATGCTGGGTGCCGCTTCGGGCGCCGTGGCAGGCCTCGTGGCCATCACCCCGGCCGCCGGCAACGTCGGCCTGATGGGCGCCATCGTGATCGGCTTCATCGCCGGCTTCGCCTGCCTCTGGGGCGTCAACGGCCTCAAGAAGCTGCTCGGCGCGGACGACTCGCTCGACGTGTTCGGCGTGCACGGTGTCGGCGGTATCGTCGGCGCGCTGCTCACCGGCGTGTTCAACACCCAGGCGCTCGGCGGCCCCGGCCTCGTGGGCGACTGGGTCACGGCGGCCGTGACCTCCAACGGCATCGGTGCCCAGGTCTGGATCCAGCTGAAGGGCGTGCTGCTGACCATCGTCTGGTCGGGCGTGGTGGCGTTCATCGCCTTCAAGATCGCCGACCTCACCCTCGGCCTGCGTGTGTCGGAAGAAGAAGAGCGCGAAGGCCTCGACATCTCCGCCCACGGCGAAACCGCATATAACAGGTAAACCCCCAGGCTGCGCGCACTGCGTGTCGCTTCGCCCACCCCCTTGCAGGGGGCAACACCAGCGGCCCGGCAAAGCCGGTTCCGCGGTGTTTCGCGAAAGGGCAAACGGCGCAGCCTGATTGTTCAAAGAACAGAGTTTTCAAGCGAGTCTCCTTTGGATGTTCAGCCCGCGAGCGCTTCGGCGCCAGCGGGCTTTTTTTTGCCTGTCGTTTCGAGGGTCACGGGAGCACAATCGATGCACCATGTGGACCTCCATCGAAGACAGCCTTTGCGAACTCGGCGAGTCGCCGTTCTGGCATCCTGAAGAAAGTTCGCTCTACTGGCTCGACATTCCGGGCCGGGCCGTGCTGCGCACGCGCGGCGACATCGGTGCGGCGACGGCCACCGTCGAGCGATGGCCGCTTCCCACCGAACCGGGCTGCATGGCGCCCGCGCGCAGCGGCGGCCTCGTGATCGCGCTGCGCGACGGCATCTACCGGGCGCGCGAATGGGGCGGCGAACTGGTCGCGATGGCGCGCGTCGAGCACGACGTGCGCACGATGCGCTTCAACGACGGCAAGTGCGATGCGCTGGGCCGCTTCTGGGGCAGTTCGCTCAACGAGGCCAAGGACCGCGCCAACGCCGCGCTCTACTGCTTCGACGCGCGCCCCGACACCGACATCGCGCCCACGCTGACGCAGATGGCCAACGAGTCCACCACCGGCAACGGGCTCGCGTTCTCGCTCGATGCCCGCACCCTCTACTGGGCCGACACCGCCGCGCACGTGGTCTGCGCCTGGGACTGGGACGCCGAGGGCAACTCGCTCTCGCATGCCCGCGTGTTCCACCAGTTCGACGCCAAGCCCGAAGGCTGGACGCCCGAGTCGCCCGTGCGCTACGAGGGCCGCCCCGACGGCGCCACCATCGACGCCGAGGGCCACTACTGGGTCGCGATGTTCGAAGGCGCCCAGCTGCTGCGCTTCGCGCCTTCGGGCGAGATCGTGGCCTCGATCCCGGTCCCGGTTCAATGCCCGACCATGCCCTGCTTCGGCGGCGACGACCTGAAGACGCTCTTCGTCACCAGCGGCCGCAAGGGCCGGCCCGCCGCGGAGATCGAACAGCGGCCGGCATCGGGCTCGGTGATCTTGACGCGCGTCGATACGCCTGGGGTGCCAGTCAGTTTCTTCGAGGACTAGGGTGAATCTTGCTTTTCGATTCGATGCGATCTGAGGTGCGTGGGGCGCCTTGTTCAGGGCGCGATCCCGCCGACGGTGTCCTGTGCACACACCCAGAACAACAGCGCCCCGAACAAAACCCAGCGAGAGGGTAGAGCCCCATGGCCCTCCAGCACATCCCGCCCATCCAGTGCCTGCTGACCTTCGAGGCCGTGGCGCGGCTGCGGCACGCGGGCCGCGCGGCCGACGAACTGTGCGTGACGGCCAGCGCGGTGAGCCACCGCATCCGCCAGCTCGAGGCGCATGTGGGTTTCAAGCTCTTCGGCCGCAGCGACTTCAGCCTGACGGCCGACGGCGCGGCCTACCTCGCGAACGTGCGCGCCGGCCTCGCGGCACTGCAGGCGACCCCGCTCGGCGCGGCCGCGCAGCGCGCAACGCGCCTGCGCATCGCCGTCACGCCCACTTTCAGCCGCGTGTTCCTGATGCCCCGGCTCGAACTGTTCCGCAACGTCTACCCGGACATCGAGCTGGTGCTGCAGGTGTCGATCCCGCTGCTCGACGTGACGGCCGAACAGGCCGACCTCGAAGTGCGCTACGGCACCGGCGCGTATGCCGACTGCGAACACCGGCTGCTGCTCGAAGAACAGGTGGTGCCCGCCTGCAGCCCGAGCTACCTCAACGAGTTCGGCCCGTTCGACGGTTTCCGCACCGAGGCCGAGATCGCCAGCGCCCGGCTGATCCGCAGCCCGCTCGAACCCTGGGGCACCTGGTTCGCGAGCTGCGGGATCGACCAGCCCGAGCCGAATGTCGGCTCCCAGTTCAACGACCTGGGCCTGGTCTACGACGCGGCGGCGAGCGGCTTCGGCGTGGCGCTGGTGCGCCAGAAGATGGGCGCCGCCTGGTTCGAATCGGGCCGGCTGGTGCCGCTGTCGGACCGGGCGGTGCCGTCCCCGCACCGCCACACCATCTGCTGGCAGCCCGGTGCACTGGAACGGTGGGAATGCGCGGCCTTTGCCGACTGGCTGGTGCAGAGCCTGCGCTGAGCCGGCCGGCAAAGTTCTCTCAAGCGGCGCGCAAAAAAGCTTCAACCCAGGGGCGCCGCATTTCCGTAGAGTGCCGTACACCACGAGACACATCCCGCCAGAAGAAGAGGCCTTGCCGCATGAATGCGCCGCTCACCGCCGTCCCGCACGATTCGCTACAGAAAACAGAGCGCCAGTCACAGGTCGTGCACGCGCTGCAGGCGCACCTGCCCGCACACGCCCTGATCTGGCACGCCGAGGACACCACGCCCTACGAGTGCGACGGCCTCACCGCCTACCGGCAGCGGCCGCTGGTGGTGGCCCTGCCCGAAACCGAGGCGCAGGTTGCCGCCGTGCTCAGGACCTGCCACCAGCTCGGCGTGCCCGTGGTGGCGCGCGGCGCGGGCACGGGGCTTTCGGGCGGCGCGATGCCGCATGCGCTGGGCGTGACGCTCTCGCTCGCCAAGTTCAACCGCATCCTCGAGATCGACCCGGTGAGCCGCACGGCCGTGGTCCAGTGCGGCGTGCGCAACCTGGCCATCAGCGAAGCCGCCGCCCCGTTCAACCTCTACTACGCCCCCGATCCGTCGAGCCAGATCGCCTGCACCATCGGCGGCAACGTGGCCGAGAACTCGGGCGGGGTGCATTGCCTGAAATACGGCCTGACGCTGCACAACGTGCTGCGCGTGCGCGGCTTCACTGCCGAGGGCGAGCCGGTCGAATTCGGCGGCGAGGCGCTCGATGCACCGGGCCTCGACCTGCTCGCGCTGGTGATCGGCAGCGAAGGCATGCTGGCCGTGACCACCGAGGTCACCGTCAAGCTGGTGCCCAGGCCGCAGCTCGCGCGCTGCATCATGGCCAGCTTCGACGACGTGCGCAAAGCCGGCGACGCGGTGGCCGCGGTGATCGCGGCCGGCATCATCCCGGCGGGGCTCGAGATGATGGACAAGCCGATGACCGCCGCGGTCGAGGACTTCGTGCACGCGGGCTACGACCTCGACGCCGCCGCGATCCTGCTGTGCGAATCCGACGGCACGCTCGAAGAGGTCGAGGAAGAAATCGGCCGCATGACCGCCGTGCTGCGCGCCTGTGGTGCCACCGCCATCGCGGTGAGCAGCAGCGAAGACGAGCGCATGAAGTTCTGGAGCGGCCGCAAGAACGCCTTTCCGGCGTCGGGGCGCATCAGCCCCGACTACATGTGCCTCGACTCCACCATCCCGCGCAAGCGGCTCGCGGACATCCTGCTTGCGATCCAGGAGATGGAAAAAAAATACGACCTGCGCTGCTGCAACGTGTTCCACGCCGGCGACGGCAACCTGCATCCACTGGTGCTGTTCGATGCCAACGATCCCGACGAGCTGCACCGCTGCGAACTCTTCGGCGCCGACATCCTGGAGACCAGCGTGGCGATGGGCGGCACGGTGTCGGGCGAGCATGGCGTGGGCGTCGAGAAGCTCAACAGCATGTGCGTGCAGTTCACCGCGGCGGAGAACGAGCAGATGTTCGGCGTCAAGCGCGCCTTCGACCCGGCCGGCCTGCTGAACCCCGGCAAGGCGATTCCCACGCTGCAGCGCTGCGCCGAATACGGCAAGCAGGTGGTGCGCGGCGGGCAGCTGCCACACCCCGATCTGCCCCGCTTCTGAGAACGACAACAACAAGAAAGCCGACCATGGACCCAGCCCTCCGCCAGATCGTCGAGCGCATCCGCGCTGCGGCCGCCGATGCCACGCCGCTTTGCATCCGCGGCGGCGGCACCAAAGACTTCCACGGCGAGACGCCGCGCGGCGAGCGCCTGGGCACCGCCGCGCTCGCCGGCATCACGAGTTACGAACCGAGCGAACTGGTCGTCACCGTGCGCGCCGGCACGCCGCTCGCCGAACTCGAAGCCGCGCTGGCCGAGAAAGGGCAGTGCCTGCCCTTCGAGCCACCGCATTTCGGCGAAAAGGGCGATGCCGGCACCGTGGGCGGCATGGTCGCCGCCGGCCTCAGCGGCCCGGCGCGCGCCAGTGTCGGCGCGGTGCGCGACTACGTGCTGGGCGCCGCACTCGTCAACGGCCGCGGCGAGGTGCTGAATTTCGGCGGCCAGGTGATGAAGAACGTGGCGGGCTACGACGTCTCGCGCGTGCTCGCCGGATCGCTCGGCACGCTGGGCGTGATCGCCGAGGTGAGCCTCAAGGTGCTGCCTGTCGCGCCGGCCGAGGCCACCCTCGAATTCGCCTGCAGCCAGGCCGACGCGCTGCGCCTGCTCAACGAATGGGGCGGCCGGCCGTTGCCGCTGAACGCGAGCTGCTGGTTCGGGGACGCCGGTGCCGGCACGCTCCGCCTGCGGCTGCGCGGCGCGGTCGCCGCCGTGGAGGCGGCGTGCACGCACCTCGGCGGCGAGCGCCAGGACAACGCGCGCGCCGCCGCCGACTGGCAGTTGCTGCGCGATCAGCAACTGCCGTGGGTTGCCAGCACGGCCGAGGGGCCGGATGCGCTCTGGCGCCTGTCGGTGCCGCAGACCGCGCCGGTGCTCGCCCTCGACGGCGCCGCGCCGCTGATCGAATGGCACGGCGGACAGCGCTGGTACAAGGCGCCGCCCGAACAGGCCGCACGCATCCGCGGCATCGCGCATGCCGCAGGCGGCCACGCCACGCTGTTCAGGCTGCCCGCCGGGGCCGGAACGCGCAGCAGCGTCGCCCCGCGCTTCGGTGAACTGAGCGCCCCGGTCGAACGCATCCATCGCGCGCTGATGCGCGAGTTCGATCCGCACCGCATCTTCAACCGCGGCCGCCTCTTCGCAGACGAATAAAAAAGAAACGACACCCCGCGATGCAAACCGAACTCGCCCCCGAATTCCGCGACACCGACGAAGGCCGCGAAGCAGAAGCCATCCTGCGCAAGTGCGTGCACTGCGGCTTCTGCACCGCCACCTGCCCGACCTACCAGCTGCTGGGCGACGAGCTCGACGGTCCGCGCGGGCGCATCTACCTCATCAAGCAGGTGCTCGAAGGCCAGACGCCGACGCGCAGCACGCAGCTGCACCTCGACCGCTGCCTGACATGCCGCAACTGCGAGAGCACCTGCCCGAGCGGCGTGCAGTACGGCAACCTGGTCGACATCGGCCGCAGGATCGTCGACGAGAAGGTGCCGCGCCCCGCGATGGAGTCGGCCGCGCGCTGGCTGCTGAAGGAAGGTCTGCCGTCGCCGCTGTTCGGCCCCGCGATGAAGCTCGGCCAGTCGGTGCGCGGCCTGCTGCCCGAGGCGCTCAAGGCCAAGGTCCCCGCCAGGCAGGAGGCCGGCGCCTGGCCCACCGCCACCCATGCGCGCAAGGTGCTGATGCTCGCGGGCTGCGTGCAGCCGTCGATGATGCCCAACATCAACAGCGCCACCGCGCGCGTGCTCGACGCGGCCGGCATCCAGGCCGTGGTCGCGAAGGAGGCCGGCTGCTGCGGCGCCGTGAAGTTCCACCTCGACGACCAGGAGGGCGGCAAGGTGCAGATGCGCGCCAACATCGATGCCTGGTGGCCGCAGGTGGAGCGAAACGAGGTCGAGGCCATCGTGGTGAACGCCTCGGGCTGCGGCGTCACCGTGCGCGAGTACGGCCACATCCTCCAGCATGACCCGGCCTATGCGGCCAAGGCGGCGCGCATCAGCGCGCTGACGCGCGACCTGAGCGAGCTGCTGCCCGACCTCGTTGCCGCATTGAAAGCCCGGGTGCATGCGCCGGCGGGCGTGATCGCCTACCACCCGCCCTGCACGCTGCAGCACGGCCAGAAGCTGCGCGGCGGTGTCGAGACGCACCTGCGCGCGCTCGGCTTCGACGTGCGCGTGGCCATGAACGAATCGCACCTGTGCTGCGGCTCGGCCGGCACCTATTCGGTGTTGCAGCCCGAACTGGCCTACCCGCTGCGCGACCGCAAGCTGGAACATCTGAAACAGCTGCAGCCGACCGCCATCGCCTCGGCCAACATCGGCTGCATCACGCACCTGCAAAGCGGCAGCGGGGACACGCCCGTGCGGCACTGGGTGGAACTGCTGGATGCGGCCCTGCGCAAGTAGGGCCTGGCCGCACAGCAAACCGCGCTCTGGTCCGACCCCGCCGCGGAGGTTCTGCGCTGCACCATCGGTGAACCGATTTCCCTCAAGGAGAAAGCGCCATGCCCTCTGCTTCTGCTCCCCCTGCTTTCGCGAACCTGCTGCGCATCCTGCTGGCGGGCGCCTGCGCCGTCGGCGCCCTTGCGGCGCAAGCCCAGTCCGCCATGCCACCATGGCAAGGCGCGGGCGAAGCGCGCTATGTCTGCGGCGGCATCGGATCGGACGAATCGACGGCCATGCGTGCCGCCATGAAGGACCATCCGTTGTCGCTGCTGTTCGCGCGCGCCGACGGCGCCTACCTGGCCAATGTCGAGGTCGCCATCAAGGGCGGGGACGCCGGTACCGCCGCCGCGCTCGCATGGCGCGCCAGAGGGCCTGTTTGCCTGATCGACCTGCCGGCTGGCCGCTACACCATCGATGTCACCGCACCCGGCGGAGAGACCAAGAGCCAGACCGTGACGGTGGGCGGCGGTTCGAAGACCGCCAACTTCCGCTTCTGACGGTCAGCCCGCCGCCAGCGCCGCCTCGACATCGCGCGTGAGCGAGGCCGGCGTGTCGAGCGGCGCATAGCGCTTGAGCACCGTGCCGTCGCGCCCGATCAGGAACTTGGTGAAGTTCCACTTGATGGCCGTGCTGCCCAGCAGCCCCGGTTTCTCTTTCGTCAGCCACTGGTAGAGCGGCGCGGCATTGCTGCCGTTGACGTCGATCTTCTCCATCATCGGAAAGGTCACGCCGTAGTTCTGGGTGCAGAAGGCGCCGATTTCCTCATTGGTGCCCGGGTCCTGGGCGCCGAACTGGTTCGACGGAAAGCCCAGCACCGCGAGGCCCTGGTCGGCGTATTTTTCGTGCAGTGCCTCAAGCCCGGCGAACTGCGGCGTGAAACCGCATTGGCTGGCGGTATTGACGATCAGCAGCACCTTGCCCTTGAAGGCGGAGAGCTTCACCGGCTTGCCGTCGATCCGGTTGGCCTCGAAGTCGTAGACGCTGGTCATGGCGGTTGTTCCTCAGGTGGACGCAGAGGCACGATCATCGCCCTGCGCCGGCGTTCGTGCAAACGCCGCCCAGACGGCGCCCAGCACGATCAGCGCACCGCCGACGAGGATGCGCGCATCCATTGCGGCGGCGCCGAGCGCGACCGACGAGACGCTCGCGAACAGCACTTCCGACAGCATGATCACCGAGGTTGCGCTGGCCGTGAGCCGCGCCGCACCGTACTGCAGGCACACATTGGCGAACACGAAGCCGATGCCCAGCAGCGCGGCCCAGCCGATCCAGCCCGCCGAGGCTTGCGTCGGCGAAGCGATGGCGCCGAGCGCGGTGCCGCCCATCGCCGTGACGCCCGCCACGAACGCGCAGCCGGCGAACATCGCCAGCGCGCGCGATTCGCCCGGTGCCTGCCGCAGGTGGCGCAGCGCGATGTTGGTCACTGCGAAGCTGAAGCCGGCCGCGAGGCCGAGCCAGTCGGGCAGGCTCGAGGGCACGGGCCAGTCGGTGCCCGGCGTCTTGAGCACCACCACCACGCCGGTGAGCGCCAGCGCCACCCGCGCCAGCGCGCCGCCCGTGGGCCGCTCGCCCAGCAGCAGCCAGCCCAGCAGCACGCTCCACAGCGGCATCAGGTAGAACAGCAGCACCACGCGCACCACGTCGCCCTGCGTCACCGCCCAGTTGAAGCCCACGTTGGTGAAGCCGGCCGCGAGGCCCAGCACCACCAGCATCGGGTAGGCCGCGAAACCCTTCCACGCGCGCCAGCGCATGACGCCCATCGCGATGGCGATCGCCAGGTAGATCAGGCAGGTGGCCCACACCGGATGCAGCCCGTGGTTCTCGATATGCCGGAACGGGAACCACGACACGCCCCACACGAAGGCGTTGAAGATCAGTGCAAGTGCGGCCATGAAGACGAGAAATTTTCAGGAACACCGCGGAACCGGCTATGCCGGGCCGCCGGTGTTGCCCCCGGCGAGGGGGTAGGCGAAGCGACACGAAGTGCGCGAAGCCTGGGGGAGGTCAATGATGCTTGTCGCTGCGGGCGATGGCCAGGAGGTGGTCGTCCTCTTCGGGGTACTTCTTGAGATTGCCCTCATGCCAGCGCTTGATGAGCCACATGCAGCCCGCCACCACGAGGCCGAAGGCGCTGATGGCACCGTAGGCTGACAGGCCCAGCCCGGTGCAGACGCTGTAGAAGCCGCCGAGCAGCAGGATGCAGGCCTGCTCGTTGAAGTTCTGCACCGCGATGGAACGGCCCGCGCCCATCAGGTTGTGGCCGCGGTGCTGCAGCAGCGCATTCATCGGCACCACCAGGAAGCCGCCCAGGCCGCCCAGGATGATCAGGAACGGCACCGCCAGCCAGACGTTGCCGATGAAGTTCATGCAGATCACCATCAGCCCCATCGCGATGCCCATCGGGATCACGCGGGTGGCCATGTCCAGGCGCATGCGCATCGAGGCCACGATCGCGCCCACGGCCGTGCCGATGGTGACCACGCCGGTGAGTGCCGAGGCCTGCGTCGTGTTGTAGCCCAGCGCCAGCGAAGCCCAGGCCAGCACGATGTACTTCAGGTTGCCGCCGGCGCCCCAGAAGAGCGTGGTGGTGGCCAGCGAGATCTGGCCCAGCCGGTCGCGCCACAGGCGCGCGTTGCAGTGCCAGAAGTCGGGCAGCAGTGCGAGCACGTTGCGCGCCAGGCCGTGTTCCGGGTTGGCGCGCAGCGGCCGCATCTCGACGCCGGTGTGCGGGATGCGGGTGTTGAACCAGGCCGCCAGGATGTAGACGAAGATCAGCACCGAGATCGCGGCTTCGGCCGGCGAATCGATGCCCGTGTCGAGGAGCGGGAAGTCGAAGGCCAGCAGCTTGCTGGAAATCGCATGGCCCACCAGCGTGCCGCCGAGCACGATGCCCAGCAGGATGGAGGCAATCGTCAGCCCTTCGATCCAACCGTTGGCCTTGACCAGCTGGGAGGCCGGCAGCAGCTCGGTCAGGATGCCGTACTTGGCCGGCGAGTAGGCCGCCGCGCCCAGCCCCACGATCGAATACGACAGCAGCGGGTGCGAGCCGAACAGCATCATCAGGCAGCCGACCACCTTGATCGCGTTGCTGATGAACATCACCTTGCCCTTGGGCAGCGCATCCGCGAAGGCGCCCACCAGCGGCGCGAGCACCACGTAGAAGACCGCGAAGATCGGCACCAGGGCCGCGCGTTGCCATTCGGGCGCGCCCGAACTTCGCATGAGATCGACGGCAACAACGAAAAGCGCTTGGTCGGCCAGCGACGAAAAGAACTGGGCCGACATGATCGTGTAGAAACCGCGCTTCATCGATGGGCTGGCTGGCCAGAGGGTCTGCTGGCGGTAGTGAAAAAGTGTCGCACTGTGAGCGAATGGGCGGTTATAGCATGGGGGTACGACACCCAAATAGGCATTCCCACCGGATTCGACCCCATTCCCGGAAATGCTAAAACGTGGTCTGCGTTTCCTCAAAGCCCCCCATGCCGCGTCCCATTCTCGCCACTGTTCACACCGCCGCACTCCGCCACAACCTCGACAGGGCCCGCCGTTCGGCCCTGGAAGCCCGTGTCTGGGCGGTGGTCAAGGCCAATGCCTATGGCCATGGCATCGAGCGGGTCTATGAAGGCCTGCGCGGCGCCGACGGCTTTGCCCTGCTCGACCTGGCCGAGGCCGAGCGCGTGCGCGCCCTGGGCTGGCGCGGCCCGGTTCTGCTGCTCGAGGGCGTGTTCGAGGCGCGCGACCTGGAGCTGTGCTCGCGGCTCGACCTCTGGCACACGGTGCACTGCGACGAGCAGATCGATATGCTCGCGGCCCACAAGACCCTCAAGCCGCAGCGCGTGTTCCTGAAGATGAATTCGGGCATGAACCGCCTCGGCTTCACGCCCGAGCGCTTCGGCTCGGCCTGGACGCGCCTCAACGCGCTGACGCAGGTCGACGAGATTTCGCTGATGACGCATTTCAGCGACGCCGACGGCGCCCGCGGCATCGCCCACCAGCTCGAAGTGTTCGAGCGCGTCACCCGCGACCTGCCGGGCGAGCGCTCCATCGCCAACAGCGCCGCCACCCTGCGCCACCCCGACCAGACGCGCGGCGACTGGGTGCGCCCGGGCATCCTGCTGTACGGCAGCGCGCCCGATTTTCCGGTGCACGACGCGGCGCACTGGCAATTGCAGCCCACGATGACCTTGTCGACCCGGCTGCTCTCGGTGCAGACGCTGAAGGCCGGCGACACCATCGGCTACGGCTCCAATTTCACGGCCGAGGGGCCGCTCACCATCGGCGTGGCCGCGGTCGGCTATGCCGACGGCTATCCGCGCCACTGCAACACCGGCACGCCGGTGCTGGTGAACGGCGTGCGCACCCGCATGGTGGGCCGCGTGAGCATGGACATGATCACCGTCGACCTCACGCCGGTGCCCGATGCGAAGTTCGGCGCCGAGGTCACGCTGTGGGGCCGCTCCACCGTGACGGGTGCGGTGCTGCCCATCGACGAGGTCGCGCAGGCCGCGGGGACCGTCGGCTACGAACTCATGTGCGCCGTGGCGCAACGCGTGCCTTTCGCCCCCGCCGACGAACAGCAATGAAGGTTCTCTCCAATTGGCGCTCGGTGCGCCTTTGGGAGACGCAGGTCGAACGCGACCTGCACCGCAACTACAGCCTGCGCACGCACGGCATCCTGATCGGCACCTTCACGCTCTTGCTGATGTGGGGCGTGTCGGCGCTGCAGATGCACCTGCTGCATGTGGAGTCGCTCGCTGTGCGCTACTTCCTCACGCTGGGCGTGGGGTATCTCGGCTACCTGCTGGTGCTGCGCTGGTGGGCCAGGCGGCTGGTCGAGAACCGGGCCGATCTCGATCTCGATCTCGATGCGGGCGACGGCATCGATGCCGTCGACCTGGCGATCGACGTGGGCGGCGGTGGCGACGGCAGCGTGCTGTCGGACGTGGCCAGCGGCGCGCTCGATGTGGCGGGCGGCGCGGACGAAGGCGCCATCATCGTGGTGCCGGTGGTCGCGATCTTCCTGGTCTGCGTGGCCATCGTGCTCGGCGCCGGCTCGCTCGTGCTGCTCTACTTCAGCTGGGACGCGCTGCTGGCCGTGGCCGTCGAGGTGGCGTTCTCGTACGTCTCGGCCCGCGCGGCGGTGCGCGTGGCGCGCGAAGGCTGGCTGATGGCGGCCGTGCGGCTCACCTGGAAGCCGCTGCTCGGCGCGGTCGTCTGCGCCGTGATCCTCGGTGCCGTGCTCGACCGCTTCATGCCGCAGGTCAACTCGCTGCCCGAGGCGGTGCGGGTCCTGCTGAAGAAGCACTGAGCTTCTTCCCGCGCCCGCTGGCCAGCGCATCGAGCAGGTGGTCGATCAGTACCCGGCACTTGGGCGCCGTGAAGCGGCTGGGCGGATAGAGAATCCACGCGTGCCCGTGGTAGTTGCCCTGGAACTCCCAGCCGGGCAGAACCTGCACGACGCTGCCATCCTTCAGTGCGTCCCGCACCATGAAGACCGGCACGCAGGCCACGCCCAGTCCCGCCAGTGCGGCTTCGAGCCGGACCTCGCTGTGGTTCGAGACATAGCGGCCCCGCACCGCGACCTCGGCTTCTTCGTCCTCGCCCTTCCTGAATCGCCAATGGTTGTCGCGCTCGTGCTCGCCCAGCGACAGGCAGCTGTGCGCGATCAGGTCGCGGGGATGCCCGATCGCATCGTTCTGCGCCAGGTAGTGCGGCGAGGCGCACAGGACGTGCGCGACGGGCATCAGCGGCCGCGCCACCAGCCCTTCGGGCGGCGTTGTCGTCAGGCGCACCACCAGGTCCACGCCTTCGCGGATCGGGTCGATGTCGCGGTCTTCCACGATGAGCTGCACGTCGACCTCGGGATAGCGCTGCAGAAAGTCGAGGAGGTGCGGATGCAGCACGCGCCGCGCGAAGGCCTTCGGTGCGCTGATGCGCACCAGGCCGCTGGGCTTCTTCGAGAACTGCTGGGCGATGTCCATCGTGCCCTGCGCCGCCGCGACCAGTTCGCGGCACCGCGCGAAGGCTTCGGCGCCGGGCTCGGTCAACCGCAGCTGGCGCGTCGTGCGCTGCAGCAGCTGCACGCCGATTTCCTTTTCCAGTCGCTGGACCTGCCGGCTCGCAGCCGACGGCGTCATGCCCAGCAGGTCGGCCGCCGCGGAAAAACTCCCGAGCTCGGCGACCCGCAGGAAGGTCACCATCTCGGGCAGCACTTTGAGAAATGAATTCGTTCCCACGACGCAAGAGTCCTGTTCCGGCCGATGCCTATGCGGCCTGCGTGATGCCCTGAACAATTCTTCCTTTGTTCACGGACGGGGCCGACAGTATGGGTTCAAAGCAGGCGCAGGGCTTCGTTGCGGGTGCGTGGGGTGCAAGGAAGCGGGCGGGCATCGGCGCCGCCGAGATCATGCTGCTGCTCGTGGCGGCCGTGTGGGGCGGCAGCTATGCGGTGGCCAAGCAAGCCACGCAGCAACTGCCGGTGCTGGAGTTCATCGCGCTGCGCTTCGGGCTGACCTTCGTCGTGCTGTTGCCCGCGCTCAAGCCGCTGTTCAATGCGCAATGGCGGCAGGGGCTCGCCGTGGGCGGCCTGCTGGGCGCGAACCTGCTGGCGATCTTTCTGTGCGAGACCTTCGGCGTGTCGCTGACGACGGCGAGCAATGCCGCGTTCCTGATCAGCCTGTGCGTGGCGTTCACGCCGTTCGTCGAGTGGTGGCTGCTGGGGCAGCGGCCGGCGCAGCGCATGTTCTGGGCGGCGGGCCTGTCGGCGGCGGGCGCCGCGATGCTGTCGGCCACCTCGCCCACAGACATCGCCGTGGGTTGGGGCGACGCGCTGATGGTGGCCGCGGCATTCCTGCGCGCCGTGATGGTGTGCATGACGCGGCGGCTCGCCGGGCGCCATTCGATGCCGGCCCTGACGCTGACGGCCGTGCAGTCGGGCGTGATGGCGCTGGGGGCGATGGCGATATCGCTCGCCACCTCGAAGGGCGCCTGGCACATGCCGCCCGCAACGGCTTCCTTCTGGTGGGGCATGGCGTACCTCGTGCTGCTGTGCACGGTGTTCGCCTTCTTCGCGCAGAACCATGCGGCTTCGCGCTCGAGCCCGAGCCGGGTCTCGCTGCTGATGGGGAGCGAGCCGGTGTTCGGGGCGTTGATCGCGGTGTATGGGTTCGGGGAGCGGATCGGCGCCTGGGGCTGGGCCGGCGGGTTGCTGATCGTGGCGGCGGCGTGGTGGGTGACGATGCCGGACAAGGCCGTCGCGCCGCGTGCTCATTCCGTGAATTCGTAGGCGTTCATCCGTCGAATGGCCCCTCCGGCCAAGGGCAATCCGGGCCGGAGGGAGAACTGTTCACATGATCAAGAACGCTGGTAGCGATTCAGTCAGGGGGCTGCCGCCGCCCCCCGCCAGCGGAAGCAGGCCTCGCGGATCAGGTCCACCAGATCGCGCAGCGGCTGCGTTGCCCTGCTCTCGATGAACCGGATCGCGAAATGCGCGGGCGGCAGCGCCGGCAGGAAGCTGCCCGCCGGGATGGGGCGCAGTTCCGGCGGCATGCTCGACGGCGTCAGCACTGTCACGGCCAGCCCCGCGCATGCCGCCTCCACCACCGCACGGGCGCTGTGCGCGGTCAGCACGACCTGCCAGTTCGCTCCGTGGCGCGACAGCGAGGCCAGCGCAGCCTCGCGGTAGGGGCAGGGCTCCGACAGGAATGCGAGGGGCACGGGCAGGTCCGGGTCGAGCAGCGATTTCGCCGCATAGGCCCACACCATGGGTTCGATCCACAGTGTCTCGCCCTGCATCTGCGCATCGCAGAACGCGCCCACCACGAGGTCCAGCGCGCGGAGCTCGACCTGCCGGGCCAGCGTGGTGCTGATGTCGCCGGTGACCTCCACATGGATGTCCGGCCGCGCCTGCCGGAACTGCGCGAGCGCGGCGTAGAGCCATCCGCCCGCGAAGCCTTCGGAGCAACCGAGCCGGATCGTCGTCGCGGGTTTGCGCGAAGCACTCATCTTCAGCACCGCCTGTGCCTGCAGCTGAAGGATGCTGCGCGCGTAGCCCAGCAGGATGCCGCCCTTGCGGGTGAGCGCCAGCGAGCGCGTCGTGCGTTCGAAGACGCGGCAGCCCGCCTGCGCCTCGAGCCGCTTGATCTGGGCGCTGACGGCCGACTGCGTGAGGTGCAGCACCTCCGCCGCCCGGGTGACGCTGCCGTGGTCGGCCACGGCGATGAAGGTGCGCAGGAGGGTCGAGTCCAGCATGGGTTCCAGTGCGGATGTTTCTGAATGGGTAGAGATTATGTTGATTGTCTTGTGAGTTCGAACGGCTTAGCCTGCGGGCCTCGTCAACATCCAAGGCATCCGCCCGCCATGAAGGAACTTCTCTACATCGAGGCCTCGCCGCGCAAGTCGCGCTCCGCCAGCATCGAGGTCGCCCGCGCGTTCGTCGATGCGGCCGAAACGCATCACCCGGGTTGCAGGCTCACCGTGCTCGATCTCTGGAACACGCCGCTGCCCGATCTCTCGCAGGACATGATGGACGCCAAGTACGCGGGCATCCAGGGCCTCGAGCGAACAGCCGCGCAGCGGCAGGCCTGGGGCGAGGTGGAGCGGCTGGCCGCACCCTTCCATGCGGCCGACCACATCCTGCTGGCCGTGCCGTTGTGGAACTTCGGCGTGCCCTACCGGCTGAAGCAGCTGATCGACCTGGTGACGCACAAGGACGTGCTCTTCCGTTTCGACGCCGGCGGGATGTCGGGCATGCTGACGACGCCGAAGGCCACGGTGGTGTGCGCGCGCGGGCTGGACTATCCGCTGGGCGACGGCGGCTCGGCCCACGCGATGGATTTCCAGAGGCCCTACATCGAGACCTGGCTGCGCTTCATCGGCGTGAAGCAGGTCGACACCGTCGTGGTCGAGAAGACGCTGATGGGCGCGGAGCTGGACACCGCCTCGCGCGAAGCGGCCTGTCGCGAGGCGGTCGCGCTCGCGCGAGGGGCCTGACAGTACCGCTTCAGTACAGGCCGAGCTGGCGCGTGCGCAAGCGCGCCAGCCCCAGCAGCGCGTCGGTGAACGGCGTGGCCACCGCCGTCAGCTCGCCCAGCTCGCGCACCACCGTCACCAGCGCGTCGAGTTCCACCGCCCGCCCGGCCTCCACGTCCTGCAGCATCGAGGTCTTGAACGCGCCCAGCTTCCGCGTCACCGCATGCCGGTCCTCGGGGCTCTGCGTGATCTCGATGCCGATGCGCCGGCCGATCTCCTTGGCTTCGAGCATCACGGCCGAGATGAAGCCGCGCACATAGTCGTCGCCCATGATCAGGTCGGTGGTGGCGCCGGTCAGCGCGCTGATCGGGTTCACCGTCATGTTGCCCCACAGCTTGAACCACACGTCCCTCTGGATCTGCGGCGACAGCGTGGTGTCGATGCCCGTGCGGTTCAGCAGATCGACCAGTTTCCGCACGCGCGGCGTGGCCTCGCCCGAAGGCTCGCCCACGATCAGCCCGTTGCCGAAGTGATGCCGCACCACGCCGGGCCCGTCGAGCGAGCAGCTCGCGTGCACCACGCAGCCGATCACGTTGTGCGCCGGAATGGCCTTGGCAATGGCCCCCTCGGGGTCGACCGCGGCAAGCCGGTGCCCCGCGATCTCGCCGCCGAAGCCGCCTTCGAGGAACCACCACGGCACGCCGTTCATCGCGACCAGCACGAGGGTGTCGGGACCGATCAGCGGCCCGATGCGTTCGGCCACGCCGGCCAGCGCGGGGGCCTTCACGGCGATCACGACCAGGTCCTGCACGCCGAGCGCTTCGGGGTCGGCCACCGCGTTGACGGGCACGCGCGTGCGCACGTCGCCGCGCATCAGAGAGAGGCCGTCGCGCTGCAGCGCGTCGAGCGTGGCGCCGCGCGCCACCACATTGAGCCGTTCGCCGGCCTGCGCGAGGCCGACGCCGATCCATCCGCCGATCGCGCCGGCGCCGTAAATACAGATCTTCATGGGAAAGGTCGCCTCAGTTTCTGTAGCTCGGGTCGATGCGGTCCACCTGTCGAACCAAGGCGTTGAACACGTCCTGCCCGGCGCCATGCTCGGGGCTGAACTGCAGCGCATCGCGCGTGCAGCGCTGCGCGATCTCTTCGCTCACCGGAATGGCCGCGCCCATCGAGAAGGTCGCCATCTGGATCTCGCAGGCGCGCTGCAGGGTCCACAGGATCGCGAAGGTCTGCGGCAGCGTCTGCCCCCAGGCCAGCAGGCCGTGATTGCGCAGGATCACCGCGTTGCGGTTGCCGATGCTCCTGAGCAGGCGCGGGCCTTCGTCGGCATGGATGGTGATGCCCTCGAAGTCGTGGTACGCCACCATGCCGTGCAGTTGGGCGGTATAGAAATTGGTCTGCTGCAGGCCGCCCTGCAGGCAGGCCACGGCCACGCCGGCCGTGGTGTGCGTGTGCATCACGCAGTGCGCATCGGGCAGGCCGTCGTGAATGGGGGCG
>Ga0102588_1000640_pt1 | contig 34837 bp, 27 predicted proteins | sample AraplaMF_Col_mMS_FD_76854 | JGI IMG/M metagenome (GOLD analysis project Ga0102588, IMG submission 76854) | Arabidopsis root microbial communities from the University of North Carolina, USA - plate scrape MF_Col_mMS (SPADES assembly) (version 2) | ecosystem: Host-associated > Plants > Roots >...
GGCGGGGGGCCGCGACCCCCCCCGCCACGCGGCAGCAAGGATCAGTAGAAACGCATTCGGTCGGTAAAAACTCATGGAGCCCGCCACGACGACATCGCTCGGCCGTGCGCCGCCCCAGCTCGTCGGCGGCTGGGAGGCGGGGCTTCTGTTGTTCCTTGCGCTGCTCTACTTCGGCGGAGCCCTCGTCAATCCGGCCTTCTTCGGATCGACGGAGGCCCTTCACGCGCTTCTGCGCGATACGTCCCGTGTGGGGATCATCGCGGTCGGAATGACTTTCGTCATCGTCAACAGGGATCTCGATCTTTCGGTCGGTTCGACCTACGGTCTGGTCGCCGTGGTTTTCGCCAGGCTTTTTGCCACGAGCTTTCTCGATTTCGGCGTGATCCAGTCGGCGATCCTCTGCGTGCTGCTCGGCACGGCGATCGGCCTGATCAACGGCGTGCTCGTCACCGTCCTGAAAGTGCCGGCCTTCATCGCGACGCTGACGATCCTCTTCATCGGCCGCGGCTTCGTGCTCGCGCTGACGCATGGTCAGGCAATCTATTATTCCGACAAGGCGAAAGACCATCCGCTGTTCTTCCACCTGGGAGAGACGAATATCCTCGGCTTCAACAACCAGATCGCGATCTTCTTCCTCGTCGCCATAGTCGGAGCCTATGTGCTTGCGAAGACCCGCTGGGGCTATGAGACTTTCGCCACCGGCGGAAACGAGCAGGCGGCGGTCTATGCCGGTATCCGCACACGCTGGGTACGCATCCGCGCCTATCTGCTCTCCTCGCTTTGCGCGACCCTTGCAGCTCTCCTGTCGGCCGCGCAGGACAAAGGTGTCACCCCTCTCTACGGTGTCAGCTGGGAACTCACCGTCATCGCATCCGTCGTCATCGGCGGAGCATCGATCCTTGGCGGGCGCGGGCGCGTCATCGGGTCCTGCCTGGGTGCCGCTGTCGTCGTGCTGATCGACAAGGTGCTGCGTGAGGGATGGCCGATCACGCGCATCGTCGTGATCGACGGTGAAAGCATCGCAGTCGGCGCCAAGTTCACCCTGCCTGCCGGCGCCGTGCTGGTTTTCCTGGGTCTGCTTCTCGTCATCGCCGTGCTGATCGAGCCAATCCTTATCAGACGCCAGGTTGCGGCCCGGCTGTGGGCCTGGCTGCGTGGCCGGCCGCCGCCGCCAGCCTACGAGATGGGCGGCGTGGCGATTGAAGGTGTCCAGACCAAGGGGGCGATGGCGGCCGACATGGCGCTGTCTGCCACCGGGCTCGGCAAGTTTCTCGCCCGCCGCGACGCACTGGCCATCATCCTGACCGTCGTGTTGTGGCTGACGGGCCTCGCGCTCAGGCCGGACTATTGGTGGAACCTGCCCAACACCTTTGCCATTCTGCTCAACTACACCGAACTGGCCCTCATCACGGTCGGGCTTACCTATGTCATCGCAGCCGGCGATATCGATCTATCCGTCGGTGCGGTGCTTGCCCTTGCCGGCAGCACCGCGGCCTATTTCCTGAAAGTGCTCGGCGCCGACCCGCTCACCGCCGTGACGATGGGCCTGCTCGCGGGAGTGGCCGCCGGAGCCGTCAACGCCATGGTCGTCGTCGGCTTCAAACTGCCTGCCTTCATCGCCACACTCGGCATGTTCTACATTGCCCGGGGCCTCGCCGCCTGGTTCGTCGCGGGACAGCAGCTGACCGGCTGGCCCGAGGGCTATAACCTGCTCGGGCGCAAGGTGAACGACGTTCTCCTTCATTTCGGCCTTGCTCTGCCGCCGGGGATCATCCGCACGGTGGCCGAGGTCGTCAGCATCCAGACGATCTGGATGTTTTTTGTTGCCGTGATCGCCGGCATCATGCTTGCCTATACGCCGTTCGGGCTGAAGGTCTGTGCGGCCGGCGGTAACGTGCGGGCGGCCGCCTATGCCGGCATCAATACCAACCGCGTGCGCTTCATCGCGCTCATGCTGTCGGCGCTCTGCGCGACCATGGCCGGGATCATCAACGTCGCCTATTTTCGCAGCTTCAACCCGGTCGCCGGCCAGTTTCGCGAGCTCGATGCGATCGCTTCCGTCATCATCGGCGGCGGATCGATCTTCGGCGGTTACGGCACGATGATCGGCTCGCTTGCGGGTGCCGCCGTCATCACGCTCGTCCGCGCACTGCTTCAACTCAACGTGCAGGGCTTCAGCATGCCGCAGCACTGGATCAACGTCTTTATCGGTGTCATCCTGATCGTCGCGGTGCTGATCGACATATGGGTGCGCCAGGCCAATATTTTCGGGCGCCTGCTAACCCGGCTGAGAAGAGAGGCGCCAACAGGGGACAGCAGTCATGGCTGAGGCGACACCATCTGCGCCGATTGTGGAAATGCGGGGCATCGAAAAAGCCTTCGGGGCCGTGCAGGCGCTTCGCAAGGTCGATCTGACGCTTTATCCCGGCGAGATCCTCGGCCTGGTCGGCGACAACTCCGCCGGCAAATCGACGCTCATGAAGATTCTGACCGGTGCTTATCAGCGCGATGCGGGTGATATTCTCGTTGCCGGGCAACCGGTGCGGTTCAAAAGCCCGCACGAGAGCCGCGACGTCGGCATCGAGATGATCTACCAGGATTTCGCGCTCTGCGGCAACATGGATGTCGGCCAGAATATCTTCCTTGGCCGCTGGCCGCTCAAAGGCCCTTTCGTCAACAGGCGGAAGATGTATGCGGATGCCGACAGCGTGCTGAAACGGCTCAAGGTCGACGTGAACTCCGTCTATCAGAAGGTCGAAAGCCTGTCGGGCGGCCGCCAGCAATCTGTCGCGATCGCCCGCGCAATCTCGTTCGAACCGCGCGTCGTAATCCTCGACGAGCCGACCGCCAACCTTTCCGTGATGGCGACGGAACGGCTGCTTGAAACCATGCTGGAACTGAAGAGGCAGGGTGTGGCCCAGATCATCATCTCACACCGCCTGGTCGATATCTTTGCCGTGGGCGATCGCGTCATGGTCCTCAAGCGCGGTGAATATGTCGGCGATCGTTACATAGGGAATACCGACGAGCATGAAGTGCTGGAGATCATCGTTTCAGGCACGCGAGAGAGCGCGCTGACAGCCGATGAGGCAAGAAAGGTCTGACCGATCGACCGCTCCGCCTCAGGGGGGCGTCGAGCGGGTTGCGCATCACCTATCGGCGGGTCGGGCCGATCGCACGCTCATATCAATACTGATTTCACCCGTCGGCAATGTGCCCGACGCGCGAGCCGCTATGCAAGTGATCTGACGGACCGGGATGGGGATTGATCTCACCTTGCCTACCTGAGCCAAGGCGTCTGGGCAGGCCACGCAGTACCGATCTTCGCGAGGTGGTGAATGGGCTGCTTTACATTGTTTCGACGGGTTGTCAGTGGCGAATGTTGCCCAAGGATTTTCCGCCGTTTACAACTGTGCAGTCGTATTTCTACGAATGGCGATCGACAGGGTTATGGGGTCGGATCAACCATCATCTTGTGATGGAGACGCGTGAATTGGAAGGCCGGGAAGCCTCGCCGTCTGCGGGCATGATCGACCACAAATCTCCTTGGTCATATGCATCAGCTGAGCTTCGAAGCGCCAGTCTTTTCTCGATAAGTATCCGTTGCAGACGGTCCATAAATTCGCCCTCTATGTCATTCCCACTGGCTCATTCTCCATAGGGCAACCAGATCGTCTTGACCTGGCAGGCGCGGCGCAGAAATTCCGCCCCCTGGCCCTGCTTTGGATCGCGCCAGTCGCGAAGCCGGCCGCGATCGACCCAGGTGTTCTTCAGGTTGCCTGCCGAGGCCGTCTCGACCATGGCGGAACCTTCTTCGCTGCCGCAATACCAAATTGCCGCGACATCGTCGTGTTCGGCAAGGGTCTTGGCAAGCACATCACGTTCTCCGGTCAGGAGATTGATGACGCCGTCCGGAATGTCAGAAGTCTCGAATACCTGGTAGAGGCGCGCCGCCACCAGCGGATGGCTTTGGGCGGCGATGGCGACGGCCCGGTTGCCGAGCGTGATCGCTGGCAGAATGAGGGACAGAAGCGACAGAAGAGGCGCTTCGTCTGGCGCAACAATGCCTATCGTTCCATACGGCTCGTTGACGGTCATTGTCACATGGCGGGACTTGGTTGCCGTCACGGCGCCGTCGAACTTGTCGGCCTGAGCCGCATACCAGAAGGCCCGGCAGATCGTCTGCTCCACTTCGTCTTCGGGCTTGGCACTTGCCCCGGTCACTTGCAGCGCGGCGACGAATTCGGCGCGTCGTTGGGTGAGGTTTTCGGCCAGGAAGTAAAGAACCTGGGCACGGTTGTGCGCCGTCACACCGCTCCAGGATGTCGCTTTGTTCGCCGCCTCGACTGCGTTCCGGACGTCCTTGCGGTTGGCGAGCCCAGCCTGGCCGATCGCCTGACCGGCCTTGCCGACAACCGTGTAGCTCTGGCCGCCATCCGGGCGCACCTGCTTGCCGCCGATGTAGAGCTTCGCGGTGACGTCGATCTCGGGACGCTCAACCTTGCCGCCAAGCGGTGCGACATGCGGGCGAAGCGTCGGCGTCGGACGCATCTTGCCCTCCTTTCCGCTTGCGGGCTTCAGATATTCGTACATGCCCGAGCGGCCGCCCTCGCGGCCGAAGCCGCTTTCCCGATAGCCTCCGAAGGGGGCCGCTGCGTCGAACATGTTGGTGGCGTTGATCCAGATTACGCCGGCCTTGACCCGTGCGGCCACTTCGATCGCGCGGTTGATATTTTCAGACCAGACGGATGCGGCAAGGCCGTACCGGGTGTCATTGGCCAGTGCGACCGCCTCGTCCAGCGTCCTGAAGGTCGCACTCGTCGCGACCGGCCCGAAGATTTCCACCTGCGAGACTGTATGGGCGGGCGCCGTTCCGGTGAAGAAGCCCGGAGCGCAGAAAAAACCCGTCGACGGCAGGTTTACCGGCGCCAAATTGAGGGTTGCGCCCTCTTCCTCGCCCTTTGCAATAAGCCCCTTAACGCGGGCGAACTGCTTTGCCGAGACGATCGCGCCGACATCCATCGTCTTGTCCAGCGGATCGCCGACGCGCAGCGTCTGCATGCGGTTCTTCAGCTTGCCGAAGAAGGTCGGCGCGACACCTTCCTGCACGAGAATGCGGGACCCTGCGCAGCAAACTTCGCCCTGGTTGAACCAGATCGCGTCAACGACACCTTCGACGGCGGCATCGAGGTCGGCGTCTTCAAGAACGACGAAGGGCGACTTCCCGCCAAGTTCGAGGCTGAGCTTTTTGCCCGAGCCGGCAATCTGCCGGCGGATGATACGGCCGACATTGGTCGAGCCGGTGAACGCCACTTTGTCGACGTCAGGATGGCCGGCGATCGCAGCGCCCGTCTCGCCGTCACCGTGGACGATGTTGACCACGCCGGGCGGGAGTCCGATTTCGTCCAGCAGTTCGCCGAAAGCATACGCGGTCAGCGGCGTGAGGTCGGCGGGCTTGATGACGACCGTATTGCCGGCTGCCAGCGCTGGAGCGATCTTCCATGCAAGCATCAGCAGCGGGAAGTTCCACGGGATGATCTGTCCGCAGACCCCGACGGCCACGTAGTTCGGGAACGCGTCATCGGCGATTTCGGCCCAGCCGGCATGGTGGTAGAAGTGGCGCGCGACGAGCGGGATATCGATGTCGCGCGTTTCGCGGATCGTTTTGCCGTTGTCCATCGTCTCCAGCACGGAGAAGAAGCGCTCACGCTTCTGGATGTGGCGGGCGATCGCATAGAGATATTTGGCGCGCTCGTGTCCCGGGAGACCGGACCAGGCAGGAAAGGCAGCGCGGGCAGCGCGCACGGCCGCGTCAACATCCGCCGCGCCACCCTTGGCGACGCGTGCGATGACTTCTTCGGTCGCCGGATTGACGACCTCGATCAGTTCGCCTTCGGCGGCAGTGAAGCTGCCTTTGATGTAATGGCCGAGGCCCGCCGCACGGGCTTCGAGCCAGGCCTTGACTTCGGAATTGCTTTCGGGAGCTGGGCCGTATTCCATAGTTTGCATAATGTCCTTGATCGAAGGCATGGTCATTCCTCAGGCTAGCGCGTGGCGATTGGCGGCCGAGTAGCGGCCGGTCAGATGGTGTTCGAGCTGGCGTTCGATATCGCCCAGCATGGAGGAGGCGCCGATGCGGAAGAGGTCCGGCATCATGAAGCGCGTGCCGAGCTCCTCCTTCATCAGGATCAGCCAGTTCATCGCGTCCTTGGCGGTTCTAAGCCCGCCAGCCGGCTTGAAGCCGACCATCTGGCCGGTCCGGTCGTGATAGTCGCGCAGGGCGCGGATCATCGTCAGCGATACCGGCAGCGTGGCGTTGACGTCTTCCTTGCCAGTCGAGGTCTTGATGAAGTCGGAGCCCGCCTGCATGGCGACCATCGAGGCACGGTAGACATTGGTCAGCGTTTTGAGGTCGCCTGTCGCGAGGATCGATTTCATATGCGCTGGACCGCAGGCTTCACGCATTGCCTTGATCTCGTCGTAGAGCGCGGCCCATTCGCCTTTAAGCACATGCTCTCGAGTGATGACGATGTCGATCTCGCTTGCGCCCTGTTCGACGGCATAGCGGATTTCGGCGAGGCGGAGTGGCAGCGGCATCAAGCCTGCGGGAAAGCCGGTGGCCACCGAAGCGACCGGAATGCCGGAGCCGTCAAGAGCTTTGACGGCATGAGGCACCATGGTTGGGTAGACGCAGACCGCACCGACGGTCAGCTTGTCGATGCCGAGCCCCTCCAAGAGATCGGCGCGGAGCGGCGCCTTGGCCTTGGCGCAAAGGCGCTTGACGCGGCCTTCGGTGTCGTCGCCGGCAAGCGTCGTCAGGTCGATGCAGGTGATCGCGCGCAACAGCCAGGCGGCTTGCCATTCCTTCTTGACGGTGCGGCGGGTCGGCAGCGTCGCGGCCCGGCGTTCGGTTGCACTGAGGTTCACGACATATCTGTCGAACCAATCCGGTGTGAGGGGGGTGCCTTCGGGACGGGGAAAATGCTCTGTCATTGTGATGTCCAATTTTTGCCGGCAGCGTTTACGCCTGGCCTCGGCGAATGTCGATGAAGCGATTGAGCAGGATGGCGGCGACGATGATCAGGCCGGTTACGGTCATCTGGTAGAACGAGCCGAGGCCGAGCAGGTTGAAGATGTTGCGCAGAACCTGGAGCAGCATGACCGCGAAGAAGGTGCCGAGCACGCCGCCGCGACCGCCGAACAGCGACGTGCCGCCGAGGACCACCGCGGCGATGGCATCGAGTTCAAGGCCTTGTGCGGCGGTCGGCTGGCCGATGCGCAACCTCGAGGTAAGCAGAATGCCGGCGAGCGCGCTCATGACACCCGAAACAGTGAAGACGAGAACGAGGATACGGGTGGTCGGAATACCGGAGAGGCGAGCCGCTTCCGCATTCCCTCCCGTCGCATAGACGGATTCACCGAAGACGGTCAGGCGCAGCAACGCACCGGCCACGATGCATAACACGACGAAGATCAGACCCATGGTGCTGACCTGGGCGCCTGGAAACAGTGGGATCATCGTAGACGAGATCGCCCCGAAGCCCGGCGGTAGGCCGGCGACCGGCGTGCCGTCGGTCAGGAGGTAGGTGATGCCGCGGAATGATACCAGGCCGGCCAGCGACACGATGAAGCTCGGCACCTCCGCAAAGGCGGTGATCGCACCGATCGCGGCTCCGGCGACCGCTCCGGCGAGGATCGTTATGGCGAGGGCGGGCAGGATGGGCATGCCACCGACCAGCAGAACGGCGACGAGCATGCCGCATAGTGCAGTAACCGAACCGACCGAGAGGTCGATATTGCCGGTCAGGATGACAAAGGTCATGCCGATCGCCACGACACCGGTGACCGCCGCCTGCTGGAACAGGTTGGAGATATTCGTGGCCGTCAGGAAGTTGGGCGATAAGATTGCCGCGATCGCGACGACGACCAGGAAGATCAGAATGAAGTTGTATTCGATCGCCAGATCGACGAGGCGACGAGAGGAATTTTGCATGGGCGGTGTCCCGGTCACGGTATCAGTCATGATGATGTTCTCCCAGAATCTGGTGTCGCAGGATCGTGTCCTGGTCGGTGATCGCCGGGTCAAACCGGGCAATGTTGCGGCCTTCGTGAAAGACCCAGATCGTGTCGCAGGCGGCATAGAGCTCATCCAGTTCGGAGGAGGCGACGATCACCGCGGCCCCCTCCGCCGCGAGCTTGTCGACGAGCCGGTAGAGGTCGGCCTTGGCGCCGATATCGAGGCCGCGCGACGGTTCGTCGAGCAGCAACAGCTTGGCGCCCCTGATGATCCACTTGGCGAGTACGATCTTCTGTTGATTGCCGCCGGAAAGCTGGATGACCTTCTGCTCCGGTGCGCCGTATTTCGTCGACAGTTGCTTGAGGACGGGGACGGTCTGCGCCTTGAGCTCGCCATGCCTTGCCAGGAACTTTCCCTGCATGCTCGGAAGCGTGGCGTTGCGGTAGATCGGAGCGTCGAGAATGAGCCCTTCCGTCTTGCGGCTCTCCGGCACCAGTCCCAGTCCTGCACGGATGGCGTCGCGCGGTGTCTTCGGCCCGTAAGGGTGGCCGTAGAGAGACATTTGCGCCTGATGCGGGTGGGTGCCGAACAGTGCCTTGAGAAATGAGGTGCGGCCGGACCCATTGAGGCCGGTCAGGCCCGCGATCTCGCCGCGGCGCAGTTCGAAATCGCGGATGTCGAGTTTCTGCGCGCCCGTCAGCCGATCGACTTTCAGGACAACGTCGCCGGTGACCGGCGGCCGGTCCCGACGTTCGACCAGGTTCCGATTGCGCCCGAGGATCGCTTCGACGAGCGCACTGTCCGGCGTTCCGGCGACGTCGAAGGTTTCGATCGTCTGGCCGCTGCGCAGCACCGTGACGCGATCACCGATCTCGCGCAGTTCGCCCAGTCTGTGGCTGACATAGAGGATGGCAACGCCTTGGGCGGTGAGTTCCCGAATGACGCGGAAGACGGCCTTCAACTCGGTTTCGTTGAGCGCGGCCGACGGTTCGTCCATGATGATGACCTTCGCCTCGCGGGTGAGCGACCGGGCGATCGCCGTCAGCTGCTGGTTCGCAATCGAGAGGCTGCCGACCCGATCGTCGGGCGAGAACGTCGCGCCGACGCGGGCAAGTGCCTGCGCTGCGCGTATCCGGCGGTCGCGTTTCTGAAGGACGCCGAAGCGTGCCGGCGGATGGCCGAGGAACAGGTTTTCTGCCACCGTCAGTTGCGGCACAAGATCGAGTTCCTGATAAATCATCGAGATGCCGGCGTCTGCGGCTTCCGCCGGCGCCTTGAAGCTGACCTTCCGGCCTTCGACGCGCATCTCGCCGCCGGATGGCGACAAGGCGCCGGCGATCAGCTTCAGGAAGGTCGATTTGCCGGCGCCGTTCGCTCCGAGCAGGCAATGGACTTCCCCCTTTCGAACCGAGATATTGGCTTCCGCGAGCGCCACGATATGCGGCGGAAATCGCTTGGACAGCCGCTCGATGTTGAGTACGTCCGTCATGCTGTCTCCTCCAGAATTCGTCGCGCCGTTCCTTCATCGGTCACCAGATCCGTGATGTAACCGGCTCTCAGGCATGCGGCGGTTATCATGTGCTTATCCTCGCCAGCTGCAACGCCGATTACCCGTTCTTTCTTGGCGAGCGCATGGAGCCTCAGGCCAATGGTCCTCTCGTCGAGCTGGCGATCGGTAATCCGGCCTTGCTGGTCGACGAAACGGCCCATGATGTCACCGACCGCGTTCAGCGCGCGAAGTCGGCCGATGTCGTTCTCATCAAGATAGCCGGAGCCGAGCAGCACAGACTGATGAGTGAGGCCCCCGAGACCGAAACAGACGACTGGCGCTTCTTCGGCCAGCCTCAGAACCCTTTCTATGATCGGATCCCGCTCAAGAGCGTCCCGGGTGGTACGCGACCCCATGATCGCGGGCACGGGCAGGAGCGTCGCGCTTCCGCCGGCCGATTGGGCGAATTCCTCCGCAACAGCGGAGTTTCGGCTGGTCGTGGTCGTCAACGCAGTCGAACCGTTGACGAGAACCACGTGCAGGCCTGGGCACCAGTCCTTCGGCAAGGCGCGCGCGACAGCCGCCATGGTGCGGCCCCAACTCACGCCCATCAGCGCCGGCTTGGGATTGAGGCTGACGAGATGGGCGGCAGCTGCCTGAGCAACGCTATCGATAATAAGGCTGGGGGTTTCGATGTCGCCGGTCGGAACGACGATCGCCTCACGAACGCCGAAGTAACGTTGCAGCTCGACCTCCAGGGAGGTCCTGCGTCCCGCCCGGGGTGTGATCTCGATCTTGACGACGCCGGATTCCTTGGCTTCCGTCAGCAGTCGGCCGACCTGCCAGCGGGTCAGGCCGAGCTCTTTGGCGATATCGGATTGGGTGCGGTCCAAATCGTAATAGAGCTTTGCGACCTGCACCATTAAATGGTCGCGCTGTTCGTTGACCGGCAGCCGTGCGGAATAGGGATTGCGCTCGGCCATGGTCACGCCCCCATCTGCCGACGTGCAAGCTGGTGCAGCGTTGGCCGCAATTGCTCGGTCGCTTCCTGATAGAGAGGCAGGGTTCGTTCGAACCATTCCGCGCGGCGTGGATCGGGCAGGATTTCGGTGGCCGGTACGACGCAGGCCTTCGCTGCCGTCCTGAGATCGGAAAAGACGCCGATGGCCGAGGCAGCGGCTACGGCCGTGCCGACGAGCGACAGATTATCCTCGCGGGCGACCTGGACCGGCAGACCGAGTGAGTCCACGGTTGTCTGCAGCCACGCTGGGTTCTTGACAATACCGCCGGCCATCATCACCCGTTCGACGGCAACGCCGCGTGCCCTTAAGACCGACAGGACATTGGCAGAACCAAGCGCGATAGAATCGATGGCCGCCGCATAGATGTCGGCGCGCGTGTGACCGAGCGTAAGACCCATCAGAACCCCACGCAGGGCGCCGTCCCGATAGGGTGTGCGATTGCCCATCATGTAATCCAACGCAAGCAGACCTTCCGAGCGTCTGGGGGTTTTCGCGACCTCGGCGATGAGCGAAGCATAGTTTGGACCATCGAGGCCGTATATCTCGCCAGCCAGCCAATTCAGCATCGAACCGGCAGCGACCTGGCCGCATTCGACAAGCCAATGTCCGTCTGTCAACGCATTTGGGTAAGGCCCCCAGAAGCCGGATACGTCACCTTCTTCCGCCAGTTGAACGAGTTGGACGATTGACGTGCCGCCGATGAACAACATTCCGCCGGGTTCGACCGTGTCGGCGGCGAGAATGCCGATATGGGCATCGATACCGCCCTGGGCGATGATCGGGCGGTTGTCGAGCCCGAGTTCGGCCGCCATTTCATTCCGCATAGGGCCTATGACGCCGCCGACCGGTACAATGCGTTGCGGCAGGCGGTCGGGAAGATCTGGAATGCCTAATGCTTCATAGATTTCCGGTATGAAGCGGTGGTTTTCGCTGTCATAGTTCCATTTGCAGGCGGCGTTCATCCGTGAGCCGACCCATTCCCCGGTCAGATCGAAATTGACGTAATCGAGAGCCTCGCAGATCACCTCCGCCTTCGACCACAGGTCCGGCTGCTGCCGCTTCAGCCACATCGACTTGGGCACAAGCCATTCGACGGCGTCGGAGCCACCGCAGAACCGCATGACAGGATGCTTGAGGCGTGCGGTCTCACGTGCCTCCAAATCGGCCCGACAATCCATCCAGAGGAGGGCCGGCGACAAGGGCGTCCCGTCGCGCATGCAAACCGCGACGGTCGACGCGGTGGTGGCGGAGCAGACTGCGTCGACCGTCTTGCGGCCCGTCTTTTTAAGGACATCGCGGCCGGCCTGGCGAAGCGCTTTGCGCCAATCGTCCGGTGACTGTTCTGCCCAGCCGGCCCTGGGATAATGGGTAGCGTAGGGCACATCTGCCTGGCCGAGCATCTGGCGGCGGTCAGTGTCGTAGACACCCGCCCGCACGCCTCCGGTGCCGAAATCGAAGCTCAGGATATGAGCCATCTATGATCCTCCTCAACCGGTCACCCGCCCGCGATCCCGGCCTCCTATGCGCTGGGACTCTCCGTCACGGACGGAACATGATCTTGGAGAAGAAGAAGCCGCGATCGCTGCGAAGCCGGTCGAAAATTCGCGGCAGTTCCTCCAGCTCCAATTCATGGGTGATCATGAATTCCCACTTGAGAGCGCCCGATGCAAGCTTGTCGAGGGTAACGGTCCATTGCGGACCCGGATAGGGCGCGCCGAACGAGTTCCATGAACCGTGCAGCGAAACTTCCTGGCGCAGAAAATGCTGGAAGGCGGCGTTTGACAGCGGCACCTCTCCGACCGGGATGCCGATAAAGACGACATGGCCGCCGGGAGCAGCCAGCTTGACGGCCGTATTGATGGAACTTGGGTGGCCGGCCGCCTCGACGATCAAGTCGGACAGCAGGCTTTTCGGCACTTCGGACGTCGACAGCAGCGTATGGGTCGCACCCGCCTCCCGCGCCAGTTCGAGCTTTTCTTCCGAGACATCGACCGCCACGACTTCACTCGCGCCCATCAGCAGCATCCATTGGACGGCGAAGAGACCGATCGGACCGCAGCCGATGACAGCGCCACGGTCACCCATCTTCACGCCGCCTGCCTTCCAGATCGCGTGAAGCGCGATAGAGGCAGGATCAACCATGGCGGCTGCGCGGGGATCGCAGCCTTCCGGTACCTTCAGCAGGTTGCCGGTCGGCGCGCAGACGAACTCTGCATAGGCGCCATCGCGACGGGAGCCGAAATAATCGTAATTGCGGCAGCGGGAGAAATTGCCGGTCGCACACTGATCGCAGACCTCGCAGGGCAGCATCGGCGGCACGGTCACGAGATCGCCCGTGGCGAAATCGGAGACGCCAGGGCCGAGTTCTTCAATGACACCCGAAAATTCGTGGCCGCAGATGATCGGCATCTTGTGTGCGCCCTTGGTGAGCATACGCGGAAGATCGGAGCCGCAGACCCCCACGGCCGACACGCGCAGGAGAACCTCTCCATGGTCCGGTTCGGGCTTTGCGACGTCTTCGAGGCGAATATCCCCTGGCGTGTGAAGTACGGCTGCGCGCATGCGATCAATCCTTTATATACAGCTAAGCGATCGCCGGCAGCGTTGCGCCGGCGCTGATCAAACAGGAGGGGCCAAAACCCCTCCCGCCTGCTTGGGAGTTACTTGTCGAGGACTTGCGGGCGGTATTCGGCAAACAGTCCCGAATGCGGAAACTTGCTGACCTTGTCGGAGGTGACCAGCGCCGAACCGGCGTCGACGAAAGCGGGGACCTGTTGCTTGGCGGCTGCCTCGCGGGCGACCTGAATCGTCACGTCACCCAGATATTGCGGGTCGTTTAAGGCCGTGGCGACATATTTCCCCCCGGATCCCATGGATTCCAGGGCTTCAGACAGGCCATCTACACCGGCGACGAGAACGTCGTTGCGGCTGTTTTCCTTGAGAACCTGCAAGGCGCCGAGGGCCATGTCGTCGTTATGGGCATAGACGACCTTGACGTCGGGATTGGCCTGCAACAGGTCCTGCATCGCAGTGACCGCATTAGCGCGGATGTACTCGGCGTAGGGACCTTCGACGATTGTGTGGCCGCTGCCCTTGATCGCGTCGTGGAAGCCGTCGCGGCGGTCCATCATGACCGCGCCGCCGGCATCTCCCTGGATCTCGATGATCTTGGCACTGCTCACGCCATCGGCCTTCAGCTTTGCGACGACGGCATCACCAACGAGCTTGCCCATAGCCTTGTTGTCGCGGCCGACATGAGCGACGACCTTGCCGCCGCGCACGGGGCGGTCGACAGTTATCACGGGAATGCCGGCTGCCGCAGCCGCATCGAGCGACGGAGCAACGGCATCCGGGTTCACCGGATTGATGATGATGGCGTTCACGCCTTGGGTGATCAGGTCCTGGATGTCGTTGTTCTGCTTCGTCACGTCCCCATTGGCGTCAAGAAAAATCAGCTTGTCGCCAGATGCCTTTGCTGCCGCTTCGGCTCCGTTTTTCAACTGGACATAGAACGGCGATTGCAGCGTGACCTGGCTGAAACCGATTTTGAGATCCTTGGCATGCGCAGCCGGCATCTCGCTCGCGAACACCGCGATCGCAGAAACGGCTGCCGACAAAGTGACCATGAAAGTACGACGGGTCGTCATGTGCTCCTCCAAGCTTCAGATTTGAAAGATTACCCTCCCGGCAATCAGCATTTGTGAAATTTAATCACTTATGCTGAATTCAAGGCAGCACTTGTGCCGTCCGATTGTCAACCAGCACTGTCAAATCGCATCGTCAGAAATTATAATATATTGATTATAAAAGGTTTTATTTGCTTTGATCGAAGTTGAAAATGCGCCGATAAGCAGTCACCTCCATCAACACATTGAAACGTGCGATGCAGCAAAATTCGGGAAAACCAACATATGTTGAATTGACGTCGAAATTCTTGACCTTTGGTTTTGCGTCCTCGAACACTCTCCTGTTGAGATCATAGAAGTCCTGGACTGGCAAATCCTTGTCGAAATCGCAGGCAGTCGGCGCGAACGGAATTTATTCAAGAGGGATCGCTCGCTGCCTGCCCGCCTACGCCGGGCGCATCGGGGAGGTGGGAGCGCGCACCCGCCAGGTGCGAACGCACGTCGGTCCGTTCTTTGATCACGCGGGCCGTCAGGATTGCGGAGCCGATTGACTTGCACCCGCGAAGGACTAAGTTCAAACATTGCTAACATACTCCGCACGGCAATGGCAGCGGAGGGTGCGAGTGGCTGGGCGACCTTGAGGAGGATGAGGTTTGCCGTGGACTATCGTGTTGTACTGCTGATCGCCACTTCCGTGATTGCCCTTTCCCCTGGTAACGCTGGGGCGCAGGAGGGCGATGCGACGGCGGGTGCCGTTGTTTTCAAGAAATGCGCGACCTGTCATATCGTCGATTCCGATACGAACAAGGTCGGTCCGTCGCTGAACGGGGTGCTCGGCCGAAAGGCCGGAACGCATCCCGATTTCGCTTATTCGGCTTCGATGAAGGCAGCCGGCGACGGCGGGCTCGTGTGGGACGAGGCGACGCTGCGCGACTATCTGCACAATCCGAGAGTGAAGGTGAAGGGCACGAAGATGGCCTTCGTCGGCCTGAAGGACGATAAGGAAATCACGGACCTCATCGCCTATCTCAAACAGTATTCCAAATGACGGCAATACTTCACGAGGCTGGCTGAAGCCTTTCTCGTGCGTGGATGTACGCGAAATTAACGTTAAGCGACTATTAATCGGCATGTGCAAATATTTGCACATGCGAGAAATGGAGTTCAGCTAAACCGTCGATCGCTCGAAATTTCAACTTGAAGCCACGGCTTCGAAAGGAGCGAAATGATTGGAATGATCGGCGGCAATACCAAGGCTCAACTGGCAGCACTGGCAAGCCTGAAGGCAAATGTCATGATTGCCGACAGCAAGCTGAACATTACCTATATGAACGGCGCTGTCCGCAAGTTGCTGACGGCGGCCGAACAGGATCTCAAGAAAGAGCTCCCGCGATTTGCCGTCGATACTTTGATCGGAAGCAGTATCGACATCTTTCACAAGAATCCGTCGCACCAGCGCGACATGCTCGCGCGGCTGACGAAGCCCCACAGCGCAACCATCCGTGTGGGCAGCCATAGCTTCGATCTGCTTGTCACGCCAATCATGGAGGGCGGAAAGCCGAAAGCATTCGTGGTGGAGTGGGCTGACGCAAAACAGCGCCTCCTCAATCTCGACTATCAAAACCAGTTGGCCGCGATCAGCCGCGTCCAGGCCATCATCGAGTTCACTCTGGAAGGGGAGATCGTCACTGCCAACGAGAACTTCTGCAAGACGATGGGGTACTCGCTGGACGAGATCCGCGGCAAGCACCACAGCATGTTCGTCGATCGGGCCTATGCCGGCAGTTCCGAATATGGGGAGTTCTGGAGCGAACTAAGAAGCGGCCGGTTCCACGCGCAGGAATTCACGCGGGTTGGCAGAAACGGCAAGAAGGTCGTCCTGAACGCTTCATACAACCCGATCCTCGACGAACATGGAAAAGTCGCCAAGGTGGTGAAATACGCCACCGACGTCACGGACAGAGTTTTTGCCGTGACCGAAATCGGCTCGTCGCTCAACAAACTCGCCGAGGGCAGGCTCGATTTTCGCCTGGAGCAGCCCTTCGCAACCGACTTCGAGAGCCTCAGGAAGAATTTCAACGAGGCTGTCGACAAGCTCGGCATGGCTCTCGGGTCCGTGGCCGACACGACTGCGCGGATCGATTCCGGCACCCGCGAGATTGCCGCAGGTGCGAACGATCTGTCGAAGCGGACAGAGCAACAGGCGGCGTCCCTCGAGGAAACGGCAGCCGCTCTCGACGAAATCACCGCCAACGTCAACAGTTCGACGAAGCGGACCGAAGAGGCGCGCGGTGTCGCAAGCCAGGCCAATCAATCCGCGGCAAAGTCTGCCGAAGTGGTCTCGCATGCGGAAGAGGCCATGCGAAAGATCGAGGAGAGCTCGCAGCAGATCTCCAACATCATCGGCGTAATCGATGAGATTGCGTTCCAGACCAACCTGTTGGCGCTGAATGCCGGTGTGGAAGCTGCGCGCGCCGGGGAAGCGGGCAAGGGCTTTGCGGTCGTTGCGCAGGAGGTGAGGGAGTTGGCGCAACGCTCGGCGCAGGCCGCCAAGGAAATCAAGGGGCTCATCCAGAATTCGACCTCCGAGGTCGAAAGCGGTGTGAAGCTCGTGCGCGATGCCGGTGAGGCGCTGAAAACCATCGGAGGCTTCATCATCGAGATCAACAATCATATGGAGGCGATCGCCACCTCTGCCAAGGAGCAGTCGACCGGCCTGGCCGAAGTCAACTCCGCCGTGAACTCGATGGACCAGACGACCCAGCAGAATGCCGCCATGGTCGAGCAATCGAATGCGGCCTCCAATGCGCTTGCTGAGGAAGCGGGCCGTCTGCGTACGCTGATCGCGCAGTTCAGCGTCGGCACGGTCCAGGTTTCAGCGCTGCGGCAAATGGGGCAAGCAATGGCGCTTCCGTCGTTGCACGCCTCGTCCGTGAACGCGGCTCCCAAGCTGAAGGTCGCGGCGGGCGCCGGTGCCCGTCCAGCAGACAGCTGGGAGGAGTTCTGATTGAGTATCGGGAGCTTCGTGCGGCCCTGCTTGCACCTGGCGAATTTTCTCAGGGGTCGAGCCGATAAGGCCCGACCCCTGATGTCGTAAAGACAGATGGCTTGGCAGACCTGGTGCGGTCGGCCCGTTAGAGCAGGATAACGGACGCCAGCGACAGAATGAGCGCCGGGAACATCACGACAGTCCCAAGCTTCAAAAATCTCCAGCTGCTGATATGGAGGCCTTCGCGGCGGAGTGCCGACAACCATAGGATCGTTGCGAGCGATCCCGTGACCGACAGATTGGGTCCGAGATCGACGCCGATCAGGACAGCGCCCGCCACCTTATCCGAGACATGCGCCGCCTGGACTGCACTGCCGGCGACCAATCCGGCCGGCAGATTGTTGACGAGATTGCAGACGACGGCGACGAACACTCCGGCCACGCCGACTGCCTGTGCTTGCGAAGCCGAGGCAAGGGAGGCCAATTGGTCGGAGAGAAGCCCTGTGACGCCCGTGCGATCGAGAGCTTCTACGATCACGAACAGACCCGCCACCAGCGGCAAGACGCTCCAGCTTATGCCCTTTATCGTCTCGACGGGGCTCTGCCGCGTCAGCATCAGGACAAGTGCCGTGGTGATGGTTCCTGCGAGAAAGGTTGGCACACCAAGATCGGCATGCATGGCGGACGCCGTCACCAGGATGATCGCCGTCACCAGGATTCCCCAACCTGCAAGGCTGGCGCTGCGGGTAAGGGCCGGTCGCTCCGCACTGGCAGCAAGGCTGTCTTCCGAAAGAGTGCGCCACTGCGTCCAGTAAAGACAGACGAAAGTGACGACGATGGAAATAATCGACGGCAGGAGGAATGTCGACAGCCAGCGTGACAAAGGCGGCATCTCGCCGCCGGCGAAGATCACGAGATTGGCCGGATTGGAGATCGGCAACAGAAAGCTCGCCGCATTGGCGATGAAGGCGCATACCAGCAGATAGGGCATTGGGTCCCGGACCCGGGCCGCTCGGCAAGCCGCATAGACAGCAGGCGTGAGCACGACGGCCGTCGCATCATTCGAGAGAAAAACAGTCACGACGAGACCGACGAGATAAACGAGCGCGAACAGACGCCTGGGAGAACCCTTGGCATGTGAAGTCGCAATGGCGGCTATCCAATCGAACAGGCCTTCCCGTCGGGCAAGCTCGGACAAAAGCATCATGCCGATCAGGAAGAGATACACATCGATGCCCTTGGCGATCCCAGCCAAGGCATCGACCGGCCCGATGAGCTGGAAGGCAAGCAGGACAAGAGCCCCAAGGGCAGCCCAGATCGCCTCCGGCCACCGGAATGGCCTGGTAACGACGCCTGCCGCGGTGAGCCCGGCAATACTCCATATGATGGCATTCTCAGTCATTCGGATCAGCTTGTTGGCAACGAGGCAAATGATGGCCGCGGTGCGTGTTGCAGATTGGGCTTTCGGCGGACCGGATACATGTTCTGACGATCATCGGCAACAATCGGCCGACGACAACGATGCGAAACCTCTGAGATGAGCAACAGCAGCGTTCTTACTCGATCGGGGAATTTACTTGGATTCATTCAAAAGTAGTCATTGGCGGTTATGTGCATCAACGTCCTTAGTTGGTACTCGGTTTGACGATGGATCTTGCGACAGTTCTTCTTCTCCACAAATCTTCCTTCATCGTCGGCGCGATCTGTTTTTCCTATGTCAGGTGGCGTTCCAGAGAACCAGGGCTTGATCTTCTCTCGATCGGTTGTTGCCTTCTCGCCTTCGCATCGACGCTTGCCGGAATGGGTGAGCAGGGCTCGATAGCATTCGAGCTCTGGACTTTCGGAAGCTTTTCCGTCGGAGTGACAGGCTATTCGCTAATGGCGACGGGGTTGCTCCGGCTGAGTTGCCGCCAGCGAAAACGGTCTGATTGGATTCTGGTCGCGGCCGCGCTGATCTTGTCGGCGGCCGTCGGGGGCATACACTGGTATGCGTACAATCCGACGCGAGCCGCAATCTTCAACGCCGCTGCCGCTGCCTTCCTCACGGCCTCAGCTGCCCGGATTCTGAAAGACTTTTTTGCGGACCGCCTGCCGGCAAGGTTGGGCCTTCTCGCGTCTCTTTCGGCTGCGACGGGATTTTCGGGGCTGGTTGTTGTCGGGATGATTTTTCCTGCTCATGCGCCGATCGACCCACGCTATGCCTTCTTCCTGCTGATTATCTGCCACTTCTCCCTCGCGCTGTTCGTGATTGTGCTCGTCCAGGAACGAGCCGAAGCACAACTGAGACATCTGGCAAATACGGATGCCCTGACCGGAATACCAAACCGGCAGCGTTTCTTTGCATCCCTTCCAGGCGCGCCGAGGGAAGGCGACGCCTTCATCATGATCGACATCGATCATTTCAAGAGCGTCAACGACCGTTATGGCCATGAGACCGGCGATATCGTGCTTGTCGGCGTGGCTCAAGCCATCGCCGCCGTTGCCGGAAAGGGAATGTCGCTTGGACGGCTTGGCGGAGAGGAGTTCGCGCTGTTTCTACGCAATCAGACCGAAGAAACAGCTTTCGCCAAAGCCGACGAGGTTCGGCGAGCGGTCAAGGCTCTGGTGTTTTCCGCGGGCACGGCGGCCATCAACCCAAGCGTGAGTGTGGGCGTTGCTCTTTTGAGAGGCGCTGGAGATTTACAGAAGCTTCGTGATCGCGCGGACCAGGCGCTCTACCTCGCGAAGCGTGGTGGTCGCGACAGGGTCGAGTTCTACGCCGATCCACAAGCTGTGACGGAACGCCCGGCGAGCGCTGACTTGTCAGCGGACGGCGCGCGTGACGTGGATCCCTGGCGTAAAGACGTTCAACACAAGAGGTCGCGCGTCGCGTGACGGCGCCTGTTTCCAGCGCTTCTTCCAGGCGCAGTCCAGTTTTCAAGTCCTGACGAAAGGCACTTCTGACGTTCCGGAAGTGCTCCGAGTCGTCGTAATTGCCATATTTTCCATCTGTGCGATAATAAACACGATATTTGCGGAGTGCGGGTTTACGGTCGGTCGGCTCAGGGAGGAGCGGAAATGGCTGTCGTGCTGATCCTCGTCCTTGTTGTCGTCGGCTCCGTGCTGTTTCATGTGCTGAGCCCGTGGTGGTGGACGCCGATCGCGTCCAACTGGAGCTATATCGACAGCACGCTCGTCATCACCTTCTGGATCACCGGCGTTGTCTTCGTGGCAGTGATTTCCTTCATGGCCTATTGCGTGTTCCGCTTCCGGCACAAGCCGGGCAACCGGGCGCATTACGAGCCCGAAAACCGCAGGCTGGAGGTGTTGCTCGCCTCGGGAACGGCGGTTGGCGTCGCCGCCATGCTCGCGCCCGGCCTCATCGTGTGGAAACAGTTCATCACGGTGCCTGCCGATGCCGCATCGGTGGAGGTCGTCAGCCAGCAATGGCTGTGGAGCTTCCGCCTGCCGGGTGCTGACGGAAAGCTCGGCCGCGCGGAGACGCGTGATGTTACCGCCGAGAACCCGCTCGGCCTCGACAAAAACGACGCAAGCGGCCTCGATGACATCATCATTGAGGGCGGCGAGTTGCATCTGCCGATCGGCAAGCCGGTGCACATATTGCTGCGCTCCGTCGATGTACTCCACGATTTCTACGTGCCGGAATTCCGCGCCAAGATGGACATGATCCCCGGCATGGTCACCTATTTCTGGCTCACGCCGACGCGGACGGGGACCTTCGAGATTCTCTGTGCCGAACTTTGCGGCGTCGGCCATCCGCAGATGCGCGGAACCGTCATCGTCGACAACGACGCGGACTACCAGACCTGGCTCGGGCAGCAGCAGACATTCACCCAGTTGACGGCGTCATCGGGAGAGCCGCCGCCGGCAGACTGAACCGGCGGGAAAGACGGCCGCAGACTGGGAAGAAAAGGGAAGAGAGATCATGGTCGAGATTCCATCCGGCAGCATCCCCTCCGCCGAAGTCGAGGATGTCGAGCTTTATCATCCGCACAGCTGGTGGACCAAATATGTGTTCAGCCAGGATGCGAAGATCATCGCCGTGCAATATTCGATCACCGCCATCTCGATCGGCCTGGTGGCGCTGGTGCTCTCCTGGCTGATGCGAATTCAGCTGGCCTTTCCCGGCGCGCTCTCCTTCATCGATGCCGACCATTATTACCAGTTCATCACCATGCACGGCATGATCATGGTGATCTATCTCCTGACCGCGCTGTTCCTCGGCGGTTTCGGCAACTATCTCATTCCGCTGATGGTCGGCGCGCGCGACATGGTCTTCCCATACGCGAACATGCTGAGCTACTGGATCTATCTGCTTGCAGTGCTGATCCTGGTCGCGGGCTTTTTCGCCCCCGGCGGCCCGACAGGGGCCGGCTGGACGCTTTATCCGCCGCAATCGGTTCTGTCAGGCACGCCAGGCGGCAAGGACTGGGGCATCCTCCTGATGCTCATCTCGCTGATCGTCTTCATCATCGGCTTCACCATGGGCGGCCTGAACTATGTGGTGACCGTGCTGCAGGGCCGCGCGCGCGGCATGACGCTGATGCGGATGCCGCTCACCGTCTGGGGCATCTTCACAGCGACCGTGATGGCGCTGCTCGCCTTTCCCGCGCTCTTCGTCGCCTGCGTCATGATGCTCTTCGACCGCGTGCTCGGCACCAGCTTCTTCATGCCCGCCATCGTCGAGATGGGCACGCAGCTGCAGCATGGCGGCGGCAGCCCGATCCTCTTCCAGCACCTGTTCTGGTTCTTCGGCCATCCGGAGGTCTATATCGTGGCGCTGCCTGCCTTCGGCATTGTCTCGGACCTGATCAGCACGCATGCGCGCAAGAACATCTTCGGCTACCGCATGATGGTGTGGGCGATCGTCATCATCGGCGCGCTGAGTTTCGTCGTCTGGGCGCACCATATGTATGTCAGCGGCATGAACCCGGCCTTCGGCTTCTTCTTCGCCACCACGACGCTGATTATCGCTGTGCCCACGGCGATCAAGGTTTACAACTGGGTGCTGACGCTGTGGCGCGGCGACATTCACCTGACGCTGCCGATGCTCTTTGCGCTCGCCTTCATCGTCACCTTCGTCAATGGCGGGCTCACCGGCCTCTTCCTCGGCAACGTCGTCGTCGACGTGCCGCTGTCGGATACGATGTTCGTAGTCGCGCATTTCCACATGGTCATGGGGGTCGCGCCGATCCTCGTCATCTTCGGGGCGATCTATCACTGGTATCCGAAGGTGACGGGACGCATGCTGGATGAGACGCTCGGCCAGATCCACTTCTGGATCACCTTCCTCGGCACCTATGCGATCTTCTTCCCGATGCATTATCTCGGCCTGCTCGGCGTGCCGCGCCGCTATTTCGAGATGGGAGAGACGGCTTTCGTTCCGCCTTCGGCCCATACGCTGAACGTCTTCATTACCATCATGGCGCTGATCGTCGGGGCGGCACAGATCGTCTTTCTGTTCAATTTGGTCTGGAGCCTTTTCCGGGGCAGGGAGGCAGGCGGCAATCCATGGCGGGCAACGACGCTCGAATGGCAGACGCCGCAGACGCCGCCCGCGCATGGCAACTGGGGCAGGGATCTGCCTGTCGTCTACCGCTGGGCCTATGACTACAGCGTGCCTGGCGCGGCGGAGGATTTCATCCCGCAGAATGTGCCGGCAAGCGACGGCGTCACACGCGAGGTCCCGGCATGAACGTCATGCTGATCTTTCTTGCCGCAATCGGCGCCATCATCGTCTGGTGGCTTGCCGGGCAGCGGCTGACCTCGAAGCCCTGGCTCGAAACCGGGTCGGTGCAGCTTCCGGCTCATGACGACGCCGAGCGGCAGCGGTCACAGGTGCCGGCGGTCAAGATCGGCCTCTTCGTGTTTCTCGGCGTCGTCGGAGCGATCTTCAGCCTTGCCGTCAGCGCCTATTTCATGCGCATGGCCTCGGCCGACTGGTGGGGGATGCCAATTCCGCGCCTGCTCTGGGTGAACACCGCAGCACTCGCCCTGAGCAGCGCTGCGCTGCAATGGGCCAAACGCGAAGCGCGGCACGGCCGCATGGAAAGCCTGCGGCCGGCACTTGTGACAGGACTTGCGCTTGCCGTCTTCTTTCTCGTTGGGCAGATCCAGGCATGGCGGGAGCTGACCGCAGCCGGCTATGTGCTTGCCGACAATCCCGCCAACAGCTTCTTCTACATGCTGACCGGCCTGCATGGCCTGCATATTCTGGGCGGACTTGCCGTGCTCACGCACACGACGGTCAGGGCATTTTCAGCCGACGTTCAACTGGAGAGGTTGCAGCTCAGCGTCGATCTCTCGGCCATCTATTCGCATTTCATGCTCGCTGTCTGGCTTTTGCTTTTCGCGCTCTTTGCCGGCTGGGCGAATGATTTCGTCGATCTCTGCCGCACATTGCTTAACTAGGGGCTGAATCAGGAGGTGCAGATGGCACAGACTATCGGGACACACGACGAAGCAAGCCTCCGGCCTGCCGGCCTGCGCGGCGTCGCGGCCGATTTCAGCTCGGATCAGCGCGCCTTCAAGACCGCCTCCTGGGGCAAGGCGATGATGTGGATATTTCTGCTCAGCGACACTTTCGTCTTCGGCTGTTTCCTGATCGCCTATATGACCGCCCGCATGTCGACGCCGGTCCCCTGGCCCAATCCGAGCGAGGTCTTCGCGCTGCATATCGGCGGCCAGGATGTTCCGCTGATCCTGATCGCGATCATGACCTTCGTGCTGATCTCGAGCAGCGGCACCATGGCGATGGCGGTCAATTTCGGCTATCGCCGCGAACGCCGCACCACAGCAATACTGATGCTGCTGACAGCACTTCTCGGTGCAACCTTCGTCGGCATGCAGGCCTTCGAATGGACGAAGCTGATCACCGAAGGCGTGCGCCCCTGGGAGAACCCGTGGGGGGCGGCACAGTTCGGATCAACCTTCTTCATGATAACGGGCTTTCACGGCACCCATGTCACTATCGGTGTCATCTTCCTGCTGATCATCGCCCGCAAGGTCTGGCGGGGCGATTTCGACGTGGAACGGCGCGGTTTCTTCACCAGCCGGAAAGGCCGCTACGAGGCCGTCGAGATCATGGGCCTCTACTGGCACTTCGTCGACCTGGTCTGGGTCTTCATCTTTGCGTTCTTTTATTTGTGGTGAGGTCGTCATGAGCGAGACAACGGCGCATGCGCAAACCCAACTGGCACATGTTCAAGCACATACCGGACAGCAGCACCCGATCCGGCTCTATCTCCTCGTCTGGGGCCTGCTCTTCGTGCTCAGCGCCGGTTCCTACATGGTCGATTATCTCGGCATCCAGGGTTATCTCAGGTGGACTCTGATCCTGCTGTTCATGATGCTGAAGGCTGGCCTGATCGTCGCCGTCTTCATGCACATGGCCTGGGAACGGCTGGCGCTGGTCTATGCCATCCTGCTGCCGCCGCTGCTGGTGTTGGTTTTCGTTGCACTCATGGTATCGGAAGCGGATTATACGATTTTCACCCGGCTCGCCTTCTTTGGTGCGGCGCCGTAGATACCGATCATCGGGAGAAAGCTCTGTATGGCTGAGGTCTTGTTGTTCCATCACGCACAGGGGCTGACCTCAGGTGTACGCGCGTTCGCCGACGCCATCAGGGCAAACGGCCATATCGTGCACACGCCTGATCTCTTCGAGGGACGCACGTTCCCAAGCATCGAAGAGGGGCTCGCCTATATTGGTGAGATCGGATTCGACGACATGAGGGAGCGCGGCGTCCGCGTCGCCGATGAGCTGCCTCGCGGACTTGTCTATGCCGGGTTCTCATTTGGCGTGCTGCCGGCACAGAAGCTGGCGCAGACGCGGCCCGGAGCGCGCGGGGCTCTGCTCTTCTATTCCTGCCTGCCGATCAGTGGCGAGTGGGCCTTCGGACCCTGGCCGGACGGCGTGCCGGTCCAGATCCACGGTATGGACAACGATCCGGTCTTCGTCGGCGAGGGGGACATCGACGCCGCCCGCGAGATCGTAGAGAAGGTCGAGGACGCGGAGCTTTTCCTGTACCCAGGCGATCAGCACTACTTCGCCGACAGCTCGCTGCCGTCCTATGATGCGGATGCGACCGCTCTACTGACCACTCGCGTGCTTATTTTTTTGGATCGCACAACGACCAGCCTTGCAGGCAAGAAGCACTCCACGGACAATTTTTAGGCCGCTGGCTTTCCGAATGCTTACTTAAAGCGCATCGCAGGAAATCGGATTCATGTGGTGCGCTTTAAGCCTATGGTTCATGCCTGTCATTGTCCCAAAACCGCTGCCCACTTTTGGGCGACATGCTTTAGCGCCCACGCGTGCCTCCATTGGCTGCTGCGGGTTCCACGACCTTGCGATAGAGATGCCAGGTGGTGTGTCCGAGCACGGGGATGACGATGGCGAGACCGGCGAAGAACAAGGCAAAACCGGCGGCGAGAAGCACCGCGACGATCAGGCCCCAGAGCACCATTTCGATAGGGTTGGCGGCCACCGCCTTCATCGACGTATATATTGCCGCTGCCACGCCCGTATCGCGATCGAGAAGAAGAGGAAAGGCGATGACTGTGGTGCACAGCACGACGAGAGCGAAGACGAAACCGACGGCATTGCCGTAAAGGATCAGCCGCCAACCTCGATCGGTGGTGAAGACCTCGTTGAAGAAGCTCTGCAGCGATTCCGGCCGCTCGGGCCTGAACAGGCCGACATAGAGCTCCTGCGCCGTGAAAAGCCACCCCACGAAGATCGCGACCAGCATGAGGCCGATGACGAGAATGGCCGGCATCGCAGGAGAATGCCTGACCGAGAGCGCATGCTGCCAGGAAGTATCTAGACCGAGTTCCCGCCTGCGGCTGATTTCATAGAGACCGAGTGCGGCGAACGGACCGAGGAGGGCAAAGCCCGACATCAGGGGAAAAAGCAGCGGCAGCATGTTGGCGCCCGATGTCCACCGCGCGATGAAGAGACCCGCCACGGGGTAGACCAGGCAAAGAAAGACGTAGTGCGACGGCTTGTCCCAAAAATCAGCCAGCCCCTGACGCAAGGCCGCAACGACATCGGCCGCGCCGATGCGCCGCACGTTCGGGTAGGCCGCGTTCGCGTTACCTCCCGCGATCACATGAAAATGCGCCATAAAACGTGTCATGACAGTTCCCCCCGATCTTGCTGCGGACAGCAACGATCAGAATGTACACCCGCGAACAACGGGGCCATGGGACCGAAAGCTGCACGCGTGAAGAGTATACGCCCGCTGATAAAACCTGACCAGCGGTCTCACCAGGCTGCTGGCGGAGGAACCAGTGCCGGCGAAGCCGTTTAATCTCAAACGGATGCGCACTGTAGGCGAGCACCAATTTCGGGAGACGCCAGAAGCTGAAAATAGTCTTATCCGGGTTTGCTGGATCTCAAGGCGTCAGTGATCTCTGCTCGTGCAACGCCGAGGAGCGCCTCCATCGCTCTGCGCGCAGCGTCCGGATCTCTCATCCGGATAGCATCAAGGACAATATGATGCTTATCGAGAGCTTGTTCGTGAGACTGGCTGGCGCGATTTGTGAGACGGAAACTGGCGAGCAAAGCAGCTCGAATAGCAGTCGCGAACTGCCGGTAGACCCAGTTGCCGCTGGCATTGATAATCGCGGCGTGAAAATCCAAATCTGCCCGGCTCCATTCTTCGTTGTCGCGGGCATTGGCATCGACCATGTCTTCGTAGGCCTGTGCGATGCGTGCCAACTGCTTGGCCGTGGCGTTCGTGGCTGCCTGCGCCGCAGCTGCAGGCTCCAGCAGATGTCGTGCGTCGATCAATGATGTGTAGAAGGCTTCATCGCCGCCCATGGACAACATCACGTCCAGGACAAGCGGGTCCAGATAGTTCCAATTCTCGCGTGGGAGGACAGTCGTCCCCGCGCGCGTGCGGGAGCGGGTCATTCCCAGAGCCACAAGATACTGCATTGCCTCACGTAGGCTTGTACGACTGACCCCGAACTTTTCAGTCAGGTCCGCTTCGTTAGGAAGCGTCGAACCTTCCGGCAGTTTTCCCGAGACGATCTGCTCGACGAGTTGCGTGAGCAACGCTTCGCGGACCGAGCGTTTTCCACGACCGGCAATCTCCTCTCCACTCTCAGTCAACTTTCTATCGGTTCGCATCATTTTCCCCGAACTCCTCGTTTTACGCCACTCTTTCACGGTGACTGCCGGTTCATTTCCGCTCGTTCCTAATCATACTCAACTAGCACGAAACTAGCTGAAAAAACCACACTTATAAAAAAATAAATCGTATTTATATTGACATTAATCGTACCCATAATATTGTTTGCTCGTCTGCATGAGCCCGGCACGCCCGAGTTCAACGATTTTCTGCAATCAATAGGGAGGGAGCGATGAAGCTCATCAAGCAAGCTGCCGTCTTGGCGCTAAGCACGTTCAGCGCCGCGTTTGTCACGCCGGTCTATGCCCAGGACAAGGATCTCAAAGTTGGTGCCATCTACATGGATGCGCAAGGCTTTTATGCTGGTGTCCGCAAAGGCATCCAAACCGGCGCGAACGACGCTGGCCGGAAGCTCGATATCGTTGAGACCAATGCGCAAGGGGATGTGAGCAAGGAATCCTCTTTCATCGATTCGCTGATTTCGTCCGGCGTACAGGCGATCATCGTTTCGCCGGTTTCCGCTGACGGCTCCTATCGAGCAATTCGTCGCGCTCACGAAGCAGGTATTCCGGTCGTCTGCTACAACACGTGCTTGAACGACGCCGACATGAAGGAATATATCTCGGCCTATGCCGTCGGTGACCCCTATGATTTTGGGCATAAACTCGGTGATGCGGCTGCCGATTACTTCATCGCCGAGAAGAAGGACGCGCCGAAAATCGCTGTTCTCAACTGCGAATTCGTCGAAGTCTGCGTTACCCGCCGCAAGGGCTTCGAGGAAGCGCTGAAGGCCAAGATTCCGGGCGCTCAGACCGTTGCGAACCAGGAAGGCGCTATCCTCGACAAGGCGGTTTCCGTCGCGAGCACGATGCTTTCGTCCAACCCCGATATCGATGCGTTCTTCGGTGAAGCCGGTGGCGCTACGCTTGGTGCTGCTCGTGCTGTCAAGAGTCAGGGCAAGACCGGCAAGGTTGTCGTCTTTGGTGGCGATATGACCACGGAGATCGCTCAGGAACTTGCAGACTTCACCGTCATCAAGGCAGTCGTAGACATTTCGGGCCAGGGCCTTGGTAAGCTGGCGCTCGCACAGGCGATCAAGTCGATCGATGGCCAGCCGCCGGAGGGGATCAAGGTTCCGTACGACATCGATCTCTACAAGTCGTCCGACGACGGCAAGGCTTGGCTCAAGGCGCACGCCGACGGTATTCCGTGAGGCATGTCGTCTGACGAGACAAGCAATCGAGGCCGCCAGGAAACTGGCGGCGTCTTCTCATCGGTGGATAATGTCATGACACAGATATCGCGCTCGGTTGAGGTTGCTCGCCGCTCAATCGCGTCAATCAAGGGATGCACCCGCCAATACCCGGGCGTATTGGCCCTGGACAACGCAACTTTTGAAGTCGCGGCAGGCGAGGTTAGAGCCCTTCTAGGCAAAAACGGCGCTGGCAAATCGACCCTCATCCGGCTCCTGACTGGAGCCGAAGTGCCAGACACCGGAAGCGTCGCGGTTGATGGCGAGGAACTCCGTCATTCAGGCTCAAATCGGGCTCAAGATGCTTTCGATAAGGGAGTGCGCGTCGTCTACCAGGAGCTTAGCCTGGTGCCGGGAATGTCGCTTGCCGAAAACCTCTTCCTCGGGCGCTGGCCGCGAAAAGGAGGTGTCATCCAGTACGCCAATATGGAGGCCGAGGCTTCCGAGGCGATGGGCCGGCTTGGTTTGGACCGGCCGCCCAATTCCCTGGTGGCGAGCCTAAGCCCGGCTGAACGCCAGCTGCTCGAAATCGCCCGTGTACTGCTCGGCAAACCGAAGCTTGTTATCCTGGACGAGCCAACGAGCTCGCTCGCTGCAGCTGAGGCCGAGAAGGTGATGGCGGCCGTCAAACGGATCGCTTCCGACGGCATTGCGGTCATCTACGTCAGTCATCGGATGAACGAAATTCGCCAGATCGCGCACTCGGCAACGATTATGCGCGATGGTCGCATTATCGAAACGGTGGACGTAAAGGGCGCCGACACGCGCGAGATTGTCCGACTTATGCTTGGGTCTGAAGCGTCTCAGACGGCCGCACTCGAAAACAGAAGCCAGGGACAGACCGTTCTCGAAGTAAAGGACCTTGCTCTGTCCCCTAAACTGGCCTCCATCTCCTTTTCGCTCAAGGCAGGAGAAGTTTTGGGCATCGCGGGTCTGCTTGGTTCCGGCCGTACCGAGCTTCTGCAAGCGATTATGGGTGTCCAAACCCAGGACCACGGCAACGTGCTTGTCGATGGGGTTTCGGTAGCGCCCGGTCACTACAAGAAAATGATATCCCGTGGTTTTGGATACACGCCGGAAAGCCGCAAGGAAGAGGGGATCGTCCCGCTCCTTGGGGTTGATGAGAACACGTTGTCCACGGATTTTTCGGGTGTCAGCAAGAATGGCATTCTCTCCTCCAGATTGATGGCAGAAGCCACGCGCAAAGTCATCGAGAGACTGCATATCAAGACGGCGCGGACAGATACCCCTATCGGCACGCTATCAGGCGGCAATCAGCAGAAGGTCGTCATTGGTCGTTGGGTTTACGCCAACAGTCGCGTCCTTCTTCTCGATGAGCCCACTCGTGGCGTTGACGTCGAGGCCAAGGCCCAAATCTACACAATCATCCGTCAGCTCGCCGCCGAAGGGCGCAGCATCATCTTCGTCTCGAGCGAGATTGAGGAGCTGCCTCTCGTCTGCGATCGGGTTCTCGTGCTTCGTGACGGGACGCTGCAGGAAGAGTTCAAATCACCGAACATTGATCAGGACGCCTTGATGGCAGCCTGCATCGCAGGACATTGAGGGAAACACGCGATGTCACTCGACCAGGCCGCAAAGCCCACTTCCGCCCGGACCTCGAACAAATCCGGCTTCAACTTCTCTCAACACATGAACGAACTCAGCCTGTTCGTTGCAATTGTCGTACTCTACGTCGTCTTCACATCGACGGCGAATGGCTTTCTGTCCTTCAACAATCAGATCAACATCCTCCGCGATGCGGCGACAATCGGTATTGCTGCATGGGCCGCAACGCTGATCATCATCGCCGGTGAGATTGATGTCAGCGTCGGACCGATGGTGGCTTTCATCTCCGTGGTCCTGGCGTTTTTTCTTCAGTGGGGCGTTCCTACTCCGATTGCGTTTGCGCTCGCGATTGTCGTCGGTGCACTGCTTGGATCTATCGCAGGAGCATTGCGGGCGTACTTCGATGTTCCGTCTTTTGTCGGGACGTTGGGCCTTTGGAGCGCATTGCGCGGGACGGCTCTCTTTGTGACGGACGCGCTTCCGGTTTCGATTGGTCGGAACGACACCTTGGACGCGTTGGATCGCTCGGTTCTGGGCATCCCGCCTGCGGCGATCATTATGCTGGTGTTGTTCGCAGTCTTTGCATTCATCAGCCGAAAGACTGCGTTTGGACGGTCGGTCTTCGCGATTGGCGGCAATGCGCATGCTGCGTTCCTGAGCGGTATCAGCGTATCGAAGATCCGCGTGACGCTTTTCGCGATTGCGGGTGCTATGGCAGCGATCTCGGGCATTCTGCTGGTGTCGCGCCTTGGGTCCGGCAATGCGACCGCCGCCACCGGCCTCGAATTCGACGTCATCGCGGCAGTCGTTGTCGGCGGCACCTCGCTCTCCGGAGGGCGGGGATCAATGCTCGGTACGCTCTTGGGCGTGTTGGTCATTACCCTCATTGGAAACGGCCTCGTCTTGCTGGGGATCAATCCCTTCTTCCAGCAGGTCGTTCGTGGCCTGATCATTGTTATCGCGGTGCTTGCCAATATTCAGGCGATCAAGCGCAGCGTGTCGCGCAACAAGGGTTGAGCCCATGTCGGTAGTCAACCTCGCAGCTGGCCCGCTTTCGCTTCGCGTCTCGACGAAGGGTGGGCTTTTGCTGGGCTTTTGGCGTGATGTTGGTATCGGGAAAGTACCGCTGTTGCGCCCCAGCCAGTCGGACGATGCAAATGCATTGGGATCGTCCTGCTATCCGCTCGTGCCATTCGGCAATCGGGTGAAGGACAACCGGTTTTCCTTCGATGGCAACGACTACCAGTTCAGGCCGAACACCGGGTGGGACAAGCATTATCTGCACGGTGAAGGCTGGCAAGCGGCGTGGTCGCTGGGAAGACAAACGCCCACCTCGGTCGAGATGAGCTTTACCCACCGGGGCGGCGCAACCCCATACGAATATCGGGCGCATCAGCACTTTGCTCTAAGTGAGGAGAGTTTGACGATGACCCTCACGGTCGAAAACCGTGGCGAACGAGCTATGCCGTTCGGGCTGGGCTGGCATCCCTATTTCCCGATGACGCCCAACACCACGTTGCTCGCGCCTGCCCGAAAATTCTGGACGGAAGTGGAAGGTTGGCTTCCGGGTGAGCAAACCGAAATTCCGGCAGACCTTGATTTCAGTTCACCAGCGAAGCTACCTCATCGATGGGTCAACAACGGCTTCGAGGATTGGAGCGGCGAGGCATTCGTGGCGTGGCCGGAGTGGCATACATCGCTGCATCTGAGCGCCGACGCGATCTTCAAGCACGCCTTTGTATTCGTGTCGGACACTACCTTCGATCCGGGCTTTAAGCGCGACTACTTTTGCTTCGAGCCTATGACCCATTTGTCCAATGGACTTAACCTGCCTGATCTCGGCGACTTGAAGGTGCTGCAACCCGGCGAAATCCTCTCCGGAAGCATACGCCTGCGCCCCTCAAGCAACCAGAATTGACGTTTTTGGAGTTTATGAATGTCTGCGAATGACCGTTATGACTACATCATAGTCGGCGGCGGAAGCTCTGCCTGTGTGGTCGCGGCCAAACTGGTGCGAGAGGGCAGGGCCAGGGTTCTGCTTTTGGAGCGTGGCCCCGCCAAAGCCAACCCCATCATGCACTTTCCGGCGGGCTACATGAAGTTCCTCGCCAAGGACACTTATCTGTCCATGCACCAGACGAAGCCGCAGCCGCAACTGAACGGGCGCGGTCCGATCGTCCCACAGGGGAAAGTGCTAGGTGGCGGCAGTACGGTCAACGCGATGGTCTATATGCGGGGCCAGGCTGCCGATTTCGATCTTTGGAACGAACTCGCCACGTCAGAAGGCTCCAACGATGGAGCATGGTCGTACGCAGACTTGCTACCATATTTCAAAGAGCAGGAAGATAACGACCATCTTGCCGGCGAATTTCACGGGGTAGGTGGGCCGCTCAAGATCTCTCATCTCGGCCACACCAGCCCGATGACGCGCACCTACGTGAAGACGCTGCAGGGCATGGAAATACCCTATAATCCTGACTTCAATGGTGCCCGCCAGTTCGGGGTCGGCTTCATGCAGCACACGATCGACTGGAGGACGCGCAAGCGCTCCAGCGCCGTCGACGCCTTCCTCGCCCCGGTTATGAACGACCCGCTGCTGACGATCGAAACTGAAGCAACGGTGACGTCGCTGGAGATGAACGGCGACCGGGTGACTGGCGTGCGATACGTGCAGAACGGCACATCGAAGCAGGCGGACGCTGGCAAGGAGGTCATACTTGCAGCTGGCGCTTACCAGACACCGAAGCTCCTCATGCTGTCGGGCATTGGTCCGGAGGATGAACTGACAAGACACGGCCTGAAGACAGTCGTCGCGTTGCCTGGTGTTGGGAAGAATCTGCAGGACCACTATGAATGCCCGGTCGTCGCAACCACAAAGGGCTCGTTTGGTTACTATGGGCAAGACCGCGGTTGGCCGATGATCAAGGCCGGATTGCAGTATCTGATGTTCAAGTCGGGGCCGGTGTCGACCACCGGGGTCGAGACGTGCGCGTTCTATGATCCAGACGGCAATAATGACCGACCGACTATCCAAATGTTCTGTGTTCCTACGGTTTATCTTGACCGTGACGTCATGGGTACCGAACCCGGCGACGGCGTGACGATCAACTCACTTCTGTTGCGACCGAAGGCAAGAGGCTCGGTAACACTGGCATCAAAGGACCCTTTCGAGAATCCCATCGTCGACACGCAAATTTTCGGCCATCCGGACGACCTGCGTCTCACCATGGCAGGTTTCCGGTTCGCGAGAACGGTGCTGGACGCGTCGCCTATGAGGGACCTGATCGAAAAAGAGATCTTTCCGGGACCGGACGTAACCAGCGACGACGCCGTCGCGGCTCACTGCAAACGGACAGTGAAGACAGGATACCACCCCGTTGGGACCTGCAAGATGGGACGGGATTCAGATCAGGAAGCCGTCTTGGATCTAAGCCTGCGGGTAAGGGGAACGCGAGGCCTTCGAGTGGTTGATGCATCGATGATGCCGGCGATCGTTAGCGGCAACACCAACGCCGCTGTCATGGCAGCAGCGGGAAAAGCTGCAGACCTCATCCTCGCATGAACGGGCATATTTCATGAAAATCACAAGGCTTGCGACCTACATTGTCCCACCACGCTCGTTGTTCCTGAAGATCGAGACGGACGAAGGCATCGTTGGCTGGGGCGAACCGGTTGTCGAGGGGCGAGCATTGACGGTCGAGGCGGCCGTCCATGAACTTGCTGATTACCTTGTTGGCAAGGATCCTTTCCTCATAGAAGATCACTGGACCGTCATGTATCGCGGCGGGTTCTATCGCGGCGGCGCCATCCACATGTCGGCGATCTCGGGGATCGACCAGGCGCTCTGGGACATCAAGGGCAAGGCACTCGGCCAGCCGATCCATTCGCTGCTCGGCGGCCAGGTACGCGACCGCATCAAGGTCTATTCCTGGATCGGCGGCGATCGCCCGTCCGATGTGGCTGACAACGCCAAGGACGTGGTTTCCCGCGGCTTCAAAGCGATCAAGATGAACGGTGCTGAAGAACTTCAGATCGTAGACACTCACGACAAGATAGATGCGATCATTGCGAACATTGCAGCAGTTCGCGAGGCTGCCGGTCCCCACGTAGGCATTGGTGCCGACTTCCATGGCCGTGTTCATCGACCAATGGCCAAAGTTCTCGCCAAGGAGCTCGAACCCTACAAGCTGCTTTTCATCGAAGAACCGGTGCTATCCGAACACCGCGAAGCATTGAAGGAAATGGCCAATCACTGTTCAACACCGATTGCTCTCGGCGAGCGCCTGTATTCACGCTGGGACTTCAAGCAGGTTCTCTCGGATGGCTATGTAGACATCTTGCAGCCGGATCTGAGCCATGCTGGAGGCATCACCGAATGCCGCAAGATCGCGACGATGGCCGAGGCTTACGACGTCGCGCTTGCACCACATTGCCCGCTCGGCCCGATTGCCCTTGCTGCCTGCCTGCAGATTGATGCCGTCAGCTACAATGCCTTCATTCAGGAGCAAAGTCTGGGCATTCACTACAACAGCGGAAACGACATCCTCGACTACATCTCAAACACGGAGATCTTCCACTACGACGATGGCTTCGTATCGATACCGCAAGGCCCGGGTCTTGGCATTGAGGTGAACGAAGAATATGTCAGGGAACGGGCCAGGGAGAGCCACCGTTGGCGCAATCCGGTGTGGCGGCATGAGGATGGAAGTCTCGCTGAATGGTAGAGGTGATAACATG
>Ga0102588_1000645_pt1 | contig 34737 bp, 37 predicted proteins | sample AraplaMF_Col_mMS_FD_76854 | JGI IMG/M metagenome (GOLD analysis project Ga0102588, IMG submission 76854) | Arabidopsis root microbial communities from the University of North Carolina, USA - plate scrape MF_Col_mMS (SPADES assembly) (version 2) | ecosystem: Host-associated > Plants > Roots >...
TTCCTCGGATGGCCGTTCGACGTGTGGTCACGGTTCGTCGAGCAAAATCCCCGCCTGGCGATGACCGCGATGCAGACGATCGGCCAGCGGCTTGAGGAGGCGCACACGCGCATCCGCGAGATGTCGACCGAAGAAGTGGAAAAGCGGGTTGCCCATGCCGTGCTGCGCCTGTCCAAACAAGCCGGCAAGCCGGTCGGAACGGCGATCAAAATCGATTTCCCGATTTCGCGGCAGGATATTGCTGAAATGACGGGCACGACGCTGCATACAGTGTCGCGAATCCTGAGTGCCTGGGAAGGCAAGGGCATCGTCGAGGGTGGCAGGCAGAAGCTGACGGTCACCGATCCGCAGCGTCTTCTAAGACTTGCTGAAGGCGAAGACGACTAACGGCCACGCGGCACACTGCCCGGAGGGATTTGAACCGAGCCCGGTCCCGTCGTGGCTTGGCTTGCCCTAGTGGAAGGTGTCGTGCGACGCCTTCCACGCCTCGATATCGTCCTTCGATACCCTTATCCGGGAAAATGACGAGTGCGGCTGCAGGCGCATCTTGGAGGCGGCGATTTCGCATATCGTTCCGACATGCTCCTGCAGTCTTGTCTCATCGGCGCGCGGCGGATTGCTGATCTCCCGCAAGGCATCGCGATCGATGATGACCACGCGCTGTGCGCCCTCGTGCTCCATCAGCACGACACCTGTTTCTCCGGAAGATTTCAGAAATGCAGTGATGAACCTCGGCAACATCCAGGCTTCCTCCTCTTTCGTCCACGATGGACCAGAGCATAGCGGCTAGTGTTTCGACGTCTTTGATGTCCATCAAAGAGAAAGAAGGCCGAACACCGTAACACCCAGCCGATGGTTCGCGGCGAGTGGTCGCGTTTCGGACATAAGGAAAGGAATGCCGGTGCCTACATCGCAAAAGCCCTTCATCGTCGAAATCAAAAGACGCCGACGCCGTCGTCCGGCTCGCCACGTTGACCTCACCAAGAGCCCGCCTGACAAGATATCCGACACGGTCAGGCCCGCCGGTGTTGCCTCGCGCAGCTTGCACACTCCAGGTCTGGCATCGTGACCGGTGCAGCACGTCAACTCAGGAAGGCTGCAATCCAGGCGATCGAGAAAGACGTAATCGGAACGGCCATGATGAGTGTCGCGCACACTCTGGTGGCAAGACGCGTGTCGTCGAGGGCACCGATCTGGAACACCAAGGCTGCGGACCAGGCGGCCGCAGCAAGAACAATACCGCCACGAAACATATCCGAATATGGCATGACGACGCCGTCGGAGCGCAGCTGCGATACGGTCAGCGAAAGCAGCCCGCTGAAGAGACAGGCCGCAGCAAGCGGAATGAGCGCCTGGGTCAGATGATGGGAGAAACCTCCCTTCATCCGAAGGATCCTTGCGCACGCAGCAAGGGGAATGCCGAACATGAGCGTGGCCGCGGTGACCGAAGCCGACAGAAGTGTCAGAAGCGCGACGGCATCCACTGACGTCATGACATCATTCTCCAAGGGATAGTCGGTCAGGATCCACCAAGGCAGGCGCAGCGAAAGCGGCCAGACCAGATGCAGATCGAGGCATCGCTCCACCAGCCACAGGCGGATCACCTGGAAGAGGCCGCTATCGGACCAATGCAAGGCGGCTGGAACCAACCCGAGCAGAACCGGCACGATCAGAATTGTCTCCCACATGGTCGCAAGCCGGCCCGACCCGTGGACGATGTCGCTCGCCGGATTGCGCCAGCAAAGCCGGATCGCTCCGCGATAACCGGAGCACCGGCCGCACATGTGGCAAGCGCTAGCGCCTTGCATGGTCTTGATGGGGATGAGCGGCGCGCAATTGACGGCGTTCGATCGTCCCTGCTGCCCGATGCGCCAGCTGTCGGGGTCAACACGGAAATGCAGTGGCGCGATTTTCGAAACGATCCCGAAGACGCCGTTGACCGGGCACAGAAACCGGCACCAGACCCTTTTTACCTTTCCATAGCGCGCGCCGATGACGATGGCTGCGAAGGTCGAGCCGCCAAGCAGCAATGCTGCGGGCCTCGGATACTGGTAGATGCTTGTCAGCTGCCCATAGACCGTAGTCGAGACGAAGGACACGACCGGCCAGCCGGACCATTTCATCCATCCCGGAATTGCCCGCCCGGCGCCGCGCTGGCTGGCAAATTCCGAAAGCGCACCTTCCGGGCACAGGATCCCACACCAGAAGCGGCCCACCAACGCGGTGGCAAGGATGATGAACGGCCACCAGACACCCCAGAAAACAAACTGTGCAAAGCGCACGGCATTGCTCCACACATAATCGGTGTGCGTGGGAAGCGGCAGCAGGAGCGGAACCGTCAGAAGCACCGCATAGAGTGCCACCATTACCCATTGAAGACGCCGGATAGCCGCCTGATGGCGGAGAAGGACATCACCGAACCTGGCAACAAGTGCCGGTGCGGCGCGAAGAGAAGACGTCATGCAGGCGCCTTGCCGGTCAGAGGAGGCGCATAGGCCAGAGACGCGATCAGCCAGTAGAAGCCGATGCTCAGAAGAGGAAGAAGCTCCGGCCGGGCGCGATAGCCCGCCAGACCGGCGAGAAAGGCGCCGAAGCCGGCGCCATCATTGAGCAACCGGCTTGAATCCCACAGTGGCTCTGTCATCGGCGAAAGAATTCCAAGCGAAATCACCTTGTCGACGACAAGCATGGTCAGCCCGCTTCCGAGGATCAGGAGCAGCACCTCGCTGAAGCGTGAAAGCACCGTCCTGGAGATCAATTTAGACCCGGCTTTAAACGCCCAGAAGCTGATCGCAGCAAGCACGAAGCCGGACAGGCCCGCGGCGACGACGAAACCGGCCTGCCAGCTTTGCGGCGAAGCCATCAGTCCGAACAGGAAGACAACCGTCTCCGCGCCCTCCCGGGCCACCGCCAGCGCTGCCAGCGTGGCAAGCCCGAGCCAGTTACCGGTCTTTACGTGCCGGACGGCCCTGTTTGCGAGATCTCCGGTCTGGCCACGCTCCATCGCGCGCATCCAGAATACCATTCTGAGCATGAGGACAGCGGCGAATGCTGCCATGATCATCTGCAGGATATCCTCGCCATCCCCTTCGAGGATATCGCTCGCCCTGCTCACGATCAGCGCCAGCATCAGGGCGAGCGCGAGGCCGGCGCCAGCGCCGGCAAGGATCCAACTGGTTGCCCGTCCACGTGTCGCCGGCGCCGCCCTCGCGGACCACGTCAACAGTATCCCCACAACCAGCAAGGCTTCGAAGCTTTCCCGCCAGACCACCGAAGCGATCTCGAATGTCTGCAGAGTGAGATCCGCGCTCATCGGGCGACCAGCGCTGCAGGAGGCATGTCGAGATGGAAATCATCGAAGAAGGCATAGTTCCCTTCGCGCAATGAGCGGAACACGAGGAAACTCGATGCACCGGGTGCCAGAACCTTCTCTTTGCGCAGCGGAATGCTCTCGAACTCGATCGGGGTCGAACCGTCATTGTGGAGTTCGAGCTTGAAACGGGTGTTCGCAGGCACCTCGATGACCGATGGTGAGACGACGCCATTGCTGAAATGAACCTCGAAAACCGGATCTTCCTCTTCGGCGAAGGCGGTCTGACAAGGTGCCATCAGCGCGGCTGCAGCCAGCAGCCGCATCAACCAGCCGATGGCACACATCAATAACCGCCCTTCTTGCCAATGCCGGCGAAAACGAAGTCGAATTTCAGCGCAAAAGCGCCGGGCCAGACAGCAACGCCTGTCTCCTTGTCGACGTGGCGTCCGAAAGACATCTCGCCGTGACCGCCCGGATGAACGTTGAGCTCCAGCCGATAGCGGCCCGGTCCCGACAGCTTGACGTTGTCGCCGTAATGCGGCCCGTCGCTCGCGACCATGGGCTCCAGCGATCCGACTTGCTCCTCACCATTGTCGAGGTTCCTGACCGTGTATTCCACATGCAGGTTGGGAAGCCAGTCGCCTTCCGCAAAGCCATTTGCATTTTCGGCAGTCGCGTGGATGTCCGCCTCCAGATGAATGTCGGACTCCGCTGCAGCACGCATCATGCCGGGCGGATCCATCTCGATCGGCTGCAGGTAGACCGCTGCGACTTCCATGCCCGCTGCGATCTGAGGTGAGCCGATCGGATATTCGGCAGCCTTCAGGGCAAGCGGCATTGCGATGAGAACGAGAGGAGCGGCGAATAGGCTGGCAGCGCGGAGCATGATGGCAATCCCTAAAGATGAGTGTTGCCGTCACGTTTAACAGCGCGATCGCCCTGCTCTTTGCGCTGGCGCAAAGATGCGCGGTTTAGCGTCGGGCAGGCCTTTGCCGGCCGCACGCGACCCAAATCTCATCAACGGGTCGCCCATTGCTTGACTCTGGTCAAAGCTGTGGCGGGCCGTGACCGATACATCACCTTCGCCAAAGGGGGAAAATCACGTGATCCAGTTCGTCAGCGCGTTTGGTGTCTTTCTCATGCTGCATTCGATCCCGGCGATCCCGAACATTCGCCTTCGTATCATCCGGTCGATCGGCAAGCCGACCTATATCCTTGGCTATTCCGTTGTCTCGCTCGCGGCGCTGGTCTGGCTCTTTTCCGCAGCACTTGCCCTCGACTATGTCCCGCTGTGGGAGCTGCGTCCCTGGCATGCGGCGATGACCTTCCTGCTCGCGCCGGTCGGGTGTTTTCTCGTGCTTGCCGGTCTGATGAGCGCAAATCCCCTGTCCATATCGATCCGCTCGGCGGGGCCGGCCGGAGCGGTTTCGCAAATCACCCGACATCCCGTGCAATGGGGATTTGCTCTCTGGGCACTCGGCCATGTCGTCGCCAACGGGGACTTGCGTTCGCTTCTCTTGTTCGGAGGTCTCGGGCTTTTCGCACTCGCCGGCATTCCGATGGCCGAGCGCCGGGCGAGAAAGCGTCTCGGCGCTCACTGGGAGGTCTACGCCGCGCAGACATCCGTCTGGCCCCTGGCGGCGTTTGTTTCCGGGGTCCGGCCGAAATCGGACACGGCGCTTGTGGCAGCAGCGGTGGCCACGATCGCGCTGGTCGCCTGGCTGCTCCTTGCGGGCGGTCACGCCCTGCTCTTCGGCGCCGACCCGATTTCCGTCTTCGGCTGATTGAAGTCCGCCTCGCCGGACCAGGCGCTTGCCAGCGGCGCGACCGGCAGGCCCAGGAGATCGACGGCGCGACGGGCAAGGTGATCTACGATCTCCTGCACCGACTGCGGGCGATTGTAGAAGGCGGGGACCGGCGGCATCACGATCCCGCCCATTTCGGTAACTGATGTCATGTTGCGCAGATGCCCGAGATGCAGGGGCGTCTCTCGCGTCATCAGCACAAGCCGTCGCCTCTCCTTGAGCTGGACATCGGCGGCACGCGCGACAAGGCTTGTAGAAAGGCCGGTTGAAATTGCGGCCAGCGTCTTCATCGAGCAAGGCGCAACGATCATTCCCGCGACAGGAAACGAGCCGCTGGCGATGGTCGCACCGATATCGCCATTGTCGTAGCTTCTGTAGGCCTTTGGCAGCATCCCGTCATGGGCGTCGGCCCCAGCCTCGTGCAAAAGGGTCCGCTTGCCGCTTTGCGTGACGACGAGATGGACCCGCACGCCGAGCCCGCACAAGAGATCGAGGACAGCAAGGCCAATAGCCGCGCCTGAGGCTCCTGTAACCGCCAGTACGACGTCGCGCTGCTCATGAAACGATGTCACGTTTGATCCTTTCCCATGTTGTTGCTGCGCGCGCCGCAATGTCTGACGGCATGCGCAGTTCGCGACCCCATTCGCGGTCGCTCTCCGGCCCGATCTTGCGGGTGGCGTCGAGGCCCATCTTCGTTCCGAGACCCGCTCGAGGTGACGCGAAATCGAGATAATCGATCGGCGTGTTTTCGAGGACCGTCAGGTCGCGCGACGCGTCGAATCGCGTGGACACGGCCCACATGACATCCTCCCAGCTCCTCACGCCGATGTCGGCATCGACCACGATGATCAGCTTGGTGTAGTTGAACTGCGGCAGCATCGACCAGAGCCCCATCATCACCCTGCGCGCCTGTCCCGGATACCGCTTGTCGATGGAGACGACCGCCGTGCGGTAGGAACAGGCCTCCGGCGGCAGCCAGAGATCGCAGATTTCCGGAAACTGTCGCCGCAGGATCGGGACGAACAGCTCTGTCATCGCCTCCCCGAGCCTGGAAGGCTCGTCCGGCGGGCGGCCGGTATAGGTCGACAGGTAAACCGGCGAGCGGCGGGTGGTGATGGCGCTCAACCGGACGATCGGAAAGGGTTCGACGCTGTTGTAATAACCGGTGTGGTCGCCGTAGGGGCCTTCAGGCGCAGTCTCATCGATCGACACGTGCCCCTCCAGAATGATCTCGGCGCAGGCCGGCACGTCGAGCGGCGCGGTCAGAGCGCTGACGACCTGCGTGCGCGCGCCACGCAGAAGACCGGCGAAGTTCAGTTCGCTCACTCCTTCGGGCAGGGGCATGACAGCGGCAAGCAGCGTCGCAGGGTCGGCGCCGATTGCGATCGCCACTGGCATGTCCTGACCGCGTCGCTGCCATTGGCGGAAGTGCTTTGCGCCGCCGCGATGGGCAAGCCAACGCACGATCAGGGAGGAGCGGTCGCGAACCTGCATCCGGTAGATGCCGACGTTGACGTCGGCAGGATCGTCGGGGTCGCAGGTTATCACCAACGGCCATGTCACCAGGGGGGCCGGCTCGCCTGGCCAGCACCATTGGACTGGAAGCATGCCGGTATCGATCTCGGCTCCACGGTAGACCACCTCCTGCGACAGGGCTGTGCGTCGATGCCTCGGCCGCATGCGACTTGCGGCCGTGAGCAGGGACAGCTTGCTCAAGGCGTCTGAAAGCGACTTCGGCGGAGATGGGTTTCGAAGATCGGCGAGATCCTCTGCCAGTCTCCCGAGGCCACCCTGCCCGACCCCGAAACCAAGCTCTATGCGCTCCCTGGTGCCGAACAGATTGACGAGCACCGGGATAGGGCTGCGCCGTCCATCGGCGTCTATCGGTGCCTTTATGAGAAGGGCCGGCCCGTTTTCCTCAAGGACATGCTGATGCAGGGCTGTCAGTTCGTGGACGAGCGACACGGGTTCGTCGATCGACAGAAGCAGCCGGCGCTGCTCGAGCTCGCGAATGAAGGATTGCAGGTCGGCATGACGTTTGATCTTGGGCGCATCATTTAGCATGGGGATGCAATCGGCGAGGAAACCGCTCCTGTCTTTGTCTCAAAACAAACAGGGCGAATGCGACAGGCCCTAGGGTGCCACTCTCACGAGAAGAGGCCTTTATGCTTGTTCCATCCCGCTTGATGACCGCGGCCGGTATTGTGCCGTTGCCGATCGCGGCCCGCGCCGCATCCCTGCTGTTCGAGCAGGTGCTCAAATCCCACCCCCGGCTCTTCGACCGGCTCGGGGATTATCGATATTTGTGTTTTGGCTTTGCTCCCTCGGACCTTGCCTTCGAGTTCGTGATCCGGCCCGCCGGAGGCAGTATCCGAACTTTCCGGCGCGGGCGCGCACCGGAAACGGACGCCAGGATCAGTGGCCCCCTGCTTCTGATGCTCGGGCTTGCCGAGGGCCGCCTGGATGGTGATGCCGTCTTCTTTGCCCGCAAGCTTGCCGTGACAGGCAATATGGAAGCTGTGCTCGCACTTCGAAATGCGCTCGACGACAGCGGAATCGATCTGGTGAAACTGGCCGGAGACATGTCGGGGCCAATTCGCCGTCCCGTGATGGCGGCACTCTCATCCATCCGGCGCCGTGCACTCAAAGCCGAAGGTGCCGGATGGAACTGATATGCCCAGCCGGAACCCCCTCGTCCTTCAGGGAGGCCGTCGATGCGGGTGCGGACGCGGTTTATTGCGGCTTTCGCGACGAAACGAACGCCCGAAACTTCCCAGGTTTGAATTTTGATCTGCAGGAGCTCCGACAGGCCGTTTCCTATGCCGGCGCCCGAGGCGTCAAGACATTCGTGGCACTGAACACATTCATGACGGCAGGGCGGGAAGATCTCTGGTATCGCCGGGCGCAGGAAGCAACCGATGCCGGGGCCGACGCGCTGATCGTCGCCGATTTCGGCCTGATGGCCCATGTTGCCGAACGTCACCCGCATCAGCGCCTGCATATTTCCGTGCAGGCTTCAGCCTCCAATCCGGACGCGCTTGCCTATCTGGTCGAAAGTTTTGGCGCAGCGCGCGTTGTCCTTCCCCGAACGCTGACGGTCGCCGACATTGCCCGCATCGCCCGTCACGTGCCCTGCGAACTTGAAGTCTTCGTCTTCGGCGGCCTCTGCGTCATGGCGGAGGGACGCTGCTCGCTTTCCTCCTACGCCACCGGAAAATCGCCCAACATGAACGGCGTCTGCTCGCCGGCAAGCCACGTTCGCTACCGGCAGGAGGGCACCGACATGGTATCGGAACTGGGCGGGTTTACGATCAACAGGTTCTCCGAGAAGGAACCGGCCGGCTATCCAACCCTCTGCAAGGGGCGCTTCGAAATCGGCAAGAGCAAGACCTACGCCTTCGAGGACCCGGTTTCTCTCGATGTCATGGACCAGCTGGACGAACTCCAGGCAGCCGGTGTCACAGCGCTGAAGGTAGAGGGGCGCCAACGCGGCAAGGCTTATATCTCGCAGGTCGTTTCGACGCTCCGCGCCACGATGGAAGCCGCACCCGCCGATCGTCCCGCACTCATGGCCCGCCTCAAGGCCCTCAGCGAGGGACTGGAGACGACGCATGGCGCCTATGAGAAGCGGTGGAGGTAAGAGATGAAGCTGACACTTGGCCCGCTCCAGTATCTCTGGCCGACCGACCGATGGCGCGACTTCTATTTCGCGATCGCCGACGAAGCGCCTGTGGATGTCGTCGTTATCGGCGAGACGATCTGCTCGAAGCGCCTGCATTTCATGGAGGCCGAACTTGCTGTCGTCATCGAGCGGCTGGAGGCAGCAGGAAAAGAGGTCAGGCTCTCGACACTGGCGCTTGTTACGCTCGATCGCGAGGCGAATTATCAAAGGGCACTCGCTCAGGAGGATGTCAGGCTCGTCGAGGCCAATGATCTCTCCGCCCTCTATCTTCTGAAGGGACGGCCGCACGCCGTTGGACCGTTCATCAATGTCTATAATGCAGCGACAGCACGCGTTCTGGCATCCAATGGTGCGACGGCGATCTGCCTGCCGCCGGAACTTCCGGCCTCTTCCATCGCCGCCATTGCCCGGACCTGTCCCGATCTGGATCTAGAAGTCTTCGCCTTCGGCCGCATGCCGCTCGCCATCTCCGCGCGCTGCGCTCACGCCCGCTCGAAAGGGCGAACCAAGGACAATTGCCAGTTCGTCTGCCAGGAGGATCCTGATGGCATCACGGTCAACACCATTTCAGGCCAGCCCTTTCTCGCCCTGAACGGCGTGCAGACGCTGTCGCATACCTGTCAGGCGCTGCTCGAGCGATCCGACGAATGGACGGCACAGGGTGTCAGTTCGCTTCGGCTGTCGCCGCAGACCTGCGACATGGTCGAAGTATCCTCGACTTTTCGCGGGATGCTGAATGGAGCAATCGAGCCTGGGCAGGCGCTGACCAGGCTGCGCGATCTCTATCCGGACATTCCGCTATCGAACGGGTTTCACCACGGCAAGAGCGGCGCGGAATGGGTCGCGCGCCTGAGAAACGCAAAGGATTTGGCACAATGAAGATGAGACTGTCGGAAAGCGACGCTCCCGGCGACAGACGGATCTTCTCTGCTCTGCGTCAGATAAAGGCTTTTGCGAAGGACCCGGATTCCGACTGCAACTGCACCCTCATCATCGGTGAATTGCTCGCGCATCTGGTTCCAAGACAAAGAGCCGCCGTCGTGCAGGAGCTGTTCATGTCGGCGCTGCGCCAAAAAACGAAGGTCGGCACGCTCCTGGAACTTCTGAAGGAACTCGAGCAGTTTGGACCTGCCTCCGAAATCGGCGAGATCGAGGAAGCGGCTCTGATTTTCGACGATGTGGCAAAGCAGGCAAGAATGGGCTCTCAGCTGCTCAGAGCCTTCGTCGCCAATCGGCGAGACATTCTTGGTGCCCAGCAAACCCTTCTCGCGAAAGAGGCCGGGGAAATTCCATCATGAAGGCAGAAAACCGCCGGGATCGGCACGTCGACGTGCTCGAGGTCATAAGCTGTGGCGGCTCGCCCGGCGGGGAATCGCGCGCAGCTCTCGAAATGTTTCTCCTGCAGACACGGCCGACCCTCGCGCCGGAGCCGACTGCCGGCGACCAACTGAACGGTCTGCGTATTGGCGTCAATGAGGCGGGCGGGAGGCCACGTCCGTGAAAGCCGGCCAGTGGTCGACCGGTATTGTCACCGACATCATCGCATTTGCGCCAGATCAATCACGGTCGAGGCTAATGGTTTATGCTCGTCATATTGCAAGGAGTGATCGGAATGGGAAGTTTTAGCACCTGGCATTGGCTAATCGTCCTTGCCATCGTCCTTATCCTGTTTGGACGCGGCAGGATCCCAGAACTCATGGGCGACGTGGCACATGGCATCCGGGCCTTCAGGAAGGGATTCGACGACGAGCAGGTCAGCGGAAAGGACAGGCACGGCGATGCAGATCGGCCTTGATCCTGACCGACACAACTGTGCTGGATGCCGGGGGAGCGCATGATGGACTACGCGATCATCTCGGCTCGGTTCGACGACGCAGAAAAATGCGGTCGAATCGATCTTCAAATCGCGAACCAGATCAGGCAGTTGATCGTCACCAGGCGATCGCTGCTGAGTGTTGCATCGCCACCGCGCGCGACCGAGGCGCGGCTTTTCCAGTTCCAGCATAACTTTTGCGAAATTGCGCTCGCCTATGGCAAATGCGACCGGAGGCGGACGGAAACGCTGGTCGTCACAGCAACCGACGTAAGGCGCTGGCGCCGCGGTCATTCACAGTCAGAACCGCTGTGGACGTGGCATGATGTCGGCACCATCACCCCCGTTCCCCGCCCGACCGAACCTACACCCCGGCTACGCGCTTCGGCCGAAAAGCGCGAACGCTTCGTGGGCGCATAGTTTCCCGAGACGGCCTCGTCCTGATCGCGCGATATCGCGAAGCTCGGTCTCGAGCAGTTCTCATTCGTTCGCGCGGTTGCGATTGAGACATGGCGCCTTTGAAAGATCGTCAGAGATGCAGAACGTGTCTTCGGGTGCTTGATAGATCTCTCTTAGGAGCATCGCTGGAGAAGCTGCTCGGCAAAACGGGGAGCGCATGTGCCTGCATGACCGGCGAAATGCTATCGCCCTCTGGGAGCTCGTCCTCGATCAACCTCGATCCACCCGGAGCGGTCCTCGAACTGATACAGATCAAAACGATCCGTCAGAATCCATGAGAAAGGGTTTAGACAATCGAGGACCGGATCTGATGAACCTGCCTACATTCGCACTCGCCGTCTTATCGCTGTTGATCCTCCCCGGCCCAACCAATGCGGTTCTCGCCTTGGCGTCGACAGCCCTAACGTTCCGGCGGTTCCTATCGCTTATCTCTGCAGTCTTGCTCGCTTACCTCGCAATCATCGTTCCGGTGTCAGGGATCGCCGCTCCGCTCCTTCATGGCCATCCGACCATTGCCAGCATCGTCAAGCTGATTTCGGCGATCTGGGTTCTTTATCTTGCGCTCAAGCTATGGGCTCCGGCACGATCGGGCGGCCGTAACAGGCTCAGCCTCGGTCCACTCTTCATCACCACGCTGCTCAATCCGAAGGCCGTCATTATCGGCCTCTCCCTCGTGCCCGCTGTCCAAGCCGGCGTACCTGCCGTAATGGCAACATTCGCCTGCTGCGTGGTGGTGACCTCAGCGATCTGGCTAGGCCTTGGCAGTCTCATTGTTGGACACCATGCGCAGATGCCAACACTTGCGCGGCAGTTTGGTTGCGCAGCATTGGTTGCCTTCGCCGTGATCCTTGCCGTCGGCGCCTTATTGGACCTGAGAGCGATCTGAGTTTTTCAGGGCGATATCAGAAACACCGCAGTCGGTTGCGAGGTTTGACATCTTGGTCGGCGATTAGACGGACTGCCCTATCCTGTCATCAGCGGCGAAGAGCAGCAGGACTTCTTGCGCAAATGGCAGAAGGGACAAGCTGACGGCAATCGGCCCATCCTATCCGACCTGCCAGTGGCGGACAGCGATCCTCGGCGCTCTTGATGTGCTCGACGGCAAACAGGTGCCGGGTCCAGAATGGATCCTGCCTCAGCCGGCGATCACGCAGGAGACGCTGGCAAGCTATATCGACGAGCGCATGCCGCCGTTAGATTCCAGGCTTTGCGGCTGCCAGGACCTGCCTGGCTATCCGGAGCTTTGGGGTGGCAAGAAATAGGTTGTGAACGACAGCAGCCCCGGCGGAAACGCCGGGGTATCCCGCATTGGCCGGCGTCGCCGGCGGTAATGAGGAGTTTTCCATGCGGCAACCGACAATTGCGCCAGTCAGAGGTTCTGGGGTTGTGGCTGAAAGAATCGGCTCCAGGTCGTCCACCTCTGCGGCCAAAAGCGGAACCCGGCACAAAACGGCCCGGAGCTGAAGCTGCGCGCCTGCCCGCCTCCAACAATCAATCGCTGTCCACCAGACGATGCACGGCCTGTCATTTCGCCGGTTGAGACCTCGCACTCAGCTTGTTGCCGTCAGGATCGCGAAGATATGCCACGAATGCCCCGTTCGGACGCTCCGAAGGTGGGCTCTCTATTGCCGTGCCTCCATGCGCGGTACCGGCAGCATGCCACGCTAGAACGTGGTCGCGGCTCGCGGCGACGATACCGATCGTTCCACCATTGGCCGCGGTCGCAGGCTTCCCATCGATCGGTTTCGTGATCATCAGCCGGCCGCCTTCGTGTGCATAGATCAGCCGCCCTCTCGCATCCATCTCGCCGGGCTTGCCGCCTAACGCCGCGAACGTCGCGTCGTAGAAGCTTCTGGCCCGCTCCAAGTCGTTGCTGCCGATCATGACGTGCGTGAACATGCTTCATCTCCTGTGGGATGCTTGTGTAATCTGATTCCTGCCTGTTATCGGTCGAAGTTTCTTAAATATTTTGCTGGCGACGCGCCGAGCGCTTTCTTGACCGTGGTGATAAACGCAGAGATGGATTCGTACCCGAGGTCGGCAGATACCTGCTGAACCGTCGAAGGCGCCTTCTTCTGCGGCAAATTCAGCTTCGACCTTGTAGGGTGGCAGGCTCTCCTGATTGCGGACTTGATAAGCGTTAACCTTTCATTAACCATAGCTCCCTAGCTTCCGGAAAGAGAAGCAAGAATGTCCGGCAATTTTCGAGGAGGACGCCATGTCGCTCGTGACGGTGCCAGGTAAAATTCGCTTGTATGGCGGTCATGCCATTCTGATCATGACGGAAGGAAACCTACATCAGGCCGTTTGCATCACCGACGATGCTATGCCTGCCGGTGAAGGCGACATCATGCAAGGCCTCCTTCAGTGCCTTCAAGTCTATGAGGGCATCGCCGATCGCAAGTTCTCGGACGGTGAACTGGCCTATGATGGACGGGTGTGGATTACGTCATCCGATATCACCCCGCATTAAGCAATCGTAACACCCGTGGCCATGCCGAACGATTCGTCAGAGCCGCAGCGTCCACGAGGTTGGCAGCTTTAGGCCGATGGCGGCGATGGTCGACAACCTGTTACGTGGGCACTCGCATGAAATTAGTAACCAGTGGATCGTCCCGATGAGTAAAGGGAAGCCGGAGCTTCGCCGCCAGCGCTCCGGCTAGTCAGGTCTTGCCGCTTCCGCCATTGCTGCGACGAATATCGTTCCATCACCCTTTCTCCACGAAAGTTAGGTCAACGACCCCCGGCGTTTTGTTCGACGATTTCCTCACGACAATGCCGAGTTTCCGTGCAAGCTTGCTTCGAAAAGCATCGATGGCGGATCCACTTCACCCAGGATCCGGATAACCCGCTCGCAATAGCTCGGCCCTGCGAGCGTCAGCTCTATCCGCCTTGGGCCGGCGTCATTATCGGCGGCGCGCGTTGGACCCGGTACCGGCCTATCGCGCGAAATCTCTGTCTTCGGCGTGATAGTGAGCGAGCTGCCGGCAAGCGCGACATCAAAACCCGTCGCTTCGGCTGCCGCGCCGGTGAACTTTGCAGTCAGCGCATCATCACTCCCCGACAATTTTACAGACACTGTACCGCCATCGTTTTTCGCAACTGAGATGTCACGTTCGTTGAGCGCAGCACCGTCAATGAACTGGTATTCCGTTAATTCACGGAAGCTGTCTCCCGCTCCGCCATGGTATCCAACAAGGCCGACACCCCCCTCAATTGCGCTCGATAGGCGGGAGCAACCTCGTCCTTTTCGATCTTCGACATGATGATGATCGGGACGACCAGGCTGAAATCATACATCGCTTCGCTGGCAAAGACGCTTGTCGCCGTTTCGACAGCGACCGAAAATCCTTCACCTTCCAACATGTCCTTGACGATTGCAGCGCATTGCTCCGGCTCATGCCCGATCCAGCCGTCCCAAACGATAAGTGCTTCGCGCATCGTAGAACTCCTCAGTGAGCGGCCCGGCCGATGCCTTGCATTGCTTCCGCGGTCGCGTCCCCAGCCCCATCTTCCAGCCACCGCACTTCTTCGGGGGACAGTTGGATGGCGGAGGCTGCAAGGCTGTGGCGAAGCTCTGCGAGGCTCGCCGGCCCAATCAGGGGAATGACCGGCCAGGGTTGATTGAGGACATAGGCGAGCGCGATCTGGATCGGATCCTTGCCGAGACGCCTCCCGAGATCTTCTGCGCGGCCCTTACGCTGAAAATTCAGGTCGGAATACCAGGCGCGAGCGAGGTCCCGATCGTCGAATTTCTGTGGCCCGGACCTGTCCGTAAAGAAGCCGCGTGCCTGGCTCGACCAGGCAAAGTTTGTGACCCGTCGCTGTCTCAACCAGCTCTTCCAGCCGGCGTCGGAAGAAGCGATGCAACCCGCCCAGACCGGATCGACCATCTCGGCCAGCGAGAAGTTGTTGGACAGCACGCTTGGTCTGGTCTTGCCTGTGCGTTCGGCATAGGCGATCGCCTCGTCCATGCGCTCCCGCGTCCAGTTCGATCCGCCGATCGGCCCGCGAATGCGCCCGGCCCTCACCTCCGCATCCATGGCATCGACGAACTCGCCGACAGGCACGTCGGGATTGTCGCGATGCATGAAATAGACGTCGACATGGTCAGTCTGCATCCGCTCCAGGCTCGTCGCCAACTGATTGGCGATCACGTCGGGATAGCAGAGCGGCGAATGCGCCCCCTTTTCGATGATCACTACCTGATCCCTCACGCCTCTGCTGCGAACCCATTCGCCAATCAGCCGGTCCTGCGTGCCGCCCCCATACTGGAAGGCGGAGTCGATGAGATTGCCGCCGGCTTCGAAGAATGCATCGAGAGCGATCGAGGCTGCCGGGAAGGTCGAAAACAGCATCATGCCGAGAGCCAGCATCGATGTCTCCTTTTCCACCCCCTGAATATGTCCCCTTGGAACGATCACATCCTTGCGGCGGAGCTGTTCCCCGGTCAGTGTCCTCGTTCTGACGGCCGGCGTTTCCAGCGCATATTCAAGCCCGATGGCGGCGCGCCACTTGTCCATGACCTTGAGATTGCCGAGCGTGTCGGCAGCCGACATGCCTGGATAGGCGAATTCGCGTCGCCCTGCGCGGATCGCCTCGGCCGCCGCATCCACCTCGAAACTGTAGACGTGCCGCGGCTCGTCGACGTCAATGTCCTGCCGTTTTCCAGCTGCATCGAAGAGCCTGATGACCGCAGTGCCGCCCTGCTTGCCGGCGGCAAACCAGAAATGATCGATCTCGATCGATCCGGCAGTCCCGAAGATCCGCAGCACGTTGTCCTGGATAAGCGAGACCGAGCAGGCAACTTCAGCAATGATGCCGTTCGGGAAACGCAGGATGGCCGCACTCCATTCGTCGATGCCGGTTGAGCCGAGATGCCCGACGCCGAAGACCTGGTCCGGCTCGAGGATGCCGCCCGCCTCGTGGATGCCGGCGATCAGCCTTGCCATCGAGACGGGATAGCCGCCGACATCGAGAATGCCGCCACCGGCAAGATCATTGGCAAACAACCGGTGCTCCTGTTCGAACGGCTTGGCAAAACCGAAGCTCGACTTGATCATGCGGACATCGCCGATCGCCTTGGCCTTGAGAAGCTCGATCAGCTTCAGCGTCAACGGGTGCAGCCTGTACATATAGGCTTCGCCGAGGAAGGTACCGGCCTCGCGCGCGGCCGTCTGCATGGCTTCCGCCTCTGCTGCCGACAGGCCGATCGGCTTCTCGCAGAGCACATGTTTTCCGGCCCTTGCTGCCTTGATTGCCCATTCCGCATGCGTCGGATGCGGCGACGCAATATAGACCGCATCGATTTCCCCGTCTGCTAGGAGCGCCTCGTAGCCCTCAAGTATCCGTGCACCGGGGAAGCGCTCGGCGAGGCCTGCTCGACCAGGGTTGCGGGTGGCGATTGCATCCACCCGGCCTGTCCTCGATTGCGCGACACCTGCAAAGAAGTCGCCAGCGATCCTGCCGGGGCCAAGGATGCCCCAGCGAATTCTATCCATATCGGTCATCTCGTATTCCTAACCTTCAGGTCGGTTGGCGTTGGCAGCGCGGTATGTCTAGGAAAGCTGGACCACGGCGCAGCCGTAGCCATCGAGTGAGAGGTGACCATCGACCGGTTTGCCGGCATCGAGCAGATCGACCCCGGCCGTAACATGTGACAGGACGGTCGGCTTGTCCGTGTAATTCTGGATGAAGAGGAGCCGGCGATCTGCGTTCATCCGCATCGTGACTTCGACGCCTTCCGGCAGGTCGGCGATCAGCGGTTCGATACCGGCCTCGCCAAACAGGCGCTCCGATAGTGCCTCGGTCAGGTCCGGCGTGAGATAGGTGCCGAGATAGACGACCCGGCCTTTGCCGACGGTTTTCGAGGTTGCCATCGCCATTCCGTCGGCGTAGCGGTTGGACCAGACCGCGATCGTCTCGACGCCGGCGTCGACGGTCAGGTTTTCGTAGAAATAACCGGCCGTCAGTTCACGATTGCCGATTTTGAAGCGACGTTCGCGGCGATGGGATTCCGCGGGTCTGTTCGGAGGCACGACCAGACCGCCGGAGCGCTCCATGACGTCGAAGAGGCCCTTCGCTCCGGGCGCGGCAAGCCGTCCGAAATCCTCCACCTGCACACCCGTCAGTTTCGAAAGCGAAGTTCCAGGTGCGGTCTGCCTGATGACGTGATTGTTCTCGTCGCGCGTTCCCGTGCGGGCGCCGACCACGACGGTACCGCCCTTCTCCGCAAAGGCCTTCAGCCGCTCGGTCCATTCGTCCTTCCACATGACCCAGTGCGGCACATAGAGAAGCTTCAGCTTCGAAAGATCGTCTTCCGGATGGATGAAGCCGCAGGCAATGCCGCGATCATAGCAATACTGGTGAAGCAGGACCGCATCGTCCTGCGGGCTCGGCAAACCGATCGGATAGGTCTTGTGGGCCTCCTGGTTGTCGAAATCCGACCCGGCGATGCCAACGTCCATGCGCACATAGGTGCCGAGGATCTTGTCCTGCAGCGCCGTCATCTCGGTGGCGAACTGTTTCGCCTCCTCGTAGCGGTGGCGCGGGACGTCGTCGTGATCGATGATACCCATCCAGTAGATCTCAGCGCCGAAATGGGCGGGACGCCAGCGGAAGAACATCAAGCCGTCCGCACCGCGGGCAACCGAAGACATCGCCATGCGCCGCATCTCTCCAGGTTCCGGCGTCAGCGTGCAGAAGCCCGGCTGGCTGCCGAAGTTCGACTGCTGTTCGGGCACGATGTAGTTGCCCGAAAATCCGCGGCAGATGTCGAGATGAAGCGCCTGGACCTTGGCGTGATTGCCGATGCGCTGGAACTCGTCATAGAGTAGCGGATAGATGTCGTAGCCGACGAAATCGAGATCAGTGGTGAACTGTCCGCGAAAATCGATGTCGCGCAGGCCTCCAAGGTTGTGGAAGACGAACCAGGACGATTTGACGGCGCGTAGGATCTCGACCTGGTCGTGCTGGAAGCGGGCCGTCGAAAAGGCCAGGAAGCGATGGTAGTCCTGGAGATGGCCGGGGCTTGGAAAGGTCGGCCCGAATTCGATCGGCAGCACGACCTGGTCGAAACCCTGATAGGCGGTTGCCCAGAAATCTCCGCCCCAGGCGTGATTGAGCTTGTCGATCGTGCCGTATTTGTCGGAAAGATATGATTGGAATTCGCTGAGTGTCGCCTTTGAGAAACTCTCCGGCATGCTCGTGTTAAGCTCGTTGTCGGTCTGCCAGCCGACGACATGGGGATTGTCGCGATAGTGTTCGGACATTGCCCTCGTAATGCGGCGGCTATGCTCGCGAAACACCGGGCTTGCCGTATCGCAATGCTGGCGCGACCCGTGGCTCATTGACCGCCCCTTCCCGTCCACGCGCAGGATCTCGGGATGGGCGGCCGTCAGCCAGCGTGGCGGGGTCGCCGTCGGCGTGCACATGATCGTATCGATGCCGTGGCGCGCAAGAACGGCGATCGCCCGGTCGAACAGGTCGAAATCGAAGCGCCCGAGTTCGGGTTCGAGAATATGCCAGGCGAATTCGGCCATTCGCACGACATTGAAGCCGGCCTTGGCCATGCGCTCGGCGTCGCGCTCCCAGTAGCTCTCGTCGACATGCTCGGGATAGTGAGGGGCGCCAACGAGGAATCGATCGGTCTTGACCGGGTTCCAGGCGGAAATTGTCGCAGATTTCTGTTCAGACACGGCGAGGATCCTGATTGCTATTTGTCGATGATTGCCTTGCGGGCGCTGATCGTGCGTCCGCCATCCGGCGCGAAGAGATAGAGTTCGGTCGGATCGAGCTTGAGCGTCACCGACTGATCGGCCCTGAAGGGCGCGACATAGCTCAACTGAACCGTGATATTTCCCGTCCCGCTTTCCGAAGCGACGGTCCTGAGTTCGCCGGCATCCACGTAGAGGATCGTCTCCCGACCCAGATGCTCGACGAGACGCACCACGCCGTTCAAGGCCCCCGGCTGCCCGTCGGAGACCACGGAGATGGTTTCGGGACGTACACCGAGCGTCAGTTCCGTACCTTTCGCGAGCGTCGAGGGTTCCGACAGTTCGACTGTCAATGGTGCAAGGCCCGGCGCGGAAACGCGGATCTCGTGGCCCGACACGCCGTCGACCGTGACGGAAAGAAAGTTCATGCGCGGCGCCCCGAGGAAGCCCGCGACGAACAGATTGTCGGGATTGCGATAGAGCTCGAGAGGCGAGCCTACCTGCTCGATGATGCCCTGGTTCAGGACGACGATCCGGCTTGCCATCGTCATGGCCTCGACCTGGTCGTGGGTGACATAGACCATCGTTGCACCGAGCTCGGCATGCAGGCTCGAAAGCTCTACACGCATCTGCGTGCGCAGCGCCGCATCGAGATTCGACAGCGGCTCGTCGAACAGGAACACCTCGGGCGAACGGGTGATCGCCCGTCCGATTGCAACACGCTGGCGCTGGCCGCCGGAGAGCTGCTTGGGGCGTTTGTCGAGCTGGTCGGTGATGCGCAGGATCCTGGCGGCGCGGGCCACCGCCGCGTCGATCTCCGCTTTCGGCCGCTTGGCCATACGGAGGCCGAAACCCATATTCTCGGCGACCGTCATATGCGGATAGAGCGCATAAGACTGGAAGACCATGGCAATGCCGCGGTCGCCAGGTTCCTCGCGGCTGACGTCGCGTCCGTTAATGCGGATCTCGCCGGAGGTGATGCCTTCGAGACCGGCGATCGTCTTCAAGAGGGTCGACTTGCCGCAGCCCGACGGGCCGACCATGACGATGAACTCGCCTTCCTCCACCGAAAGATTGATGCCGCGCAAGGCGTGATAGGCGCCGTAATTCTTGTTTATCTGTCGCAGTTCGAGGCTGGTCATGCTTCCTGGCTCTCTGCTTTTCGAGATCTAAGGTGCGGGTTCGTGGAGGCAGTCATCCCTTGACCGCTCCCATCGTCAGGCCCGCGATGAAGTGGCGCTGCATCAGGAAGAACATCACGACCGGTGGCACGGCGACGACGATCGTTCCTGCCGAGATGAGGTTCCAGGCCGAGACCCATTCGCCGCGAAGATTGGCAAGGCCAGCCGTCACCGGCTTGACGGAATCGCTGACCGTCAGCACGACGGCCCAGAAATAATCGTTCCAGATGAAGGTGAAGAGCAGGATTGCGAGTGCCGCAAGTGCTGGGCGCACCAGCGGCACAGCGACATGGATGAGGGTCTGGAAGGGACTTGCGCCTTCAGCCCTTGCAGCCTGGAAGAGTTCATCGGGCAATGCGGCGATGAAATTGCGCATGAAGAGGGTGGCAAAACCCGTCTGGAAGGCGACGTGAAAGATGATCAGTGCCGTCGTCGTGTCGATCAGATCGAGCCTGACCATCAGATCGCGCACCGGGATCATCATAATCTGGTGCGGCAGGAAGTTGCCACCGACGAAGAGCGCGAAGATCAGCATGTTGCCGGGAAATCGATACCGGGAAAGCACGAAGCCAGAGAGCGTGCTCAGGACGAGGACGCCTATAACCGAGGGGATCGTGATCGTCAGGCTGTTGATGAAATACTGTGCCATCGGCGTCTGGGTGAAGACGGCTTTATAGTTGTCGATCAGACCGAACTCCGTCGGCCAGCCCCACAGGTTGCCGCCCATGACATCGCTCGTCGAGCGGAACGACGTCAGGATGATCGCAAAGAGCGGGCAGAGCCAGAGCAGAAGGACGACGAGGACGGCGAGGAAGTAGAGGCGGCGCTGCCAGACGGCCGTCTCCGGAATTGGACGAGGATACATCAGCCGCCCCTTTCTTCCGTGCGGACGATTCGCGACAGATACCAGATGATGAAGGCCGCCATGATCACGAAGAGGACCGATGCGATCGCCGCGCCATAGCCGAACCGGTAGGAAAAGATCGATTGCTCGAACATCTGATAGGCAAGCACCGATGAGGAGCCGAACGGTCCGCCGCGCGTCATCACCGACACCATGTCGAAGGAGCGAAGTGCGCCGACGACAGTGACCGCAATGGCGATGAAGGTTACCTGGGTCAGTTGCGGCAGGACGATATGCCAGAGCATGTTCCATCCCCTGGCGCCATCGACGCGCCCCGCACCGATCAGCTCTTCGCTCAGATTGTTGAGGCCGGCGAGATAGAGCACCATGCAGAAGGTGACCTGCGGCCAGAGCGCTGCGATGACGATCGCGAAGGTGACGAAATGTTCATCGGAAAGCACGGCGGGTGCGGTCGCTCCAAACGCCTTGAAGATCAGGGCAAGCAGCCCGAATTCCGGCGTATAGACCCACGTAAAGACGACGCCGACCGTCACCGAGGCGAGCACCAACGGGATGAAGAACAGCGACTTCAGGAAGCGCATGCCGCGGATCTTCTGATTGACGAGCAGCGCGATGGCCAGCCCGAGCGGTGGTGCCGCCATGAACATGATGAGCCAGATCAGATTGTTCTTCAGCGACGTGTAGAATTGCGGGTCATTGTAGAGCTCGACATAATTGCCAAAACCGATCCACGTCATCGGCCCCATCCCGTCCCAGTCATGCAGACTGATCCAGAGACTGCGGACGGCCGACAGAAGAATGACCGTAAAAAACAGGAGGATCGCGGGAGCGATCAGCAAAGTCGGGGTGAGCCACCATCGCTGGCGGCGCCATAACATCAACATTGTCCAGAACCTCTAGAGGAAATGAGGGAGCGGAACCGCAATTCCGCTCCCCGGTCGTCGGGAGGAGAACTAGATCTTGTAGATACGCTTGCGCGTGCCTTCGAGGCGCTGCAGGATCGCCTGCCGACGCTCAGGCTTGGCCATGAATTCCTGGAAGCCGACGAGACCGGCCTGGGCCATATCAGGATCGCTGTCGCGGTCGTAATATTGCGAAGTACCCTTCACCTGCTTGAGGGATTCCACTGCTGCATTGACCAGCGGATCCTTGCTTGGCGGCAGGTCGCTGCGCGGCGGCACATTGCCCCCCGGCTCCAGATAGGTCGCGAGATTTTCCGGCTTGTAGAAATAGGCGAGGAATTCACGCGCGCCCTGCTTGTTCTTGCCGTTTGCCGGGATGTGGACAGAGTTCAGCGAGAATTCCTCAAAGCGCGGAACGCTGGCGTCAAGCGTCGGGAATGGTGCGAAAGACAGCTGCGGCAGATCCGCCTCGGTGAAGGCCGCCCTCAGGAACGCTCCGAGATTCATCATCCCGGCCTTCTTCTGGGCAAGCAGGGCCGCAGCCTCCTGCCAGCCGAAGGACGTGTGGTTCTGCGTGAACACTTCCTTCTTGATCATCGCTTCCCACTGGTCAAAGACAGGCGTCAGGGCCGGATCGAGATAGCTCATCTGGCCGTCCATCAGCGCCATGTGCTTGTCGAGACCATTGATGCGCAGGTTCATCTGGTCGAACCAGCCGGCGGCAGGCCAGAGCTCCTTCGTACCGATGGCGATCGGCGTTAGGCCGGCACCCTTCGCCTTATCGCAATAGGCGGCAAATTCATCTGCCGTCGTCGGCACCGTCAGCCCGTTCTGGTCGAAGACGTCCTTGCGATAGAACTGCCCCCAGAGCGTGCCACCGGTCGGCAGGCCGTATTGCTTGTTGTCGACTGTGACGGCGCCGGTGCTGGCACCGAGCACGTCCTTGTACTTTTCCTTCTCGAACAGATCAGAAATGTCGTCGAAGAGGCCGCGCTTGACGAAGGCGCGCATGCGATTGCCTGAAAACCAGAAGCAGACATCAGGCGCGCCGGCAGTCAGATAGTTGCGGATCGCGGTCTTGTGGGCCTCGTGGTCCATATTGTTGATGACGACCTTGGTCCCGGCCTGCTTGCCGAAGTCTTCTGCGATCTTTTTCAGGGCCTCGAGCGCCTTGCCGTTGCTTTCGGCCGAAATCACATTGATTTCCTGGGCCTGGGCAATGGCCGGAATCGGAAAACTGCCTGCGACCGCGGCGGCGGACATGACGCCGGCACTCTTCAAAAAGGTTCGTCGTGTGGTCGATGTAAAATGCTTGGAAAATGCCATTGAATTCCTCCCAGTTGAGCTGATCAACACGTCCCGGCGGCCGTCCTCCAAAACGGAGACGCCGGGCATTCAACGTGCCGACCGCTTCATTCCGAGTTGATCGACGGGGCAAATTTATGCATAGATCAGACAGGGTCGCAATAGTTTATTTAAAAAATAAAGGAACTCTGCCGTGAAGCTCAAAAGTGACCAGACGACCGCCAGGGCCATGAACCGCCGTCTGATCCTGAACCTGCTCAGACAAGACGGGCCAAAGAGCCGCGCAGAACTCGCGACGATAACTCAGCTCAGTCCTGCCGCCGTTACGTTTGTTGTCGCAGATCTGATGGGAGAAGGTGTTGTCATCGAGGGAAAGGCAGTCTCCGGTTCTACCGGCCGTCGACCGACACCGGTGCAAATTGACTACGATCATGCGGTGGCGATCGGCTTTAAGCTGATGGCCGATACAGTGGAGTGCGTTGCAACTGATCTCGCGACAAACCCTATCGCCGCGATCCGCATCCCGATGCCAAGCAAGGCACCCGATGATGTCGCCGATCTACTGGCGGTGACGGTGCCGCGGCTGATCGGGCTTGCCGAACGCCCGCAAGCAAAAATCGCCGGCATCGGCATATCGATGCCGGGTGTCATCAATCACGAACAGACGATCTGCGTCAGAAGCCATCGGTTCAACTGGGACAACGTCCCCCTCGCCTCGCTGCTTGCCCGGCGAGTCAACGTCCCCGTCTGGCTGGAGGACGACACGAATGCCTATGCGATCGCCCAGCAGCTTTTCGGTCTTGGACGCCAGCATCGCAACATGGCGGTGCTGGCGGTCGGCGTCGGCATAAGCTGCGCCCTCGTCATCGAGGGAAAGCTCTATCGCGGTGCCAATGGCGCGGCCGGCAAATTTGGCCACACGCTTTTTGAAGAAAACGGGCGACTTTGCGAGTGTGGCAAGCGCGGCTGTCTGATGGCCTATCATTCCGAAGCATCGATCCTGCGACGATGGAAAGAGGCAAGAGGCGGAGGCGAGGACCTCGGCGCACCCGAATTGCGCCAGGCACTGGTTGCCGAGGATCCGGCCGCGGTTGCCATTGTCGGGGAGGCTGGCCGCGGGATCGGCACGGCGCTCGCAAACCTCGTCAACGTCACCGACCCGGAAGTGATTGTCGCTGGAGGCGAAGCGGTTTCGCTCGGAGAATATTTCCTGGCGCCGTTACGTGAAGCCTTTTCGCTGCGCACCTTTCGCAGCCCCCCTCCAATCCTTCCGGACTGGGAGGATAATTCGTGGGCGAGAGGTGCCGCTGCGCTCGTCACGCAGCGAATGTTCGACTTCGAGTCGTCCGGCGGCATTACTGGTATCGGCGAGAATGGATACGGACCAGCGCGGGCATCGTAGGGGAAAGTTCCCGAATTAGGACGGGCGATGACGCCCGTCTACATCTGCTGAGCGAGTTCGGCACGGTGGCCGCGATCAACGAGCGCCAGATATTATAGGAATCCGATTATGGATTCCCTGCAGCAGCCTAATAATGTCTTAATTTGTACTTTGACTTGTTGTTGTAGTCGCGGAAGACATATTTCGTTCATGGAATTTGGGGGGTCAATGGGAGCGATCATTCTTAAGCAAAGCGGCAGTAACTATTTCGGAGAGTTTGTCGATAGTACTACTTTCACCGGCGGATCTTTTGATACTTCGCTTGCAATAGGCTCTTTCGACACATCGTTGGGACTTACTCTCGCCTTCGTCGGCGTCAACAAGACCTTCTTCGACCACAGCGATATCCTGATCAACAGCTTGCTCCTGGTCTGAGGAACGCAGCAGTTACCGTATTGGAAACGACCGGCTTTTGCCGGCGGTTTCTGTGGAACGGGCGCAGTCAGCCGCGCAGAGCCTCGCGGCCGAAGCGGCGCCTCAATCCGGCAAACTTGAGTTGCTGGAAGCAAAAGCATTCGAGACGCTAGGGCTCTCACCGGACCGGACGCGACGCCGGACGAAATCAAAAGTCGCTACAAGCAGAAACTCAAGATGCACGATCCCGAAGCAAACGATGGCGACCGCCTCCGAGGAAGCTCTCCAGGCTACAGTCGATGCCCATGAGATCCTGAAGCTGAATGGCTCGCCATCTGAATTGCCAGGACGGAGGGCTTAACGATGCCGCCGACTGATTGAGCGCGATGCGAACCGTGCAACCGTGGTGACGAGTGCACGCGCCCGGTGAAGGCAAGCTCAGGAACAGGCATCCGTATATTTTGCGGTCTCATTGGCGTCAGACAATGCCGGCCTCTGTCTTCGGCGTGATAATGAGCGAGCTGCCGGCAAGCTCGACATCAAAACCCGTCGCTTCGGCTGCCGCGCCGGTGAACTTTACAGTCACCGCGTCATCACTCCCCGGAAATTTTACAGACACTGTACCGTCATCGTTTTTCGCAACCGAGATGTCACTTTCGCTCAGCGCAGCACCGTCAATCCCGTTACGTCGTATTTCGAGTGTCCCGTTGATTTCGACGAGGTCATGGCCATCGCCTTCGAACATATCGACGGTGGCCCGCCCTCCGGGTGTGTCAAGAATAAGATGATCGTTTCCTTTCCCCCCGGAGATATAGGTGGCAGTAGCAGCGATGTGTATCGTGTCGTCGCCATGGCCGCCGTCGATGAATGCGGCGCTCAGGGATCGAATCGTCATGTCGTCGTCCCCTTCCCCGCCATCGACGTACCAAACCGTGTCCTGGGCCTCGACGAAGACTTTGTCATTGCCATCACCACCATCTGCGATGAACACATCGTTTTCGCTTCGAAGGTAGATCTCATCGTCGCCGTCTCCGCCTTCAGTGCGATTGATCCCGGACATGCCCCAGTCGATGCCTGATGCGTTCGATATGAAGATCCTATCGTTGCCTGATCCGCCTTCGGTGCGATCGACGCTTCCGTTACCGGAAATGACGAGGACGTCATCGCCCTCGCCACCTTCCGTTCGGTCAATCAGGCCATGACTACTGACGTTGATGATGTCCTTGCCCGCTTCGCCCCGAACGAGGTCCACGGACGGCACCAACATGCCGTCAGAAAAAGCGTATAGGCCCGACGTCTTGACGGTGATGCGATCGTCGCCGGCACCGGCCTGGACCGTGGCCCAGGCCGCCTCTACCGATATCGTGTCATTGCCGGAGCCGGTCTGGACCGACGCCTTTCCGTCATCGATACGCACTGTAACGTCGGCATTGCCGAGGGCATCGAGGATGATGCGCAAGAATCGTGTCTTGGTGTCGCCGATGGCGAGATCCAGCGCCAGATTCGGCAACGTTGTCGTCGACACGGCGATAGAGTCAGGGTCGCGATCGGTCGATGCCTGCAGGAGTTTCAAGGCATATTCCTGTTGGCTCGCAATCTTCGCATCAATCCGGTTGTCCATCATGTGTCGGCTCCATGTGCGATCAATCTGAAGGTGTGGTGCTTCTTCTGGAGAACAAACCCCAGGTCGCTTGCTTGAAGCTGAATTCAACGACCGTTTGCGGCACGACGAACAGGCGCGTCTGCCAATCTTCTGACACCCCTCACCTGCCCGGCCGTGCGAGCGATCGGGCAATATCAATGATATCGTCGCGGCCGGCGGTCGGGTCCTCCCGGTTCCAGGCAACCCCGAGCCCGATCTTGAAATCGATGCCCCTCACCTTCTTGGACTCGCCCCCGGTTCGGCACATCCTGCGTCCATTCCGGCACCAAGCCGATGCCAAGACCGACCGAGACCAGCGACACCAGCGAGAAGGTGTCGTCGCAGGTGTAAGTCACATTGTCGGTGAGATCGTGTTCCTCGAACACTTCCGCAAAATAGCGCTCGCTGTACGAGAGGTTCTGACGGGAAAAGGAGATGATCTTCTCACCAGATTCTCGAGATCGATCTCGCTCTTAAATGACAGCGGGCTCTCCTTGGCGACAGCCAACAGATAGCGCTCATGGGCAATCGAGAAGAAACGCAACGAGCCGATATTCTCCACCGGCCGGAAGAAGCCGAGATTGATGCGGCGCTCCTCGATATGGCGGATGAGCCTCTAGATGCGATTGGCAAAAAATCGACCGTCCTTGTCGATAACGAATTTTGTCGTACGTCTATGGATGTGAGGCGAACAAGCAGATTAAGGGAGAAATCACATGGACATGGGCGAATTGAGACCGGCAACGGAGCTAGCCGCGAAACGCGCAAGCAGATTCGCAAACGAAACAGCCGACTACGCCAAGGCAAGAATGGCGCTTTTGGCAGAAGAGATCGAAGTTCGGCGGCATCTGACGAGGCTTGCGGAGCAACGCAGGCGGCTGCCTCCCGGCCCGGTCGTCGAAAAGAATTATCGCTTCAAGGACGAGAACGGCAGCGAGACCGGTCTGGCCGAAATGTTCGGACATCACGATACGCTCGTGACTTATTTCTGGATGTTCGGTCCGCAGCGCGAACGACCCTGCCCGATGTGCACAAATTTCCTGGGCGGAGCGAACGGCAACGGCGCCGATGTCAAGCAGCGGGTCGCGTTCAAAATCATCGGTCGCAGCCCGGTCGAGAGGCAGCGCGCGTTCGCAATGGAGCGCGGCTGGCGCGACCTCGATTTCGCTCAGACCGTCGGCGACGACTATGCGAGAGATTTGGGTCTGCTCGACGCCAAGGGCAACGAGTATCCGGGGCTTACCGTCTATCAGAAGGATGGAAACGAAGTCCGCGTGTTCTATAGTTCCGAAATGCCTGCCGAGGCGGCAGATCCCGGACAGGATCCGAGAGGAGCCGTCGACATCGCGCCGCTCTGGAACATTCTGGACATGACACCAGCCGGTCGCGGTACGAACTGGTATCCGAAGCTCACCTATTAAGTACTCGCAGTTTGCGCAGTGCGAGGTTCTTTGCACCACATAGAGGCAAACCCGTAGCCGTCTCGCCACTGTCGCTTACCGACGCAACGGCCCGACGTTTTTCCATTCAAACGGCCCACTGGCGTTGCGCTGGCTGGCCTGGTCTTATCGTTCCTGCCGTTCATATCGCACTCCCGGTTGGGCTTGATCCCGCATGCCAGCATCACTGAGACAGCAGCGCACGCGCCCTCGCGACGACAGGCGCGTCGATCATCTTTCCGTCGAGCGAAATGGCGCCCTTGCCGGCTGACCCGGCGATCTCGGCAGCCTCGATGACACGGCGCGCCCAGTCAAGCCTTTCCGGGCTCGGCGAAAAAGCGGCGTTGAGAATGGCGACGGCGGAAGGATGGACGCAGCTCGCCCCGTCGAAACCATGGCGCCTGGCCTCCTGCGCCGCGGCGTCGAGCGCTTCGAGATCACCGTAGTCAGCGACCGTCGTCAGCGTGCCGAAGGAGAGCTTTCCCTCCGCCTTTGCCGCCATGTGCACCATCAGCTTCGGCAGGCGCAGTACGTCCGGCAGCGGTTCGGCACCCATGCTGGCGGCCAGATCCTCGCCGCCCGCGGCAAGGGCAAGAACCCGCTGGCAGCCGGCGAAGGAGCGCGCATCGAGCACGGCGGCGGCATCCTCGATGAGCGGCACGAACCACGTCTGCTCGCGGCCGAGTTGGCGCTCCAATGTCTGCAGGTGATAGGCAAGAAGATGCAGGCGGCTGAGCGAGCGCGTCTTGGCGACGTAAAGGCCGAAGGCGCCGGCCCGGCAGGCGGCCTCGGCGTCCGGCATCTGCAATTCGGGTTCGGAATTGATGCGGACGAAGACAACAGCGCCATTGCGCCCGACGGAGGCGACGGCCTCCGCCAGCCTCGCGCGGGCGGCCTCCTTCTCGGCGGGTGCGACTGAATCCTCGAGATCGAGAATGATCGCGTCCGCCCCCCGCTCATGCGCCTTGGCGATGAACCGGTCGGAGGAGGCGGGCACATAGAGGAGCGAACGAAATCTCATGCGCCACTTCCCTTCACGATGGCGTCGATCGCAGCGGCGTCGAGGCCGGCTTCGGCAAGCACTTCCGCCGTATGCTGACCAAGTGACGGTGCCGGCCGGCGCCAGACGCCTGGTGTCGCGGAAAGACGGGGAACGATATTGTGCATCGGCAGGCTGCCAAATTCGGCATCTTCGGCATCGACGATGATCTCGCGTCCGGAAAAATGCTCGTCTTCAGCGGCATCGGCGATGCTGTAGATCGGGCCGACGGTGGCGCCGGCATCGCGCATGATCTGCAATGCCTCGTCATGATCATGCCCGGCAAACCAGCCGCCCACGGCCTCATCCACCAGCGCGCGATTGTTCACGCGCGCCGAATTGGTGGCAAAGCGCGGATCCTCGTTCATGTCGCTGCGGCCGATAATGTCAAAGATGCGGCGGGCGACCTGCGGTGTCGATCCCGAGAGGGCGACGTATTTGCCGTCGCGGCAGCGATAGACATTACGGGGCGCGGCGGTATTCGAGGCGCTGCCGACGCGTTCCTTGACCTTGCCGGTGACCTTGTAGATCGCCGCTTCCGGCCCGAGCACCGAAAACATCGGCTCCAGCAGCGAGAGATCGATCACCTGGCCGCGCGACAGCCCGCGGTCGCGGGCAAGCAGCGCCGTCACAGTCGCCGAACTGCCATAGACGCCGGCGATCATGTCGGCGAGCGCCAAGGGTGGCAGCACCGGTTCGCGATCGGGAAAACCGGTGCGATAGGCAAAGCCGCTCATGCCCTCGACGATCGTTCCAAAACCCGGAAATTGCGCATAGGGCCCTGTCTGGCCGAAGCCGGAAATGCGTACGATGACGAGATCTGGATTGCGGGCATGGAGGACTTCGGGGGCAAGCCCCATTTCTTCCAGCGTGCCCGGACGATAATTCTCGATGAAGACATCGGCCGTCTCGATCAGCGCCCAGAGCGCGTCCATGGCCGGTTTCTCGCGCAGGTTCAGCATGACGGAGCGCTTGTTGCGGCTATAGGTCTTCCAGTAGAGCGAGTGGCCGTCATCCTTCCAGTCGCGCAGCGGATCGCCTGACGGCGGCTCGATCTTCACCACATCCGCGCCGAAATCGGCAAGCTGCAGCGACAGCATGTTGCCGGCGACGAGACGGGAGAGGTCGAGCACGCGGATGCCGGCAAGCGGGCCTTTCGCTGCAGGGTCGAACTGTCTTTCGGAATGTCCCGTCATCGGATGCGCCCGCCGGTTGCCCTGTCGAACAGCAGCACCTTGTCGATATCGATCGACAGCTTCACATCCTGCCCGGCCGAGAGCAGCCGACCGCCGTGAACGACGACGGAAATGTCTTCGCCCCCCATGTCGACCACGAGTTCCTGGTCCTCGCCGGTCGGCTCGACGAGGCTGATCCGGCCGGGCACCCCATCCGTGGCAAGCGTGATATGTTGCGGGCGGATGCCGTAGACGATTTCCGTGCCCGGCCGCAGCGGGTTGGTGAGCGGCAGGGCGACGCCGCTTGCCGTCATGGCCGCCCCATTACCGACGGTCGCCGGGATCAGGTTGATCTCCGGCGAGCCGATGAAGCCGGCGACGAAGAGATTGGCGGGATCGTTGTAGAGCGTCAGCGGCGCACCAACCTGTTCCACCTTGCCGCCGTTCAGAACGACGATCTTGTCGGCCATGGTCATCGCCTCGGTCTGGTCGTGGGTGACGTAGACCGTGGTCTTGCCGAGGCGCTGGTGCAGCTTCTTGATTTCGCTGCGCATCTTGACGCGCAGCTTGGCATCGAGATTGGAGAGCGGTTCGTCGAACAGGAAGGCGCGCGGATCGCGCACGATGGCGCGACCCATGGCGACACGCTGGCGCTGACCGCCCGAAAGCTCGCGTGGCAGGCGGTCCAGGAGTTTTTCAAGGCCGAGGATGCCGGCAGCCTCCTCGACCCGTTTGCGGATTTCCGCCTTCGGGGCGCCGGCGAGCTTCAGGGCGAAGCTCATGTTTTCGGCGACCTTCATGTGCGGATAGAGCGCATAGGACTGGAAGACCATGGCGATATCGCGCTCTTTTGCCGGCATGTCGTTGACGACCTTGCCGCCGATGGTGATCTCGCCGGCGGAAATATCCTCCAGCCCGGCAATCATGCGCAGCAGTGTGGACTTGCCGCAGCCCGAGGGGCCGACGAGCACGACGAATTCGCCGTCGCCCATATCGAGCGAGATATCGTTGAGCACGGCGACGCTGCCATAGCTCTTGCCGACATTCCTGAGTTCGATCTCCGACATGTTCCTCCCTCCCCTTACGATTAGAGCTCGCCGATCTCGAGCCGGCCGATCGACATGCGGCCCGCCGATGCCATGCGCAGGCCCGCCATGCCGTAGCCGAATGTCTGATCCTCGGCTTCGAGAACCAGGCTGCCGTCGATCGACAGGGCGAGCCTGTCGCCGGTGACGGTGAGATTGACGTGATAATCCCGGCCGTATTCGGCTTTGAAGGGCGCGCGCGCCAGGATGGTCGTGCCGTGGTTTTCGGCCAGGATCACCGCTTCGCCATTCTGGAAGCCGCCGGCATAGAAACGGCTGGTCCCTTGCGCGCGGGCCACCACAAGATGCGAAGCGCCGGAGAGCGGTCTCAAATCCGCGTTGACGCTCACATCCCGCAGATAGGCATTGCCGGTCCAGGCATCGGCGTCGCTTGCCGTATGGGCATGGATGCGGCCCTGCTGCAGGCTCCAATGGCCGCGGTTCCAGGTGAAGCGGGTGATGCCGCCCCATTCCAGCACTTCCTTAGCCGGGTCGATCACGGTGCGGCCCTTGCCGGAAACGGAGAATTCCGAGAGGAACAGACGGCCGAGGAATTTCAGGCGGCCGAAATATTCGACGAGGATGCCGATCTCGTCGATCGCTTCGCCCTTGCCGTCGGGAATGGTGAATTCATAGTCCTGCCAGCCCTCTGCGGAGGGAACGTGCCAGGCGCCGGTCTCCTCGATCGCGCCGGTCATGGCGCGGCGGATATAGGGGGCGACGCGCAGATGGCCGTCGCCGTTCCACGGGTCGAGCCAGAGCTTGAACCTGACCGTCTGGCCGTCATCGGCAAGCGGCGTGAACATCGGCCGGTAGCGCTCGTCGTCGAAATCGGAGCGGCGATAGAAAGGCTTCCAGAAGATGCGGCCGCCCTGCCCGCGCTCTAGCCGATCGAGCAGGATTTCCAGCGAGCCCGTGGCATCGTCCGTATGGCGCTCGTTCGAAGCCTTGACGGCGATCTGGTTGAAGGGCTCGGTGCGGAAAGCGTGGGTGGCACCCGGCGCATCGAAATCGAAGCGCACGCCGCGCCGTTCGAAATCCTCGACCCAGAGCGCCGGCGGCTCCTTGCCCTGCAGGCGCAGGGCCAGCACGGTCAGTTCGCGGGCGAAGGAGGGAATATCGACAACGTTGATCGTGCCGGTCACGCCGGAGGCGACGACGAAATCGTTGATCGGCTTGCGGTACTTGTCCCAGCCCGGCTGCACCCCTTGGAACGTGCCGACGATTGCGCCGGCATTGCCGGCATTGCAGTCGGTATCCCAGCCGGCCATGGTGGCAATCTCGGCGGTGCGCGGCAGGTCGCCCTGGCCGTAGATCAGCGCCATGAAGACGACGCCGGCATTCGGAATGATGTGGCAGACGCCGGGATAGCGATCATAGCCCCATTCGGCCGTCAGCATGTCGCGGCAGGCGCGCCAGTCACCGGGGTTGTCCTTGTGGAAGGCGAGGACGGCGCGGGCAACCCGGGCATAGAGCGAGCTTGCCGGGATCGTCGAAAGACCTGTTTCGATGATCTCTTCGATGCTTTTGGCGACGAAGGCCTGTGCGATGGCGGCAGCGCAGAAACGCGCGCCGTTCAAGCCCTCGCCGTCATGGGCGACACTTGCCGCACGCGCGGAGGCATCGGCCGCCTTGTCAGGCTCGCCCGGATGGATCCAGCCCCAGCTGTCGATAAAGATCTGGCCGCCGATCTGTTCGGCAACCGTCGTGCCGTTCTGCGCGATGGAACCCGATTGCGGGGCCGGAATGCCGGCGCGCAGGTTCTGGTAGGCCGTATGTTCGGTGGAATTCCCGAAGCCGCCCCACCAGTACATGCCGTGCTCTTCGGCCGCATAGTTCAGCCAGGTCTTGCCGACATCCTCGGCGGTGGCGCCGAGCCCGTAATCGCGCAGCGCGCGGATGAAATAAACAGGACCGTTGGTATCGTCATCGGCGGCGAAATTCTTGAAATCGCGCAGATATTCGGTGACCTCGCCATAGGTGCCGCGAATGCGGTCATAGCTCCAGATCGTGGGCTCGACAGGGGCGCCGAGGCGCACGCCGATCGCCTTGCCGATGAAACCGGAATAAATGCGTTCGAAAATCTCTGTTGTGTTCAACATCGTCCTGTCCAAAATTTATAGGCGTTCAAGCTGGGTTCGATCCGCAAGGCCGAGGAGCCCATTGCGCGCCCTGATCTTGGCGGCATCGCGCTCGTGCTCGGCCGTCTGGATCGCGATGACCGTTTCGGTGAAGGCATCGGCGGACGTGAAGAGAGCGAGCCTGTTGACCCGGTCGAGCTGTGCGGCAGCGGCCGCGTCGATCACGCCTTCGCCATGCAGGGCGCCGAGGATCGCGCCGGCCATGACGCCGATCGAATCCGTGTCGCGGCCGGAATTGATGCCGTCCTGGATGGTCTTGTAGAAATCGCCGTCGTTGAGGATGGCAAAGCCGAGCGCCAGCGGCAGTTCCTCGATCGCGTTGAGCCGCGACGGTTGATAGGCGTCCGAGGCGATCCCGGCCTTCTGGGCGGTGTGATTGACATTGTCGCCCATCGGCGAATAGCGCGCGATGATCTTGTGGAACTCATCGACCACGGCCTTGTAGTCGGCATGTTTGAGAATGCGGGCGGCATCGACGATATCGGCGATGGCAGCGCGCGTGCCGTCCTTGGCGACGGCAAGCGCTTCATCGATGACGGCATCGAGCGTCGTGCCCGGCACGAAAGCGGCTGCGATTGCGGCGGCCAGCACGCCGGCGGCTTCGAGGCCGAAGCTCTGCTGGTGGCCGGAGGCAAAGGCGATCGCCTCGTCATAGGCAGCCTTCGGATTGCAGGCGTTCACGACGCCAACGGGCGCGATATACATGGCCGCACCGCAATTGACCATATTGCCGATCCCGCCCTGGCGCGGATCGCAATTCGACAGCTGGTGGCGCTGGAAGATCCATTTTTCGGGATAGAAAAGGCGCTCGATCAGCATCGCCTCGCGCTGCAGTTCCGGCACCCAGCGCGGCGTCCAGGCGATCTCGCGCACCATGCCCGACGCCATGTCCCAGGCATCGACATGGCGCTTGACGTCGCCATAGATCGACATCAGGCAGAGCGTCATCAGCGTATCGTCGGTGACGATGCCGCTGCCACGCACCCGGCCGTTGCGGGCCGTCTCGCTCTGGCTCATGCGGTGCCATTCGGTATCGAGCGAGGTGACCCTGCCGTAACGCTCGCGGATTTCGGCAGCGGAGAGTTTTTCGACCGGCGCCCCGAGGGCGTCGCCATAGGCGACGCCAAAGAGAAGCGCACGGACCCGTCCCTTGAGGGAGAGCCCCTTTGCATCATTTGCCATTCAGTACCGTCCTTGCATATTCGGTCATGTGTTCGCCGCCGGCACTGTTCCATTCGGACACGAACTGGTCCCACTGATCCATCTTGGCTTCGCCGGAGATGAACTTGTAGACCCAGGCCCGGTAGACATTTTCCGTGGCGTCGATGTCGGTGGCGTAGTCTGCGGGCCAGACGAAGGCATTGTCCGGCTTGAAGTTGGC
>Ga0102588_1000649_pt1 | contig 34675 bp, 27 predicted proteins | sample AraplaMF_Col_mMS_FD_76854 | JGI IMG/M metagenome (GOLD analysis project Ga0102588, IMG submission 76854) | Arabidopsis root microbial communities from the University of North Carolina, USA - plate scrape MF_Col_mMS (SPADES assembly) (version 2) | ecosystem: Host-associated > Plants > Roots >...
ACCTGCGCTCCCTGGCAGACAAGGACCTGGCGCTGGACCGCACCATGATCCCGCTGGGCTCCTGCACCATGAAGCTGAACGCCACCAGCGAAATGATTCCTGTGACCTGGCCGGAGTTCTCCTCGATCCACCCGTTCGCGCCAAACGACCAGACCGTCGGCTACCGCGAAATGATCGCCCAGCTGGAAGAAATGCTGTGCGCCGTGACCGGCTACGCCGCTGTCTCGCTGCAGCCTAACGCCGGCTCGCAGGGCGAATACGCCGGCCTGCTGGTGATCAAGAAGTACCACGAATCGCGTGGCGAAGGTCACCGCAACATCTGCCTCATCCCATCGTCGGCACACGGCACCAACCCGGCGTCCGCCGCCATGGTGGGCATGCAGGTTGTGGTTACTGCCTGCGACGACAAGGGCAACGTTGACCTGGTGGACCTGAAAGCCAAGGCCGAACAGCACTCCAAGAACCTGGCCTGCGTGATGGTGACCTACCCATCCACCCACGGCGTGTTTGAAGACGGCATCACCGAACTGTGCGAAATTATCCACTCGCACGGCGGCCAGGTTTACGTGGACGGCGCCAACATGAATGCACTGGTTGGCGTGGCCGGCCCGGGCGCGTTCGGCGGCGACGTATCGCACCTGAACCTGCACAAGACCTTCTGCATCCCGCACGGCGGTGGCGGCCCAGGCGTCGGCCCGATCGGCGTTGGCGCACACCTGGCCAAGTTCCTGCCGAACCAGCGTTCCAACGGCTACGTGCGCAGCGAAGACGGCATCGGCTCCATTTCGGCCGCACCATTCGGCTCCGCATCGATCCTGCCGATCTCCTGGATGTACATCGCCATGATGGGCGGCGAAGGCCTGACCGCAGCCACCGAAACCGCCATCCTGAACGCCAACTACGTCGCACGCCGCCTGGCGCCGCACTTCCCTGTGCTGTACTCGGGCCACGACGGCCTGGTGGCACACGAGTGCATCCTGGACCTGCGTCCTCTGACCGATGCCACCGGCATCAGCAACGAAGACGTGGCCAAGCGCCTGATGGACTTCGGCTTCCACGCACCGACCATGAGCTTCCCTGTGCCGGGCACGCTGATGATCGAGCCGACCGAATCCGAGTCCAAGGTTGAACTGGACCGCTTCATCGACGCCATGATCGCCATCCGCGCCGAAATCGCCAAAGTGGAATCGGGCGAATTCGACAAGCTGGACAACCCACTGAAGTTTGCGCCGCATACTGCCGAAGTGCTGCTGGCCGACAAGTGGGACCGCAAGTACAGCCGCGAAGTGGCAGCGTATCCAGTGCCATCCCTGCGCAAGCAGAAGTACTGGCCGCCAGTCGGCCGCGCCGACAACGTATACGGCGACCGTAACCTGTTCTGCGCCTGCATTCCAGTCAGCGACTACGCTTAATCGCACGCTTGCCTGAAACGTAAAACGCCGGTACCGTGAGGTGCCGGCGTTTTTTTAATGGAAACCGAATGAAGCAATCTAACAAAGCAGCCCTGTTCTCGGGCCTCGCCTTTCCCGGCCTTGGCCAACTGCTCGTGCTGAAGCGCCCCGTACGCGGCCTGGTCTACATGCTGCCAGCGGTGGCAGCTTTCGGCTGGCTGATGTATGGCTTGTGGAAAGCCACCGCCATGCTGATGAATGAAGCGCTGAGCGGCGCCCTTCCGCCCGACCCTGTCCTCATCGCCCAGCGCCTGACCAAGGCCAGCATCGTGCCCGGCGCCTCCGCGGCAGGCTGGATCCTGCTTGTTTGCTGGATCGCCAGCATCGTCGACGCGCTCCTCACGCGCGACAAGGCCTAAGCCACGCTGCGCGCCACCCGCGCCGCGCGCTGCACATCCTGCGCTTCGTCATCCCACACCGCTGCCTGGGTAATTTCTTCCGCGCCGACCTGGGCGCCGTCGGAATTGAAGCGCAGCCAGGCCAGCGCGCCGCCGGGCGTCACGCCGATGGCGTGCACGCCACCGTGGTTCGGCGCCGCCATCAACGCGGCCATCACCAGCGTGGTTGCAATCGGTACAGGCATGCCCCAGCGGCCGCCCTGCTTCCGGCACACCATCCAGAGCCCGCCCGCGCCATCGCCATAAGCCAAATACTCTCCAGCCGAACTGGACTCGCTCCACACCACGCAAGCGCCGCCAATATTGGCCACCGGTTGCGGCACCGACTGCCCGCCGCGATACACCACGATGCTTTCACCTGCCACAAATACATCCGGTACATTCGGGACGTTGGACGGAGCGAGATGCAAGCTGGTCGCACGGCGCGGCAAGCCCTGGTAGTCGATCGCAATGCCCCACGCCGCAGCGCGCGCAAAGCTGTGAAAACGCAGCGTGCGGCCGCAAGCCGTATCGCTCAAGCGCCAGGCGCCCGGCACCCGATAACTGCCAATTGCTGTAGCCACGGGGTCCACGCCTTCCTGATCCTCCCATGCCGTCAACGGGCCTTCGACCGAGGCATTGAAATACCAGGTATTCGTCGCTGTCACCAGCACCATCGGCACAGCTCCGGACTGCAGCAAGCCGAATGAAATACGCGTGACATCGTCCTCCACTTCAGTCACCTGGCGCGGCGCCATGCCGCGCAGCGTCTTCACCCAGCCCGCTTCGTCGAGGTGATTGGGGATGCCCACTGCCACATGCAGGGTCGGCCCGCCGCCGCTGCCCCAAGGGGCGACTGCCAGCGCCAGCGCTATCGTTCCATCCGGCGCCTGCTGCACGTCGACGGCCTGCACCTTGCCCGGCTGGTTCAAGGGCAGCATGCCGCTCAGGTCAGTTTGCGACCAGCGCCCGAAAGGCGTGCGGCGGAACAAATACAGCGAGCGATTGGCGCCGACCGTGAACACCAGCGGCAGCCCGGCAGCATCACGCACCACGAAAAGCGGCGAGCGCGCCAGTGCCGGCGCTGCACAAGGGCTGGAACGGTAACCCGATTCGTACAGGGGCACCAGTTCCTGCCGCACCAGCGCATGCAGCTCGCGGCCAGATGTCACCTGGCTGCGCCAATAAGCCATGTCTGCCGGCGCCGACGCATCGTAACGATCGAATACTGCGTTATAGGCGCGCAGCAGGCGCTCTTTCACATCCAGCTCAGCCAGTTCCGGGCGTGCCAGCAGATGCAGTGCCAGCTCGGCGCGGCCGCGCACGGCTTCTCCCTGGCAGCTATATAAAGTAGTCCACGACAGCGCCTCGCTCGCCATCGGTTCGCGTTGCAGCACGATGCGCGCCACGCGCGCCGCTGCATAACTCAAGGCGCCGGACGCACAGGCGCCGCCCCATTTCCGGACCTGCGCCACCGGCACAGACATCATCAGCACAGACATGCTTTACTCCCCCAATTCAATCTCTATGTCACCAGACTCGTTGATGCGCAAGTCACGGCAACCCAGCTTGCGCCCTGGGGCCAGGCCCTCCGCAACGGCAGCGAACATGTCGCCCGTAGCCGTAGAGAGGAAGCCGGCAATATCCTGTTGAACCGAGGCCAGGCTGGCAGCATTGCCTTCCCACCACAGGTTGATGCGCTGCACATTCAGCAGGTGCGGCAGCGGGTCGGACACCACGTAAATGCCAGTAGTTCCCGCATCGGTAGCCGGCACGCCCTTGCGCGCCAGCGCGGCCACGCCCACACGGCCGTTTTCGACCTGCCATTGCAGGCGCAGCGACCATTGCAGCGTTGCGCGTGCCCAGGCCTTGCCCATATAGCTGCGCTGGCGCGACAGCGGCAGTTCCTGCTTCACGCTGTCCCACTCATAGCGGCCCAATACACTGCTGATGTCGATGGTCGGACGCTGCACGCCATCAGTACCGGCCTGGCGCCCCATGGTCACCATGCATTGCAAGTCCTGCTCCGACTCGCGGTCGTGCAAAGTACGGTTGGCTTCCTGCCAGTTCAGCAGCACGTGGTCGCGGTAAGTCCAGCCATTGCTGTTGCGGATGAAGCGCGCCCGCTCGCCATTGCACAGGGTCGCCTCGACACCCGACTTCTCGTTCTGGCATTCCTGCGGGTTGACCTGGGCCACGCCATCACGCGAAGCCACATAATCAGGCAGCGAGTCCAGGCGGCGTTGCAGTTTCTCGACCACCATCGGGTAAATGTACTGGCGCAGGAAACTTTCACGGCCGATCACCGCGCGGCGCATTGCCGTTCTATTGAGCACCGCGGGCGCCTGGCTGCGCAGCCAATGGCCGACCGCAGTAATAAAGAACTCCTTCAACGGGCCGTTGTCGCATGGCAAATGGGATTTATCCACGTCACACAAAGCCGCCTGTAGCACCAGTCCGCCGTATTCATTTACCGCTGCCGTGAACTCCAGGCGCCAGCCGGCCACCGGTTGGCGCAGGATGTCGCGCCGGCCGTAAGCGTTGTAAAAGCGCAAATTCCCCGACGAAAGGGTCAGTGTCAACTGGGCAGTAGTTGGTGCCGCGGAGTCATAGCGGATCTCGACCGGACGCAACTCGGCACGGTCTTCGCCTTCGCCGCCGAGGGCCAGGCTGCCCACTTCCATGCTCCCGTAACGGATGTCGTTAGGAAACTCTCCGGCGGCCCGCATGGCGTCAATCGTGCTTTCCAGAAACTTTCCAGACGTGAACCAGCTGGCAGACAGCTGTTGCACCGAAGTCGTGGTGTCGGAACCGATTTCAAAAAATACCGCTTTAGTTGTGACCATTTTTGCTTTTAAGAATGTTAAGATTTGGCCGTTTGGCAATGACTGCACTGTAAGAAAAAAAGCCTTCCGCCGCCTTCCGGCAACCTTCCGGAGGCCGGAAGAAAACCTTCCGGACCGGAAGAAATGCTCCGGAAGGTTTGCAAGTCATTGATTTATAAGAGACATATAAAAAGAAGGTTGGACAAGCCATGGAGTTTCAATTCGGCGACTGGTTGGTCAGTCCAGAAGCCAATATCGTCAGCAATGGGGATGCGAAGACGCAGCTCGAGCCGCGCGTGATGGCGGTGCTGCGCTATCTTTGCCGCCACCCAGGGGCGGTAATTCCAGCGGAAGAGATCCTTCAGGCTTGTTGGGGAAGCAATGAACTGGGCGACAACCCCGTTCACAAGGCCATCACCCAGCTGCGCCGTGCCTTCGGCGATTCGACCACTGACCCGCGATATATCGAGACCATCCGCAAGCGCGGATACCGCGCAATCGCCCCAGTCGTAACCTTGGCCGCGCCACCCTCGACCACCTGGGAAGGCGGCTCGCCGTTCCGCGGCCTGGAAGCATTCCAGGAAAACCATGCCGCCATCTTCTTTGGCCGCGTGCAGGCGACCGCCCAGTTGCGCGACCTGGTCTTGACCCAAGCTGCCCATGGTTGCCCCATGGCATTGATTCTCGGACCTTCCGGTTCCGGGAAAACTTCTCTGGTCCGCGCCGGCCTGCTGCCACAATTAATGGCAGGCGCTATTCGCTCGGATGAGCCAATCGGCCTGTCCAGCACCGTCTACCTTGATTGCGCCGACCTCGGCAGCGGCACCCTGTTCCAGGCATTGGCCGGCGCCCTGATCGATGCCGAGATCAACGGAGAACCGCTGTTCCCTGGAGCCAGCGCCGATAGCCTGGGCCAACGGCTGGCTTCAGAAGCTGACGTCGTAGCGACCGAACTGCGCGAGCGCGCTTGCCCGCGCGCCTCGGTGGCCGTATTCGTCGACCGCCTTGAAGCCGTCTTCCGTGCCCAACCTGGCGAGGCTGACAGCTTCCTGGCAGTTATCGGAGCCCTTGCCAAATCGAATTGCCTACTAATGCTAATGGCTTGCCGCAACGACTTCTACCCAGAAGTGATGGCACAGCCAGTTTTGCTTTCCCTGAAATCGAGAGGTGGGCACTTTGATGTTCTCCCGCCAGATGGTGCTGAAATCGCCCAAATTGTTCGTCAACCTGCCTTAGCAGCGAGCCTAACCTTTGAAAAGGCGGAAATAACCGGCGTGAGCCTCGATGACGTTCTGTGCGATGCCGCGCGCGGCAATTCCGACATGCTGCCATTGCTTCAATATACCTTGAACGAGCTATATAGGCAGCGCGACGAGGCTGGAATACTCAAGTTCGACGTCTATCATCAATTAGGCGGCATTGAAGGAGCGGTTGGCGTGCGTGCTGAACAAGTCGTGTCCACGCTCAGTTCGCAACAAATTGTGGCACTGCCACACGTACTGTCGTTGCTGGTAAACGTGAACGAAGACCAGGGAGCAGCGACTTCGCGCCGGAGCCCTCTTAGCATGCTGCGGAACGAAGATGAACGAGAATTGGTGCGAGTGATGGTTGAAGCGCGCCTTTTTGTCAGTGAACTAGCTGGTGACGTGCCTAGCTTCGGAGTTGCACACGAAGCCTTATTACGCCAGTGGCCGCGCGTTGCGGAATGGGTCGAGCGCCACCGCAATGCCCTCCAGCTTCGAACTCGCATTAGCGCACAGTCAACGCGCTGGATTGAAGCTAGCAGAAGCAAAGACCTGCTGCTTCCACATGGCAGCCAGGTTAGTCAAGCTGCCGAGTTACTGACTCTTTCGGATTTTTCGCTATCACCATTAGACAAAGAGTTCGTCCGCGCTTCGATGCAGCGCGCTCGCCTATCTGATCGCATCAAATTGGCAGTGACTGTTTTGATTGGGTTACTAGCGCTCCTCACAGCTGTTTTCGGTCTCAGGGCACAATCGGCTCGCCAGGAATCCGAGCGGAACCGAGGCGAGGCCGAAGGCCTGATGACGTTCATGCTTGGCGATTTTGTCGAAAAGCTGCGCCCAATTGGACGCCTTGATCTCCTGGACGACGTTGGTACCAAGGCACTTGGCTATCTCGAACGTTCCGACTCTTCAGATGGTAATTCCGCATCGCTGGCAAATCGAATCAAGGCTTTGCGGATCATCGGTGAAGTTAACTCCAAACGAGGCCGGGCGGCGGATTCTGCCAAGGCATTCGCCACCGGTGCCGATCTGGTTGTCAGCGCACCCCATTCCTTCTCTAGCAACCCCGACTTCATCAGGGAGGCAGCCCGGATTTTGGCTGCCAAGGGTCAACTCCATGCTTCGAATAATGAACCTGAAAAGGCGGAACACTACTTTAAAGAGTATCTCAAGTATGGCGAGCTGCTACAAAACGTCACTAGCGAGCCGGTAGAAGCTTGGCTAGAGCTCTCCTACGCGCATTCGTTGCTCGGAACAATGGCAATGTCGAGATCAGATTATGGCGTAGCCGCGGAAGCGTTCAACCAATCAATGGAGCTAAAGAAGCGCGCGCTGCAAAAGGATTCTGGAAACAAGAAAGTAATCGCCGAGACTGCTGGCACGATATCCTGGCGCGCGGAGAGCCTGCTTAAGCAAGGTAATCCAACTGCTGCCATGGCACTTTATCGTGAAGAAGAAGCCCTCCTGCGCTCCGTCTACACCGACGATGCAAATTCTGCGAGTTTGCTTGCAGTTTCCCTGATGCGACAAGCACTTCTCCACATCGCCTTCGGGGACCGGGCAACTGCAACGCACACGCTAAGAGATGCAGAGCGTATTCTAGAAACTTTGGTCGCAAAAGATCCGGCAAATGACGTGTGGCGGTCATGGCTACTGCAAGCACAAGGTCGATTGGCAGAGGCGCAGTTAACCAAGGAAAATGCTAGTGCCATGTACCAGCATTTACAATCAACGCTTGAGAAGTTGAACGCCCTTTCTGCAAGGGATCCGAAGAATGCTTTCTTAGCGTATTTAATCGTTAAATTCGAACTCGGCCGCACCTATATGCTTCAAATGCTTGGGAAAGATGAAGAAGCCTACAAAAATTCAGTTGCCGTTTTGAGAACTCTTGAAGGGATGCAGAAGAAGGCGCAGCGTGACAGCATCTTATTGGCTTTTCTTGCCGAAGCCACCCTGGCAACTGCAGACTTAGCTCAACAACTAGAAGGCGGCAAAGCCGCACAACCATACTGCCAAAAGGTTTCAGACATGTTAGTCGACGTGCGAAATGTCGAAAACAGCTTTGCTTTGCTCTCCTTCCAAGTTCGTTCTGACCTTTGTCTGGGAACGACGAACGGATTAAGTAAGAAGCTTATGAGACTCAAAGCGATGGGCTTCCGTGAGGCACGATTTACACAATACATCTCCACCCACCCTTTAACGAAAGGTAAGCAATGAAAGATTTACGCCAGAACGAATCGCCAACGATCCATATCAAAGTCACCGTACAGAAGAGCGGCGACCTTTTTCAAGCGACCTATGATCCTGAGGTGATCGAGGTTAGCGAACCTGACACCATCCTCCACTTTAAGTTGGTCACGCCGACTCCTGACGACATTGTGATTCGTTCAATTTCAATTTCCCCGGAAGACCAGGATCAACTGAGCACGCCATCGATCAGTAAGAACGGCAAGTCAGCAACGCTGAGTGATCTGAATGATGCGAGCCAGACTTTCAATTTGACTTTCGCATATCGAGAAAAGCACAGCACATCTTCGAAGACGAGCCCTGATGACGGCGCTGTAGAATTCCCGGTAATCATCAATAATCCGCCTGGCTTTGAGCCCATCGCAATGGCAATGATGTCGGATGGTGAACCTGTGAACAATCCACCGGGTTAAACTTTCGCTTATTCCGCGTCTGGCGCCTGAACAAGGCGCCGTACTTTGTTCACAGCTGTCATTGGCGTCGTTATTGGAAGAGTGGTCTCAACACCTCAATCTCGAAGGACTATCCATGGCTCATATCCGTCTTGCATTCCTCTTATGCTTTAGCGCATTGACCAGCATCGTACAGTCAGCTGAAGTGCAACGCACCATTCTGATTCGAGGCGACTCCTCTGTCCCTGCACGTGAATCGATCGTCGCAAATGTAGAAATCGCCCAGGGCGCGAGCGTAGGACGCCATACTCACTTTGGTGACGAGATTGGTTATGTGCAAGAGGGCGAGCTTGAGATGTACGTGGATGGGGACATGCCGCGGAAACTGAAAGCTGGCGATGCATTCATCATCACTTCGGGCAAAGCACACGACGCGCGGAATGTCGGTACAATCACTGCACGCATTACTGTCATTTATGTGGTTGAGAAAAACCGTCCACTCGCCACCCCCACGAAGTAGCCCTACCGCATGTTATCCAACGCACCGCGAGCGACGCTTGCTCGGCCACACGTCGGCGCTCCATTCGAGTCCATGCAGCGACGGATAACGGCCCAATAAGATGTCGCCAGACATTCAGCGCCGTCAAAGTAGCCGCGTTCGAGTAGGAGCTTATGTAGCGCGGGGAGCTTGTAACCAGGGACGGTAGCGGCCATGTGGTGCTCAATGTGGTAATTGACGAAATTGGGAGCCACCAGCAATCGCGCGAGTGGACCGACCAAGGTGGTGGCGGTGTTGTGGCGCGGGTCACGGTCCATATGATCGGGGACGCCGCCATGCTCGCCCATCACGCGCAGTCGTAGCAGCAGCGGGAAGACAAATAGCTGGCCAAGCCACCAGCAAGCGTAGACCTCGGGCACACCTAATGCCCACAGTGCAGCGATAATCAGCCCGTGCATTAAGAACACTGGATACAGCGCTCCGCGGTCGGTTGGCTGGAACTGGTAGACGATTCCTTTCACGCCATTCACGCCGGAGATATCGCGCAACAATTTTCGGAGCAGGCTGGCGCGGGTGGCGGGATAGCCGGCGACGAATGCCAGATCCGGGTCGGCGCCAGTGCCGGCTGTGCGATGGTGCTCCAGGTGGCCACGGCGGTAGGCTGCGTAAGGCACGTTAGGCAAGGCGCCGAAGACCCATTTTCCCATCCACTGGTTCACACTGCGCGAAGTGAAGAAATTCAGGTGGGCGGCATCGTGCGTGAGGATCGCGAAGCCGAGCGCACGGCCAGCCAACACCACACTGGCGATGATCCAGGCGATCGGATGATGCCACAGTGCTGGCAGCGCAAAGCCGGCGGCAACCATTGCCACGTTGACGATCACTACGCCTGACGCACGCCAGTTGTCGGCTGTGGTGAAGGCCCGTAGTTCCTGCTTGTTGATGTAGGAGAGGATGTTCATGAGATCATCCTAGCGCTGCGCATATCCCGACGTGGTACATTATTCGCCATGCAGCATACTTTTTCAGCCATCCCGACAAACATCTACATCGACCACAATTGCTGGGCGGGTGGCGTCATGCTGATACGGGAATTGCTGGCGGTTGCCGGCACCTTGAATGCCCGCGAACCTGACTTGCACGCTGCTGCAATGTTCGATGTGACTCTCGTCGGTCCAACCATGCAACCTGTGCGTTCTTTCACCGGGCCAGCGCTATTGCCGGAGCGCAGCCTGCGTAACGCGCGCCAAGCCGACATACTGGTGCTGCCGTCTTTCTACGGCGACGTGCCCGCCAGCCCTGCCCTCATACGTTGGATCATCAAGCATTACGAGGCTGGCGGCTGCATCCTGGCTTCAGCAAGCGGCGTGCGGCTGCTGGTGCAAACAGGTTTGCTTGATGGGCGCGATGCAACTTGCAATCTGGCCGATCGGCGCGCAATCGCCGCGATGCGGCCAGCAGTTCGCTTGTCCCCGCAATCGCCGCTCGTCGTAGATGGCGGGCTGATTACGGCGGCCAGCATCACGCCCACCATCGACGCGTGCGCCCACCTGGTTCGCCGCTTCCACGGCGAAAAAGCTGCACTGAAATTTGCTCGCTATGCCAACTCGGCGCGCCAGTTGGCAGACGTCGGCATGGCCAGCGGACATCACGAACACGACGACGCCCGCATACAAGCCGCACAGCGTTATATCGAGCAACATAGCTGCGCGGGCATTACGCCCGACGACGTGGCGCGCCATATCGCCATGAGCCAACGCAACCTGGCGCGGCGCTTCAGCGCGGCGCTTGGCGTCACGCCGGTGCAGTACATTCTTCAATGCCGCATTGAGCAAGCCAAGCGCCTGTTGGCAAAACCGAACGTCAGTTTGCGGCGCGTGGCGATTGAAACCGGTTTCAGCGACGAAGCGGTATTTCGCCGCGCGTTCAAGCAGCTGGAGGGCCAAGCGCCCAGTGCCTGGCGAGCGTTGCTCGACAATTAAGGGTTGTTGTTTAAAAGTGCTGGTGCCGCCTGCTGCGCTGTACATTCCCGCAGGGCAATGCCACCATGTGAACACACCAAAAAAAGCACACCATCGGGATGAGAATCACAGCACTGCAAGGCCTTCGCTACAGGCCGCTGGCAGTCTTGCTGCTCGCGGCGGCAAACGCATGCGCGCAAGATGCCGACTTAACCACTTTGCCGCTTGAGCAATTGATGTCGATGGAGGTCTTCAGCGCCTCCCGCTTTAACCAAAAGGCGACGCAAGCTCCTTCGAATGTAACCGTTCTTACTTCGGCTGACATCCGTGCCTACGGCTGGCGCACGCTCGCCGATGCATTGCGCAGCATTCGCGGCCTGTACACCAGCAACGACCGAAGCTACAGCTATCTCGGGGCGCGCGGCTTCCTGCGGCCTGGAGACTTGAATACGCGCTTCCTGTTGCAGATTGATGGCACGCGCATCAACGATCCTGTATTCGACCAGGCGCAGCTTGGCGCCGAATTTCCGCTCGATCTTGAACTGGTCGATCGCATCGAGTTTGTGCCGGGGCCAGGATCGTCGATCTACGGCACTAATGCTTTCTTCGGTGTGATCAATGTCATCACTCGCCATGCTCCCGATCTTGAGGGAACGCGCGCAACGCTGGAAGCCGGCCAGGCGGGCACGCGTTCGGGCAGCGCGAGCTATGGCTGGCGCAACGGAGATGCGGAACTTCTGCTGGCCGCAAACCGTGGCCTCAGCGATGGCCGCGATCTCTACTTCCCCGAATTCGGCGGCACTGCGCAGGGATTGGACTGGGAACGCTACTCGCGCTTCTTCGCGCGCGGCCAATACGGCGCATGGTCGCTGGCACTGATCGATGGCAAGCGTACCAAAGGCATGCCTACCGCCTCCTACGGCCAGCCATTCAACGTCGCTGGCGGGCTGACGATCGATGAATTGCGCATGGCGGAAGTCGGCTACCGCAATTCGATGCTGCCGCTGCATGGAGAACTTTCGGCGCGCCTTTACCATTCCGAGTACCTCTATGACGGACACTTCGTCAACCAGGACCCATTCGGCACCATCAATATGGACCGGACGCGCGCGAAGTGGTGGGGAGCGGACGTCAACCTGTTCCTGCAACTGCTCGATTCGCACAAGGTCGTCGTTGGCGCGGACTACCAGTACAACCACGACGTGCTGCAGCAGAACTTCGACACGGAGCCATTCGTCAGCTACCTCGATGACCGTTCACAGAGCAAGCGTTTCGGCATCTATGTGCAGGATGAAATCACACTGGCGAAAGGCATACTGCTCAACGCCGGCCTGCGCTACGACCGCGAAACCAGCACTGGCGGCGTCTTCAATCCGCGCCTGGCCCTGATTGCCGAACTGTCGCCGGAAACAACAGCCAAGGCAATTTACGGCAGCGCATTCCGCACGCCTAACAGCTATGAACTGTTCTACGGTATCGACACCGAAGGCGGTCAATTGGCAAACCCCAATCTTGGCCGCGAACGCATCCGCAGCCATGAACTTTCGTTGGTCCGGCAATTGGGCGCCAATGCTCGCATTACGCTGAGCGCTTATACCAATCAGGCTTCCGGCCTGGTGACCGAAGTCGAAGATGAAGAATTCGGTTTGCCGATCTTCCGCAACCTGGGGCGTGCGCGCGCTCGCGGCATCGAACTTGAATATGAGCGCACCTTCAACAACGGGGCGAGGCTGAGAGCCAGCGTTTCGCGGCAGACTGTTTCGGGCGGCATCAGCGAAGTCAATTCACCGCGCTGGCTGGCCAAGTTCAATGCTACCGGGCGACTGGCCGGTGTCTGGCATGTTGGTGCCGAAGGCCAGTATGTGGGCGCACGCAGGCTGCTCGATGGCGGCGAGGCTGCGGGCTTCATGCTTGCCAACATTAACTTCTTCACCATCGGCCTGACGCGCCACTTCGATGCTTCACTTGGCATTCAGAACCTGTTCGACCGGCGCTATGCGGATCCTTCCTCGCTTGGCCTGCTGCAGCGCTCCATCGAACAGGACGGCCGCCGCGTCTACCTCAAGCTGAAGGCGGCCTACTGATGATGCGCCAACTCTTCGCCCTGCTGCTGTTGCTGGTGACCGCGAGCGAATATGCTCGCGCCCAGCTTCCTGCGGGCGCGGACGAGGCGGAGCTGAAGGCGGCCATCCTGTACAATTTTGCCTTGTTCACCGAATGGCCTGCGGACACCCTGCCCGCCAGCGCGCCGTTGCGCCTGTGCGTCTTCCAGGGAAACGGCTTGCTGACCGCATTGACGGGGCTGCAGGAGAAGCAGGTCAACGGGCACCGCGTTTCGGTGCGCACACTGCCGGCGGCGCCGGGCGGCGCACAGCTCGCGGCCTGCCACCTTCTGGTGCTGGATGCGCAGGACCGCGAACGCTGGTCACTGCTCAAGCATGACCTGGCGACCAGCAGCGTGCTGACGGTCGCAGACGACAGGATCATTGGCGCCAACGGCGCCATGATTTCATTTGGTATCGACAATCGCCGCGTGGGTTTCGACGTGGACCTGGTGCCAGTGCGCCAGGCGCGCCTGACCCTGAGTTCCAAGCTATTGCGGCTGGCAAGGAGTGTGCAATGAAGTCGCGCGCCAAAACCGCGCTGCTGCCAATCGGCAGCAAGGTAGTCCGCTCCACCATGCTGGCGGCGGGCGCCGCCCTGTGCCTGGCCGGCATGCTGATGGTAGTGTTCCAGTTCATGGCCTTGCGCAGCACCTTGCTGCGCGATTTGCAAGTGCAGGCCCGCATCGTCGGCAACAACAGTACTGCCGCCCTCCTCTTCAGCGATGCCCGCGCAGCGGAAGAAATCCTGAGCGGCCTGTCGGCTTCGCCCAGCGTGCAGAGCGCGAACATCATTGTCGGCAGTACACCGCTGGCGCAGTTCCGGCACAATAACGCGCCGGTGCCCGAGATGCCGGTCAGCGAGACCGGCCAATCCCTGCACGAATACGGCATGGACTATATCGAGGTGCAGGAACCGATCACGGTCGACCGCAAACTTATCGGCAGCGTCTCCATTCGCGCCACGCTGCTGCCGCTTTACCGCCGCTCGCTTGCATTTGCGGCATTTACCGCGTGCGCGACCCTTGGCTCCTTTGCGCTGGCCTGGTTGCTGGTGCGGCGCATGCGTGCGGCCGTGGCGCTAGCGGAGCAGAACCTGCACTTGCTGGCGCACGTCGATCCCGTAACTTGCCTGCCCAACCGGAATGCCTTCAACGACCAGTTGGCGCACGCGCTGAAGCGCGCGGACCGCCAGGAGACCAGCGTCAGCATGCTGCTGCTCGATCTCGACAACTTCAAGGTCGTCAACGACACGCTGGGCCACGATATTGGCGACATGCTGTTGCGCCAGGTGGCGCAGCGCCTGGGGCAAACCTTGCGCAGCACGGACGTCATCTGCCGTATCGGCGGTGACGAATTCGTGGTGATCGTGGAACCGGCCGAGGACGAATCGGAGCCGGACCAGGTGGCACGCAAGATCCTGCGTGCGCTGGCCGACCCGTTCATGGTCGAAACCCACCAGCTCTTCGTCAGCGCGAGCATTGGCGTCAGCGTTTATCCCAAGGATGCTCCCGATGCGGCAGCCGTGGTGCGCTGCGCCGACATCGCCATGTACCACGCCAAGAACAAGGGGAAGAATGCCTATGAGGTCTTCCATGCGGAGATGGCACAGCGGGCCAGCAAGCGCCTGGCACTGGAGGCGAACCTGCGCAAGGCTTTGCAGAACAATGAGCTGTCCTTGCATTACCAGCCGCAGATCGATGTGCGTAGCGGCCGCATGCGCGGCATGGAGGTGCTGGTACGCTGGCATTGCGAGGCATTGGGCGGCATGGTGAGCCCGGCGGAGTTCATTCCGGTGGCGGAAGAAAGCGGTGTGATCGTGCCTTTGGGCCGCTGGGTACTGCAGATGGCGATCAGGCAGGCTGCGTCATGGCGCAAAGCGGGGCTGCTGGATGACATCGAGCACGTTGCGGTGAACGTGTCGGCTTGCCAGACCAAGGACGTGCAGCTGATGTATGAGGTGCAGGCTTTGCTGATGGAGACTGGCCTGCCGCCACGCTTGCTGGAACTGGAGATTACCGAGGGCGTGCTGATGGAGAATGTGAACGCCAATATCGCCTTGCTGCACAAGATCCAGGCGGCGGGCATTCATCTTTCCATCGACGACTTTGGGACGGGATATTCGTCGATGGCTTACCTGAAACGATTCCCGATTGACCAGCTCAAGATCGACCGCAGCTTTGTGAATGCGGTGCCGGGGGATGGTGCGGCGATCGCGAAAGCGATCATTGCGATGGCGCATTCGCTGAACATGACCGTGGTGGCGGAAGGCGTGGAGACTGAGGAACAGGTGGCGTTCCTGTCGGATGCCGGGTGTGATGTGATGCAGGGGTATTATTTTGCGCGGCCGATGCCGGCGGAGCAGTTGGAGGCTTTGCTGCGTGAAAGGCGACTTTGGGCTGCCTGAAAACCGGAACCTGGGTCTGACCCAAGGATCAGACCCAATTTTACCGGTTTTTAATCCAGCTTGGTCGCGTGCTCGCGCGTAGCGTGGAAAGTCAGCTTCGGCCAACGTTCCTGGGTCAGGCGCAGGTTGACGCCGGAAGTCGCCAGGTAAGCCAGGTTGCCCGCCGCGTCATACGCCACGTTATGCCCCAGCGCCGCCTCGAAGTCGGCCAGCGCCTTCTTGTCATCGCTGGACACCCAGCGCGCCGTCGAAATCGAAGTGCTCTCGAACACCGCATCCACGCCATATTCATTCATCAGGCGCGAAGCCACGACTTCAAACTGCAGCACGCCGACCGCACCCAGCACCACTTCACCGCCCTGCACCGGCTTGAACACCTGCACAGCGCCCTCTTCGCCCAGCTGCTGCAAGCCCTTCTGCAGCTGCTTGATCTTCAGCGGGTTACGAATGCGCACCTGGCGGAAGAAGTCCGGCGCAAAGTAAGGAATGCCGGTGAACTGCAGCATCTCGCCTTCCGAGAAGGAATCGCCGATCTGCATATTGCCGTGGTTCGGCAAGCCGATGATGTCGCCGGCGTAAGCCTCTTCCACCTGCTCGCGCGAAGACGCCATGAACGTCACCACGGACGACACTTTCACCTCGCGGTTCAGGCGCAGGTGCTTGACCTTCATGCCGCGCTCAAAGCGGCCGGAGCACACGCGCAGGAAAGCGATACGGTCGCGGTGCGCCGGGTCCATATTGGCCTGGATCTTGAACACGAAGCCGGAGAACTTCTCCTCGGTCGGCTGCACGGTGCGCACGGTCGCATCGCGCGAACCCGGCGCAGGCGCCCAGTCCACCAGCGCGGACAGGATCTCGCGCACGCCGAAGTTGTTGATCGCGGAACCGAAGAACACCGGGGTCTGCTTGCCGGCCAGGAAATCCTCCAGGCTGAATGGGTGGGAGGCGCCGTGCACCAGTTCCACTTCCATGCGCAACTGGTCCATCTCGAGCGGGAACATCTCCTGCAGGCGCGGGTTGTCGATGCCCTTCACCACTTCGAATGACTGGTCGGCGCTTTCTTCGCCGGCGCGGAACAGCAGGATCTCGTCGTTGATCAGGTGATACACGCCACGGAAGTTCTTGCCCATGCCGATCGGCCAGGTCACCGGCGCGCACTGGATCTTCAGGACGGATTCCACTTCATCGAGCAGTTCCAGCGGATCGCGGCATTCGCGGTCCAGCTTGTTCATGAAGGTCACGATCGGCGTGTTGCGCATGCGGCAGACGTCGAGCAGCTTGATGGTCTGCGCTTCCACGCCCTTGGCCGCGTCGATCACCATCAGGCCCGAGTCGACCGCAGTCAACACGCGATAGGTGTCTTCCGAGAAGTCCTGGTGGCCCGGGGTGTCGAGCAGGTTGATGGTGTGGTCGCGGAACTCGAACTGCATCACCGAGGAAGCCACGGAAATGCCGCGCTGCTTCTCGATTTCCATCCAGTCGGAAGTGGCGTGGCGGCCGCTCTTGCGGGCCTTGACCGTACCGGCCATCTGGATCGCGCCCGAGAACAGCAGCAGCTTCTCGGTCAGCGTGGTTTTACCCGCATCCGGGTGGGAAATAATGCCGAAAGTACGGCGGCGAGCGACTTCGCGCGCAATCAGCGCGGGGGTCTTGCTCGAACTTTGAACTTGGATATCGTCAGACATGATGGCAGCCAGCGGTTGGCGCAGACGGAAAACCCGCTATTTTACCACCACTCCCCTCACAGCCGGAGGGCGTAATCGAGCATGATTTCCATGGCCAGGCGGCCGCGCACCGCGATCCGGCCGATGCGGCCCGGCTGGAACCTGACGCTGGCGAAGGCGGCCAGCAGCAACTGCTCTTCTTCGAGGTTCATCGGCGAATCGACCGCCACACGTTCAACCTTGCCTTCATCGCTGACCCAGACCTGCAGGGCCACCGTTTGCGGGGTGATGCCAGGCACCACCAGCAGCTTGCCTGCCACCAGGCCGTCCGCCACTTCCGGTTGTTCGGTCATCGCTTCGGGGCCGAAATAATGCCGTTCGGCCGATTCCACGCCAGCGTGACCGCCAGTTTCAGCTTGCCGCAGCGCCTGCGGCATGGGCGCAGCGACTGGCGCCACTTCGGCCTGGGAAGGGCCGATCGATGCCAGGCGCACGCTCGCCGGCGCCGCTGGGAGCAGGCTTACCGTCAGCGCCGGTCCTGGTTGCGCCACGCTGCCGCCCTCGCTGGCGACGCGGCTGGCCTGGCCCACCAGGACCAGGGCCAGGCCTACATGCACCAGGCCGGAGACCAGCAGCGCCAGCCAGGGCCGCAGACGGTTTTCCATCACAATTCCATCAGTCCGAGATTTCACGCCACAGGATGCGCATCTTGTCGGCATTCGGATCGTCCTTGCTCACGCGCAGGACCTGGGGAATGCCCATGCCGTTCGATGCCCCGACCGGATAGATCATCGGAGTGCCGCTTGGCAGCTTGACCACGCTGTTGCCGACAATCGGCGAGGCGTACTTCAAGCCGCCGGCCACGTTCACCTGGACGTTGCCGCCGGTCCGGTAGTCGAGCTGGTACAGCCAGCTATAGCCGCCAGGCTGGCAAGCGGACACCGATGGCACCGTCGAAGCATAAATCAGCGTACCGAGGAACAGCTGCGGCGACAACGTGATCCGCTCGCCGGAATCCGGCAAATCGATAAACCAGCCCATCTTGCTCGACCACTCGACGGCGTTGGTGCTGATGTTGCGGGTCGCGCCTGTCGTGGTCACGGTCTGGCGCACCAGTTGGCCGGTGCCGGTGACAGTGGTGCTGCCATCGTCCTTGATGCCGAAGATGCTTTGGGTATCAACATCGTCCAGGTCGCTCTGGCCCAGATAGCGGCCGGTACCAAAGAAGATTGCCAGCTTGTCCTGGATCTGGCCGATCGACGGCGCAACCATGATCGGCTTGCCAGGGAAATCAACCAGCTTGCTGGCCGTGCCCTTTTCCAGGTCGAAGCGCCACATGACGCCGGTCAGGTCGCCGCCATACGCGCCAACAGCAGTGTTATTGTTGGTGAAGTCGGGCGAGCGGACATTGATGCGGGCCAGGCCGCTTGGGTTTGCCGTGGAACCGACGCCAGTCGCAATGGTTTTCAGCAGCGAGCCGCTGGCCAGATCGAGGATGAAGACATAGCCGCCGCCATCGCCGCCGGCATACTTCGTCCCTTCCGGCACGTTGTTGTAGCCCGAGGCCAGCACCGCCACCCATCGGCCGTCAGCCATTTTGGTGATGAAGGCCGTGCCGAAACTGTAACCCATCTTTGGATTATTGTCGGCCGTGTAATTCCACAGCGGGCGTGGATCGTCAGGGTCGGTAATGTCCAGCGCATAGTAGCCACGGCCGCCCTTGCCCATCGCGCCGATCAGGATGGTTTTCCAGCTGCCATTGATCTTCGCATCGCTCATGGCCAGTGGGCCATCCAGGAAATAGCGGTGCTGGCTGCCATAGTTGGCATCGGCCAGGCGCCACATATTCGGCAACACCATCGGCGGCACGTAGGCCCAGCGTTCCTGGCCGGTCTCGCCGTCGAAGGCGTGCAGCATGCCGTCATTGGATGCCGCGTACAGCGTCGGCTGGCGATCGGTATTCGCGCTCTTGAAATCGAGATAGCCGTCGTCGTCGAAATTGAACGGTGGCGCCTTCACATAGATCGGCTGGGCGTGGACGATATCGCCCAGCGCTTTCTCGCGGTCGCGATACAGGCGTTCGTACGTGCCGTATTTCAGGTCGCGCTCCTGGTCTTCATTGCGGTCCTGGCCGCGCAGGTAGTTCACCAGCGAAGCCGGGGTAGCAGCGGTCTTCTGGGTGCTGGACCAGGTGCTGGCCTGGCTCAGCTTGCTGGTGTCGAACAGGGCAAGCTGGGCCGTCGTCAGGCCGTTCTTGCCCGTATTGAACAGGGTGCGGGTCGTGCCGTCGGCTGTGTAGATCACGCGCGTGTCGCTGTCGCCGGTCGTGGCGATCTTGTTGCGCAGCAGAGGCTCCGCCTGCCAGAACGGCGTCTTCGACACTTCACCGGTCGACAGGTCGAGGGTATAGCCGCTCACATCGCCGTCCCACTTTACGGTGCGGTAAGTCGCCACGTAAATGAAGTTGTCGCCTGCGGTAGGCTGCAGGGCGCTGGTTGCCGCCGCCGCGCCATTGCCGGTCACGCTGTCGATGCTGCGCAGCGCGCGGCGCAGGCCGCCCTCCAGCGCTGCCGGGTCCTTGGTGCTGAAGTAAGTGCCACGGCCATTGACGGCGGCGTGCCACAAGTCGTCGATCGTTTCCGGCGCATTCCCGCTTGGCGCAGGCCATTTGGTCACGCCCTGCTTGATATTGAAGTAATCGCCCGAAGTACTGGTCTTGTAGTTCGAATCGTAAGTCAGCGTGCCGTCCACGCCGAGGCCGATGGTGAACGTGGTCATGTGCTGGTGCTGTGCCACATCGTCCACGTCTGCGTTTGCCCCGGATGGCGCAACGTTATCAGTGCACACGTCCTTCGTCGTGCACGAGGAACGCAGGTCGGTATGGTAATAGTAGTACGCTACGTCTGCCAGCGTATTCGAGGTTTTCAAGGCATCCTTTGACGGCAAGGTCGCGCTCGCGGCGCCATCGGTATCGCCCACCCCGTTATAAGAATCGTTCCAGTAGCCATCGGTTGCCAGGATGGTGAAATTCTTCTGGCAGGAATACTGCACCGGATCCTTATAGGTGCTACTGGTTCCCATATACATCTTGCCCAGCGAGTCCAGCGAATTACGCAGGGGGGTGCCGCCGAGCGGATCGAAGCTGTACAGGTCGGTATAGAAGGACTGCTTCTGGCTGGCGTCGAAATTGTCGATATTCAGCGCAATCGGGTTGTTAATCGTGGTCAGGCCCACGCGCGCATGCAGATAGGCTGCGTCATCGGAATCGTTGACAATCGGCGTGCCGCGCACATCCTTGAATGCCTGGCCAATCGCGCTTTTCGTCATCTGGGTACGGGTGCGGTACCAGGCGAACCAGGTGGCAAAGTTCGACATCTCCTCCTGATAGGTACAGGTGGTGCCGGCACAATCGCTACGGCCCGCGGCCTTGACCGGGAACGTCGTGGTCGGCGTAATGTCAACGCGCGACCAGTTGTAGTAGCGCACGTATTTGTAGGTGTCGGTTTTCTTGGCCTGGCAGGTGCCGGCCTTGCCGAAGTTCTGGTTAGGGGCACCATCCGACGTTTTGCACCACTCAACGCTCACGTTGTAGTAGTAAGGTGCGCCATCCTTCGAATACAAGGTTGTGTAGTCGCCGCTCGGATAGGTATACACACCCTTCTCCAGCGCCTGTTTGCACTGTTTCTCGCTGTTGCACCATACACGCTCGGGATATCCCGTTACCAGGTTCACCGTCGCGGTTTTCGACAGGCGCGGGCAATTACCGCCGGACACCACACCTTTGCACGGTGTGGCGCTTGGCTGCTCGGCGCTGGTGTCGTCGATCATCTGCACGCCGTAGCCATCGCTAGGCACGGCGCTCCACGGCGCCACATACGCGGTGTTGCCTTTATGGTCGGGCAAACGCGTACCGTCCGCTTTGGTCGGCCACATGTAGCGGATCGCCGGGTTGTAGTACAGGCCATTAAAGCCGCTGGCAAAGAAAGGCGGATCGCCCGGTTCGCACACCACCAGGGTATTTTTGCTGTTGGTCCCGCGGCACATGGTGCCGAAATTGCCAAGCGAGGTATAGCGCACGTAATCGGGCATATAACTCCACGCCATGCTGCCGGAATTATCGAGGTCCAACATAATGTTGGGCAAGATCGGCGCGGTCGAGGCGTTGGCCAGCGGAATATCGGCCAGTTCGGTGGTGCCGGCGGCCGCCGGCTGCACGGCCATTGCCAGGCTCAGCCCGAGAGAGGCGAGCAAGGCACGCAGGCCCGGCTGTGGGACATTGGTCCAGTCCATCTGAATTCTCCTGCGTTAGATTGAGACCACAGCCTGAACGTAGCTGGTGGTGTTCCTAGGCCCGGTCACCCGCGCCGTAATTCGGTAGAACGCCCGGGCTGCCGAGCTGTCGAAGCTGGGCGGGCGGTAGCCTTCCATCGCGCCCTGCGCGCCTTCATCCTGTCCCTTCTTGAAAACCTGCTGCGTAGAACAGGTGCGGGAATCGAGCGGGCCGGCGCTATCGCACATGCGGTGGATCACGTACGACACTTCGTTGCCGGCGGCATCCACCTTCAGCTTGGTCACGGCGCCGTCGTCGCTCCAGTTGAGGTCGTCATCCGGCGTGGCCTCCGGCGTGCGCTTGTTGCCCGTCAGGTCGAGGGCGTCCTGGCGCGTGGCATAGTAGCCATTGCCAGGCATGTCCTGGTCGAGTGAACCGGTTGGCGCGGTCTGGATCAGCCAGGCAATGGCGGCTTCCACGCCCGCATCGCCACTGGCGGTAGCGCTTTGCTTGAAGGCCAGGTTGCCGGCGATAACCGCGGAAGTGTCCACCGAACGCAGCAGCGCAATGCCGGCCAGCGTCATCGCCACCAGCACGATCAGGGTAACGGGCAGGATCACGCCCTGCTCCCATGCATGCCGGACTCCGCCGGCTCGTTTGCTGTGAATCATGGTCATTATCCCCAAATGACATTGCGCAGAGGCACAATGGTCTCGAACACTTTGTAGCGATAGCACTTCCAGTCAGCCGGATAGCTACTGGTCTTGAACGTTGCCCACTTCGACCAGCTTTTTGCCATGTCGTCGGTCGTGGTGGCACAGGCCTGGTTTGGCGCCGGCCTCTCGTACTGGATGCTGCGCGCCACCATGGCAACGCGCACCGCCTTGACCAGCTGGAAATCCGCCGCCGACGGGTGGGCCCAGCTGCCGGTGGCCGGCACCCAGGAGCTGACCGACGGCTGGTTGGGGAGCGAGACGCCATACTCGAGCTGCAGATCGATGATCTCGGGCGCAACGACGTCATCGACGACGGCAGGGTTGGCCGAATTGTCCGAGCGCAGCAACTGGTGCAGGCTGTTGACGCTGTAGCCGCGCTGGTACAACGCTCCCGCCGGCGGTGCGCCGAAGCAGGAAAGTTGCGCCGGCTTGGTGTAGGCCGGCCAGTTGTTGGCATTCTGGTAGGCGGCCGGCGGGTTGTAATGGCCGCTCTCGCCAGGGTTGTGCTGGATCTTCAGCGCCTGGTCCTGGATGTGGGTCGCCTGCATCAGCGTGCACTTGCCGGCCTGCTGTACCAGCACCAGGTCGCCTTCGCGGCAGCCGGCCGTGTTGCCGACATTCAGCTCGGACGAAGGCTGCGGCATATTGCTGCGCAGTTCCGTGTTGGCAGGGTAGCGGAACGAACCCTCCATCGGGTTGGCGAAGTATTGCACCAGGATGCTGTCGGGCTTGTCGCCGCCATCGGTGATGATGGCCGACGCCAGGGAAAAGCCATCGATCGCCCCTTCCTTGCCGCCGCAGCTCAAGTCGCCATCGCAATAGGAATATGTCGTATTACAGTTGGAGAACATCGAATTGGCCATGCCCCAGCCGGCCATCTTGGTATCGCGCTCGATCATGGACAGGGCGATTGCGCCGTTGCTCTGCGCGTCGGCGCCGCCGGTCGCCGTGCGTTTCTGCCCTTCGGCCTGGCTGAATACCTGCATCACGACCACCATGGCCAGCATGCCGACGCCCAGGCCCACCATGATCTCGACCAGGCCGAAACCGTTTTGCTTGTCGTGCATTGGATTATTCCTTTTTCTAACCAGCGATGAACTGCACGCTGGTCTGGGTATGAACTTTGCGGTCGCCCGGCACTTGCCAGCTCACGGTCACCGTGACCGTGACGCCGGCAGCCGCCGTCCATGGACCGGGCACCACGATAGTCAGCTTCCCGTTCGGCAAAGTACTGACTGCCTGGTCCTTGACGGCGTGGGCCTGGATGTTGCTCCGGTCGGCCCACATCGCCCCGAGCGACTGGCTGACGACATTGGCGGCATCGATACGGTACTTGGCGTCGCTCACCTGGCGCACCGACGCCGTCTGCAAGCCGACGATGGCCAGCACGCCGAACGCAAAGATCACAATGGCAACCATGGCTTCCACCAGTGCCACACCACCCTGCTTTCGCATTGCGCGTTGGGATTTCATGGGATTCTCCTTAGCTGCAGCCACGCGGATCGGTGGCGAACGACATTTTCGGATCGCACATCCTGACCTGGCCGCCGCTGGACACCACCACGACATAGCGGCGCGCGCTCGCACTGGCCGTGCTGGTCACGTCGGCCCGGTTGAACAGCGCGCCGGCTGCCGGGGTAAACACCCGCCCCAGGCCGTCGAAGTTGACTTCGGCCGGCAGCTCGCCGGCGCCGGAAAGTTGCGTGCCGAAATAGCCGGCCGGCGCCGGCACCGGGATCGGGTCGGCGCTGACGGCAACTTTGGCCAGTGTGCCGCCCTCGCCGGCAGAGCGGGTCTGGATGGTCGCCGGACAGGTGGCGGTGACGGTCGGGCAACCAACCGTCCAGCTCACCTGGCCTTCAGCGCTGGTCAGGGTGAAACGCACCACGGTATTGCGTCGCACTGCTTCGGCCCGCGCAGTCTGCAAGCCGTTCAGGATCGATTCGGCAGCCGTGCGGACTTGCGTGTCCTGGATCCAGCCGGTAAACGCCGGGATGCCCATGGCGAGCAGCGTCGCCAGGATGGCAATGCCCACCATCAGCTCGATCAGGGTCACACCCTGCTGGCGGCGCGCTAGCATGCCCCGCCCTTTTTGCTTACCCAGCAGGTAACCGGCGCCGCCTCCGACGCGGTGCCCCAGCCGCTTGGCAGGGCGATGGTCTTCTTGTTGTTCGATTCGTCGATCGTGAAGGTGAAGCCAGCCATCGGACCCTTGCCTGTCGCCTGCACGATATAGGTGCTCGCCGTCAGGGTTGGGCAGGTGTAGGTAAAGTCATCCGCGGCCGGCAGGGCTGCGTTGGTGCCGGCCACGCAGGCGCCGATATAGGTCCGGTTGTCCTGGAAATATTGTTCCAGCTTGGCGCGCATGCTGGACAGGGCGTTGGTCGCCTGCGGCAGACGGCCCCGCTTGACGTAATCGCCGTAGGCAGGAATCGCCACGGAGGCAATGATGGCAATAATTGCCACCGTCACCATCAGTTCAATCAGGGTCACGCCCGTCTGGCGGGATGCGACGGCCTTGTGCTGGTCCATGTATTTGCTCCAAAGCAGGTATTCGATAGTGCAAGTCTAGACAAGCAAGCTTGCATTACCCTGAGGAAAACCTGACAAAACCCTGACAGGAGCAAATTCAGGAGGGAAAATACACGGAAAACAGCGCGCCCTGCCCGCTGGCAGGGGTGTCGATGGCAACGCTGGCGCCATGGGCAGTGGCAATATCGCGCACGATAGCCAGCCCGATGCCGCTGCCGTTGGTCTTCTGGTCCAGGCGCTGGAAGCGCTGGAACACGGTGGCGCGCTTGGCGCGCGGGATGCCGGGACCGGAATCTTCCACGGTCAACATGCCGCCGCCCAGGTGAGGGAAGCAGCTCACCGTCACGGTTCCCTTGGGTGGCGTATAGCGGATTGCATTATCGACCAGGTTATCGACCAGGTCACGCAGCAGGAAACGGTCGCCAGTCACCGAGGTAGGCTGCAGGTCGAAGCCCAGGTCGATGTCCTTGCGCAGCGCCTGCTCGACGAAATGCTGGATCGATTCTTCCAGCAATTGGTCAAGCGACATGCGCTCCATGCGCGTCTTGCGCATGAGCCCGGGCTCGGCACGCGCCAGCGCCAGCAACTGGTTGACCTGGCGGATCATGCGTTCGGTCGAGGCCTGCATCATCGCCAGCGAAGCCGCTGCGGCCGGGCTGCGCTCCTGCCCCGCCAGCAGCTCGATCTGGGTGCGCATGCCGGCCAGCGGGGTACGCAACTGGTGCGCCACATTGGCCAGGAAATCCTGCTGCGCCTGGGAGCCCTCGCGCACGCGCTCCAGCAAGCCATTGAAAGAGTGGACCATCGGCATGACTTCCAGCGGCACGTCGGTCGAGGAAATCGGCGACACGTCGTCGGCGCCACGGGCCTGGATGCCGGCGCGCACCCGGTGCAAGGGCGACAGGCCATTGGTCACCGAAAACCACACCAGCCCGACCGACGCCAGGGTAAAGACTGCCGCCAGCGGCAGCATGGCGCGCACGATGGCGGTGCGCGCCTGGCCGCGCTTGCGCAGCGTCTTGGCCACCACCACAATGCCTTGCTGCTGGCCGGTCAGCACCGGCAGCGCCACCAGGCGCACCGCGCCCTGCTCCACCATTCCGTCAACGGCGGGCGCCCCGGCACGCGCCGGCAAGATGGGCAACACCGCGTCGCCTGCCACCAGGCGGCCCTGGTTGTCGCGCACGGAAAAATAGACTTTATCGAGTTCGTCTTCGCGCAGGGCACGCTCGGCAGCCGGCGGCAGGTCGAGCACCAGCCTGCCCTCCTGTTCGCTGACACGCGCCGCCAGCATGGCAGCGGCGTCGCCCAGCGACTGGTCAAACGCAATCTGGGCCGGGATCCAGGCCAGCGCATAGGTCAGCGCCACGCCGGCCAGGTTCAGCAGGAGAACCGGGCCGATCAGCCACTTGAGCAGGCGCAGGCGGATGCTATCCAAGTGGCTTACCCATTAGCCGCTTCCAGCATATAGCCAAAGCCGCGGATGGTGCGGATGCTGATGCCGGAATCCGCCGTTTTCTGGCGGATGCGCGAGATATAGACTTCCACCGCATTGGGCGTGACATCTTCGCCCCATGGCAGGATGGCATCGATGATCTGCTGCTTGCTGACTACCCGCGCACTGTGCTGCAGCAGGTATTCCAGCACCGCCCATTCGCGCACCGACAGGTCGATCACCGTATCGCGCACGCGGGCGCGCTTGGCGCCCAGGTCCAGCGCCAGCTCGCCCATTTGCAGCACGCTGGGCTTGGGAGCATGGCGCCGCGCCAGGGCGCGCAAGCGCGCCACCAGTTCCGGCGTGGCAAACGGCTTCACCAGATAATCGTCGGCGCCCATTTCCAGGCCCCGCACGCGGTCTTCCACCGCATCGCGCGCGGTCAGCAACAGCACCGGCAGCTGGCTGCCGCGTGCGCGCAGGCGGCGCACCACCTCGAAGCCGTCCAGGCCCGGCAAGCCGATATCGAGTACCAGCACGTCGGCCGGGCCGGGCCGCTGCAGCATGGCGTCCGCTTCGCTGCCGTTTTGCAGCAGCTCCACCTTCATGCCATGGCCGGACAAGACCCGGACCACGCCATCGGCCAATATTGCGTCGTCTTCTACCAGGATTACGTGCATGGGGAATGGAATAGATTGATTACCGCGCATTATGCCCCGATTCATCACGAGGTAACAATTGCCTTGCATCATTATCGCGCCTCAAAAGAACCCAACCCGGACGCCCGATCATGATCCTCCTTCGCCCTGCAATCGCCCTGATGCAAAGGTTGCGGCTGCTGCCCAAATTCGCCCTCGTCTCCCTGGTTTTCCTGCTGCCATTGCTCCTGGCTTCCGGCTTGCTGGTGGCCGAACTGCAGAAATCGGTGTCCTTCACGGTACAGGAGCGGCAAGGCCTGGCATATATCCGCCAGTTGCACGAGCTGCGCCGCCACCTGCAGGAGAAACGCAACCTCGAACACCTGCGCCTGGCCGCGAACCAGCAGGGCGCCGCAAGCGGCATCACCGCCGCCGGCCAGGCCGCAAGCGCCGCGCTGGCCGGGCTGCAGCCGCTCGCCGTCGGTCCGCTCGCCGGGCTGCCGGCCCAGGCCGACCTGGAACAGGGCTGGCAGCAGCTGCAGCAGCGCCAGGCCAGCCTCGATGCGCGCGCCAGCTTCGCCGCGCACAGCAAACTGATCGCGCAAGCCGATGCCCTTGCCGCCGCCGCGGCCGACCACGCCCGCCTGTCGCTCGATCCGGAAGTGCGCAGCGTCTACCTGCTAGCAGCCTTCCTCAAGACCCTGCCGGACCTGGCCGAAAACCTGTCGGTAATTACCGGCCGCGGCGCCGCCTACATCGACAGCGGCCTGTTTGAAGCCAACGAAGACCAGATGCTGAACGCGACGGCCATGCTGGCCCGCCATGAGCTGGAACGCCTGCCAGCCCAGTACCAGGGCATCCTGGCCAACAATCCCGGCCTGGCGCCGGTCCTGGAGCCGCGCCTGGCAGCTGTGCCCGGCGCCCTCGTCTTCCTGGAACGCGCCCGCAACGAGGTGCTGAACTCCTACAACCAAACCAGCGGCAAGGAATTCAACGCCGCCGGGCTGCAAGCGGCAGCGACCCTGCATGCCCTGTCCACCAGCAGCGCCGACGCGCTGGAGCACTTGCTGGCCGAACGCGCCGCCCAGGACACCCTGCGCCGCAATGCTGTGGCCGCCGTGGTGCTGCTCGCCATCGCCCTGGCCGCCTGGCTGGGCGCCGGCTTCTACGCCTCGTTCACGCGCGACATCCGCCAGTTGAATCGTGCAGTGCATGCCGCTGCCGCGGGCGACCTCAGTGTGCGCATCGCCTCCCCGGCGCAAGATGAAATCGGCGGCCTGGCCAACGCCTTCAGCACCATGACCGAAGCGCTGGAAACCGTGATGGCCGATATCCGCAGCGGCGCGGCCCGCATTGCCAGCGCGGCCGACGAACTGGCCAGCGGCAGCACCGCGCTGAACGGATCCACCAACACGCAGGCCGACGCGCTGCATGTGACTGTCACCGCGATGGAAGAACTCGATGCAGCGGTGCGCCGCAATAGCGCCCACGCCGACGATGGCCGCCAGCTGGTGCAGCAGGCCGCTGGCGTTGCCCAGCGCGGCGGCGCCAGCGTGGGCGCCGTGGTCGACACGATGGCAGCAATTCGCAGCAGTTCGAATCGCATTGCCGACATTATCGGCGTGATTGACAGCATTGCGTTCCAGACAAATATTCTTGCCCTGAACGCCGCCGTGGAAGCGGCACGGGCCGGCAACCATGGCCGCGGCTTCGCCGTGGTCGCCAGCGAAGTGCGCAACCTGGCCCAGCGCTCGGCCGCCGCCGCACTGGAAATCAAGCACCTGATCAGCGACTCGGTCAGCAAGGTGGAAAGCGGCAACGCCCAGGTCGACGCCGCCGGCGCCACCATGCAGCAAGTGGTGGACTCCGTCCGCAGCATGGAAGAGGTGATTGCGCGTATTACGGCGGCCGAAGCCGGCCAGCGCAGCGAGATCGCCCGCATCAATGGCGCCCTGCACCGCATCGACGACATGACGCGCCAGAACGCGGCGCTGGTGGTGCAAGCCTCGGAAAGCGCCAGCCGTGTCCATGCGGAAACCGCGATGCTGACCCGCGCCCTTGGCCAGTTTCGCCTGAAAAAAGGGGACGTAACTCTTTTTGCCTCGCCGCTGGCGAAAAAAAGGAGTACGTCCCCTTTTTTCAACAGTGCGCCAGCCAAAATTACAATGTTGTAGGACTAGCCTGACAAACTGCCATGTTGCCAGCCTACATGATGGAGGTAACAGGTCTTATGTTCATCGCTCACATAGAAAATTAAAGTATTACCAACGCGATCGGCAAGCAGCACCCCTAAGAATGCCGACTGCAATACCGTGTACTTTAGTTCTGTGAGGATAAAATGAACAACACTCAACTTAGCGTCTCTGCCAAGAACTCGCTGTCGCAAGCAATGCCTATTGGTTCGACGGAGTTCAAAGTTGCGTCCCGGCCGGTTGTCAGCTACAGCGGCGCCCAGCAAAACGAATTGCTGGCAGCCCTCCCTCGTGAAGCACTGGAGTCCCTGTTCGAGCACCTGGAACTGGTGCAGCTTCCTTTCGGCAAGGAACTGTTCGAATTTGGCAGCAAGCTGGAATACGTTTACTTCCCAACCACCGCCATCCTGTCCCTGCTGTATGTGATGGAAGACGGCGCCACCACCGAAATCGCCGTGGTCGGCCACGAAGGCGTGGTCGGCGTCTCGATGTTTGCCGGTGAGCGCGCCATGAGCACCGCCGTGGTGCAAAGCGCCGGTTACGGCTACCGCCTGAAAGCGCAGGCCCTGCGCGATGCCTTCAACCAAGGCGGCGCCCTGCCCCAGCTGCTGATGCGCTACAACGCTGCGCTGTTCGCCCAGATGGCCCAGAACGCCGTCGGCGGCCGTCACAGCTCGATCGAGCAGAAACTGTGCCGCTGGCTGCTGGACCGCCTGGACCGTTCCCCAAGCAATGAACTGAAGGTGACCCAGGAAATGATTTCGATCATGCTGGGCGTGCGCCGCGAATCGATCACCGCTGCCGCCGGCAAGCTGCAGGAAGACGGCATGATCACCTACCGCCGCGGCAATATCACCGTCATTGATCGTGAAGGTCTGGAACGTTACGCGGGTGAGTGCTATAAGGTGGCGAAGATTGAATATGATCGCCTGCTCGCTGATGTAGCTTGCTGCTAGGCTGCAGCATCGCCGGGGGCACGCCGCCAGTGCGCCTGCCCCGGCCCCTCAGGGGAATATACACCTCGATACAGGTGCCCCGGTCTCCCCGCCCGCGACGGATATTCAGAATCCCACCCAGCAGCAAAGCCCGCTCCCGCATCCCCAGCAAGCCGTGCGACATTGGTTTGGCCAGCGTCGGCGCGGCAATCCCGATACCGTCGTCGATAATGCGCAGCACCAGCATGTCGTCGCGCTGCAGCTTGAGCGAGACGCTGACGTGGCCGGCCTTGGCGTATTTGCGGATATTGGTCAGCGATTCCTGCACGATGCGGAACAGCGCAATCGACAGGCTGCTGTCGCCGGCCTTGGCCACCGCATCGATGTCGGGGCCAATCTCCGTCTCGCATGGGATGTTCGTCATGCGCGTGAAGTCTTCGCAATAGCTATCGATCGCTGCGCACAGGCCCAGGTTGTCCAGCAGGCTTGGACGCAGGTCTTCGATGATGCGCCGTTTCAGTTCCACCGTGTCGACCAGGGTGCCGCGTGCGCGGCGCAACTGGGCTGCCAGTTCCGGATTGGTCTTTTGCAGCTGGTGGGCGACGGCCGCGATATCCATGCTGATCGACGTCAGGTTGGCGCCCATCTCGTCGTGCAGCTCGCGCGACAGGCGCATCTTCTCTTCCTCGCTGATCGAGATCAGGTGGCGCGACAACACGGAGAGCTGCTCGGTACGCTGCTGCACCATCGACTCCAGGCTTTCGTTCGAGAGCTGCAGCGCATGTTCGACTGCCGCACGATGCACGAAGCTGCGCCGCACCAGCTGGTAGAACATCACGAGGACGACGATGGCGATGGCATTGATGCCGGCGCCCATCACCACTGCCTTCTGGTATTCCTGGTAGAAGCTGGCGGCGCGCGCCGACATGGCTTCGCCCTGTTCGCGCACCATGATCACCACTTGCAGGCGGATTTCATCCATGCCGCTGCGCTCGTCGCTGACCTTGGCAATGTTGACGATGTCATCCAGGCCGCCGTGCTTGTAGACTTCAATGGCCTGGGTCAGGATGGCAACGCGCTTGCGCACCAGCACCTGCAACTGCTGCAGGTTCTTCAACTGGATCGGGTTATTGGCGAGCAGTTTTTCCAGCTCGCGGAACTGGTGCTCGGATTCGGTCACCACCGAACGCGTCGGGCCAAGATAGGTTTCCTTGCCGGAGATGAAATAGCCGCGCGCACTGCTGTCGGCATCGAGCACCAGCACATTGAGGTATTGCAGGCGCTCGGCCACGCGCGAACTGAGCGCCAGCTGTTCATTGGCGCCTTTCAGCGACTGCAGGTTGTGAAACAGGCTGAAACCGTTGACGATCAGGATCAGCGCGCAGGTGACGCACAGGAGCGTTTTATAAAGCGGCAGGCGGTGCCGCGGCGCCGGTTCGATGGTGAAGTACATTTTCCCCATTATAGACCCGCAGCAAGATGCTGCCGCACGGAAAGCTAATTGTGCAGCACCGCAAAAGTGTAACGAGACGTATCAGTCCAGCAAATTGTTCTTCATGGCGTAGTACGTCAAGTCACTATTAGACTGCAAGCCCATCTTCTCCATAATGCGCGTGCGATACGTACTGACGGTTTTGATGCTCAGCGAAAGCGCCGTGCCGATGTCGGACACGGTGGCGCCACGCGCCAGGCGCAGGAACACCTGGAATTCCCGGTCCGACAGCTCCGTATGCAGGGCCGTATTCGGGTCGCGGTCAAAGCTTTGCGCCAGCAACTCGCCCACTTGCGAGCTGACATAGCGGCGGCCCTGGTGCACGGTGCGCACGGCATTGATCAGCTCTTCGGCCTCGCACTCCTTGTTCAGGTACCCGTTGGCGCCCATCTTGAACAGGTTGAGCGCATATTGCTGGGCTGGATAGCCGGACAGGATCAGCACCGGCAAGTCCGGCTGGCCCTGGCGGATGGTACGCAGAGTATCGATACCGCTCTGGTCCGGCATGGCGATGTCAAGCAACAGCACGTCGCACACTTCCTTGCGCGCGATGTCGAGCGCTTCGCGCCCGGTACTGCCTTCAGCGACTACGCTGAATTCGTCCGACGACGAAAAGATTTGCTTGAAACCCGCCCGTACAATCTGGTGGTCGTCACAGATGGCTACGCGAATCATTGTCTTCCCTCTTGAATTCCTAGCTTGGGAACGGAGCCAGCGTCTGCAATATCACTAGCAAAATCATAACGTTAATATTGTAGCACCAATGGTTTAACAGTTTAGCCGAGTCTAACCGAAAAAAAGGACGCCTAAGCGCCCTTGCTACAGCTGCTTACAACTTTAGTAGCTCGAGAATGCCTTGCAGCTCGCTGCGCAGCATTTCCCGGTCCAGCGGCGGTGCTTCGTGTGCCATGCCAGGAGTTTCATCATACTCGCCTTGCGCCGAATCGGTAGCGCGGCTATCGAGCTTGTTGCGGGCGCCGGAAATGGTAAAGCCCTGCTCGTACAGCAGTTCGCGGATGCGGCGAATCAGCAGCACTTCATGGTGCTGGTAATAGCGGCGGTTGCCGCGCCGCTTGACCGGTTTCAGCTGGGTGAATTCCTGTTCCCAATAGCGCAGCACATGCGGCTTGACGCCACACAGTTCGCTGACTTCGCCAATGGTGAAATAGCGTTTCGCCGGGATCGGCGGCAACACTACCAGGTCTGCCTTGCCAGGACGGTCATTCATTCACGCTCCCTTGGAACTCAGGATGCGCGCGCCGTGCCGGCGCTGTCTTCGACCATGCCTTTCAGCTTTTGGCTGGCGTGGAAGGTCACCACACGGCGTGCCGTGATCGGGATCTCCTCGCCGGTTTTCGGGTTACGGCCCGGACGCTGCGGCTTGTCGCGCAGCTGGAAGTTGCCGAAACCGGACAGCTTCACCGCTTCGCCGCGTTCCAGCGCATTGCGGATCTCGTCAAAGAAGGTTTCGACCATGTCCTTGGCCTCACGCTTGTTCAGGCCCACCTGTTCGAACAATAGTTCGGCCAGTTCTGCCTTGGTCAGCGTCGGCAAATCTTTTTCAGCTTCCTGGCGTACCTTGGCGTTCTGCATCGCGCTGTGCAACTCGGCGTCCAATGCGGATTCAAGTACGGCGGAATCGACGTCGTTGTTGTTAATTTTGCTGCCCTGCCTTTTAAAGTACATGAGTCCGGCAGTGCCGGACTCGCTGGTATGACTGAATTGTTAAATCAAGCCCGCAATTTCGCGCCCAGTGCCAGAACGACGTGGGCCTTGAAGGTATTCATCAATTCCTCGACAACATCGTCTTGCAGGGTGTTTTGAGTATCTTGCAAGCTAAAGCGGAAAGCAAGCGATTTTTCGTCGCTTTCCACCCGTTCGCCGCGATATTCATCAAACAAAACAATGGCTTGCACGATACGTCCTTGAGCATGCGCGCGCGCAATGCCATGGAATGCATCGAGCAGTTCCTGTGCCGGCACGGTCTGCTTGACCACAAATGCGAGGTCGCGCGTAGTGCCGGGGAATTTCGAAATCTCTTCGTATTCTGGCACGTCGCGTTGCTGTAACGCAACGGCATCCACCTCGAACAGCACCGGCGCCTTCGGCAGGTCGTACTTTTGCAGCCAGCGCGGGTGCAGTTCGCCGATGAAGCCGATCACCTTGCCGTCCAGTTCCACCGACGCGGCGCGGCCTGGGTGCAGGGCCGGATGGGCCAGCTTGGCAAAGCGCAGCTGGCGTGGCGCAAACAGGGCTTCCAGGTCAGCCTTGACGTCGAAGAAGTCAACATCGCCGGTCTTCTGGCCCCACTGCTCTTCCACCAGCGGGCCGTAGGCCATGGCAGCGACGCGTTGCGGCTGGTCGTAGCCGGCCACGGTCAGCGGGCCATCCTGCACCGAAGCGTCACGCTTGAAGATCGCGCCCACTTCAAACAGGCGCACGCGCGGCTGCTTGCGGTTGATGTTGTAACGCACGTTGGCCAGCAGGCTGCCGATCAGCGACGAGCGCATGACCGACATCTGGGACGCAATCGGATTCTGCAGCTTGATCGGGCTGTCATTGCCGTTGAAGTCCAGCTCCCACTGCGCTTCCACGAAGCTCATGTTGACCACTTCCTGGTAATCCAGGTCGGCCAGCTGGTGGCGCACGGCGAAGATCGAGCGGGTGTTTTCCGGTGCGATCAGCATCTCGGCCGCTGCCACTGGCGGCAGGGTCGGGATGTTTTCGAAACCGTACACACGGGCCACTTCTTCGATCAGGTCTTCTTCGATTTCGATGTCGAAGCGGAAGGATGGCGCGGTGACGCTGAAGATGCCATCGGCCAGCGTGAATTCCAGGCCCAGGCGCTTGAAGATATCGGCAACCATTTCGTCGTTCAACGCAACGCCGATCACCTTCGCCGCTCGTGCAGTGCGCATCTGTACCGGCTCGCGCTTTGGCAGGTTGACGATCTGGTCATCGATGGCGCCAACCTTGGTGTCAGGCGTGCCGCAGATTTCCACCAGCAGCGCGGTGATGCGCTCCAGGTGCTCAGGGATCGAAGCGAAGTCCACGCCGCGCTCGAAGCGGTGCGCTGCATCGGTCGAGAAGTTGTACTTGCGGGCGCGGCCCTGGATGGCGTTTGGCCACCAGAATGCAGCTTCCAGGTAGATGTTGGTGGTGTCGTCCGACACGGCGGTCGCGTCGCCACCCATGATGCCGGCCAGCGATTCCAGTTCCTTGTCGTCGGCGATCACGCCAACCCACTCATCGACTTCGATGGTGTTGCCGTTCAGGAGCTTGATCTGCTCGCC